>k87-80766_pt1 | contig 11015 bp, 7 predicted proteins | sample MGYA00084031_6733416 | MGnify analysis MGYA00084031
GAGGCCCAGCCCGGTGCCGCCCATGGAGCGGGAGCGGGCCTTGTCCACCCGGTAGAACCGCTCGAAGACCCGCGGCAGGTCCTCGGCAGGGATGCCGATGCCCGTGTCGGCGATCGTGACGCGCACGGCCTTCGGGCCGTCCGGCGCCACGGTGATGCGGATCTGCCCGCCGTTGGGCGTGAAGTCGATGGCATTGGCCAGCAGGTTGGTGACCACCTGCTGGATCTTGTCGTAGTCGCAGAGGGCCGGCGGCGTCGCCGGGTCCACCTCCCACTGCACGGAGAGCCGCTTGCGGTCCACCTGCAGCCGCAGCCGGCCCACGGTCTCCGCCACCAGGGCGCCGATGTCCTGCGGCCCGATGTTCCAGCGCAGCCTCCCCTCGTCCATCTGGGTCAGCCGCAGGAGGTCCCGCACGAGCCGGGCCATCCGCTCCGTCTCGCCGTCCACCACCCGCAGGAAGCGGTCGCGCACTTCCGGATCCTCGGCGGCGCCGTCCAGCAGGGTCTCCACGTAGCTCTTGATCGTCGTCAGGGGGGTCTTCAGCTCGTGCGAGACGTTGGCGACGAACTCGCGCCGCAGGCTCTCCAGCCGCTCCCACTCGGTGATGTCGTGGAAGACGATGACCGTGCCGGGGTGCCGTCCGTCGCTCTTCAGGGGAGTGATGTAGGCCTGCAGCACCCGGTCCTTCAGCCGGATCTGGCGGGTGACCGGGGCGCTTTGCTGCCAGGCCTCCTCCAGGGCCTCCTCCAGCCCGGAGTCCGCGGCGAGCTCCTCAGGCCGGCGCCCGAGCGCCTCCAGCTCCCGGACCTGGAACATCCGCTGCGCCGCGGGGTTGAGCCGGATGATGCGCCCGACGCCGTTTAGGGCCATCAGGCCGTCGGCCATGTGGGTCAGGATGGCCTCCGCCTGGCTCTTCTCCTCCTGAATCTCGCTCATCATCTCTTTCAGCTGTCGGCTCATGCGGTTGAACATCTCGGCCAGGCGGCCGATCTCGTCGCTGGACCGGACCGGGATCTGCTGGTCGAAGTTGCCGCCGGCGATCAGGGCGGCGGTGCGGGTCAGCTCCCGGATGGGCCCGGTGATCGTGCGCGCCAGGGCGATGCCCAGCACGACGGTCGAGGCCATGGCGACCAGGGTCGCGACCAGCAGGATGTCCCGCAGGTCCTGCAGGCGCGCGTAGGCCTCCTCCAGGGAGTCCTTCAGGTAGATCACCCCGATGACGTTGCCGGCCTCGGTGATCGGCACCGCCTCGTAGGCCATCCGCTGCGTGCCTTCCCGGCCGATCCGCCGGTTCGTGTTGCCGAAGAACGCCGGCGAGACGTCGTCGTGGCTGAACTTCAAGCCCAGAAGCTCGTCCCGGTTGGCGACGCGCGCGGTGGCGCCGATGACGACGCCGTTGGCGTCCAGCACCAGCACCTCGCCCGGCCAGCGCTCCATGTACCGCTCAACCGCCTCGGGGTCGAGGCGGTCGTTCACCACGAAGTTGGAGAGCTGCCCGGCGAGGAGCTGCGCGCTCTGGTGCAGGTCGTCCTGCACTTTCCCGATGTAGCTGCGCTCCAGCTCGCGCAGGAGGTAGAGGCTCGCCAGCTCCATCGCGACGACGATCAGGAGGAGGTAGACCACCACCAGCTTCCCCTGAATGCTGCGGAACACGCCGTCCACCCTCTCCGTCAGTCGAACCGCTGGAAGTAGTAGCCGACCCCCCGCCGCGTCTTGATGTACTCCGGCTGAGCGGTGTTGTCCTCGAGCTTCTCCCGCAGCCTGCGCACGGTCACGTCCACCGTGCGCACGTCGCCGTAGTAGTCGTAGCCCCAGACCTCCTGCAGGAGCGCCTCGCGCGAGAAGACCTGGCCGGCGTGGGCCACGAGGAAGCGGAGCAGCTCGAACTCCCGGGGGGTCAGCTCCACCAGCTTGTCGCCCTTGCGCACTTCGTAGCTCGTCAGGTTGATGGTGATGTCGCCCTGCCGCAGGATCTCCGGGGAGGATGCCCGGCTGCTGGCCGCCGCCCGGGTGCGCCGGAGGATCGCGCGCACGCGCGCGATCAGCTCCCGCGGGCTGAACGGCTTGGTCACGTAGTCGTCCGCCCCGAGCTCCAGCCCCAGGACCTTGTCCACCTCGTCCTCCTTGGCCGTCAGCATCAGGATCGGCACCGCGGAGAACTTGCGGATCTCCCGGCACACCGAGAAGCCATCCAGCTTGGGCAGCATGATGTCGAGGATGACCAGGTCGAAATGCGACGCCCGGGCCTTGGCCACGGCCTCCTCGCCGTCGAAGGCCATGTCCACCGCAAAGCCCTCGCGCTCGAAGCTGAACTTCAGGATCTCGGCTATGGGACGCTCGTCGTCGACCACCAGGATGCGATCCGCCATGTCGTCCTCTCCTCGCTCACTCTTCCAGCAGGCCTTTTCGCTCCGCAAGGCGCCCGATCCTTCCGCCCGCGGGCGGCGGCGACCCGGCAGACTCTGGCAGGCACGAAAAGAAGAGGCCGCCCGAGCGGGCAGCCCCGTGCGGCGTATCTTCGGTTCAGCGCATCCGGCGCAGCTCGGCCGACAGCTGTTCGAACCGTTTCCGGTCGCGTTCGTCCAGGGCGCGATCGATCTCCCGCAGGAGCTCCTGCCGGCGCGTCAGGCGCTCCAGATCCTCCTGGAACACCTCGTCGTGCCAGCGGGCGAGCATGCGGAGAAACTCCTCCCGCTCCTCGCTCCAGGGCGGCGGGGCGGTGGAGAGGCAGAGGCCGATGCGCTCCGGCAGCGACTTCATGAGCTCCACCACGGCCTGGGAGGTCTTGGTGTAGATCTTGTCCCCGCGGCGAAACAGGAACGGCCACGTCCCCGAGCCCTTGGCCGACACCAGAATGGCGCAGTCGTAGCCCGAGAGATCCGACACCAGGTCGGTGCGACGGAGGATTTCCTCCTTGGACAGCATGAACTGGAGGAAGCCGCGCGCTTCCGAGAGCTTCGGCTGGTACTGCTCAAGGAAGGCCTTGATCTGGTCCGCCTTGCTCTTGGTCCCCCTTGGTCTCTCCATACCGCAACCTCCCCGGAGATGGACTCAAAACGGGAAAAGGGACCGAAAGTTTCTTGAAAGATTCGACCACTCCGCGCCGTTCTCCTTCTGCCGGAACGCGCCTGGCTGCGATTGGTCGGTCGTGCACTAGCCTCCCCGTGCGCCCGGCCGGGCATGCAGAAAGGCCGCCGGCAGACCTGCCGACGGCCTGGACGGCTCTCTCCTTTAGCGGTAGTAGTTCAGCGGGTTCACCGGGGTCCCGTCGACGCGGATCTCGAAGTGCAGGTGGGGCCCGGTGGAGTACCCGGTGCTGCCCACCCAGCCGATCACGTCGCCCTGGTTCACCTGCTGCCCGACCGACACGTTGATGCCGGAGAGGTGGGCGTACCAGGTCACCCGCCCCCCGCCGTGGTCGATCTCCACCATCCGGCCGTAATTCCCGTTCCACCCGGCAAACGTGACCATGCCGCTGTCGGCGGCCCGCACCGGGGTACCGTGCGGGGCGGCGATGTCGAGGCCCTGGTGCATCGTGCCCCAGCGCGGCCCGAAGTACGAGGAGATCTCCCCGGCCACGGGCAGGATCAGCGACCCGGTGCCCAGTTCCGGCACCTGCTTGACGCCGACCCGGCGCACCTGCGTGACCGGCTCCTGCGTCACGCGGCTGGAGAGCACCTCGGTCCGGACGACCTCGCCGTTCTCCCGGTACTCCCGGATGACCTTCTCGCGGGTTCCGGCGGACCCGGGGGTGACCACGACGGACTCCCAGGGCCAGAGGGTGTCGTCCTCGATCCGCTGCTCCGCGAACGGAATGCTCTCGTACACCACCCGCTGTGCGACGGAGCGGGGGTGGACGTAAGGCTCCTTGTACGTGATCCGCAGCTCCTGACCGATCTGCAGGAGCTCGATGTCGACGCCCGGGTTGGCCCTGGCCAGCTGGTCGGTGGTGAGACCGTACTCGAGGGCGATGTCCCACGCCGTGTCGCCGGACTGCACCGTGTAGGTGGCCACCTTGTCCGTGCCCAGCAGGAGGACGTTGATGGCCTCCTCCACCGTCTTGATGCGGCTCTCCTCCACCTCGGCCGGCTCCCAGGAGACGACCTCGGCGAAGGAAAGCTCCTCGACCAGGGCGGCGTCGCTCAAATAGGTCTCGCGGTAGGAGGCGAGGATGGCATCCACGACCTGCTGGGCCGCCTCCGCGCTGGCCACGGCCACGACCGGATCCCCGTTCACGGTGATCACGGCGGCCGGCTTCCGCTGGGGTTCAGGGGCGATCTCCGCGGCCGCGGGCTCACCGAGGCGCTCGCGCGCGGCGCGGGGCCCAAGCCCCTGGCGGGAGGCGATGCTCACCCGCTCCCGCTCCGGATCCTCCGCGCTCTCCAGCGGGCTCTGGGCCGCGCCGGCCGTAGCGGCGCCGCTGTCCCGCTCCCCCGCCGCCTGGGCCGGCTGTGAGCGCTGCAGGCTGCGCAGTCCGACGTCGGCTGCGAGGCCGAGGCAGATGATCGTTGCGAGCACCACCAGCAGCAGGGGGCGGCGTTGCACGGGATCCACCTCCTCAGTGCATGAACGGTATACTGTTTCGCCTTATACAGTCTATTTCCTGCCCGGAATCGGGAGATCGCGGAACCGGTTCCTGGCCCGTTTATGCGCGAAAGGAATGGCCTATTCTGTCAATTCTTGCCGTAGACGCGCATCACCCTGCTCACGTAGGGATGCGCGGCCCCCAGGTGGGCCTGCCGCGGGCCGCCGTTGTACGCCGCCAGGGCCTTCTCCCAGGAGCCGTACTCCCGATGGAGCGCCTGGAGATACCATATGCCCATGTGAAGGTTCGTGTACGGGTCATACAGGTCGTACTCCGACCACCCCAGGCGCCCCGCGATCCACTCCGCGGTGGTGGGCAGGATCTGCATGAGGCCGGTGTCGTTGTGGCTGCCCACCGTCCACGGGTTCCACCGGCTCTCCACGTGCCCCACCGCGGCGACGAGCCGCGGGTCGACGCCGTATTGGGCCGAGAGGTCCAGCACCATCTGGCGGAACTCCGGCGGCACCAGGTCGGCGATGCGCTCCAGGTCGCGCCGCCGTTCGGCGTCGACCTGGCGGGCGAGCTCCCGCTGGGCCGCCGTGAGGTCGGCCGCGGCGTCCGCGGCCTGCAGGGCCAGCTGGGCGGCGGCGCGCCGGGCCGCCTGCGCCCGCCGCTCCGCCATCAGCAGGTCGTGCTCGGGGATGGCCGGCTCCACCGGCCCCAGGTGACGGACCTCGGGCACGCCGGCCGCCTCCAGGCGGCCCTGGAACCCGTGCAGCGTGAACACGAACAGGAACACCACCAGCGCCATCAGGTCGCGGCGCAGGCGGCGCACCCGGAACCTCTTGCGCGTGCGGATGGTTGCCATGCTCTCCCACCTCAGGGAAACTTTACCATGCCCTGGGCGCGAAACTTGTCGAAGTCTGTCGCACGGCGCGAAAAAGCCCCCGGGATCCCGCGGATCCCGGGGGAATCTGGAGCCGATGAGGGGGCTCGAACCCCTGACCTGCTGATTACGAATCAGCTGCTCTACCGGCTGAGCTACATCGGCACGGAAAACGGAGACGAGCGACGTCTCCGCCATCCTGGAGCGGGTGATGGGAATCGAACCCACGTTTTCAGCTTGGGAAGCTGATGTTCTACCATTGAACTACACCCGCAGCTTCTCGACGACCATTATTATAGCGGCGGGCCGCCCCGAATGCAAGGCGGATTCCGCTTGAAAATCGCGGGACGGCTGCCAGCCGTCCCGCGCGCAGACTTCGTTCAGAAGATGGAGGAGCGGTAGATCGCCTGGGTGCGCTCGCTGCCCACGCCGAGGATGGAGACGCGCACGCCGGTGACCTCCTCGATCAGCCGCACGTACCGCTGGGCCCCTTCGGGCAGTTCCTCGAACTGCCGCGCGGTGCTCAGCTTCTCGGACCACTCCCAGTTGGGCAGCTCCTCGTACACCGGCTCGACCTGCTGGAGCGCCTTCAGCCCGACGGGGAACTCCCGGGTGACCGTGCCGTCGGGCAGCCGGTAGGCGACGCAGACCTTCAGCGTCGGGATGCCCGTCTTGGCCAGGGTGTCCAGGTGCGGCACGGCCAGGTCGGTGATGCCGCTCACCCGGCAGGCGTAGCGCACCATCACCAGGTCCAGCCAGCCGATGCGGCGCGGCCGGCCGGTGGTCGTGCCGTACTCGTGACCCTCCTCGCGGATGCGGTGCGCCTCCTCGCCGTGCAGCTCGGTCGGGAAGGGCCCCTCGCCGACGCGCGAGGTGTAGGCCTTCACCACGCCGACCACCCGCGTGACCTTCGTCGGTCCCACCCCGGCGCCGATGATCGCCCCGGCGGCGATCGGATGCGAGGCCGTCACGTACGGGTAGGTCCCGAAGTCGATGTCCAGCAGGTGGCCCTGGGCCCCCTCGAACAGCACGTTCTTGCCGGCGTCGATCGCGTCGTTGACCAGCTCCACCGTGTTCGCGACGTACGGGCGCAGCCGCTCCGCGTACTCCAGGTACGGCTCCGCGATCTCCTCCACGGTGAAGCCCGGGAGGCCGTACACCTTCTCCAGGATGCGGTTCTTCTCCTCGACCAGGGCCGTGAGCTTGGGCAGGAACTCGTCCCGGTCGAGCATGTCGATCAGCCGGATGCCCACCCGGGCGAACTTGTCCATGTAAGCGGGCCCGATCCCCCGCCGGGTGGTGCCGATCTTCCGGGCGCCCTTCCGGTCCTCCTCCGCCTCGTCCAGCCGGATGTGGAAGGGGAAGACGATGTGCGCGCCCCCGCTGATGCGCAGGTTGGAGAGGTCGACGCCCTGGCTCGCCAGCCGGTCCATCTCCTCCAGCAGCTTGGGCGGATCCAGCACCACGCCGTGGCCGATCACGCAGAGCGTGCCCGGGTAGAGGATGCCCGAAGGCACCTGATGCAGCTTGTACTGCTTGCCGCCGGCCCACACGGTGTGCCCCGCGTTGGAGCCTCCGGTGGAGCGCACCACCACGTGCGCCTGCTCCGCCAGCAGGTCGACGAACTTGCCCTTGCCCTCGTCGCCCCACTGCGTGCCCATGACTACGACGACTGGCATGTCGGCACCTCCCGTACGAAACGCGCCGGGGCCCCGCCGAGGGGGCCCCCGGTCCGCGCTGGCCAATTTCCAGGCACAGTGTATCATCCGGCAGCGCGCGGTGTCAATGCGGCGGCCGAACGTTGCCCACAGGTGTGGATACTAATGTTCGTAAGTCGCGACGTGAAAGATCTGCGCGCCGTCGCGGAAACCGCTCACGGCTGCCGGCGCTGCTCCCGGCCGTACATCCGCTGGATCTCCTTCGCGAAGTAGAGCTCCACCGTGCCGACCGGGCCGTTGCGGTGCTTGGCGATGATGACCTCCACGATGTCCTTCTTGTCGCTGTTCTGGTTGTAGTAGTCGTCCCGGTAGAGGAAGGCGACCACGTCGGCGTCTTGCTCCAGGGCACCGGATTCCCTCAGGTCCGAGAGCATCGGCCGCTTGTCCTGCCGCTGCTCCACCGAGCGGGAAAGCTGCGACAGGGCGATCACCGGCACCTTCAGCTCGCGGGCCAGGGCCTTCAGCGAGCGGGAGATCTCGGAGATCTCCTGCTGCCGGTTGGCCTGCTGGCCCGGCCGCTGCGGCAGCGACATCAGCTGGAGGTAGTCGACGATGATCAGGTCGAGGCCGCGCTCCTGCGCCAGCCGGCGCGCCTTGGCGCGCAGCTCCTGCAGGGGGATGTTGGGCGTGTCGTCGATGTAGATCTCGCTCTCCCCCAGCACGGAGAGCGCCGTGCCCAGCTTGTGCCAGTCCTGGTCCTGGAGCTGGCCGGTGCGCAGCTTGTGGCTGTCCACCGTGGCCTCCGACGCGAGGAGCCTGAGGGCCAGCTGCTCGGCCGACATCTCCAGCGAGAAGAAGATCACCTTCGCCTTCGCCTGCACCGCGGCGTTGCGGGCGATGTTCAGGGTGAAGGCGGTCTTGCCCACCGCCGGGCGCGCCGCGACGATGATCAGGTCGGAGGGCTGGAAGCCCGACGTCAGGGCATCCAGGTCCCGGTAGCCCGACGGCACGCCGGTCGTCCGGCCCCGGGTGGAGTAGAGGTGCTCCAGGTGGCCGTAGGCCGTGACCAGCGCGTCGCGGATGTGCACGTACCCCCGGGCGGACCGGCGCTGCGTCACGGCGAAGATGGACTTCTCCGCCTCCTGCAGCATCTCGTCCACGTCCTCGGCGGTGTAGCACTCGTCGACGATGCGCCGGGCGACCGTCTGCAGCCGGCGCAGGATCGCCTTCGACTCCACGATCTCGGCGTACTGCAGGACGTTGGCGGTGGTGGGCACCAGGTTGATCAGGCTCGTGAGGTAGGTGAGCCCGCCCACCTCCTCCAGCTTCCCGGTGCGGATCAGCTCGTCCTGGACCGTGATCGGGTCCACCGGCTCGCCGCGGTTATAGAGGGCGAGCATCGCGGCGAACAGGTGCTGGTGCCGGTCCGAGTAGAAGTCCTCGGGCACCAGCTTGTGCGCGACGGCGGCCACCGCCTGCCGGTCGATGAGCATCGCGCCCAGGACCGACTGCTCGGCCTCCAGGTTCTGGGGCGGGACCCGTTCGCTGAAGGGGTTCACGGCTGACTGGCCTCCCCGCCTTGCGGCTCATCCGCCATGACCAGGCGCATCGCGTCCTCGATCGTGGCGGCGAAGCAGATCTCGATGCCCGGCACCTGCTCCGGCACGTCCTTGCGGTTCTCCTCGGGCAGGACCACGCGCGCCATGCCCGCCTGCCTGGCGCCGTAGATCTTCTCGTAGATCCCGCCGACGGCGCGGATGCCGCCCCGGATGGAGACCTCGCCGGTGATGGCGACGTCCTGCCGGATCGGCCGCCCCTGGATGGCGGAGATCATCGCCAGGTAGATGGCCGTCCCGGCGCTGGGCCCATCGATCCGGCCGCCGCCGACGACGTTCACGTGCACGTCCCAGTTCGACAGGTCCTCCCCCGTGACCCGGCGCACGACCGCGGCCGCGTTGAACAGCGAGTCCTTGGTCATGGAGCCCGCCGTGTCGTTGATGCGCAGCCGCCCCTTGCCCGGCTCCCGCGCGGGGAAGGCGACCGCCTCGATCTCCAGGACGGAGCCGACGTACCCCAGGACGCCGAGCCCGAAGATGCGCCCGACCTCCGCCGTGGGCGAGGCCTTGCGGGTGACGTACGGCGTCAGCCGGTTGGTCCGGATCACTTCGTAGCCCAGGTCCCGGGTGATGGTGATGGGCTCGTCCGCCCGGCCGGCCTCCGCCGCCCGGTAGAGGGCGAGGCCGTAGGCGTCGGCCAGGATGCCCACCGCCTTGCGCCCCTCGATGGTGTACTCCGCCACGATGGCGTCCACCCCGGGCTCGAGCTGGACGCCGATGCGCTCCGCCGCCTGGCGCACGATCTTGGCGATGTCCTCCGGGGTCAGCGGCTCGAAGAAGACCTCCGCGCAGCGGGAGCGCAAGGCCGGGTTGATCTCCTCCGGATCGCGGGTGGTCGCGCCGATCAGCACGAAGTCCGCCGGCGCCCCCTCCTCGAACAGCTTCTTCACGTACTTCGGGACGTTGGGGTCGTTCTCGTCGTAGTAGCTGGACTCAAAGGTGACCCGCTTGTCCTCCAGCACCTTCAGCAGCTTGGTCTGGAGCATCGGGTCCATCTCGCCGATCTCGTCGATGAACAGCACCCCGCCGTGCGCCTCGGTCACGAGGCCGGTGCGCGGCTCGGGGACGCCGGTGTCGGCGAAGTCCCTGCGGGCGCCCTGGTAGATCGGGTCGTGGACGGAGCCCAGGAGCGGGTTCGTCACCTCCCGCGGGTCCCAGCGCAGGGTCGCCCCGTCGACCTCGACGAAGGGCGCGTCCTCGGCGAACGGGGTGTGCGGCATCCGCTTGGCCTTCTCCAGGACCAGCCGGGCCACCGTCGTCTTGCCGACGCCCGGCGGGCCGTAGAGGATGACGTGCTGCGGGAACGGGGAGGCTATCTTGGCAAGGAGGGCCTGGATCGCCCGCTCCTGGCCCACCACCTCGTCCAGCGAGCGCGGCCGGAGCAGCTCCAGGGCGCTGCGGCTCAGCGCCTTCTTCTCCAGCGACTCGAGCCACTCCAGCTTCTTCAGGGTCGAGCTGGTCTCGGGCCCCGCCTCCTCCTTCAGCACCTGCTGCTTGATCTCGCGGTAGTACTCGTCCTGCCGCTCCTGCATGCGGGCCTGGATCTTCCGCTCGATCCGGTCCTCGACCGTTCGCCGGGCGGCCAGGTCGGCCACCGCGTCCTCCAGCTGCTCCAGGATCTCCGGGAGCTCCCGGGGATCCGGCACCGTGTCGAGGGTCGGATCCTCATACACCAGCCGCTGCAGGGCCAGCACCTGCTCCTCCACCCGGTCGGACTTCATCAGCCCGAGGGCGTCCAGCTTGCCGGCCTTGACGACCAGCCGCTCCGGCCCCCAGACGCCCATGAGGACGTTGAAGAGCGCGCCGACCTGCCGGGCCAGCCGGTCCTCGGGCGTGAGCCGCTGGTTCACCGCCTCGACGTCCGCCGGCTGGGCGCCCCGCATCAGCTTGTCCAGGATCTCCTTCATCATAACGGCCGAAGCCCACACCTCCTTTCACGCGGAGCCCGCGTGCACAGGCGGCCCGGGCCGGAAGCGCCCCGGCCGGGCCGGTGACGGTCACTCAGGCAGAACCTCCACGTTCACCTTGCCGCTGATGTTGTGGCCGAAGCGCAGCGTCACCTGGTGGACCCCCAGGGTCTTGATCGGCGCGTCCAGCGCCACGATCTTGCGGTCGAACGGCTTGCCGATGTGGCGGGCGATCGCGTCGGCGACGTCCTTGTTGGTGACCGACCCGAACAGGCGGCCCCCTTCGCCGCACTTGGCCCGCAGCTGAATCGTCTGGCCGTCGAGCTGGTCCCGGAGCGCCGAGAGCTCGGCGACCAGCCGCTTCTCCTTCGCCTCCTGCGCCTTGCGCTCGGCCTCGATGGACCGCAGGGCGCCCTCGGAGGC
>k87-974712_pt1 | contig 11007 bp, 11 predicted proteins | sample MGYA00084031_6733416 | MGnify analysis MGYA00084031
AGTGTGATATATGTCATTTACGAATCATCGTCCTTATTATACTGGACAGACCATCCAATGAAAAGCAATCCCGCCCCGAATATCGGGACGGGATTGGATTTAGAGGCAAATTTGTGAACCCTTGCCGGATTTAAAGGGAAATGACCGATGTAACGCTGCGTACGGATTCGGCCGACTTGTCGAGCGCCGCCTTCTCCTCCGGCGTGGGCTCGAGCTCGAACACCTTCTCAATGCCGTCGCCGCCAAGAATGGCCGGAACGCCCATGAACAAGTTATCGTAGCCGTACTCGCCTTCCAGAAGCGCGATGACAGGAAGGATCCGCTTCTTGTCCTTGAGGATCGCTTCCGTCATTTGCACAAGGGAAGCAGCCGGCGCATAGTAAGCACTTCCGTTGCCGAGCAGGTTGACGATCTCGCCGCCGCCCACGCGGGTGCGCTGCACGATGGCTTCGATCCGGTCAGCCGGAATCAGCGTGTCGATCGGAATGCCGCCGACGCTGGAGTAGCGGACAAGCGGAACCATGTCGTCACCGTGACCGCCCAGCACGAAGCCGCGAACGTCCTCAACGGATACGTTCAGCTCCTGCGCAATGAATGTGCAGTAGCGAGCGGTATCGAGCACGCCGGATTGACCGATGACGCGGTTCTTAGGGAAGCCGAGCGTATTGTACGCTACATAGGTCATCGCATCCACCGGATTACTCAAAATGATGACGGTCGCATTCGGAGCATGGGTCTTTACGTTCTCGCATACGGACTTGACGATGCCCGCATTCGTATTCACGAGATCATCACGGCTCATGCCAGGCTTGCGCGCAACGCCGGCCGTGATGATGACGATATCGGAACCGGCCGCATCCTCATAGCTGGATGTGCCGACGATGTTGCTGTCGAAGCCTTGAACCGGACTGGCCTCAAGCATGTCGAGCGCCTTGCCCTTGGTCGGGTTTTCAAGCTGCGGGATATCGAGCAGAACGACGTCACCAAGTTCTTTTTGAGCAAGCATTAGTGCGGTAGTCGCACCAGTAAAGCCAGCACCTACAACCGTAATCTTTTTACGAGTAATCGCCACGATGGCTCTCCCCCTTACAGGTTTTTAATGATTTCGTCCGCAAACTCGGAGCATTTCACTTCCGTTGCGCCTTCCATCAGACGTGCAAAGTCATAGGTTACGGTTTTGTTGTTGATCGCGGTTTCCATACCTTTGTAAATCAGATCCGCAGCTTCCTGCCATCCCAGATGCTCAAGCAGCATAACGCCGGACAGGATAACGGAACCAGGGTTTACAACGTCTTTGTCCGCATATTTCGGAGCCGTACCGTGAGTAGCTTCGAAGATCGCGTGACCTGTCACGTAGTTGATGTTCGCTCCCGGAGCGATACCGATGCCGCCTACTTGCGCTGCAAGCGCGTCGGACAAGTAGTCGCCGTTCAGGTTCAGCGTTGCGATGACATCGAAATCGGTTGGACGCGTAAGCACTTGCTGGAGCGCGATGTCGGCAATCGCATCCTTGATGATGATTTTGCCGGCTTCCTCAGCGGCCTTCTGTGCTGCGTTCGCTGCATCTACGCCGTCTTTTTCCTTGATGACGTCATATTGTGCCCAAGTGAACACTTTATCGCCGAACTCGGCTTCAGCCACTTCGTAGCCCCAGTTTTTGAAGGCGCCTTCGGTGAACTTCATGATGTTGCCTTTGTGCACCAGCGTTACGGATTTGCGGCCATGCTTGATCGCGTATTCCACAGCTGCGCGCACAAGACGCTTGGAGCCTTCGGAGGATACAGGCTTGATGCCGATACCGGACGTTTCCGGGAAGCGGATCTTATGAACGCCCATTTCCTCCTGGAGGAACTTGATCACCTTCTTCACTTCCTCGGAGCCTTCCTTGTACTCAATGCCGGCATAAATATCCTCCGTATTCTCGCGGAAAATAACCATGTCCACGAGTTCAGGACGTTTAACCGGGGATGGCACGCCGTTGAAGTAGCGGACCGGGCGCAAGCAAGTGTACAGATCCAGCTCTTGGCGCAGAGCAACGTTCAGGGAACGGATGCCGCCGCCGATTGGCGTCGTCAAAGGTCCTTTGATGGCAACGATGTATTCACGGATTGCTTCGAGCGTATCGTTAGGAAGCCATTCTCCGTATGTATTATAAGCTTTCTCACCTGCGAACACTTCATACCAGGCAAGCTTCTTGGATCCGTTGTATGCCTTCTCTACAGCGGCGTCAAGCACGCGCTTGGAAGCTTTCCAGATGTCGCGCCCTGTTCCGTCACCTTCAATAAAAGGGATGATCGGATTGTTTGGAACCTGCAGCTTGCCGTTGTCGATGGTGATTTTTTCGCCTTCGGTTGGTAGTGCGAATTTTTCCAATTTCATGAGTATGAGTTCCTCCTTCAAATTTGGTTCTTGTCTCTAGCCCGGAGCTTCGTTATACGAATACCGGACGAATAGGCAAAGAGAACTCCGCCTTAAGGCGATCAACTCGCGTTTGAGCGGTTCTCTATGCCTATTGTACATGATTTCCTGCAAGTTAGCGAAGCTCTACCGGCACATATTTCTGATCGGTAAGGCCGGTGTATTCGGCACGCGGACGGATGATCCGGTTGCCTTCATACTGCTCAAGAATATGCGCTGTCCATCCCGACACGCGGCTGATGGCAAAGATCGGCGTGAACAGCTCCTGCTCGATGCCAAGCTGGGTATAAACCGATGCGGAATAGAAATCGACGTTCGGCTTCAATCCCTTCTGGCTCGTTACCGTTTCGTCGATCACGACGGACATGTCGTACAGGGATGTGTCGCCCTTCATTTCTCCGAGCTCACGCGACATCTTCTGAAGATGCTTCGCACGAGGGTCTCCGTTCTTGTAAACGCGGTGACCGAAGCCCATGATCTTCTCACGGTTGTCCAGCTTCTCCTGGATGTAAGCCTTCGCCCGGTCGATGGAGCCGACTTCATTCAGCATTTTGGCAACGGCTTCATTCGCGCCGCCATGCAGAGGCCCCTTCAAAGCGCCAATCGCGGAGGTAACGCCCGAATAAATGTCCGACAGCGTGGCTACGGTTACACGGGCCGCAAAGGTTGAAGCGTTAAGCTCATGATCGGCATGGAGCACGAGCGCTTGATCCAGGGCCTTGATCGACGTTTCGTCAGGCTGTTCGCCTCTGAGCATATACAGGAAGTTCTCGGCCACGGATACGCCGGCTTTCGGCGCGACCGGTTCCTTGCCTTGACGAACCCGCGCGATTGCAGCGACGATCGTCGGGAGCTGGGCCTGCAGTTTAACCGCTTTCTTCTCGTTCGCTTCACGGCTCATATCGTCGCCGGCTTCGTCATACAGCGCAAGCGCGGAAACCGCCGAGCGGAGCGATGCCATCGTGTTGGCGTCCTTCGGATACAACTTGATCTGCTGGATGAGCTCATCCGGAATTGCGGCATAATCGCTGAGGTCCTGCTTCAGCGCCTTCAGTTCCTCCGCATTCGGGAGCTTGCCGAACCAGAGCAGATAAGCCACTTCTTCAAAGCTTGCATGCTCTGCGAGATCGTCAATATTATATCCCCGATAAGTCAGAACGCCGTCGACGATCGAACTAATCGAAGAAGTGGTAGCTACAATGCCTTCCAAACCCTTAGTAGCTGTCATGCATCATCTCTCCTTTATGATCGGGATAAACGGTACTATTTTGACAATCATGAAAACATTTTCATGAAGTCGGATAAAAAAGAACACGCAAAAAAAATGCTATGGTCCTTGTCATAAAACCTTCTCATATCATACTGGATTTTGTCTGATATGTGAACAAGAGCGGAGACATTCGCCGCATCAAAATGTTTTATCGACACCATAAACTTTTTTTTGAAATCACTTACAATTCCATTATAACTGTGAATTTTGTCATTGTCGAATTTTGAAAAGAATCGGGATAAAAAGCGGCGATCCGCCGGGGTTTATTGAATTCGAAACTTCCTAGCCTAAAACCTTCTCCTCCTTGCATACCTATAAATGTGTACGGGTCCGCTTGTCTGCTGACAAGCCTGGAAAGGAGGTTCATATATTTGGAACGAATACTGCTCAAACGGATCGGCCGGGGAGTGTGGGTTCTGTCCGCTCTCTTCATCACGGTCTACCTGATTTATGTATTGCTGCCCCTTCTCTATCCCTTCCTGCTGGCCTGGATCATCGCCTACGCCATGAACCCGCTGGTTAACGTGCTCCAGCGAAAGGTCAAGCTGCCGCGCTTCATTGCGGTCACGCTGTCCATCATCGTCTATTTCGGAGCGGCGATGCTGATCCTGACGGCTGCAGTTACCCGTCTGGTGAAAGAGCTGATCACGCTGTCCCAATCGTTCGACCTGCATATCGACTCGTGGATGGAATGGATCACCGGCTGGACGCGCAGCGACAGCTTTCAAAATATTGTGAATGAGATTAGTCTTTTCTACCAGAATAACCCCAATTATCATGACACCATTAACCAAAATATAAGCAGAACGACCGAGACGATCGGAAATGCCGTGACGGGTTTGATCACCGGCATTTTTAACGGAATCCTGCAAATTATCTATTCGCTGCCGAATATGGGAACGATCCTGATCGTGGTCCTCATGTCCACCTTCTTCCTCAGCAACAGCTGGGAACGCCATAACCGGGCCATCCTTCGATTCGTTCCTGACGTGATCCGCAAGCCTATGGCCTACATCTTCTCGGATCTGAAAAAAGCGCTGTTCGGGTTTGCGAGGGCCCAGCTCATTCTCATCTCCATCACCGCCTGCATCGTGATCATCACGCTGTATGCGCTCGGCGTTAAGTCCGCATTCACCATCGGGCTGCTGATCGGCTTCATCGATCTGCTGCCATACCTCGGTGTCGGCATCGTCCTGATTCCCTGGTCCCTGTATGCCTTTATGTCCGACGATCTTACGCTCGGCATTGGACTTACGGTCCTGTACAGCGTCATCCTCGTGGTGCGCCAGATTCTGGAGCCGAAGGTGCTTGCCAGCAGTGTCGGCTTGGACCCGCTCGCGGCGCTGCTCGGGATGTTTATCGGGCTCAAGCTGTTCGGCATTCTTGGGCTGATTATCGGCCCGATTGCCCTTGTCATCTTGGATGCATTCCATAGAGCCCATGTCTTTAGAGACTTGCGAAATTATATTATCGGCGGACGTTTCCGATGAAGCCACTCGTGAGCCAGCAAGCCAAATCATACCGCAGCATAGCGAAAAAAAGGCCATGATTGAGCCGATGATGCAGGAATCGATCCTTATTCGGTAGCGGTTGCGATAGCGATAGTGGTGGCGATGTCAGTCGCGATGGCGGTGTCCACGGAGGTACGGTGGCAGCGGCGCTGAACCGCCATACCATTAGCGAGCGGCGCGGTATCAGGCCTATTCAAATTATTCGCAGCAACCGCCATAAAGGATATAAGAACAACAGGGGCCGTTCCCCCTGTAGAGCAACAGCATCTACGGAAGGGATCGACCCCTGTTCATTTATCTGCGAAAAATCGTGATTTTGCCGTTCTTCATATTTTTCTTCATCCACGCAAGGAGCAAAAGCCTGTAAAGCGGACGGGTTAAAGGAAATACGAGGGTAAAGCCGATGATATCCGTCACAAATCCCGGGAGGATCAGCAGCAGACCGCCGAGGAAAATGCACAGGCCATCGGCCATGGTGGAACCGGGAACCATCCCCGCATTCATCCTCTGCCTTGCGTCCTCCATCGCCTTCCGTCCCTCAAACCTCATCATGGCGACGCCAATGGCCGAGGTCAGCAGCGTCAGCAGCAGGGTGTTCATGCCGCCGACCCGCTCCGCTACGAATGAGAAGCCGAATATTTCGATCGCCGGTACGAAAATGACCGCCGCCAGTACCCATTTCATCATGATGCTACTCCTTCCTCCCCAAAAGGGTGTCCTTCAATGCATCATACAGCTTTGGCACGTTTTTATCCAGTCTGGACGGCTTCCATTCGCGATTTAACCATACGTGGCGGGTTGTGCCCGAAGTCAACAGCTCGCCGGGCAGCGCCATCATCGTGGCGTCATCCGGATCGGACGGCACCTCGCCGGACATTCTTCGAACCTCATACTCATAATGTATTCGAAGAGGCGAGAAATCAATCATCCGGGTAAATACGGTTACCTGATCATCATAGCGGGCAGGCTGATGATATTTTACGTCCAGATCGACAACCGGCAGCAAGGCGCCTGCCTCCTCCATCTCCCGGTAGGAAAATCCCAGCTCCCGGATCATTTCGGTGCGGCCGATCTCAAACCAGTTCAAGTAATTCGCGTGATAGACGACGCCCATTTGGTCGGTTTCCTGATAGCGCACCCGGAAGGATGTGTGAAACCAGCGGCTGAGCTTGGATATGGAGCCTTTCGTCAATATGCACACCCCCTCTCTATGCAAAAGAAGCAATGGCTCGAAAATCGTCCATTGCTTCTAACGCGGCTATCGTTAGACTCCCTAAGGGATCCTGAATATGAATATTTCTGTACAGAACTATTTCTGCGCAGGAATTGAATCTACTTTGAGCAGGTTGGTCGAGCCGGAACGGCCAAGCGGTACCCCTGCCGTAATCACAACCAGATCGCCTTCCTTCACCAGGCCGGATTTCACACCGCCCTGCAAAGCGTAATCAAACATTTCGTCTGTCGACGTAGCCAGCTCGCCTTTAACCGGCGTTACGCCCCAAGTCAGAGCGAGGCGTCTCAGCGTTCTGTCCTGTGTCGTTACGGCAATGATCGGCGCCTGCGGACGGTATTTGGATACCATGCGCGCCGTTTGGCCGGATTCCGTGGACGAAATGATCGCCTTGGCGTTCAGATCCAGCGCGGAGATGGCAACCGATTGGCTGATCGCTTCCGTTACGCTGGTTTCTTGCGCGATGCGCTGCTTCAGGAACATTTCGCGGTAGTTCAGCGCGGATTCCGCTTTCTCGGCAATGCGGGACATGGTCAGAACGGATTCGACCGGATATTTACCGGCAGCCGTTTCACCGGACAGCATGATGGCATCCGTGCCGTCGAAGATCGCATTCGCCACGTCACTAGCTTCCGCACGGGTAGGACGAGGGTTGCGCTGCATGGAATCCAGCATTTGCGTAGCGGTAATGACCGGCTTGCCTGCAAGATTACATTTCTCGATCATGCGCTTCTGAACAAGCGGTACTTCTTCAGCCGGAATTTCGACACCGAGGTCGCCGCGGGCAACCATCAAGCCGTCGGATACTTCCAGAATCTCATCCAGATTGTCAACGCCTTGCTGGTTCTCGATCTTCGAGATGATCTGAATGTGCTCGGCGTTGTGCTTCTTGAGCAGCTCGCGAATTTCAAGCACGTCGCTTGCTTTGCGAACGAAGGAAGCCGCAATAAAATCGATGCCCTGTTCGATCCCGAATACGATGTCGCTCGCGTCCTTTTCCGTAATGCCTGGAAGAGAGATCGCGACTCCAGGTACGTTCACACCTTTTTTGCTCTTAATGGTGCCGCCGTTGACGACGCGGCAGCGGATTTCCGTGCCCTGAATTTCTACAACGGTCAGACCGATCAGACCGTCGTCGATGAGGATCGTGGATCCAACCTGAACGTCATTCGGCAGCTCTTTGTACGTAATGGAAATCCGATTCTTGTCGCCGAGGATTTCCTCGGTCGTAAGGGTGATGTACTCATCCTGTACAAGCTCAATCGGTTCCACTTCAAGCTTACCGGTACGGATTTCCGGTCCTTTGGTATCAAGCAGGATCGCTACCGTTTTGTTCAGTTCTTCGCAAGCCTGGCGGATATTTTTGATCCGGTTGCCGTGCTCCTCGAAGTCACCGTGGGAGAAGTTCAGGCGAGCCACGTTCATGCCGGCCATAATGAGCTTCTTGGTGTTTTCCAACGATTCACTGGAAGGACCGATGGTACATACAATTTTAGTTTTGCGCATTTGGGTTTCCTCCGTTTTTCAAGGTTCTCTATATCTCTTTTTCCAACAACTAAATTTACTACAAAAAGCTTCATTTGTATAGGAACTTTGTCATATCGTCAAACTTGCAAACATTTACATGATGGCGTCCTGCTGCTCGGTTTTTGCGAAATCGAATTCGCCGATTTTACGGAACTTCCGGTACCGGTCTTCCTTCAATTCGCAAGCATCCATCGCAGACAGCTCGGTCAAATGCCGGATCAGGGCGCTTTGGATCGCGCTGGCCGTCTCCTCGTAATTGCGATGGGCACCGCCCTTCGGCTCCGGAATGATCTCTTCAATCACTTCCATCTCCAGCAGGTCCTGTGCCGTGATCTTCATCGCCTCGGCCGCCTGGTCCGCCTTGGAAGCGTCCTTCCACAGAATGGAAGCGGCGCCGTTCGGCGAGATTACCGAGTAGATCGCATGCTCGAGCATGAGGACACGGTTGCCTACGGCCATCGCAAGAGCACCGCCGCTTCCACCTTCGCCGATGACCACACAAACAATTGGCACGCCGAATGTCGACATTTCCCGCAGGTTGCGGGCAATCGCCTCGGACTGGCCTCTCTCTTCAGCTGTATTACCCGGATATGCGCCTTTCGTATCAATGAAAGTGATAATCGGACGATTGAATTTGTTCGCCTGCTGCATGAGCCGCAGCGCTTTGCGGAAGCCCTCCGGATGCGGACTTCCGAAGAATCGGGCGATATTGTCCTTCGTATCCTTGCCCCGCTGCTGGCCCAGCACCGTTACCGGCACGCCGTTCAGCTTCGCAAGTCCCCCCACGACCGCCAGATCGTCTCCGTACAGCCGATCGCCGTGCAGCTCGATGAAATCCGTAAAGATCAGCTGGATCAAATCAAGCGATGTCGGCCGCTGCTGATGGCGGGCCAGATGCATTTTTTGTGACGGGGATATCGAGGAATAAATTTCTTCCTCCAATCGGCTATATCGTTCTTCAAGACGGGCGATTTCATCCGTGAAATCAATCCCTTTTTCTTGACCGAACTGTTTCAATTCTTCAATCTTCTTGCGCATTTCTGCAAGAGGCGTTTCAAAAGGCAGTACGCCTGACATTAGAATCCCCCTTTCACAGCATGCATCTCCAGCAGCTTGCCCAGCATGGAACGCATGTCTTTCCGATGAATAACCATGTCAAGCTGACCATGCGCCAAATTGAACTCCGCCGTCTGGAAATCATCCGGCAGCTTCTGGCGAATGGTCTGTTCGATAACGATACGGCCGGCAAAGCCGAATACGGCTCCCGGTTCAGCGATATTAATATCGCCAAGCGTTGCAAAGCTTGCGGATACGCCGCCGGTGGTCGGATCCGTAATAACGGAAATATACAGCCCGCCCTGCTCATTGAATCTCGCCAGAGCTGCACTCGTCTTGGCCATTTGCATTAAGCTCAGAATACTCTCCTGCATCCGGGCTCCGCCGGACGTCGAGAAGATGATCAGAGGCAGACGCTTGTCCGTTGCGATCTCGATCGCCCGGGTAATTTTCTCCCCTACGACCGATCCCATGCTGCCCGTGAAAAAATCAAAGCTCATTACAGCCACCACGACCGGCTGCCCCAGAATGGTTCCCTGGCCGGTAACGACCGCGTCCCGAAGACCAGATTTCATCGTCTGCTGCTCCAGCTTGGCCGCATAGCCCGGAAACTTCAGCGGGTCCACGGATATCATATCGGCGTCGAACTCCTCGAAGCCTGTCTCATCCAGCGTCATGCCGATCCGCTCTAACGCGTTCAGACGCATATGATGGCCGCATTCCTGACACACCTTCAGATTCTTCTCAAGCTCTTTACTGTATTGAATCGTGCCGCACTTGGCACATTTGTTCATCAGGCCTTCCGGAATTTCACGTTTCGGGCGTTCGCCTTCCTGAGGCTGCCCTGCCGTCCCAAGTCGCTCTGATGGGATCGTTGCGTATTTCCTTTTTTTCTGAAATAAGTCTTTGAACACAACTACACCTCTTCAGCCCTAAATTTGAATGGCCGCCGTAGATAACACTTCGCCGATCCGTACACATGCTTCGCTATGTAGCCCATATATCCTATGGGTGCAATATCGAATTCAACACTTCCTGTACTTCCTCAAGCTCTCCGGAGGGTACCAATATTTCAAACTGCTGTTTGGATAAATTCACAGGACGGCTTTTAACCAAAAAACCTTCTTCCGTCAGCCTGGTTTGGATCATTTCCGCCACCTTTGCAGTTGGCGCAATATAGATAACCGTCCACATGCCTTTCAGATCCCCCTAATCTCGTTCCACAGGCATATCCTGAGCCGATATAATGGATAATGATAACATACTTCAGTTTTTACCTCAACAAAGAGAGCAGGGGGCTGAAAAGCGGCCTGACCGGCCGCCGACCCTTAAACGACAGGGCTCGCGGTCATTCGTCAGAACTCGCGGAATAGCTTGCCGCATCGGGATTGTTATGCGCGATCCGCGAGGACGCCGCTGCTGCGATGCCTGCCACCAAATCGTCGAGAAATACATGAATTCCATCCATTTTTTCATTCAATATTTCAATAACGCCAATTTTTTCTTTATCCAAATATCCGAAACTTGTCAACCCGATCATTCCATAAATGCTGGTGACCCCGAGCGCCATCGTTTCATCAACCCCGTACAGCGGCTCGTCGTTCTCCATGATCGATTGCAGAGGCTGCGGCAGCAGCTTTCTCTCCGCCAATTCATCGAGCGCAATCCCCGTAAACAACGTATACTGTACTTCTCTCTTGCCAAGAACGGCGCGGACGCTGTCCTCGCACTGTTCCAGCGTTAATCCCGGATGATACCGCTGCTGTAGCTGAAATACGATGTCCGCAATGGCGGTAATGCTGACCCCCCTGCGGCTTAGCATGCTCTCTGCCAAGTCCAGTGACATAATAATCCCTCCCGCTTACGATCAGCCGATAGCTCCATAGGTGGATGGGCAAAATCCTGTGCCCGGATCACTTCCAGGGAGTACTCGGCCACTTTGCTGTAGTGTCCTAATTGTATGCGGGAGGGATATGAAACGTTCTTATTTTTTC
>k87-102766_pt1 | contig 11004 bp, 9 predicted proteins | sample MGYA00084031_6733416 | MGnify analysis MGYA00084031
AATCAAATGTGGGATGATGGGAGGGGTCGGCGTGCGCGAAGAACTGGCGACATGGACCGCCGTGCGGCTGGCGGAACACATCCGGAAAAAAGAACTGTCTCCGGTGGAAGTGACCGACTATTTCTTGCGGCGTATCGAAGCGTTGAACCCCGCCGTCAACGCCTTTTGCACCGTCGATGCGGACGGGGCGATGCGGGCGGCGAAAGCGGCGGAACAGCGCCTCATGGCCGGTGAGACACCGCCGCTTTTGGGAGTGCCGGTAGCCATCAAAGACTTGACTCCGACCAAGGGGATTCGGACGACGTACGGCTCCCGGCTGTTTGCCGACAACGTGCCGGAGGCCGATGCCGTTCTCGTCACACGGCTGAAGCAGGCGGGAGCCATCATCGTGGGCAAAACGAACACGCCCGAATTCGGCCATGCCGGCGTGACCGACAACCGGCTGTTTGGCCGGACGAACAACCCATGGGACCTTTCCCGAATTGCCGGAGGATCCAGCGGCGGTTCGGCGGCAGCGGTGGCCGCCGGCATGGTGCCGTTGGCCGAAGGGAGTGACGGCGGCGGTTCGATTCGCATCCCCGCCAGCTGCTGCGGCATTTTTGGCTTCAAGCCGACGTTTGGCCGGGTGCCCCATGACACCGGTGCGACCGCTTTTTCCATCACTGCACCCTTTTTGCACCACGGTCCCATGTCCCGCACCGTCGAGGACAGCGTCTTGATGTTGGCGGCCATGCAAGGGCCGGACGGGTGCGATCCGTTTTCCCTGCCCTTGCCGGGCATCGACTGGCCGTTGTCCGCTGAAATAAAACCGTTTTCCCAATGGCGCATTGCCTACAGCCCGAATCTCGATTTTTACGCCATCGATCCGGCGGTGCGCCAAGTGATGGAACAGGCGGTGTCGGCGTTGCAAGGGCTTGGGTGTCGGGTGGAGGAAGTGCGGCTCGGATTGGAAGAAGGAAAAACGTTGGTGCTGGAGACGTTTGCCCGCTTGTGGGCGGTGCACTATGCGGCCTTTTACGAAGAGTTGTTGGAGCGGGAAGCGGAGCTGTCCAAGGGGTTTGTGGCCACCATCCGCTACGGGCAGCAGTTTTCGGCGGTCGAGTACAAGCGCTTGGAACGGCCGCGGGCCGTCGTCTACGAGCGGGTGGAGAACGTGTTTGCCAAGTACGATTTGCTCATTACGCCCACATTGGCCGTACCGCCTTTTGCACATGACTGTCCGCCCCGGGAGATTGACGGAAAAGCGGTGAACCCGTACAACGAATGGATGCTCACATCCATCTTCAACTTGACGGGTCATCCGGTCGCATCCATTCCGGCCGGTTTTTCCCCGGAAGGGTTGCCCATCGGGATGCAAATCGTCGGGCCGAGATTGGCCGATGCGGCGGTGCTGGAGTTTGCTTACTTGTTTGAGCAAACGGTGGCCCCGCGCCGACCGTATCCTTGCGACGACGTTCGGCTGAACTGAGGAAAAGGAGGAACCGTGACGATGAAAGCGTGGTATGTCAAACAGCTGGCCGATCCGGAAGACGCCTTGGTGCTCGAAGAAGTGCCGGAGCCGACACCGGGCCCGGGGGAGGCGTTGATCCGGGTGGAAGCGGCGGCGTTAAATTTTTTTGACATTTTGCTGTGCCAAGGCAAATACCAGGAGAAACCGCCGTTGCCGTTTACTCCGGGCAGCGAGATTGCGGGCACCATCGTGGCGGTCGGCGAAGGTTGTTCATGGCTGCCAGGGCAACGGGTCATCGCCACGCCGCCCTTGCCCAGGGGCGGCTATGCCCAGTTGGTGGCGGTGCAAGAAGAAAATCTTTATCCGGCGCCCGAAAACATGCCGTCGGAAAAGGCGGCGGCCATGTACATCACGTATCAGACGGCGTATTACGCCTTGCACCACCGGGCCCAACTGCTAGCGGGGGAAGTGTTGCTGGTGCATGCCGGTGCCGGCGGCGTCGGTTCTGCCGCGATCCAGCTGGGAAAAGCGGCAGGGGCCCGCGTCATCGCCACGGCCGGCGGTCCGGAAAAAGTCCAGATCTGCCGGGAGTTGGGGGCCGATGTGGTCATTGACTACTTGCAGGAAGATTTTGTGGACATCGTGAAGCGGGAAACCGACGGCCAAGGCGCTGACGTCATTTTCGATCCGGTCGGCGGCGACACGTTTGATCGTTCCCGCAAATGCATCGCCTTCGACGGCCGGATTTTAGTCATCGGGTTTGCCGGCGGCCGCATTGCCGATGCGCCGACCAACCACGTGTTGGTCAAAAACTATTCCGTAGTCGGCGTGCACTGGGGCCTGTTCCGGCGCCGGCAACCGGACCAGGTGGCCGACATTCACCGTCGGTTGCTGGACTTGGTGGAACAAGGCGTCATCGATCCGCTCATTTACCGGACCTTTCCGATGAACCAATTGCCCCAGGCGTTGCATTTGCTGGGCGGCCGGAAGACGTGGGGGAAACTCGTGCTCCTGCCGTGGGCAGAGTAGCGGGCCGAATACGAAAGCAGGCCTGCCAGAACCGCTGTGGATCGCTGCGGGGTTTGAGGGGGTTTAAAGACGGAAACGCTAAGAACTGAAAAAGGAAAACTGCGGATAGCCTTGACGGATGCGTGCCGAGGGGGCTCGGCGGGCGGCGGTCAAGGCTTTTTTTTGACCTGCCATGTACCGTCTTGCTGCCGTTCCAAAGACGCGTTACAGCGGGTACAAACGCTTCGCTTTCCCCAGACGTGGGTGTGGCGGCCGCAGGCGGGACACGCGATGGGCGGTCGGCGGATGGCTCGGTATGAAGTGAACGTCTTGTACATGGCCAACAAAAACAGTATGACAAACGTCAACAAAAAGAGACCGATCACAACGCCCATGGTCGTGGCTCCTTCGCGAAAAATGATCATTTTTAAAATAATTTTTTGTTATTGCAGGATTTTTTCGACGCCATGTAGAAAATAAAAAAATAAAACATGTAAAAAATTAAAAAATCCATTAAGAAAAATTCCATCAAGCATCATGGCCTTCGATGTCATCTTACCGGTTTCCCCATTTCGGCTTCAACTACGAATTGTCCGCGATTTGTACATGACCAACATCCATCACCCGTGTAGACGGCAAAAAAACGAATGAAAAATGGAGATGATCGGTTGTTTATTCCAAACCGTACGTTGCTGTCCGGTGGCTTAGTGACGGGGCTGCTTTTATTTTTGCTGCTGGTGTGGCGGCAGCAATCGATACCCGGTGCGGCCATCTTTTTTTTCATCGTGTACATGTTGACCAACGTGTGGTTGTTCTTGGATGACCATTCTTCGCGTTGGACGTTTTCCGGCAGCCTGTTGAATCTTGCGGCTCTCCTCGGTTTTCATGGGATGTCGGGGGTTGATTCGTCGGTGTGGATGTTCTATTGGTTGTCGGGCGTACTTCTGTTGCGGCATGTGCGTTCGGCCCGCCTGGCGGTCGCGCTTGTCTTGGGGCTGGGGGTCAGTTATGTCCTCTTGGAAGGCCGGCACGCTGATGCTTCCTTCGATCTGCGGTGGTTCGGGACGACCGTCCTGTGGGCCCTGTTGTTGATGGTCATTCTCTTCATGGAATGGGTCCGGCGAAACCGCATCCTGGCGTTGGAGCGCCAGCGCGACAAACTGAAAAAACGGCTGGAAGAAATGCGGGAACAAATGCGCCGCATCATCCGGAAGGCGGAAGAGTGGTCGCTCCGGGACAACTTGACCGGCTTGTACAATTTAAAAGGTTTTCAGCAACAGCTGCGGCAAACGATGCGGGTGCGCTCGCCGATGCTGTTGCTGCTGTTGGACGTCGTATCCTTTTCCGAGTTTAACGCCTACATGGGGCGGGAAGCCGGCGATGAACTGTTGTGTGCCATTGCGGAAGCGTTGAAAAAAGAGATGCCTCCCCAGGCCATCCTTTCCCGCTATGCCGGAGACAAGTTTGCCGTGGCTTTTGCGTACGACGAGACGACGGAGGCGGACATCGAAAAAGACCTCCGTGCCCGTGTGGAACGGGTCGTCGCCGCCGTCCGTCCCGTCCAGCGGCCGTTGCGGTATTGTGTGGGCATGGCGTTTTATCCCCGGGACGGGAAAACGTGGCAGGAAATGATCAACGTGGCCGAAAAACGGTTGGCCCAAAAGCAGCGGATTCTGTGCTATAACTTGGAGGCCGTGCGCATGCGCCGGGAACGGCTGTCCACCATCGGCCAGCTGGCGGCCGGGTTGGCCCACGAGATTCGCAACCCGCTGACGTCCATCCGCGGGTTTGTCCAGTTGGCGGCAGCGCAAGGGGAAGTGATGGACCGTTGGAAGGACATCATTTTGTCGGAGATCGACCGCATTGACGCCTTGCTATCCCGCTTGCTGGAAATTGCCGATCATCAACTGCAGCGGCCCCGGTTTGTCTGTTTAAACGATGTGATCCAAAAAACGTTGGATTTGATGCATTCGGAAACGGTCATGCGGGGCTGTCAGCTGAAAACGGTCTTGCCGGAGAAACCGGTGCATGTATGGCTGGAAGAGCGGCAATTTCAACAAGTATTGGTGCAGCTCATTCAATACGGGATGTTGGCCGTGGAAAAACGGTCCGACGGTTGGGTGGAGATGAAGCTGATGGAAGAAGACGATACGGTCCTCCTGATCGTCCGCGACAACGGGGACTACCCGATGCGGGAAGGGTTGGAGGATGTCGACGACTGGACGTTGGAGCACTGGGTCCAGGCGAAAAACGATCTCTACGGCTTCGGATTTTCCCTCATCGAACAAATTGTTTCCGAGCACGGCGGCAAGCTGTCCATTCACCGGTTGCCGTTCGGCGGCAAGGAAGTGGTCATCAGTCTGCCGAAAGGCGACGGGGAGCGGGAAATGCAGCTGGTTGCTTCGGCCAGTCGGGAACACGTAGAATAAGGGTAAACACGCTTGACAGGTGAGGTGCGCAAGGATGCAGATGGGCAAGGGGTTCAACATCTTGCCGAGCAATGAATTGGCCCATCAGAGAAATCAGTTCGGGATGGGGATTGTCGACTTGAATGCCTTGTCTTCCGTCATCATCGACCCGGACAACCGCGTCTACGTGGACATGGGGGCGCTGCATGCGAAAAGTGATGTGGAACGTGGCATTCGTTTTTCGCCGGATAAGGACACGGTGCCCAACGGCCAGCCGTATTGGGTCGTCTGGGTGGCCATGGAGCGGACCGGTGACGGCCCGGCCATTGTCGGCCTGACGGCCAGCGAAATGTGGATCGACCGGGAAAGCCGCCGAGGCTGGAAAGTGTTGCCGGACCACGTCAACGCCATGGATAAAGCGTTGAAACGACGGTTTCACTTGTACCATATGCCGGAAGACAAAAAGCAGGCGTTGCGGACCTTTTTGGAAAACGTGCATCCGCAAGCTTGGAACAACAGCAGCCCCGAATTGAAGGCGTTGTTTGAATGAATATGACATTTTTGTGAACGGAAGGCCCATGTGGATTGCACCGGCGCATGGACTGGCTTACAATGGGAATTGCACATACTCATATGCTAGGACAGCAAAAGGGACAAGAAGAGGTTGGCCTTCTTGTCCCTTTTGCGTTGTTAACGGAACCAATCCCGCAACCGCTGCCACAATGTCCGCGGTGTCTCTGATGTCGGCGGCTCCGCCGGCGGCGTGCGTCCCGGATGGATGGAACAACGTTCCGTCGGTTCGGTGCCGGCGATGAACACTTCCAACGTAACCGTCGGACAGTAGGGCGTAGCCAGGTGGCCGGTTTGCGGGTCGACGTATGCGTAGACGATGCCGTCGGGAACGGCAAACGATTCGACGGGACGGCCTTGATGGGCTTGTTCCATAAAGTCGGCCCAAATGGCCGCCGCCAGACGACTTTCGGCGGTCGTCAGCTTTTGCGGTTGGTCGTAACCGACCCATACGGCAGTGGACAACTGGGGCGTAAACCCCACCATCCAGGCGTCGTAATCGGTGGTGCCGGTTTTTCCTGCCACCGGGCGGCTGAGGCGGTGGCGGACCCGGTAGGCGGTGCCGCCCGGCTCAAACGGCGCTTGCAGCAAACTGGTCAACACGAAAGCGGCTTGCGGCGAGGTGACGGCGTGGCGCACCGGCTTGGCTTGCGCCAAGATGCGGCCGTTGGCGTCGGTGATTTGTATGATGGCCGTCACCCCGGCTTGTTTTCCGCCGCCGGCGATGGCGGCGTACGCCTTGGCCATCTCCAGCGGCGTCACTTCCATGCTGCCTAAAGCCAGGGAAGGCAGCGGTTTCAAGGGGCTTTCCACCCCAAGCCGCCGCGCCGTTTCCGCCAATTTCTCCATGCCCAGCTGCAGATGGGTTTTGACCGCATAAATGTTGTCCGAGGTGCGAATGGCTTCCCGCATGGTGATGGGGCGATTCGGGTATTGATCGCCGAAATTGCGGGGCCGGTACGTTTGCGAAGCGATGGTGAAGACGGTCGGTTCGCTCATCTGCAACGTGGCGGCGCTCCAGCCGTTTTCCAAGGCCGCCAAGTAGAGAAACGGTTTGAACGAAGACCCCGGCTGCCGCAAGGCCAGCGCCCGATTGTACTGGCTCTGCCGATAGTCCCGGCCCCCGACCATGGCCCTGAGCGCCCCGGTGGCCGGTTCGATGGCCGCCAACGCGACCTGCAGTTGGGAGTCGTCCGGCATCCACTGGTTCACCGCTTGTTCGGCGGCTTGTTGAACTTTGGGGTCCAGCGTCGTATAAATGCGCAAGCCGCCGTTGTATAATAACCCCGGATCGATGCCGTATTTTTCTTGGGCTTCCCGTAAGATGTAGTCCAAAAAATACGGCGCGCGGGTTTTGTTTTTTTCCTCGGGTTTCAGTTGAATCGGCATCCGCTCGATGCGGACCTTTTCTTCCGGGGTGATGTAACCGGCATCGACCATGGCCTGCAGCACCACTTGCTGGCGCTGTTTGGCCGCATTCATATCCCGGAGGGGGGAATAGCGGGACGGGTTTTTCGGAATGCCGGCCAACAGGGCGGCTTCCGCCGGCGTCAAGTCCCGGGCATGTTTCCCGAAGTACGTTTCGGCGGCGGCTTGAATGCCGTAGGCCGATTCGCCGTAATAGATGTGATTCAGATACATGGCGAGGATTTCATCTTTGGACAACTGCATCTCCAAGCGCAAGGCGTAGAGGGCTTCCATGATTTTCCGCCCCCACGTCTTGTCGTGGCTGAGATACAGGTTGCGGGCCAGCTGTTGCGTGATGGTGCTGGCTCCTTGGCGCAATTGCCGGTTTTTCAAATCGACCCAAGCGGCCCGCAAGATGCCTTTCGGATTCAGTCCGAAATGGCGGTAAAACGCCCGGTCTTCCACGGCCAAGGTCGCCTCAATGAGCGTCCGGGGCATCTCCGACAAAGGGATAACCCGCCGGTGCACGCCTTGGCCATGCAAGTCGTATAACGGTTGTCCGTCGGCGCTGTAGATGGTCGTCGTTTGATAGTCCGGCACTTTTGGCAAGGGCACCAGCCAAGCGTAAAGCAAGAAGGCCGCCACACCGGCGGCCGCGGCCCCCAAACCGTAGAGCGTCCACCGAAGCCCGCGTATCCATCGGGAGCGGTTTCGGCGGGTGGGCAACCCTCGCCTGGTTTCATCGGGATGGAGGGACGGGAAAGGATGGCGTTCAGCCATCACGGTTCACCTGCCCGCTTGCGTTCTAGCAATCTTTTCCTATTCCCAGTATGGGACGCCGCGGAAAACGGTATACTTTTCCACGGCTGGCATCGGCGAAAAAATGCTTGCTTTTTCCCCGGCAATCCGGAATAATAATCTCGTTTTGCAAGCAAAATGTCACAGGCAGAAAGGTGGGTGTAACGTGAGCGAGCGAGCAGGCCGGGACACGATGGAGCTATGGTTTACCGAAAAACAGACCGAACATTTCGGGATTACCGGCCGCGTGCGGCGGACGTTGGCGCAAGAGCGGACGCCGTATCAAGATTTGTTGGTGGTGGATACGTGCCAGTGGGGGCCGATGTTGCTGCTGGACGGCATGGTGATGACGTCGGAAGGGGACGAGTTCGTCTACCACGAAATGATGGCGCATCCCCCCCTGTTTACCCATCCCCATCCGCGGCATGTGCTGGTGGTGGGCGGCGGCGACGGCGGTGTCATCCGCGAAGTGTTGAAACATCCGACGGTGGAAAAGGCGGTGTTGGTGGAGATTGACGAGCGGGTGGTGGAAAATGCCCGCCGTTACTTGCCGACCATCTCCGGCGCGTTGGACGATCCGCGGGTCGAGGTGCGCATCGAGGACGGTTTTCGGTATATTCATGAGCACCAAGACGCCTATGACGTCATCATGGTCGATTCCACCGAACCGGTGGGGCCGGCTATGCAGTTGTTTGAAAAGAGTTTTTACGAAGGCATTTACCGGTGCTTGCGGGAAGACGGCATTTTTGTCGCCCAGACCGACAATCCTTGGTTTAAAGGCGACTTGATTCGCCGCGTGTACGCCGACATTGCGGCGACGTTTCCGATCACCCGTCTGTATTGGGCCAACATTCCCACTTATCCCAGCGGCTTTTGGACGTTTACCATCGGCTCGAAAAAGGCCGATCCGCTGGAAGTGGACGTGGCGTCGTTGCCGGACATTCCGACCCGTTACTACACGCCGGAGTTGCACAAGGCGGCGTTTGTGCTGCCCCGGTTTGTCCAAGACTTGATCCGGGACCACGTGAAGGCGGAAAGGTGAGGCCCCATGCGGTTTGACGAGGCGTATTCAGGGAATGTCTTTATCGCCAGCCATCCGGTCTATCGGGAAGCGAAGGCCGTCATTTTCGGCATGCCGATGGATTTTACCGTCAGTTTCCGGCCCGGGGCCCGTTTTGGCCCGGCGCGCATTCGGGAAGTGTCCATCGGGCTGGAAGAATACAGCCCGTATTTGGATCGGGAACTGTCGGAAGTCAAATATTATGACGCCGGCGACATCCCGTTGCCCTTTGGCAATGCGGCCCGCAGCGTGGAGATGATCGGCGAGTTTGTGGCCAAATTGCTGGCCGACGGCAAGTTTCCCCTTGGGTTGGGCGGGGAGCACTTGGTGAGCTGGCCCATCATCCGCGAGATGGCCAAGGTGTATCCCGACCTGCTCGTCTTTCACATCGACGCCCATGCCGATTTGCGCAGCGAATACGAAGGGGAAGAGTTTTCCCACGCCACGCCTATCCGTAAGGCGCTGGAGTTGTTAGGGGAAGGGCGGATTTATCAGTTCGGCATCCGCTCGGGCACCCGGGAAGAGTTCCAACTGGCCCGGGAGAAACTGCACTTGTTCCCGTACGAAGTGTTGGGGCCGCTGGAGCAAGTTTTGCCGGAGCTGGCCGGGCGGCCGGTGTATGTTACCATCGACATTGACGTGCTGGATCCGGCCTTTGCGCCGGGCACCGGGACGGCCGAATCGGGCGGCATTACGTCGAATGAGTTGTTGGCGGCCATTCACGCCATCGCCCGCTCCGATGTGCGGGTCGTCGGTGCCGACGTGGTGGAAGTGGCGCCGGTGTACGATCCGACGGAGCAAACCCCCATTGTGGCGGCCAAATTGGTGCGGGAGATTCTGCTTGGTTGGGTGAAATGAAGGAAGGATTGGCGAAGCGGCCGCCCTGGGGTTCGCCCGAGGCCGTCGAGATCGGGTTGCGCGTGGCGGTGACGCCGCCCGACGGGCCGGTGGAGCACCAAACGTTTGTGTATGCGGGGCAATGGTGGCGGCAAGACGATAAGCTGCTCTGTCGGTACGAAGACCGGGAGACGGCTTCCGTGGTCACGTTGAAAGTGGCCAGCGGGACGTTGACGCTGTTGCGGCAGGGCGACATCGCTTGCCGCCAGACGTTTTGTGTCGGTCAAACGGGGCAGGCGTCTTATCGGACGCCTTACGGCGCCTGGCCGCTTGTTTGGCGGTGTCACCGGCTGGACGTACAACTCGCCGCGGGGGCAGAGAAGGCAGTAACGCGGGAGCCTTCCGGGCTGGTTTTGGCGGTCATCCGCTTTTCATATGATCTGGAGTTGGGCGGCCAAACCCTGGGGCTTTACGATGTGCAGGTCGACATCGTCGCTGGCAAAGAAAGGGGGGCGGCAGATGCGGATCGTCGTCTGGCACAACCATGAGCTGGAGGCACCTTGGTTCCGTCCCGAGACGGAACGGATCATCCGCCTTTTTTTTGACGATGCGGAAATTGTATTCCAAGCGGCTTCCCCGGCAGGGGGGAATGGATTTTCCGAGGGGGATGCGGGGACGGAGCCGGTGATGACGGATGCGGCGGACATCTTGCCTGCGGCCGACAGCTCGGAAACGCCCGACCCGGAAACGCCCGAATTGATGGTCACGTTGGTCGTCGAACGGCAGGACAACGGGGCGTGGGCGACCGTGAGATTAGCCGATGCCGCAGGTCGGACGCTCCAACACCGGGCGGCACGGCCGCTTTCCGGAACTTCGACGAGGGAGCGAACGGCAGAACCGGAGGAAGAACCGGCAGCGGCCCCTTCGCCATCTGCCGGTTGGAAACGTCCGTTCCAAGTGGCGCTGCTGGAGGCCCTCAGCCAATGGACCGGCCTAAAGCAGCCGTGGGGCGTGTTGACCGGCGTGCGGCCGGTGAAGTTGTTTCACCGTTATTTGGAACAGGGGGAGCCGCGGGAGCGCATTGCCCAAGAGCTGGAAGAACAGTTTTTGATCGCGCCGGAAAAAATTCGCCTGATGGATCAGATCACCCGCCGCCAATTGGAGGTCATGCCCGATTTGTACGAACTGGGGCAGGAAGTGAGCATTTACGTCGGCATTCCGTTTTGCCCGACCAAATGCGCCTACTGTACCTTTCCGGCCTATTCCATTCAGGGGCGGGACGCATCCGTCGAGGCGTTTTTGCAAGGGCTGCACGAGGAAATCGCCCGGATAGGGGAGTGGCTGTTGGCGCGGGGCTTCGGCGTGACCACCGTCTACGTCGGCGGCGGCACCCCCACCAGCATTTCGGCGGAACAGTTGGACGCCTTGCTCGGCCACATGGCGCGCCATTTGCCCCACCGCCACCG
>k87-119638_pt1 | contig 10996 bp, 8 predicted proteins | sample MGYA00084031_6733416 | MGnify analysis MGYA00084031
ACTCTCGGCTGTCCAGGCCTCCTGCAGGCCGCTGGCCTGCCACACCTCCCACAACACGTCCTCCACCGTGGCGCCGGGGCGGGCAGCGGTGTCCCGGGCCAGCTTCAACAGCGTGGCGACGCGACGCAGGGGTTCGGCCCACCGGTTGTCGATGGCCGCTAGTTCCGTGGGGTCCAGCAGGGCCTCGGTAAGCAGGACGCCCGAGGGTCTGCGATCCCCGGCGCGTAATGCGATGGCCCGTAGCCCTTGCCGAAGCCGACGTTCGGCAAACGGATCGGCTCCCCCCAGGGGGGAGTGCAGCAGCGCGACCGTCTTCTCCTCATCCAGCGTCTGTGGCTGCAGGGCGCACCGCAGCAGGGTCAGCAGTGGCCGGACCGCCGGTTGTGCGGACAGCGGTAGGTCCTCGGCGCCGATCTCCACCGGCACCCCGGCCTGTTGAAGCGCTCGCTGGATCGGGCCGAGCGCCCGCACGGTGGAGCGCAGCAGGACCGCCATCCGGGACCAGGGCACACCTTCCAGCAGGTGCGCGGCTCGCAGGCGATGGGCCAGGTACGCGGCCTCCTGGGTGACCGACCGGAAAAGCTGAATCTCGACGTGACCGGCGGGGGCATCGGGGGCCGGACGGGCGTGACGCTGCCGAGCCGGGCCGCGTAACCGGGCAGCGACCCGCCCGGTCGCGACGATCACCTCATGGGAGGAGCGCCAGCGGGTGGGCAACACCACACTGGGAGCCATCTCCCCCCGCACCGTCCGGAACCGGTGTGGGAAGTCGTAGACACCGCTGGGTTCAGCACCCCGGAAAGTGAAGATGGCGGAGTCGGGATCACCGAAGACCACCAGGTGCCGGCCGCCCCCGGCCACCAGCTCCAGCAGCTCCCACTGCGCCGGGTCGGTGTCGTGGAACTCGTCGACGTAGACGTAGCGGGCGTGCTCCTGCTCTAAGGCGAGTGCTTCAGGATCGGCGGTCAGGCTGACCGTGGCGACCCGCAGCAGCTCCGCCGGGTCGTAGGCCACGGTTCCAGTGGCGGTGGCGTCCCGCAGCGCGAGCACATCGGTGTACTCCACGGCGAACCGGGCGGCGGCGACCCAGTCCTCCCGCCCCAGCAGGCGCCCCCACTCGGCGAGCTGGGCCGGCCACACCCCGCGCTCAGCCGCACGCATCATCAGATCACGCAGCTCAGCGGCGAAGCCTCGGGCTCGCAGGGCCGGACGCAGCTCGTGGGGCCAGGAGTTGGGGTCACCACCGGCGATCAGCTCGCGGATCACCATGTCCTGCTCAGGTCCGCTCAGCAGGCGTGGCGCCAGATCATCCCGCCGGCTGGCCAGGCGGCGCAGGACCCCAAAGGCGTAGGCGTGGAATGTCCGGACAGCAGGTTCGGCGATGGTACGCCCGATCCGCGCAGCGATGCGGGTCCGCAGCTGATTGGCGCCGCGCCGGTCAAAGGTGAGCACGAGAACCCGATCGGGGTCCACCCCCTCCTCGATCCGGGCCGTGACCGCCTCCACCAAGGTGGTGGTCTTTCCCGTCCCTGGTCCACCGAGGACCAACAGTGGACCGTCGGTGTGCGCCACCACCGCGCGTTGCTCGGGATCGAGGTGAAGGGTGGGACAAGCGACCGGGCGTCGCACCAGTTGATAGTCAGGGCCGGGCCGCCGCCGTGGCTCTGGACGGTGTCCCACGCGGTTTGCTCCGTCCACCGTGTCCGCTCCGGCCGTTTCCGGGCTGCGTGGGGTCGCGGGGTGCCCCGCCCGCAGGGCCGTCATACCCCCGCCGTCACCAGCTCCTTGGCGTGAGGCCGTTTCGGCGGCGCGGTGATATCCACCATGCCGGTGATATCCGGCGGCCCCTTGATATCCAGATAGGACCGATCCTGGGGCGTCCTCCCCTCCCCCTGGTGCGGTCGACTCTGGATTCACGTCCGTCATCACATCACGGCCGGCCGCGATGGCGACGTCGACTCACCGACCTGACCTTGTCCTCCCTCTCTTTATCGTCCTTATCGTGTACGCCCGTGCGGAATCACTCCCTGGAAACGCCCGCGGCGCCGACGCTTGCCTTAAGGAAAGCGCGCGGGCGATGAGGGGATCAGTCGCGGCGGTTGAGATATGGGATACCGGTGGGGGCGACTCCGGTAGCGGCATGGACCGCGCCGCCCACCGCGGCCAATGTGGCCGGTAGCGCCAGCTCGCCGACACCACCCACCGGGGTCGACTCCCCTGGCTCCACAATGGTCACCTGGATCTCGGGCATCCGGTCCATCCGCAGCCAGGGGTAGTCCCGGAAGCTACTCTGCTCGATCGCGCCCTGGCGTACCGTCAGCTGTGCCCCGGCGGCGATGGAGATCGCGTCCACGGCGGCTCCCTGCACCTGAGCCTCCACCCCCAGCGGGTTGACGACGACGCCGACATCGACCGCTACGAACAACCGGTGGACACGCAGCCCGTCCGTCGGCGAAACGCTAACGTCGGCGATCACGGCGATCCGCGAACCATAGTTGTCCATACAGCCAATCCCCATGCCCCGACCGGTCCCGACCACGTTTCGCCATACCGCGGCCTCGGCCACCTCCTCGATACAGCGCCGGAGCCTCGCCTGCTCAGAATTCCGAAGCAGGTCCAGGCGTAGCTGCAGCGGATCCCGTCCACGCCGGTGGGCCACCGCGGTGAGGAACAACTCCTCTGCCGGCACAAACTGCCCACTGTAGACAGACCTGAAGAACCCGGTGGGTAACGGCGCGGGACAGAGCGCCAGCCGTACGTTACCGGGGACGCTGTAGGGGAAATGGTTGCCGTCCTGGAGGATGAACTGCTCGTTGAGGAACGGCATAACCGTCAGCGGCCAGGTGGCCACTCCATGGTGCCGCCAGATCGGGGTACCGGAGCCGTCGAGAACGGCCACCATGGTGTGAGCGGAGGCGGGCCGCGCCAGACAGTGACGCGTCTCGTCCTGACGGGTCCACATCACTCGCACCGGGGTGCCGGTGACCGCTGACAGCCGGACGGCCTCCTCGGCCGCTCTGTCAAAGAGCTTGCCGCCGAATCCACCGCCGGTCGGCATGACGTGCACGGTGATCCGTGACGAAGGTCGGCCGGTGGTCGCAACGGCCCGGTCTCGGGCATCGGCGGGATTCTGTGACCCTGTCCAGATCTCCACCGTCCCGTCAGGCCGAACGTGCGCGGTGGCGTTACTCGGCTCCATGGGGGAGCAGGCCAACATCGGCATCTGGTAGGTGGCCCGGAAAACCTCACCGCCGCTGGGAATCTGTGTGGGTTCGGGAGCCGCCGCCATCAGCTCCTGGCGCCAGGTCCGGCTGTCGGCGTTGAGCCGGGGTTGGTTCCAGGTGATGGTCAACAGGTCGCGCGCGCGTAACGCGGTCGCGGTGTCGGTGGCGATCACCGCCACCCCGGAGGGGATAGTCACGACGTTCCGTACCCCCGGAACCGCACGGGCCGCCCGGTCATCCACCGAGGCCACGGTGGCGTCCAAGGTGGGTGGTCGGGCCACCACGGCGACAAGAGTGCCCGGGATCTGCAGGTCCATGCCGTACCGCAGCGCGCCGGTGACCACGTCATGGGTGTCAACCCGGCGCTGCGGCCGCCCGAGGATCCGCCACTGTTCGCGAGGCAACAGCCTCACGGGCACCGTCGACGGGTCGATTGTCGCCGCCTCGGCGAGCAAGCTCTGGTAGGGCAGGGAGCCCCGTTGCGGGTGACGCACCTGGCCGTCGACCGCGTAACAGGAGTCCGGAGACACCCCCCACCGCCGCGCCGCAGCCGCGATCAGCACCGCCCGCGCGGTGGCCCCGGCCCGACGCAGCGGGTCGAACAGGCTCCGGACGCTCAGTGACCCGGCGGTCATCTGGGAGCCGTACCGGACGTCCAGGTCTGCGATTCGCACCCGCACGGTGGAGAACGGCACCGCCAGCTCCTCAGCCAGCAGCATCGCCAGGGATGTCCGCACCCCCTGGCCTATTTCGGTACGTGGCACGGTGAGCTGAGTGACGCCGTCCGGCAACAGTTCAATGTAAACATTGGGAGTAAAAGACGCCTGCCGCTCCGACATGGACATCGCCTCATCCGCCACGCTCACCGTGAGGACCAGCGCTCCTCCGGCCGCGCCGAGTACGGCGCGGCGACTCATGGTGATCGTCACCGCTCCTCCTCCGCTAGTTCAGCAGCGCGGTGCACGGCCGCCCGGATTCGCTGATAGGTGCCGCAGCGACACACCTGACCCGATAGCGCCTCATCGATGTCCTCGTCTGTGGGATGGGGATTGCGGGCCAGCAGCGCCACCGTGGTCATGATTTGGCCGGCCTGGCAGTAACCGCACTGGGGAACATCCAGCTCCTTCCAGGCCTGCTGCACAGGATGATCGCCGTTGTCTGAGAGCCCTTCGATCGTGGTGATCTCCGCGTCACCGACCTCGGCGAGCGACACCACACAGGTTCGGATGGGTTGCCCGGCTCGGAGGCTGGTACAGGCGCCACATGCTCCGATGCCGCATCCGTATTTCGGTCCTGTCAGCCCGAGATGATCCCGCAGCACCCATAACAGCGGGGTGTCATCTGGTGCCGACACCTCGACCAGGCGACGATTTACTCGGATTTGCACCCTCATCAACTCCTCATCCTCAACCGCGGCTACCACGCCAGCGGCAGGACGACTCATTCCCAGAATATGGACAAGGATATGAAAAACCGGTTAAGAACGCTAGAAGTCAACTGTTCCAGAATTTTCTTGATTACCAACGCCAGTGATGTTGATAACCGGGCATAATCCCTACAGCCTCGATGAGGCCATTCATGGCTTTATGCGGATTTCGTACACATACTGAGCCCGCCGGACACCAAGACCACAGGCTCAACACCGACGCGACGACACCCCGGCGACACCCCGGCCGGGACCGCGGCCGCACTCCCCGTCGCACCCTCGTCTTCCAGGTCTATCCGATCTATCCGTCGTTCTCTCTAAAATCCGGGTTATCGTGCCTTACACGACTGTCCCTACACACCGCAAAGAAGACGTACGCTGCGCCCCGTGACATGGACTGTGACGGTCACCGGCCCGTCCCGCGACGTGGTAGACCTCCCCGCCGGCATCGCCGCTGGACACCCGGTGACCGCCGAAGTAGGACTGCGGATTCTCACAAAGGGCGGCTCGGCGGCCGACGCGGCGGTGGCGGCTGTCCTCGCCAGCTGTGTCGCCGAGAGCATCATGACCGGGATCGCAGGTGGCGGATTCGCCACCTACTACGAGGCGGCGAGTGGGACCGTGACCTGCCTGGACTTCTTCGTCGCGGTTCCAGGCTTGGACGGCCGCGCCCCCGCGGCCATGACACCGGTCGCGGTCAAGTTCGGCGATATCCCGTTACAGTACGCCATTGGCGCACCCAGCGCCGCCGTACCGGGCGTACCCGCCGGCCTCGGAGAGATCCACGCCCGCTGGGGACGTCTGCCCTGGCACACGGTGGTGAGCCCCGCCGTTGACGTCGCACGCACCGGGGTGATCATGCTCGCCGAACACGCGCGGGCATTGACCTATCTGGCCCCCGCCATGACCTACGGAGAGGGAGCCGCGATCTACGCTCCCCAAGGTCAGCTGCTCAGCGGTGGAGAACTGGTTCACCACCCCGGTCTGGACCGGGCCTTGGCTTTACTCGCGGAGGAAGGCCCCGACGTTTTCTACACCGGGACGATCGGCCAACGGATCGCTGAGACGGTTGACGCGGGCGGCGGCGCGCTCAGTGTGACGGACCTGGCCGCCTACCGTGTGCTGGAGCCGCCGGTGACGCGGGCACACTTCGCCGGAACCTGGGTATACGGGCGGACCGATCTCAATCGAACGATCGACACTCTGCAGGCGATCTCAGATCTCGCCTCTCACTCTCCCCGGGACCGCGCCGTCATCGTGGCCGACGCGCTTCGTTCTTACGCCGCGCATCGCCTCGGCGACACCACCAACACCGCGGTGGTGGACCCCGAGGGTAACGCCTGCGTCGTTACCACCACCCTCGGTCTGGGCGCCGGAGTGTGGGTCCCCGGCCTGGGTATTCACCTGAACTCCATGCTCGGCGAGGGGGAGCTGATCAGCTCCGAGATTCGGCCCGGCATGCGCATGTCGAGCATGATGTGCCCCCTGGTGGTGACATCCGGACCGCAACCCGGAAGTCTGCTACTGGCGGCTGGGGCCGCCGGCGCTTCCCGCATCAGGACCGCGTTGGTACACACCCTCATCGGCGTGTTTGTCGACGGGCTCAACCCGTATGACGCCGTCGCGCGCCCGCGCTTTCACGTGGTCGGCCGAACCGTCCACGCCGAGCCCGGCGTCCCACCGGAACAGCTGGCCGTTTTAGAAAACGCCGGGTACAAGGTCCACCGCTGGCGCGAATTCGACCACTACTTCGGTGGCGCCAGCGCCGTAGGCCAAGGCGGCGCAGCGGGGGATCCTCGACGCGGTGGTGTGGGCCTGGTGCTGTGACGCTGCACGCCCGGTCACGGCTCCTCGGGCCACCATTGGGCACGCGCCATATCGACCCGCTCGCCCCGGAAGGGGACGCCTTCGGCGGTCAGGAGCCGCCGTGCCCGTTCCTCAAGGCCGGGTTGGAGTCGGCCATTGGCCGCCACCACCCGGTGCCAGGGCACGCCCCCACCGTAGCGAGCCATCACGTTCCCGACGGTGCGAGCCGAGCCACGGCCACACCGCTCCCGTACCCACTCGGCCACGGCGCCGTATGACATCACCCGCCCAGGAGGAATCCGCTCCACGAGCGTGAGTACCGCCTCGATGTATTCCTCGTTCGGCACGCCAGCACCTTAAAAAGCCGGCCCCTGAACACAACCGCCGGAGGCCACGGACACGTGACCTCCGGCGTACAGCTCAGCGGAACCGGTCAGAACCCCGACTGCGCAGTCCGATCAGACAGTCTGATCAGTCAAACAGTCTGATCAGTAGGTGGGCAGACTTGGGTCGACCTGGTTGACCCAGGCCAGCACACCGCCCTGCACATGGACGGCGTCGCGGAACCCGGCCGCCTTCAGCGCGGCAAGTGCCTCGGCGGAGCGGGCACCGGACTTGCAGTGCAGGACGATCTGCCGGTCCTGCGGCAGTCGCGACAGCGCCTCGCCCGAGAGGATCTCCCCCTTGGGGATGAGCACCGAACCAGGGATCCGCACGATCTCGTACTCGGCGGGCTCCCGCACGTCCACCAGCAGGAAGTCCTTGCCGGTGTCCATCCACTCCTTCAACTCGGTGGCGGTGATCGTGGAGTCCCGGGCTGCCTCGGCGGCCTCGTCAGAGATCACACCGCAGAACTCTTCGTAGTCGATCAGCTCAGTGATGGTTGGGTTCTCACCGCACAACGGGCAGGCGGGATCCTTACGCACCTTGATCGAACGGTAGGTCATCTCCAAGGCGTCGTAGATCATCACCCGCCCCACCAGCGGTTCCCCGATCCCGGTGATGAGCTTGATCGCCTCGGTGACCTGGATAGAGCCGATGGAGGCGCACAGCACCCCCAGAACGCCACCCTCGGCGCAGGAGGGAACCATGCCGGGCGGTGGCGGCTCCGGGTACAGGCAGCGGTAGCACGGACCGTGCTCGGCCCAGAAGACACTCGCCTGCCCGTCAAAGCGGTAGATCGAACCCCACACGTAGGGCTTGCCCAGCAGGACGCAGGCGTCATTGACCATGTAACGGGTGGCGAAGTTGTCGGTGCCGTCCACGATCAGGTCGTAGTCGGCGAAGATCTCCATCACGTTGTCCCGCGTCAGGCTGGTGTTGTGGACGCGGAAGTTCACGTACGGGTTGATCCGAGCAACGGCGTCGCGGGCCGACTCGACCTTGGGACGACCGATGTCGTCCTGACCGTGGATCACCTGACGCTGCAGGTTGGATTCATCGACCACATCGAAGTCGATCACGCCGAGCGTCCCCACACCGGCCGCGGCCAGGTACATCAAGGCCGGGGAGCCCAGTCCGCCAGCGCCCACACAGAGCACCTTGGCGTTCTTGAGCCGTTTTTGCCCCTCAACACCCACATCGGGGATGATCAGGTGCCTTGAGTACCGCCGAATCTCGTCAACGGTCAATTCGGGTGCGGGGGCTACTAGTGGGGGCAGAGTCACGGTACTGCCTTTCGCTCCAGCTTCTGCTCAACGCAATTGTGCCCCGTCGGTGATCGCGTCGTCGGTGACGTCGACCACCCGCGTGTCCTCGACGGAGTAACTTCTAGCGATCGAAGTCCATCACTGGATCGACCGCCCCGCCGCGGCCGCGGGGTCAGTAGGAGCCCAGCTCTCCGCTGTACTCCTCACCATTGATGTAAGGCCAAGCATTGCCGTGGCATTCCGCCAGCGTCAGAGTCTGCTGCTGCATCACCGGTGCCGGCTGTCCCGGACCGGGACACCGCTGGTGGCGTTCCCCCAGCCGATGCCCCACTTCGTGGTTGATCACATACTGCCGGTACGTCGTCAGGTCGGAGTCCCAGTGCTCCACCGCGAGCAGCCACCGGGCCAGATTGATCACGACCCGATCGCCGTTCCGGCATGAGGTGTACCCGTTCGTGTTGACCCCGGCACACAACACGTCGACGGTGTCCGGGGTCGCCAGGTAGACCGTGAAATCCCACGGCTCGGTAGCTGTCCGTTGGAACCGCACCGTGCCACCAGCGATCCAGCTGCGCGGATCCCCGAGCGTGGCGTCGACCATCGCGGCGAACTCCTCGGGGTCGAAGACCGGAGCGGAGTCCAGCAGTTCCACCTGTACGCGATACCGCAGCAACTCCCCGGCGAATCCGAGCACCGGGCTCTCGCCCGGTGCGGTGACGAAGTCCCCGGAGCCGCTCTGGGGTGGGACCACCGGCGTCGGGGACGCCGAGGTGGCAGAAGGAGAAGGCGCGACTGAGGGCGCGGTGGAGGTGCCTCCCGATGCTGGCCTGGTCTCAGAGAGGCGAGGCGTCGGTTCCAAAGCCGTCTGTTGGGGGTTGTTCAGGCCACCGCGGACCACAGCAATCCCAAGCACCAGGGTGGCGACCACCACAAGCGTCACCACAATCCGACGGCGACGACGACGCGCGGCGGCGAGTCGTTCTAGACGCCGTTGATAACGCGCCGCCATACGCGGCCCATGGCTTTCTCCCGGAACAGGCCCCGCCGTCCCAGGGGTGCTTCGTTGCCTCTGGTGGCGTGGGGGCCTCGCATCGGTTGAGTCAGCCATATCGTCATCAGCTTTGCATGCTGGCTGACGGTCAGATGCGGGAACCCCGTCAAAAAGCGAGGCTTCTCACCAGAGGCAACCTCGCACCCCTGTCAACCCATCGGTTTCAAGGGTCGGTTTTAGGCCGATAGGGCGGCTGTATCCCGACTGTCCGTCTCGATCTCCTCCAGCATTCCCAGGAATGCTCGAGCGACGATACGAGGCACCTCCATCTGGGGGGTGTGGCCGACCCGGTCCACGATGAGCAGTCGGCTATCGGGGATCGCCCGTCCCACCCGGGGGGCCAGTCGGACGTTGATCATCCGGTCCTGACGTCCCCAGATCACCAGGGTAGGCGCGCTGACTTGGGCCGCAAGGCGCCACAGGGAATCTCGTCCCGGGAGGTAGGCACGCAGGAAACTGCTGATCAGTCCTCGGAATGTCCGCACGTAGGCGGCTGTATTCCACGGGACCTGCCGCCGCCGGGCCGCCTCCTCAATCGCCTCGGCCATTCTCCGTGGCGGCATCCGGTACGGATCGGCCCAGCACTGGCTGGTCATCAGCCAGGCCACCTTCTCGGGAGGCAGCTGGGACAGTCGCCGTTCCGCGAGCCGGTCCACCCGTGGGAAGAAGAGGAAAGGGACGAACCTGCTTTGCACCGACCAACGCGGATCGATGAACGGCATCGCAGGTGAGATCAATGTGAGGGTTCGAACCAGGTCGGGACGAGTGGCCGCCACCCGGACGGCAACCACTCCACCCAGGGAGTTCCCGAACAAGTGGACCGGCCCACGTCCAATATGTTCGATCACTTGGATGATCTGGGTGGAAAGTGCGGCCAACGTATACCGCTCAGGTGGATCACTACGCCCGAAACCTGCCAAGTCCGGCGCGTACCCGATCAGTCGATCCGACAGCAGATCGGCCACATCCGTCCAGTTCTGGGATGATCCTCCCAGACCGTGGATGTACAGCGCCGGTTCAGCGTCTGGCGCGGTGGACGGTGTCATACGCAGAAACGTCCTCCGGCCGCCGATAAGCACCTCCTCGCCTGGCCAGGGAGCGGGGAGTTCGGCGCGCTCGGGGATCGCGTCCTCAGGGACCAATCTCGCCCGCTTCATCTCTGCATTATGGATCCCCTCCTTGACAAGCCACTGTGATCTATCTGTCACCCTTAGGACGCCCGGCGTTCACTCCTGTTCATCGACCAAGGCCTCCAAGCGCCGGTTCAACGCGGACAAAGTCGCCCGTACCACCGCGTGTGGCGCCTCATCGGTCACCTCAGCGGCGCCCACGTGGCGCTCCATGGTGGAGGCGGTCATCAGGATGAGCACCACAAGGGCGACCGGGGTGTGCCCAGTCGAGACCACACCCGCGTACTCCACGGCGCCTCGCACCCGGCCCGCCAGCAGCGCGGTCACCGCCTCTAGCGTGGCGGCGGCCGCCGCCCGCAACAGTTGAGACTCCACCGCCGGCCCTGCCGAACGCCCCACGGCCCGGGTGCCGTTATAGGCCAAGCCGACCTCAACCGCGCATTCCAGCCCAGCCTGAACCACCTGCACCTGCTCAATCCGGAACCGGCCTTTAGAGCTCTCGGCACCGGTTGCTTCCTTGCTGTGACGGGAAGCGCGAGAGGAATCGTGGTAGGACGACCGGCGTCGCGAGGCCCCCTCAGAGGTCTGGACGTCGGGCTCAAGCCCGTGTCGCCCAGTTCCGGATATACCGAGCCGGCTCTGCGGCTGTGCCGAGTCGCTGTCGGCGTGTGCCCCGCCGCTCCAGCCGCGTCCGAGGACGCGACTGGAGC
>k87-521014_pt1 | contig 10995 bp, 7 predicted proteins | sample MGYA00084031_6733416 | MGnify analysis MGYA00084031
ATTGTTTCCACCTTGACCGTTATTCCCCTCAGGAGGCTGCTTATTCCCCAGTCCTGGTTCTCCACTTGGAGGCTTTTGTTTACTGTCATCGGGCTTTTTCTGCTCCTCATTTTCTACATTTGGATCAGGCTTTTTCTCTTGTTCTATGGAATCCTCTTGTTCCGAGCTTTCTTTCTTTTCTTCTTCTGTTTCCTCATTAGACTCCTCTTGTTTTTCTTCATCCTCTTCAGTGATCTCCGACTTGCTCTTTTCTATATTTTTCTTTACTGGTTTATTTATAGTGGCCGGCTTCTTAGCAGGGGCAGTACCTTTTACAAATAATTCAACCCGATTTCCAATTGTTCTTTTTTCAACAGAAGATGGCATAGTGAAGTCCGTCGTTTCGATGCCTTCGGACACTTCCGACATGATATGTTTGAAAATCAATTTAGCATTGTGAGAGTCCTCCATTTTGACGAAGCTATCTTGTGAAATCTCATCATATCCTGTCCATACGGCTGCTGAATAACGGGTTGTATATCCAGCAAACCAGGCATCCGTCACTCCTGAACCATATATATCATCCGGAAGCTCATTCGTACCGGTTTTTCCTGCCAATGGAAGTCCAGGAATATTGGCCATATCTCCTGTTCCCTCTGTCACAACCGTTTTCAGCATATCTGTAATCATATAAGCCGTATAATCACTCATTGCCTGAACAGGCTTAGGCTGAAGGTTCTTTTCCTTTCCATCCAAATACACGATCTTACGAACCGTATGAGGCTCATTAAATACTCCCTCGTTTCCAAATGCAGCATAGGCTCCTGCCAGTTGTAGAGGAGAAACCCCATCCTTAAAACCGCCAATAGCATAGGCCGGAAAAATTTCATCCAAAGGAATACCAAGTTTTTCGGCAAATTTCTTTGCCTCTTCAGGTCCTGCCTCTTGCATTGCTTTAATTGCAGGTATGTTATAGGACCACTGAAGTGCTGTCCTCATGGATACATTTCCGTGGAAACGGTTGTTCCAGTTTTTAAAAACTTTGCCGTTCAACTCTATTTGTTCATCTTTTATCTGTTCATACGTCGACCATTTCAACTTTTCAATCGCCGGTCCGTATGCCATGATTGGCTTTGCGGTGGAACCTGGCTGGCGCTTTAGTTGGGTGGCATAGTTGAATCCCCTTTGGACATCCTTTTTCTCCGAATTTCGGCTGCCAACGGCACGTATTTCTCCGGTCTTTGTTTCTACAAGTACAACGCCTGCTTTGAATTTATCATCAGGATAAGAGATATAATCATCTGTCGATAACACTTTTTCCGTGAAGGCTTGTGCTTTGGGATCAAGTGTTGTATAAATTTTCAGCCCTTGTGTATATAGATCATCTTCGTGTAGCCCTTTTTCTTTCAACTCCTCAATTACCCTGTCCGTGAAACTATTATATGTATTTTTCCTCTTTTGCTTCTTCAACATATCTTTTACCGGAATGGACTGCGCTTCCTTTTTTTCCTCTTCCGTGATGTATTCATGCTCTTGCATTAAAGAAAGGACAAGATTCCTCCTGTTTTCAGCAAGATCCGAATTCTGGTAAGGGTTATACCCGCTCGGTCTTTGCGGCAATCCTGCCAGTAATGCAGCCTCACTTATGCTTAAATCCTTAACGGATTTTCCAAAATAGACATCGGCAGCCGTTGCAATACCGTAGGCCCCCTCGCCAAAATAAATTTTATTTAGATACATCTCCAATATCTCTTCTTTTGTATATTTCTCTTCTAACTTTAATGCCAGGTATGCTTCTTGAACTTTGCGCTCGATTGTTTTTTCAGGGGATAAATAAGACATTTTTACAAGTTGCTGTGTAATCGTGCTGCCTCCCTCTGCTCCAAAACCTTCCTTAATATTTGCTACTGCCGCACCGGCAACCCGTTTAACATCAATACCATGATGTTTCCAAAATCTCACATCCTCGACAGACAGGAATGCATTCTGGACGCTTTTCGGTACTTGATCCAAAGGAACCATTTTTCGATATTCTTCCCCAGCCACATCCATAACCTTTTTATTATTCATGTCATAGATAGTGGATGATAATGGTGAATTTAGTTGCTCCGGATTTAGTTCCGGCGCTTCTTTCACATAGGCCATCGCAGTGAATGCAAAAACTCCAGTTACTAAAATGCCGAAGATAAAAAACACCAACATGGTCCGAAAAACTATACTTCTAAATCTTCTTTTTATTTTTTGCTTTTCTTCTCTTTCTTCCCTATATTGCCTGCGGCTGGGATAGTTCTCTTCCATGACCATATTCCCCCTAATATGTCATCATAAGGATGATTAAATATCTGAATAGTTTTCTGTCAAACCGCTGAAACAGTACGTCTAAATTAAATGCAGTTGCGGAATAGAACAAAAGTGTAAGTGGCTTAATCACCCGGGCTCAGTTCGAAAGTGAACTAGCTAGCGGCTTATTTCTTGAAATGATAACTGCTGGCCGCTTCTAGGCTTTATAACATGTAGTCTATCGTTGCAATAGGCCCTCGTCGCAGCTGGAGGTAACACATTTAGGATGAAAAAGTGAATTTTATAAATTCCTGCTAAAATACAAAAGTTGATTTAAATTAATTTGCTCAAGAACCGCCTTATACTGCGAATCCCTATTTTACTCACTTTATGATGAAATTCTTGTCGTATTTCGGCCGGTTTCCAAGTATATTTTTCAACTTTTTTCGAAGCTAAAATCTATATTACCTGCCAACCTTCCACAGGTGATTAAAAGCAATTAGAAAATTAGGCATAAAAAAGACTCTGATTTCTGAATGAATATTCACGAGATCAGAGGGGGTTAAAAGCCTACTATAGTGATATATAACGTTCTTCTTGAAAAAGTTGGTACACACAAAGGGACAGAAAAATCTTCATTCCCCACTTTTGATATTTCTTTATCCCGTTTTAGCGGCATTAAACTTTAATCTGTCAATCTATGAACTGACCAGATAGTTCCGGAAGGAGCTGTACCTCCAATATTCAACCCAATCGTTAAGCCGTTTGCTTCATAAAATAGGCCGATATTATCCCCGGCATTCAGGTAAACATCACCTGCAAGTGTAACAGTTCCATTCCCCAATACGGCCCTTAATGTTAACACCAAGGCAACATTTACATTTAGTACGGGGAATAATCCGGAGATAAGGTCTGTCTGGACAGGAGAGGTTCTACGAACAATTAAACTCGGATTAACCCCTGCCCCAAGGGTAGCTGTGATTGCAGCAGTGGTTGTATAGCTAATTACGGCTTTTATAGAGTATCTTCCTGATTGCTGTATAGTATAATTTCCGGTTGTTGGATTGAATCCGGTACCAGAATAATAAGGTGAGGTTACCGTCCAATTACCTAACTGTCCTGATGCTGAAAGAGTAGTAGGAGCTCTTTGAGCGGAAAATCCTATTTCTGCAAAATTGGGTCCTGTGGGACCCATCGGGCCTGTCGGACCTGTTGGTCCTGCTGGGCCTACTGCTCCTGTGGGGCCGATTGGACCCGTGGCTCCTGTTGGACCGGCTGGACCTATTGTTCCTGTCGGGCCGATTGGGCCCGTGGCTCCTGTTGGACCGGCTGGACCTATTGCTCCTGTCGGGCCGATTGGGCCCGTGGCTCCTGTTGGACCGGCTGGACCTATTGCTCCTGTTGCTCCTGTTGGCCCTACTGCTCCTGTGGGGCCGATTGGACCCGTGGCTCCTGTTGGTCCTGCTGGACCTGTCATTCCCATCGGGCCGATTGGGCCCCTGGCTCCTGTTGGACCGGCTGGACCGAGTACTCCCGTTGCTCCTCTAGGACCTGCTGGCCCTGTCGCTCCCATTGGGCCGATCGGACCCTCTGGACCTGTTGGCCCTGCTGGGCCTACTGCTCCTGTAGGTCCGATTGGACCCGTGGCTCCTGTTAGTCCTGCTGGACCTGTCGCTCCCATCGGGCCGATTGGGCCTGGCGCGCCTGTTGGCCCTGCTGGGCCTGCTTCTCCTGGTCCTCCTGTTGGGCCAGCAGGGCCCAGAGGACCCTCGGGGCCTGTAGCTCCTCGTGGACCAATTGGGCCAGTTGGGCCTCTCGGTCCCATTGGATCATCATTTCCGTTTGAAATTATATTTGCTACCTGTTTAAGTTTATTGTTAAGTAATATCTCTTTTTGTATAACAGTTGCAAGTGTATCCTGTACACTGTCATTAATATTGAGAACATCTTGAAGCGTAGAAGCAGTGGATAATCCAGGCAACATCCCCAATGCATACTGGATTTTTTCAGCTTCAGCGTTAATTATGTGTGCAAGCCCCATCTCTTCCATTGCAATCGAAGCTAAAAGTAAATTTAATGCTTCTTCTCTGCTGATTGGATTATCAGGTTGCGACATGTGACCCCCCCTTATAAATAGTGCTCCTATCCTATAAGTGCTAGCTTCTTACAATTTATTCACCCCATAAATAATCGTTTGTTACTAGCGCCTATAAAAATTAAATTGCTGATATTACCTTGAATTTTTCAAAACAATAATAAAAGGGAACACCCTGATAGGCACATACACAATTTTGTAACTGCTGAACCATTTAGGCATATTTTATAGAACAAAAGCCCTTATAAATAATACAAGTGCTTCAAGCAGCTTCAGTTCACTTTTACAATTCAATTAGGAGAAAAATAGTAAAAAGGGGAGTGGATCATGTCACTGCCAAATATCCCTGATATTAAGCCGGACATTTGTTTAGATAGATGTGAAGTAATTGATTTGCTTTTATCATCTATAGCTATGGAGGAAATTGGATTATCACATATATTAAATGCAGAGGCCGAAAAGCTGCAATATTTACTGGAAACTAAGTCAGATTGTTTACAAGACTTTTGGAAAATAAATGACAGCGTGATCAAAACACTCCGTACAATTGTAAAGTCACAAATACTTCTTCAATTTAAATTGGAGGATATCATAGCCCTTGATAGAGAAAGTGATTGCAGTAAGTACTATAGAGACAAAACAAACGAAAAAAGATGCAGGTGTAAAAATAATTGCTGTGAGAAACATATTCATCGTTGTAAAGAACACATGAAAACCACAGATAATCACTCCAAATGCTCCTGTATCAACAATAGAAATGAACACCTTTAGACTGAAAAAGGCAGGGAATAAACGATGTGTAACCATGATATTAACTGGGATTTTTTATTTTCCGCCAGTGAGGAAGAATTTCTGCGATCATTAGCCAGTTATATATCTTTCTTGGCTTCCTATCAACAGTATTTATCCTCTCACGAACATTCAACAAGTGAAATATTAGATAGTGAATCCCAAATAATTGCTTCCCTTCTATTAATAAAGAACTTACATGTTTGTTTATTAAACCGAAAAACACTCCTTTACGAAAAAAAAGGCGTCATTGAAGATGCCTTTTTTGAAAATAATGATATGGAACAATCTATGCAAAAGTTCCAACAGTCGCTATGTAAATATATCCCCATAAAAAAGAATTACAAACAACGAGTCACAATGATTTTAAAGGAAATTTCCTCTCTTTATCTTCCTGATTCAATAATGGTAATTATTGATCGTTTTTCAAAGCCTAGCTTTATCTGGAAGCCCTGAATGGAAATATTAAAAACACCAAAGGTCCCTTTTTACTGCTACTGCTGACTGTCTTATTTTTTAAATAACACTTGAAAACATCATCATTATATGACCGAAACTTCTTACGATTGCGTTATGTTCCATTGCATTTTTTCCACCAATCTTCCAATCATATACGCTAAATACCCTGCCACTACTTTTGGTTATCGGGACTGACCCATCCATTTTTTCAAAACTTTCCTATCACTTATCGAAACACTCTTTCATTCAACAGTACCTCTAGTTGGGCTAAAGTGTCTTCATATTCATCATAGAGCCTCTCTAAAAAAGGATGTGGTATGCCTTATTAGGATTACATACATCAGCTCCGGATTTATTCAGCTGGAATTTCTTATTCAAAAGGAAAGAATTTTTCCGATTATGAAAAGCAAGACATAAGGACATGCATAATCTTTCTTGTTTTACAAATTCTACGCATATAAACCGAAATAGGAAAAGGATGAATCATTCAAAGTGAGAAATATCTGGCTAGTGCCCTGCTTTCTTCTTTTATCTTTCAGCTTTTTGTCCAGCTCTGTTCATTCAAAGACACTGACGGCAGGGCAGTCTTCATTGATTTTTAAAAATAAATATGAAAGTACGCTGATCATGAAAGGTCCCGGAACAAAGCGCGAAATTGCTTTAACTTTCGATGATGCACCGGATGATATATTTACACCTAAAATTTTGGATATTTTAAAGGAAAAAAAAGTAAAGGCCACATTTTTCCTGGTTGGGTACCGGATAGAAAAATATCCTGACGTCGCCAAGCGCATTGTACGGGAAGGTCATGCAGTGGGGAATCACTCCTTTAATCATCCGAACTTTTTAGATATAAAAGACACCGATTTTCAAAAGCAGATTACCCGAACCGATGAATTAATCCGAGGTTTGATAGGATCTACACCTGCGATCGTTAGGCCGCCATATGGAAATATAAGCGACAAACAGATGGAATGGCTTGCAGGAAGCAAAAGAATTGTTGTGGCGTGGGACGTTGATTCCTTGGATTGGAAGGGATTAAATTCGGAAGAGGTAGTAACCAATATTCTCCCAAAAGTGAGTCCCGGATCCATCGTTTTACAGCATTCTGGAACCGGGGATGGAGGTGATTTATCGGGTACTGTCCACGCTCTGCCGACAGTAATCGATCAATTGCGAAGAGAAGGATTCAAACTGGTAACAGTCCAGGAGATGCTCAATATATCATAATGTTTTGCGAAACTCCTCAAGCTTACGCTATGAGGAGTTTTATTAGGTGGAAGATCCATTGGGTTTCGATCATTAACGGCTATTTTTAGACTTTGGGAAAATATTTTCAAAGACTGTCATTCATATTTTTAAAAGTTATGGTATAATAACCGAGTAAGAATTTTAGGCCGTGGTGGCGGAAAGGCAGACGCGCTAGATTCAGGTTCTAGTGTCCGAGAGGGCGTGTGGGTTCGACTCCCACTCACGGCATACATTTATCAGTTATATCAAGGCTTCCACAAGATGCGGAGGTCTTTTTTTGTTGCCTAAATTAGCTAGATTCTTCAAGTCAGAAGTTAGTGGTAGGTGGATTTTTCAGGTACTAGAAAGGGATCTAAAGAAATTGGCAAAAAAATTAATTGATATGACTGTAAAATATTTAGAAGAACTTATCATTATTGGAAGATGGATTAGATAATCATTGAAAACTTTGCAGTAAAAGGATTACTGATTATTAATGAAGAAGCCAAAGCAGCTTGATCCAATGATTTACCCTTTATTTACCATTGACGCTACAATTGATCATTGATGATATTTTGCCTCATAACAAAATACAATCAATCAATTAGAAGCGATTAAAAATGTCTCAAGAAGCTGAAGGAATACAATAAGCGATGTTGATTAAAATGATTAGCATCGCTTACTTATTTCTCTGCTATTTCAATTGGAATTCTTCTCCTAAATGAACTGTCTTAAAATATTTTGATTTGTTATAATACCAATTTAGATGAACAATCATTACTTTTAATCGGAGGGACATTTCATGAATAAAAAAAATTTGCTAGCAGGTCTTAGCTTTGCATTAGTAATTGGAGGCATATTTGCATGTTCACCTTCTGATAATAAAATAGACGAAAGTGAAAAAGACAAAAGTCATGATGAAGTGGAAACAGAAGTAAAAAATGAGGAAGAGGCGGCGCCAAAACCTGAACCTTCTCCTGTCGTTGAGGAATATTCTTTATCAGAAGAAGAAAGAAATCAAGCTGCCAAAGAAATGGGAGAAGAAGAATTTAAAGAGGAACTCGCTAAAGATGATTTCAAAGATGAATTCTGGATTGCTAGCAGTATAATGTCTATGTCATTGCAGAAAATAGAACTTATGGAAAATGAGAACTTCGAAATAAAAGGGACCAAAGTTCGTTATCGACCTCAGATTACAAAGCAAAATATTGCTTTTCTTAAAGAAAAAGCTGAATCAATTGAATCCGATCCTGTCCTAGAAAAGATTCTAAATAAATGGAGCCAAGGAAACTTTGATGCTGTTGACAAGGATTTTATAGAAGCGAGAAACATTCTAACTGGCCAAGATAAACATGATGGATTCGGAGTAAGTAAAAGATCTTTTGAAAGAGAAAAAGAGTATATTAAACATTTTTATGGGGATGAAGGTTTGAAAATACACAAAGAACAGTGGGGATAAGTCGTCTAAAGTAATTGAATAATATGGAACGTGAGGAGGAACATTCATTGAAAAAGTTATTAATTGTAGGACTGTCAGTCATTTTCATTACTTCTATATTGGTTGGATGGGCAGGAACTACAATTGAACTGCCTTTCGAAGACGATCCATATTACGAAAAAATTGATACTGAAAAAATTATTTATAATGCAGGTGATGAAGACCTAACATCCAATGGTACTCTTTCAGATGGAATTCATGCTGCTTCAATGACTTTGCATTATACAATTAAAGATGCTTCTAATGTTTCTGAAATTATCAGAGGTATAGATGTCATCAAAGAATACTCCGAAGGAGCTCTTCAACTAGCGAAAGAAAAGAATGCATCACAGTCTATTGTTGAAAAGTTAAAAGAAGCTAACGAATTAATTCAAGAAGCTTCTTTAGAAAAAGATTTTAGTAGGTTTGAAGAAGCAAATAAGATCTTACTAAAGCTTGACTTAAACTTCAATGGCTATGGGATTTTGACTGATTCTCAATTTGAAGAAATAAAGAATAACGATTGAGGATAAGCCTTTCTTTGGTTTTTGAAGTGGCTGAAATGGTAAGAAAGAGAAAGGATTGTCAGGTATAACCCTGTTGTAATCTAACCTCAGGTGAGGACGTGCAAATAGTCTAGGGGCTTATTTTCAATTTCTCTGAAAAAAGCCAGAGTGGATCGTTCTTGGAACTGCCTGCAGCGTTCTCTTTCATAGCTTTATTTATTCAAAGACTGATCTTAAACTCCAACTACATTCGCCACAGAATATGATAGAGAAAAAATTACTTCAATATAATTCCACCACTGCCAAAAGCCCCATATTGAAGAAGACTCAATAGTGAATTATAGTATGGTACTGTCCAAATTTTTGGAGGTGCCATATGATTAAAGAATGGAATTTATTGCGGACACTAGCCTGTTTAAGTATAGTCTTTCTCCATAGTACAACACAGATGTCAAAAGTGATAGACCATCCGCAAATTGACTTCTATTACTATGGCAGAATCTTTTTATGCATGGCAACACCCGCTTTTATAGTTTTGTCCATTGTGATTTTAGCTAATCGTTATCCAAATCGGCTTCCATCCGACTTTTGGGGAAAACGTGTGAACTATATATTTATTCCTTTTTTATTCTTTGCTGTAATTGATGCGTTTGTTACCAAGTATTTGGATCATAATGTCGTCATTGAGGAAAAAATTACAGAAAATATACTGACAGGAAATTTTGTCGGGTGGTTCATTCTTGTCATTTTTCAGTTTTACGCTCTTCATTATTTAGTCACCAAATTGAAGATGTCAATGAAATGGATGTTGCCGCTCAGCCTCATTTTAATGTTCTGTTATTTATTTGCGATAAATGAGAAGATCATTAAGATTGATAGTATTTCACAAGTTCTGAGACTCCCTTTCCTTGCGTGGTTTGGATACTTTACAGTTGCATACGTAATCGGGAAGTATTATAAAAAACTTTCAGCAGTACTCTTATCATACCGTTGGCTTACTTTAGGATTTTTTGTGCTTTCCGCCGCTTTCGTGTATTTTTCATACGAATCCGGTCTTGTAACAGGGACTCATTCCAGAAGAATGGACTTGTTTCCACTGGTCATTTCTTTCTGCTTAACGGTATTCGCATGGGGACAAAAAATACCAGCAAGTAAGATCATCAATCAAATTAGCAATTATTCGTTTGGGATTTATTTATTGCACTGGCAATTCCAACGGCTTCTCGCTCCACATTTAGGTGGTATGTTTTCAAGCTACTTTGCCAATGTCTTATTATTGTTTACCGTTTCGCTGGCGGCTTCCATTTTAACAATCAAATTAATTTCCTATTTGCCATTCAGTTCTTTCATTGTTGGGAAGGTAAAGAAGGTAAAAAAAGAATCAGTCCACTCCGAGCTTAAGGAACAAACTGCTTGAAAACAACTGCTTAAATTGTCCCTGTCACAGGCAGTGGAAAACCCAAATGGTAACAGCGGCTTTAGCCACATATGACAAAGGCTAAAGCCGTTTAATTTTCAGGTACACATTTTATGGCCTGTACACACCCCGTGTCTATTACTCTTCAACGCGATACGGAGCTTTTTCTATTATTTGCTTTACACATTTTTTAACATGCTCAGACCTTAAATCTATAGTAAAAGCCACAATTTATAACTGAGTATCAACGGAGGAAAAATCTTTATATATTGTTCTTGCAAACCCTAATGTTTTCCCTAACTTTGCTAAAAACATATATTAAAACATAATTGATCTGCTTACTTCCCCAAGTGCCTAACTTATCATATCTTGAAGTAATTCATCCATCTGAAAGACCCTAAATTTCAATTGAATATATAAATTAATTTGCCTCAAAACGCTATTTCCCATTTTAACAAGAATTAAATATTTTTAAGAACCGTTATGGACTAAACATGTCAAATTTTCAGTGATAAGATCAGCTTAATTAAGGTTTTTTCATGATTGTTTGAAAATGCTCATTGTTCCCTTTCAATAAGACATTTCAAAAATCAAAAAAACTATTGACCCTTAACCAAGGTACAGGGTTCATAATATACACAATGGGAGGGCAGAAGATGACACGATTAACTATTGGTGAATTAGCAAAGCAATCCAATGTTAACATTGCAACAGTTAGCTATTATGAAAAAAGAGGTTTAATAGCAAAACCTCCTCGAACTGA
>k87-258886_pt1 | contig 10986 bp, 10 predicted proteins | sample MGYA00084031_6733416 | MGnify analysis MGYA00084031
AGATACAATAATAGCTGAATTTGAAAAATTTCAACATGGTGAGTTTGATGACGATAAATTAGAGCTAGCGAAAAAAGTGATTATTTCACAACGTCAAGAATCTCATGATAGACCGAAAAGTATTATTGAAATATTAAATAATAATATATTACTTGATGAAGATATGTCAGAAACTAGTTTTATTGAAGGTATACAAAATGTATCTAGAACAGATATTCAGCAATTAGCACAAGAAACAATATTAGATACGATTTACATTTTGACGAAAGGAGGTAATGACTGATGAATGAAAAATATTATAAACAAATAGACGAAAAAGTTTATGAAGCGGAGTTAAATAATGGTCTCAAGTTATTTATTATTCCGAAAAAAGGATTTCAAAAAACCTTCGTAACTTATACAACACAATTTGGTTCATTAGATAATAAATTTAAACCACATGGTAGTGATACATATGTCACAGTTCCAGATGGCGTGGCACACTTTTTAGAACATAAATTATTTGAAAATGAAGAAGAAGACTTATTTACTGCTTTTGCAGAAGACAATGCTCAAGTTAACGCATTTACGAGCTTCGATCGAACAAGCTATCTATTCAGTGCTACCGATAATGTAGACCGCAATATCAAACGCTTATTAACAATGGTAGAAACGCCTTATTTTACTAAAGAGACGGTTGATAAAGAAAAAGGAATCATTGAAGAAGAAATTAAAATGTATCAAGAACAACCTGGTTATAAATTAATGTTCAATACATTAAAAGCTATGTATGAAACACATCCGATTCGTGTGGATATTGCAGGCAGTGTTGAAAGCATTTATGAAATAACTAAAGATGATTTATATCTATGTTACGAAACATTCTACCATCCATCGAACATGGTGTTATTTGTTGTAGGTGATGTAGATGCAGAGCACATTTATGAAGTCATTGCTGAGCACGAAAATAAAAGAGATAAAGTGAATCAACCACAAATTGTCAGAGATGCTTTAAATGAAAAAAGTGAAGTTAATGAATTCAATGTAACAGAATCTATGAAACTTCAATCCCCAAGGTTAATGCTTGGTTTTAAAAACGAAACTTTAAAAAATGAACCTAACGAAGCCTATGTTAAACGTGATTTAGAAATGACACTATTTTATGAAATGGTATTTGGTGAAGAGACAGATTTTTATCAAACGTTGCTCAATCAAGATTTAATAGATGAAACATTTGGTTATCAATTTGTTTTAGAACCAACCTATAGCTTTTCAGTTATCACGAGTGCAACACAATACCCTGATAAATTGAAAGCACTATTATTAGAGGAATTAGAAAACACACAAGGTAAACTAAGTGATGCAGAGGCCTTTAACTTATTAAAAAAACAATTTATTGGAGAATTTATCTCAGGTTTAAATTCACCAGAGTATATTGCTAACCAATACACAAAACTTTATTTTGAAGGCGTAAGTTTATTCGACTTATTAGACATTGTTGAGAGTATCACTTTAGATAGCGTGAACGAAACAGCAAATACATGTTTAAATCTAACGCAAGTTGTAGATAGTCGTTTGGAGATGAAATAAAATGAAAGCTTTGGTCATGGGTGGATCTGGTACCATAGGTTCTGCAATTGTCGATCGTTTATTAACGGATGGGTATGAAGTCATCGTACACTATAATAAATCAAACATAGAAACTCTAACAAAACGCTATGAACAGAAGTCAGTACAATTTGTAAAATGTGATTTAACTCAGTGTAATGACTTGGACAAAGCTTTTGCTTTCATAAAAAATTTGGATTGTTTAATTTATGCTAGTGGTTCAGCTTTATATGGACAACTACAGGATATGACAGACGAAATGATCGATTCGAGTTATCAAATACATGTGCGTCAATTTATAAGAACAAGTAGATATTTTGCAGATCAATTAAGACAAAGTACAAATGGTAGAATCATCGTTATCTCATCTATATGGGGTGAAACTGGCTCCAGCATGGAGACTGTTTATTCAGCTATGAAAGGTGCTCAAATTAGTTTTGTTAAAGCGCTTAGCCAAGAGTTAGCTATGACGAATGTCACGGTTAATGCTATCGCACCCGGGTTTGTCAGTGGTAACATGACTCAAGTTTGGACAGCAGATGAACTTAGCGAGATAACAAAAGAACTGCCACAACAAAGATTGATTGAACCTGAAGAGATTGCACATACATGTAGTTATTTATGCCACCCATTAGCTAAGAGTATTACTGGAACGATACAAAAAGTAAACGGAGCATGGTATTTATAAATTTTAATATTGTGTAAAAAAATAAGCCAACTATGAAACATTCAATGATATAATAACAATACAATAAATCACAGGATTTAAAAAAGTGATATTAATAGATGTTTCTTGAGCACCAATCTATTATAAAATAACCGTTGTTTTTAAACTAAGGGGTGTTTATTTCATGACAGTAGCTACTAAAAAAGAATGGTATTTAGAATATGAGATAACGTTGAACAGATCAGGTTTATTGGGCGATGTATCTAGTTTGTTAGGTATGATGGGCATCAATATTGTAACAATCAATGGTGTTGATGAAGGTCGTAGAGGTTTACTCATTAAGTCTGATAACTTAGAAAAAGTAAGTAGATTTGAAAATATTGTCACTGAAATTGATGATATTTCTATTACTAAATTACGTAAACCTGAACTTCGTGATCGATTGGCAGTGAGACATGGCAGGTACATAGAGCAAGATGCCGATGATAAAAAGACATTTCGTTTTGAAAGAGAAGACTTAGGTTTGCTCGTTGATTTTATGGCAGAATTATTTAAAGAAGAAGGTCATAAGCTAATAGGAATTAGGGGTATGCCTAGGGTAGGAAAGACAGAATCTATTGTTGCTGGCAGTGTCTGTGCGCATAAACGTTGGTTGTTCATCAGTTCTACATTAATCAAACAAACAGTGCGTAGCTCATTAATTAAAGGTGAGTACGATACTAATCATGTTTATATCATTGACGGAGCAGTAACAGCAAGAGAATCTAATGTAAAACACCAAGAATTAGTAAAAGAAGTTATGAGTTTGCCTTCAATCAAGGTGGTTGAACATCCTGACTTGTTTGTTGAAACAAGTGACTATGAGATGAGCGATTTCGATTATATTATTGAATTAAGAGAAAATAAGAACCAAGAAATTCATTACGAAGAAATGAAGAAACAAACTGTTAAAAGTAAAAACAACTTAGATTTTGGTAACGATGAATTTGGTGGCGGTTTTGGTTTCTTTGAATAAAAAAATGAGTAGTTATCAAGGAGGACTAACATCGTGAACACAGTTGGTCAAACTTTAAAGGGACGTCGAGAACGTTTAGGTATGACTTTAAATGAATTAGAAACACGCACACAGATAAAACGTCAAACTTTGACTTTGATAGAAAATAACGATTTTGAATCATTAAATAAGGTTGATTATGCAGAAGGTTTTATTAAAAAATATGCAAAAGCCGTTAATATTGATTCTGTACAGTTAATTAAAGCACATAGAGACGAAATTCCAAATAATGACGAAAGCATGCAAGAGACGATTGAAGCTTTTTCTAAAGAAAATAAGCCGACATATCGTAGTAAGAATAAAGAGCCGCTGCAAGTAGCTGTTATAGTAAGTGTTGTTATTATCATTTCAGCACTATTATGGATTTTAGCTGTTTTAGTATTATAATCGATTAATATATAGCAACGATTAAGTTATAAAAAAGAAAAGAGGACTTTTTATGAATATACCGAATTGGATAACTGTTTTTAGAGTTATACTAATTCCAATATTTCTTCTATTTGCACTGATAGATTTTGGATTTGGCAACATTTCATTTATCGGTGGTAATGAAATTAGAATTGAATTATTAATTAGTGGTGTTATTTTTATTATCGCGTCGTTAAGTGATTTTGTTGATGGCTATTTAGCAAGAAAATGGGAGCTTGTAACAAATATGGGGAAATTCTTGGACCCATTAGCTGATAAATTACTCGTTTCAAGTGCTTTAATCGCACTTGTGCAAATTGATTTAACAAATTCAATCGTTGCAATTATTATCATTGCACGTGAGTTCGCTGTAACAGGATTACGTTTATTACAAATTGAGCAAGGTTTTGTAAGTGCTGCAGGGCAATTAGGTAAGATTAAAACTGCTGTTACGATGGTTGCTATTGTTTGGATTCTCCTAGGTGATCCTTTAGCAACTTGGATTGGTTTTGAATTAGGACAAGTGCTGTTATACATCGGTGTATTCTTCACAGTGTTATCTGGAATTGAATACTTCTATAAAGGTAGAGATGTATTTAAAGCAAAATAATTGAGGTTAGTTCCAATACATTTACTACTCCCATACTTATCAATAAAATTAAGTACTATGATATAGCAAAACAGTCCAAAGCGATAAAATTTGGGCTGTTTTTATGTTATTTTATCAAATAACATAAAAATTGATTTGTTAAGATTTACGGAGCTTTTAAAAAGACATAAAAATCTAATCTTTAGTTTTTTAAGGAATTAAGATTTATAATTAAGTTTATCGTAAAACATTTTTCCGCTCGCTTTTAAGTGAGTAAAAAGTATAGACTAAAGTGAATTATGTAATTTAGTGTTGAGGAGGAGAAGTTGTGAAGATATCTATCATTGCGGTGGGCTCAGAATTATTGTTAGGGCAAATAGCTAATACCAATGGTCAATATTTATCAAAATTGCTAAATGGTGTAGGTCACAGTGTGGTAGAGCATACTGTAATCGGTGATAATCCAGAACGATTAGAAAGAGTCATAAAAGCATCATTTAATCATTATGATACTGTTATACTAACAGGTGGCTTAGGCCCAACTAAAGATGACTTAACGAAACATACGGTTGCTAAGGTATTAGGTCGAGAATTAGTAATTGATAAACATGCTTTGAATTACATTGAACAATTCTTCGAAGAACAGAATATTGAAATGACTCCAAATAACCGCCAACAAGCGTTAGTTATAGAAGGTTCACATGTATTAGAAAATAAAGTCGGTATGGCGCCAGGTATGTTAGTAGATCAAGATGAAAGACGTATTGTATTGTTACCAGGGCCACCAAGAGAAATGCAACCTATGGCTAAAAACGAACTTTTGCCATTCTTTTTCAATGGTGAAAGTACTATATTCTCAGAATTATTGCGTTTTGCAGGCATCGGCGAATCTAAAGTAGAAACAGTATTAATGGATTTAATAGATGGACAAACAAATCCTACGATTGCGCCATTGGCTGGAACGCACGAAGTTAATATTAGATTAACGGCAAATGGAGATACGCAACGTGAATGCGAGCAACTCATCGCTCCTATTAAAGCAGAAATTTTATCACGTATTGGTGAATATTATTATGGTTCTGATGATATATTACTGGAACAATCTTTGATGGATCAAATACGCCAATCATTTGCTATATATGATGCTGTTACAGATGGAGAATTATATTCCAGACTGCAGAATTTTAATACATCACAATTGCTTCAAGGAATGTTACCACATCATACACAATTTATAGATGAACGTGATACAATTGAAACTCAACTTTCTGTCTCTGCCAATATCGTTAAAGCTTTGTATCAAACAGAAGTTGGTATTTCAATAATGAAGCATAAGGATACAATTTATTTAGGCATTTTAGAAAATGAGAGACTTGGAATTCAGTCCTTTAAAATGACGCAAAGAAGAAATTCAATAAAAAGCAGAACTCAAAATTATGTACTAATACGATTACTAAATTGGTTTAAATAAGCATTTAAAGTCTACAAAAATTTAAAAATATAGTACGTGTGTTCTGTTTTTGTTGTAACTTCCGTCTATATAAGCGAACAAATATTCGCAAAACGCTTGCAGAATTATTTAAATCAAGGTATAGTAGGATTAAGATATTTTACAGAGATTAATCTCAATTAGGAGGTCCAACATTGGATAACGATCGTCAAAAAGCTTTAGATACAGTAATTAAAAATATGGAAAAATCATTTGGTAAAGGCGCAGTTATGAAATTAGGCGATAATAAAGCCCAAAGAGTGTCTAGCGTTTCAAGTGGTTCAGTTACTTTGGATAATGCGTTAGGTGTAGGTGGCTACCCTAAAGGAAGAATTATAGAAATATATGGGCCAGAAAGTTCTGGTAAAACTACAGTGGCATTACATGCTATTGCAGAAGTACAAAAAAATGGTGGGATTGCGGCGTTTATTGATGCTGAACATGCGTTAGATCCTGTTTATGCAGAAGCTTTAGGTGTAGATATTCAAAATCTATATTTATCTCAACCTGACCATGGGGAACAAGGATTGGAAATTGCCGAAGCATTCGTTAGAAGTGGTGCTGTTGACATCGTAGTTGTTGACTCCGTTGCTGCGTTAACTCCAAAAGCTGAAATTGAAGGTGAAATGGGAGATACACATGTTGGTTTACAAGCGCGTTTAATGTCACAAGCATTGCGTAAACTTTCAGGCGCTATTTCTAAATCAAAAACAACAGCAGTATTTATTAACCAAATTCGCGAAAAAGTAGGCGTGATGTTCGGTAATCCTGAAGTAACACCGGGTGGACGTGCATTGAAATTCTATAGTTCTGTACGTTTAGAAGTACGTCGTGCTGAACAATTAAAACAAGGCCAAGATATTGTTGGTAATAGAACGAAAATTAAAGTTGTTAAAAATAAAGTAGCACCACCATTCAGAGTTGCAGAAGTGGATATGATGTATGGTAAAGGTATCTCTAAAGAAGGAGAACTTATTGACTTAGGTGTTGAAAATGAAATTGTAGATAAATCAGGTGCTTGGTATTCATACAATGGAGATCGTATGGGACAAGGTAAAGAAAATGTTAAATTATATCTGAAAGAAAACCCTGAAATCAAAGAAGATATTAATCGTAGATTGCGTGAAGCTCTAGGCATTATCGATGGTGATGTTAAAGAAGACGAAAGTGAAAAACAAACTACGCTTCTTGAAGATGAATAGTGTTATCTAAAATTAATTAAATATTTACTATAAAATAAGCGTATATGTAAAAATATGCGCTTATTTTTTTACATCAATATAAGAATTTTAAAATATAATATAACAAATATTTTGCTATATGAGCTTTATAATATAAGTGACAACAATAATTATAGTGGAAATAGTGTAAAAGAGGAGACTCAAATATTGAATTAATGTGTCAGAAACCTTGACACTTCTTAGTTTAAAACCGTACAATTACATTGTATGATTCTTATATAACTTCATATAATCATATTGAAATTGATATACAGAGCAAAATCCTAGATAAAAAGGGGGTGTTTGTGTGAGTTTATTAGACCTCCTACTCATTTTGCTAGGTATTATTCTCGGAGTTGTTGTAGGGTACATTGTAGCCCGTAATCTATTGCATCAAAAGCAATTACAAGCAAGACAAACTGCAGAAGATATTATTGAACAAGGTAATAAAGAAGCAGAGAATACTAAGAAGGAAAAGCTCCTAGAAGCTAAAGAAGAAAACCAAATCTTAAAAGAACAAAGTGAAAACGAACTGCGTGAAAGACGCGGTGATCTTCAAAAGCAAGAAGCTCGACTTCTGCAAAAAGAAGAAAACTTAGAGCGAAAATCTGATTTATTAGATAAAAAAGATGAGATTTTAGAGCAAAAAGAGTCTAAACTTGAAGAACGACAACAACAAGTAGATGCAAAAGAGAGTAGTGTTCAAACATTAATAAATAAGCATGAACAAGAATTAGAACGCATCTCTGGTCTCTCTCAAGAAGAAGCTGCTCAAGAGCAACTTCAAAGAGTTGAAGAGGAATTGTCACAAGATATTGCAATACTTGTTAAGGAAAAAGAGAAAGAAGCAAAAGAAGCAGTCGATAAAAATGCAAAAGAATTGTTAGCAACTACTGTTCAAAGATTAGCAGCAGAACATACTTCTGAATCTACAGTATCAGTTGTTAATTTACCAAACGACGAAATGAAAGGTCGAATCATTGGTAGAGAAGGAAGAAATATCCGTACGTTAGAAACATTAACGGGTATTGACTTAATTATAGATGATACGCCAGAAGCGGTTATCCTCTCTGGTTTTGACCCAATCAGACGTGAAATTGCAAGAACTGCATTAGTAAATCTTGTTTCAGATGGACGCATCCATCCTGGACGAATAGAAGATATGGTAGACAAAGCTCGTAAAGAAGTAGACGATATTATTCGAGATGCAGGGGAACAAGCTACATTTGAAATAAATGTGCATAATATGCATCCAGATTTAGTTAAAATCTTAGGTCGTTTACAATATCGTACAAGCTATGGACAAAATGTATTGAAACATTCTATCGAAGTTGCACACTTAAGTGGTATGTTAGCGGCTGAATTAGGTGAAGATGTTACATTAGCTAAACGTGCTGGTCTACTTCATGACGTTGGTAAAGCGATTGACCATGAAGTTGAAGGTAGCCATGTTGAAATAGGTGTAGAATTAGCAAAAAAATATGCTGAAAATGAAACAGTAATTAACGCAATTCATTCCCACCATGGTGATGTTGAACCAACTTCAATTATTTCTATATTGGTAGCAGCAGCAGATGCATTATCAGCTGCGAGACCGGGTGCTCGTAAAGAGACTTTAGAAAATTATATTAGAAGATTGGAAAGATTAGAAACACTATCTGAAAATTATGATGGTGTCGAAAAGGCGTTTGCAATTCAAGCAGGTAGAGAAATTCGAGTTATTGTATCACCAGATACTATCGACGACTTAAAATCACATCGCTTAGCAAGAGATATAAAAAGCCAAATTGAAGATGAACTTCAATATCCTGGTCATATAAAAGTGACAGTTGTTCGTGAGACTAGAGCAATTGAATATGCAAAATAAATGTTAGTCATTAAATGTCTAACTAGAGACTGCCAACAAAGTCATAGGACTTGTTGGCAGTTTTTTGATGATTCGTATCATTTACTGTTTTATGATGTTATTTAAATAGTAAAAGAACTTCAAAGTCTCAAATAACAAAAAAGAGCCTTTAACTATAAAGTTAAAAGACTCCTTATCGATATATTGAAGTAAACTTCATTATACTAAGCAATTTATATGTTTATTTGTTTAATTCCAAATCTGCAACTTTAACTTCTTTGATAATTTCATCTGTGTCATATGTATTTGTAGCTATATTTGCATATCTTTCTGCTAAACGGTAAGCATTGATATATAGCTCTAGACTATCTTTTGCTATATCTTCTGCATCTTCACTTTTTGATGGGTTTGCTGTAACAACTAGATCAGCAAAATGTTGTGGATCGATATTAATTGACATGTATTACTTCCAACTCCTATATTGTGGATTAAAATAATTACTATAATGAGTTATACCCCCATTACAAAATATAAAACTTAAAAATTAAAGGAATATTTACTAAAGAGCCTTTTCAATGTAAATCATTTACATTAAACTAGCATTAAGAGAGGATGAACAAGTAAATGAGAATATTATTTATTGGAGATATCGTAGGTAAAGTAGGTAGAGAAGCAATTAACACGTACTTGCCTAAGCTTAAACAAACGCATCGTCCTACAGTTACAATCGTAAATGCGGAAAATGCCGCACATGGTAAAGGATTAACTGAAAAGATATATAAAGAATTATTAAGAGAAGGCGTAGATTTCATGACTATGGGGAACCATACATACGGACAACGTCAAATTTATGATTTTATAGAAAGTGCTAAGCGTATGGTTCGACCAGCAAATTTTCCAGATGAAGCGCCAGGTGTAGGTATGCGCATTATTCAAATCAACGATCTTAAATTGGCGATTATCAACCTACAAGGTCGTGCATTTATGCAAGACATAGATGATCCATTCAAAAAAGCAGATGAATTAATTGCTGAAGCACAAAAAGAGACAGATTATATATTTGTAGATTTTCATGCGGAAACAACTTCTGAAAAAAATGCAATGGGTTGGTATTTAGATAATAGAGTGAGTGCTGTAGTAGGTACACATACACATATTCAAACTTCTGATGAAAGAATATTGCCAGGTGGTACAGGTTATATTACAGATGTAGGTATGACTGGATTTTACGATGGTATACTTGGAATCAATAGAGGAGAAGTTATCACACGCTTTATTACTAGCTTACCACAAAGACATGTAGTGCCGGATGAAGGACGTAGTGTCTTGTCTGGTGTTATAATAGATATTAATAAAGATGGTAAAGCAACGCATATTGAACGCGTACTTATCAACGATGATCATCCATTTTAATTATCGTCCGTTAGTATGAATTTTAAAATAAACCACTCTTTACATAGTAATAGGGTGGTTTATTTTGATATGATTGATTATGAATTATTATAACCATTAGGAGGCAAGATGGTATGAAATCACAAGTATCATGGAAAGTTGGCGGCCAGCAAGGTGAAGGTATTGAATCAACGGGGGAAATCTTTGCTACTGCGATGAACCGTAAAGGATACTATTTATATGGATATCGTCATTTTTCAAGTAGAATAATGGGCGGACATACGAATAATAAAATAAGAGTCTCAACATCACCTGTACATGCGATAAGTGATGATTTAGATATATTAATCGCTTTTGATCAAGAAACAATAGAAGTTAACCATCATGAAATGAGAACAGATAGTATTATTATTGCAGACAGCAAGGCAAAACCAGAAAAACCTGAAGGTTGTCGTGCGCAACTTATAGTTTTACCATTTACGGCAACAGCAAAAGAATTAGGCACTGCCTTAATGAAAAACATGGTTGCTATTGGTGCTACATGTGCAGTAATGAAATTAGATATTTCAGCTTTTGAAACGCTTATTACTAATATGTTTACTAGAAAAGGCGAGAAAGTTGTCGAAATGAATATAGAAGCATTAAATGAAGGTTATCGTTTAATGATGGAGCAACTTAATGATGTTGAAGGTGACTTTGTTTTAGAAGAAACAGATGGAACACCACATCTATAT
>k87-56437_pt1 | contig 10986 bp, 8 predicted proteins | sample MGYA00084031_6733416 | MGnify analysis MGYA00084031
GCTGGCCGGCCAGCTCGGCGCGGTAGCCGTAGGCGCCCGCCACCGACCCGGGCACCAGCCCGATGTTGTTGGAGACGTTGGCCGCCACCGGCGGGAACCCCAACGCCACCAGGGTCGGAAAGGTGATCAGGGTGCCCGACCCCACCACCGCGTTGATGCCTCCGGCGCCGATCCCGGCGGCGAACACCGCCGCCGCCTCCAGCGCGTTCACACCCCGTCCCGTCGATCCACCACGCCCCGATGGTAGGAAAAGCCCTGCTCATCCCGTTCGGCGGGGCGGGCGGAACGCCCTGGGAGAGACGAAGCTCACTCCCGCCGGCCGCCCCGGTCAGCCGGCGTCGCGCAGCTGGGCGCGTTCGTCGGCCTGCACGTCCATGACGGGGTATTCGACCAGCGCCAGCACGCGGCTGGCCATGAAACGGGCGGTGCGGACCGGGGTCCCGGTGCGGGTGACTTCGCTGACCTCGACCACCCCGCGCCTGGTGGCGACCTCCACCCGGCGGCCCGCCCGGGTGGCCTTCACTTCGTAGGTCCGGGTGCCCTCCCCGGCGTCGATCACGATCTCGACCCTGTCACCCTTCATGGCGCGACTCCCCGACATCGAACGTATATTCGACATATACCCCGCGGAAGGGGAACGGAATCAGGGGATGGGGCGCACTTGCAGGATGCCGTTCTCCACCCGGGTCTCAAAGGACGGCGGACGGCCGGTGGCCGGGCCGTGCACCACCGCCCCGTCCGTCACCCGGAAGACGCTGCCGTGCCAGGGACACACCACGCAGGTGCCGTTGTACTCGTCGGTGACGATGCGGCCCTGGTGCAGCGGGCCGCCCAGGTGGGCGCAGCGGTCGCCCAGCACGTGGACCTCGTCGCCCTCGCGCAGCACGAACAGGTTGAGGTAACCCAGCCTGCGCTGCACCGGCCAGCCGTCGGGCAGGTCGTCCACCGGGCACAGGTCGTGCCAGCCCAGCGACACCAGGTGGGAGACCTTGTCGGCGTGGTTGGCGCCCGCGGCCTGCCGGAGGGCCAGGTGACCGCCCAGGTAGGCGCCGCCGAGCAGGACCGACAGGCCGGCGAAGCCCAGCATGCGCCCGGTGGCGGTCCGGCCGCGCCGCCGGGCCAGCAGCGAGGCGGCGTACAGGGCGACGGCGGCGCTGTTGGCGAGGGCGTGCACCAGGCCCACCCGCTGCTGCTCGCGGTGCAGCGCCGACCAGTCGGCCCACCCGGTGAGCGCGGTCGGCACGGCCCCGGCCAGCCCGGCGGCCACCAGGGCCTCGGCGGCCCGCTCCGTCCCGGGGATCAGGTCCAATATCGCCGCCGAGGTCCAGCAGCCCACCGGCACGTCGGTCAGCGGAGGGTGCGCCGGATGCCCCACCGGCACCCCGTGCAGGGCGTCCTTGACCGGTCCCGGACGCAACAGCCGGGAGATCGTCGAGGAGATCGCCCGGATCGTCCCGTCCAGGCCCGTCATGTGCTCCAGGCCGTCGACCACGTCGGCCGCGTGCGTTCCGGGTTGCCGGGGTCTGCGCCGGAACATCTTGCTCGCCCGTTCAGTCATTGATCCCCCCAGTGACCGGGTGCGACGTCGTGCCTTCGGGCCGCCGGTGACCTCCCGCTTCCGGTGGGGCCGAACCACCGGGGACGCCCGTTGCACACTAGCGGCACTACCCCGAACGAGCCACCACAGCCGCACTGAACCTTTTCCCCGCCTGATCCCGGGTGTCGGAAACGTCCCGGCCACGGCATTGCTCCCGGTCGCGGCCTGCGGAAACGGAGAGCGTAAAAGGTTCACCCAGCCGCTTCTACAGCGGGTCGGCGGCGCAGCGGAAGCCGGTGTGGGCGGCGCTGGAGTCGGGGGTGTTGCAGGTCCGGGCGGCGACCCGGTAGCGGTTGCAGTACGACTCGTGGCACAGGAACGAGCCGCCCTTGGTGACGCGGGCGGTCCCGGTCTCCGGGCCGCGCGGGTCGATGCGGGTGGCCGGGGACTCGGTGGCGTGCCAGTCGGCGCTCCACCAGTCGGCGCACCACTCCCAGACGTTGCCGGCGACGTTGTAGAGCCCATAGCCGTTGGGGGCGAAGGCGTTGACCGGGGCGGTGCCGGTGTAGCCGTCCTCGCCGGTGTCGTGCACGGGGAAGGTGCCCTGCCAGATGTTGCAGCGGTGCCGGCCGCGCGGGGTCAGCTCGTTCCCCCACGGGTAGCGGGCCTGGTCCAGCCCGCCGCGCGCGGCCATCTCCCATTCGGCCTCGGTGGGCAGGCGCTTGCCGGCCCAGGTGGCGTAGGCGACCGCGTCGTTCCAGGAGACGTGGACGACCGGGTGGTTGGGACGGTCGGTGATGGACGACCCCGGCCCTTCGGGGGCCTTCCAGTAGGCCCCGGGGACCGCCACCCACCAGGGCGCCTCGGGGACCACCGCGTCCATGACCGGGGTGCCGGGGGCCACATGGGCGTGGAAGACGAACGACCAGCCGTACCGTTCGGCGTCGGTGACATAGCCGGTGGCCTTGACGAACGCGGCGAACTGCCGGTTGGACACCGCGTACCGGTCGATCAGGAAGGGGGAGAGCCGGACGGTGCGCACCGGCCCTTCGCCGTCCTCGGGGAAGGCGTCGGGGTCCTCGCCGCCCATCCGGAACGTCCCGCCGGGGATGGCCACCATGCCCTTGGCGATCTCCTGTGGAGACCGGCGCGGGATGTCGAAGTCGAACGAGGGCACGGCCCGCCCCGGCGCCCCCGTCGTCAGTGAGGGGGCGCAACAGGCGGGACGTTCCTGGGCTCCGTCAGCCAACTCGCTCCACCGTCACCGGGACTCCGTTGAAGACCGCGTTGCCGGACAACGGGTCGACTTCCTGCTCGTCGGTGACCACGTTGACGTTGACCCCGGCGTGCTCGCCGGCGACCCGCAACCGGGTGCCCGGCCGGTCGTGGCCCCATCCGTGCGGCAGGCTCACCACCCCGGCCATCACCGTGTCGGTCGGCTCGGCCACCGCCTCGAGGGTACCGGCCCGGGAGGTCACCCGCACGGTGTCTCCGGCGTTGATGCCCAGCCGCTCGGCGTCGGCGGGGTTGAGCTGCAGGGTGCACCGGTTGCTGCCGCGCACCAGCGCCGGCACGTTGTGCAGCCAGCTGTTGTTGGAGCGCAGGTGCCGCCGGCCGATCAGCACCAGCCCCTGCGGCGGGGCGGCGCCCAGCCCTTCGCGCAGCCGCTCGGCGTCGGCGGCGAACGTGGGCGGGCACAGCTCGACCAGCCCGGAGGCGGTGCACAGCACCTCCTCCAGGCGCGGCTCCAGGGGGCCCAGGTCGATGCCGTGCGGGTGCTCGTCGCGGAGCCTGGCCAAGGTGAGCCCTTCGGGGTCGGCGCCGAAGCCCTCGCCGTAGGGGCCCAGCCGCAGCATCATGTCCAGCCGCAGTTCCACGCCCCGGCCGGTGAGGGCCTTGCGCAGCTCGGCGGGCTCGCGGCCATGCACCGGCGAGCCGGGGATGGTGACGGCCTTGGCCAGCGTGGCGCCGACGATCATCTCGTCCAGCGCGGCCGGGTCGCCGTCGGGGTCGCCGGAGGCGATCAGGGCCAGCCGGGCCAGGATCTCCGCCTCGCTGGGCCGCCCCTTGGGCAGCGGCACCGCCGGCGGGGAGTAGCGGGCGTAGTTGCGGACGGTGAAGTTCAGCAGCGCCAGGTCGTAGTGCGGGCTCTGGGTGGGGCGGGGCGGCGGCAGCACCACGTGGGCGTGCCGGGTGGTCTCATTGAGGTAGGGGTCGACGCTGACCATGAACTCCAGGTCGGCCAGCGCCTCCTCCAGCCGGCCGGAGCCCGGCGCCGACAGGGCGGGGTTGCCGCCGATGGTGATCAGCGCCCGGATCCGGCCCTCGCCGGGGGTGAGGATCTCCTCGGCCAGCGCGGCCACCGGCAGCTCCCCGCGGACCTCGGGCAGGCCGCGCACCCGGCTGTGCCAGCGTCCGGTGGTGAACGGCTGCTTCTTGCGGTAGAGGGGGATGTGGGCGGCCCGGGGGAACATGGCCCCGCCGGGCCGGTCGAGGTTGCCGGTCAGCACGTTCAGCACGTCCACCAGCCAGCTGGCGAGCGTGCCGTAGGACTGGGTGCAGGTGCCGATCCGGCCGTAGACCGCGGCGCGCTCGGCGGCGGCCAGCTCGCGGGCCATGCGGCGGATCTGCAGCGGGCGGATGCCGGTGATGTCGGCGACCTGCTCGGGGGTGAAGTCCACCGCCAGCGCCCGCAGGTCGTCCAGGCCGTGCACCCGGCCCTCCAGGTGGCCCAGCTGCACCAGGTCCTCGGCGAACAGGGTGTGGACGAGGGCGAACAGCAGGTGGGCGTCGGTGCCGGGGCGGATCGGGATGTGCTGGTCGGCCAGCGCGGCGGTGCGGGTGCGGCGGGGATCGACCACGGTGATGCGGCCGCCGCGGGCGCGGATGGCCTTCAGGCGGCCGGGGAAGTCCGGCGCCGAGCACAGGCTGCCGTTGGACTCCAGCGGGTTGGCGCCCAGCATCAGCAGGTGGTCGGTGCGGTCCAGGTCGGGCACCGGCACGGCCAGCGGGTCGCCGAACATGTAGCCGGCGCTGACGTGCTTGGGCATCTGGTCGGCGGTGCTGGCCGAGAAGACGTTGCGGGTGCCCAGCGCCCTGATCAGCGCGCCGTTGTACAGCGGCCCGGCGACGGTGTGGGCGTTGGGGTTGCCGATGTAGACCGCCACCGCGTCCCGGCCGTGCCGTTCGATGACCGCCCGCAGCTGCCGGGCCATCGTGGCGAACGCCGCGTCCCACCAGGTCTGCACGTGCCGGTCGCCGTCACGTACCAAGGGGGCGTCGAGCCGGTCGGGGTCGCCGTCCAGACTGCCCAGCGTGGCGCCCTTGGGGCAGATGAACCCTTTGCTCAAGGGGTCGGCGGCGTCCCCCCGTACCTTGGTCACCCGGTCGTTGTCGAGGGAGAGCTCCAGCCCGCACAGAGCCTCGCACAGCGGGCAGGTCCGGTACGCCGTACGCTTCATGACCGCGCTCCTTTGGTACGTTCGCATACCAATAATGGACCGGGGTCATGGCGCCGCGCCATGTGACCGGAGCACAAAGAAGATAGGGAAATCTTCCCCTCGTGTTTACTCAGCGCTCCTTGACCGGCTCCTCCTTCGTGCCGAAGCGCTCGGCGTAGGGGGCCAGCGCCCGCCGCCGTTCGGCCAGCTCCAGCCCGATGTCCGCCAGCCGGTAGTCCACCCGCCCGTGCCGGCCCCGGGGGTGCTCGGCCATGTACGCCTCCATCGCCGCCCGGGTCTCCTCGGTGAACGGCTGGCCGGCCACCTGGTAGATGCGCTCCACCATGGCGATGTCGTCGGCCATGAACTCGTGGAACAGCACGTCGATCGACTGCTCCTTGGGCACCAGGTCGCGGTCGCGCAGGCAGCGCTCCATGTAGATGGCCGACCGGTCGCGCCAGTAGGCGCCCACGGCGTGCGGGTCGATCGGGTAGGTCGTCATGCGCAGCCCGTAGCACAGCATGGTGGTCAGCGACGCGGTGACCGCCACCGGGTCGCGGTGGGTGATCACCACGGTGGCGTCCGGGAACACCTTCATCAGCGGGCCGAGCTGCTCCAGGTGCTGGGGGGCCTTGAGCACCCAGCGCCCGCCGCCCCGCAGCCAGGTGATGGCCTTGAGCGCGGTGCGCAGGTACTCGTAGGCGAACGTCTGGTCGGTGCCCAGGTACCAGTCCCTATAGGACGGCACCATCGCCTGGATCTCCAGGTGTGTGGAGGCGAACGTCAGCGCCAGCAGGCCGCCCTCTTCGTGGGAGTAGGTCGGCGTCAGGTCGAACATCCGCTTCAGGTACGGCAGCGTGGTGTGCACCAGGTGCAGCGAGGCCGCCACCCGCTGGATGCGCGGCTCGATCGTGCCCTCCTCGCCGGGCGGCGGGACGGGCTCGCAGGCCTCCCAGTAGGGCAGCGGGCGCAGCGCCGGGTCGGCCGACAGCAGGTTGTGCAGGTGGGTGGTGCCGGTGCGGGGCAGCCCGGCGATGATGATCGGCCGCTCGATCTGCACGTCGTGGATTTCCGGGTGCCGGTTCAGCAGGTCCTGCAACCGCAGCCGCTGGGTGAGCTGGGCCAGCAGCTGGGCGTGCCAGACGACCTTGCCGTGCTCGGCCAGCCCGGCCTCCTCCCGCAGCGACCGGCACAGGATCTCCAGCGGCTCGCGGAAGGCCTCATCGCCGAAGTCCTCCATGCGCCGCCCGGTCGCCTCGGTCTGCTGGACGGCCATCTCCATCAGCGCCTCGGGCTCCAGCGTGCAGGCCGGCGCCATCGCCGTCAGGCCGTCGATGAGCTGCTGGGCCTCGGGGGAGAAACGCGGTTCGGCGAGATCGTCGATGTGGACGTCGGGGGGCCTCATGCTGCTCTTTCCTCCACCGGGCGGTGCCGTGCTTGACCTGCGTGGCCGCTGGTTCGAACCGTGCGCGCCACTGATCCCGGCACGCTATCCAATGGGCTGCGGAGCGCCACTGATAAGCGCGATAAGGCGCACTCGGAGAATTCATGCCAATGCGACAAACTTGATCTACCTGTTAAGTAGATAAATTCCCCATTACCCGAGGCGCCGGTACCGGATACGGTGAGAGAAGGAGAGTTCAGCCGCGTGCCGGGGGTGGTCATGGAGGCGTGGATCGTCTGGTTGATCGTGGCCGCCGCGCTGGGCGTAGCGGAGCTTTTCACCCTGACGTTGGCCCTCGGACTGCTGGCGGTCGCCGCGGCCGCAGCCGGGCTGGCCGGACTGGCCGGGCTGCCGTTGCTCGCCCAGGTGCTGGTGTTCGTGGTCGCCTCGGCCGCCGGGCTGGGGCTGGTGCGGCCGGTCGCCCGCCGGCACATCCGCCAGCCCCCGCCGCTGCGCACCGGCGCCGCCGCCCTGGTCGGCAAGGAGGCGCTGACGCTGACCGAGGTCAGCAAGCGCGGCGGGCTGGTGCGCATCGGCGGCGAGGAGTGGTCGGCCCGCCCCTACGACCCCGACCTGGTCATCCCCGCCGGCGCCGATGTGGACGTGCTCGGCATCGAGGGGGCCATCGCACTCGTCTACCCGAGGGAGTAACCGTGGCCGGACTGACCATCGGGATCATCATCGCGCTGGTAGTGATCCTCGTGATGGTCCGCACCGTGCGCATCGTGCCGCAGGCGCATGCGGCGAACGTGGAGCGGCTCGGCCGCTACCTGCGCACCCTGGATGCGGGCCTGAACTTCGTCATCCCCTTCATCGACCGGGTGCGGCCGCTGATCGACCTGCGCGAACAGGTGGTCTCCTTCCCGCCCCAGCCGGTCATCACCGAAGACAACCTGGTCGTCCACATCGACACCGTCCAGTACTTCCAGGTCACCGACCCGCGGGCGGCCCAGTACGAGATCGCCGACTACATCAAGGCGATCGAGCAGCTGACCATCACCACGCTGCGGAACGTGATCGGCAGCCTGGACCTGGAGGCCACCTTGGTCTCCCGGGAGCAGATCAGCACCCAGCTGCGCGCGGTGCTGGACGACGCCTCCACCAAGTGGGGCGTGCGGGTCAACCGGGTGGAGATCAAGGCCATCGACCCGCCGCCGACCATCCAGGAGGCGATGGAGAAGCAGATGCGGGCCGAGCGGGACAAGCGCGCCGCGATCCTGACCGCCGAGGGCGCCAAGGCCGCCGCGATCTTGGAGGCGGAAGGCCAGGCGGAGGCCATCGGACGGGTCTTCGACGCCGTCCACCGCCACAACGCCGACCCCAAGCTGCTGGCCTACCAGTACCTGCAGATGCTGCCGGAACTGGCCAAGGGCCAGGGCAACACCTTCTTCGTCATCCCCAGCGAGGTCACCGGCGCCCTGCAGGCGGTCTCCAAGGCGTTCGGCGGCCAGGGCGACGATGGTGAGTCCGCCAAGCCCGCCGCCGAGGAGAAGACCTCCGGGCAGGACGGCCCGCCGGCGCTGAACGCCCCCGCCCAGCCCTCTGGCGGCGCCACCGCCTACCAGCCGGCTTCCCAGGAGGCTCCGGTCCAGCAGTGAATCCACAGTCCCCGCACCGGGACGGATTTTCGCCCGTCTTGGTGCGGGGACGAGCTTCAGCATCGCTTCTCCTGGGCGGCGTACAGCCGGCCGCACTGGCGCACCAGGACCTGCTCGCCGCTTTGGTTCAAGGTGACCAGCAGGACTGGACGGTCGAGGGCATGGTGGCCGTTCGCAGCGCCGTGCAGTTTGATCAGGCCGCTCGCGCCGTCGACCGGGGGCATTGTCTGCAGGGCCAGCAGCACCCCGCCCCGGTCCGGCACCGGGGCGTGGCCACCCTGCCCGATCAGGGCCGCCTGGGCGGCGCGGACCAGGATGTCGGCCGCGTCCCGGCCCTGCGCCGCATACTCCCTGGAGGGCTGCTCCTCTGCCCGCAGCCGGTCCAGCCTCAGCGATCTGAGTGTTTCGTTCATCGCGCCGTAGAAGTCCGGGCGGTGCCCTTCCTCCTCTTTCCACGCGGTAGGCGAGGCCAGCGGCGTGAATAGGAGCCGCACTCGGCTGTCGCGGCTGAGCTCGGTGGCGTGGTCGTTGGCGTACTGGGTCACCCCGTCGCTGGCGAATACCGTCACCTGCCCGCACCCAGAGGTGGTGAGCGCGGTGAGGAAACCCTTGAAGTGCTCGGCTCGTCCGGCGTAGAAGGCCGTCTTGGGAGGATCGGCCCCCGAGCAGATCTCAGTAGCCCTCTTGGCGAGCTCCCCGCTGTTGGCGAAGCTGACCTCCTGGCCGCGGTTGCCCAGTTTTTCCAGGTATCTGCGTCCCAGATCCTTGCCGTACAGGTCCTGGGCCGTGGTGTCGGTGAAGACGATCGCCCTGTCGAGGGCGGGGATGTCCAACTCTTGAATGCCTTCCAGCGCCCAGCGGACCGTGTGCTCGGCCAGCACGCTGTTCGGGGGCGCCAGCGGAAACAGGGAGGGGATATAGGAATTCCGGCCCGGCAGACGGCCCATGTCGTCGAAGGTCGCCGTCGTGCTGATCATCGGGATCGAGCGCTGCCCCAGGAGCCGGATGGCCTTGTCGACGTGCCGATGGCTCTCCCCCAGGCCGAGTACGCCCACCACAGTGGGATCCTGCTCGGCCAGTTCCAGCACCTGCCGGGCGACCTGCTCGGCGAATCGGTAGTAGTGGCCGCTGTTGGCCACTAGCAGGCGCAACTGCAGCTTGCTGCCGTCACCGCCGGTTCTGATCAGCTCGCGCTGGGCCAGGGCCAGGCCCAGCAGCTCGCCGTGGACGTCCGACAACAGGTCATCGCCGCCGACGGCTGGTTCGCGGGTGCGGCTCAAGCCACCGATGTAGACCGCCGTGACGTACGGCCGTCCAGATTCCAGGATGCTCTCATTGGCCTCCTGGATGTGCTTCAGCGCGGTCTTCAGGCGCTTGTGGAAGACGAAGCTCCCGTCGCTGATCCCGATGCACTCTCCGGTCTCGACGCGCCGGATGCCGGGTGCGCACCTGTCCCAGTTCACCTCGACGACCCGCGTCAGGAAGCTCAGCACCAAAGCCGCGGTCACCAGCCAGGGGAGGGCGGGATGCGCCAGGAACGGACGGCGCCGTCCCCGGTAGTGGCCTGCGCTCCGGTTGCGGAAGTCGGTGTCTGCGGCTTCCAGGCCGATCCGCAGCACCCGGCGTGAGCCGAGCGCGCGGTCCTTGGCCCAGGACTCCCCCCACCGCTGCCAGGCCACCGCCATCTGCTCGGGACGCACGGGACGCTCCAACGCCGGGTCGGTCCCGGGCTCGGAGGTCTCGGGCCGGCCCATGACGACCACCAACAGCGGGTCTGCAGAGCAGGTCGTGGCGCGGACCTCCTCCACCAGCTGCACCAGCCGCATGTCCGGCCCGTCCAGCAATAGCACCGGGTAGACGGTGCGGGCCCACGAAGCCCGCCGCCACGGCCGCCGCCGGCCGCGCCGGTACTCCTGGCGTAGGTCCTCTAGGAAGGCGTTCACCAGTAGGCAGGCCAGGTCGTGGTCGGCCTTGCCGGCGTCCTGAGGGGGAAGGGCGGCACAGGGATCCGCCTCGCTGAGCCGCCGGGCCTGCAGTACCCGGACCGCGAACTCCACGAAGTTGTGCGGCCTGTTGCGGGGCGGGGAGAGGTAGGGCTGGCGCAACAGCCAGCGGTACCGGTGCCGCCCGGTCCACGGGCGCGAGCGCAGCAGCACGTGGACCGCCCCGGCGACCATGCACCCGATGACGATCACCAGGCTGACGAGCATGGTGAGGCGTTCCACCCAGTTCAGCCCGGCCAGCGCGGTGATCGACGCCCAAAACGGCAGCCGCTCGTCGGCATAGGAGCGCACGTTCGCCCAGAACATCCGCTGGTCGGCTGCGTTGCCCCGGCGCAGCTGGCGGCGCTGCCGGATCTCCCGGCGCACCTCCTCGCGCAGGCGGTCCGGCCCTAAGGCGCTGATCTGCAGTTCCAGCAGCCACAGCACCTGGGTCAGCAGCGGGAACCGCAGCCGCGGCTCGCCGCGCGGCGTGGCCGCGGCCAGGCCGTGGGCGGCCGTTCCCAAGGCCGCCCCGACGCACCGGTGCAGCGGGATGTCCGCGGCGCCGCCCGGTCTTCTGGGCTCGGGGACGGGCTGGGTGGTCAATCGCGCATACGGGGTGCCCTCGCACCGCTCTTCGAGCGCTTGGGCGACGGCGGCGGTCGCCTCGGCCGGCCCGGATATGGACACGATCGGCAGCGGGACGTCCCCCTGCCGCCAGGTGGGGCGCGTCCGCATCCGGTCGAAGGCGCACAGGAACTGGCGGACCTTGTCGAAGGGCTGAAACGGGTCGCCGGAGGGCTCCTCGCCGGACACCGGCACGCCTGAGGCGCCTGAGAGGGAATCGAAAGGCGGGCTGCCGGCCATCGAGTGCTCCAAGGTCGGCTCATTCACGCGGACTAGCCGGATAGACGCATCGGGACGCACCGATGTTCCGCTCCGTGTTCAGATGGTTACAGATTGATCTTTGCCGGCTCAGCCGAAC
>k87-253443_pt1 | contig 10983 bp, 8 predicted proteins | sample MGYA00084031_6733416 | MGnify analysis MGYA00084031
CCGCCCTTCGTGTGGCACGGCTCGATCCGCACCCCGGAGATCGCCGAGCAGGCCGCGTACTACGGCGACGGCTTTTTCGCGAACAACATCTTCTGGCCGAAGGAGCACTACCAGCGCCTCATCGGGCTCTACCGCCAGCGCTACGCGCACTACGGCCACGGCACGCCCGAGCAGGCGATCGTCGGCCTCGGCGGCCAGGCGTTCATGGCGAAGAACTCGCAGGATGCCGTGGCGCAGTTCCGCCCCTACTTCGACAACGCCCCTGTCTACGGCAATGGGCCCACCTTGGAGGACTTCACCGAGATGACGCCGCTGACGGTCGGCTCGCCGCAGCAGGTCATCGACCGCTACGCGTCGATGCGCGACACCTTCGGCGACTACCAGCGCCAGCTGTTCCTCATGGACCACGCCGGCCTGCCGCTGAAGACCGTGCTCGAGCAGATCGACTTCCTCGGCCAGGATGTCGTGCCCGTGCTGCGCAAGGAGCTCCAGGTGAACCGGCCGGCCGAGGTGCCCGACGCGCCGACCCACGCCGCGCGGGTGAAGGCGAAGTACGGCGACGCCGAGCCGCGCCAGCCGCGCCCGAATGCCAACCGCGGCGACAACGTCACGGGCGGCTCGCCCTACCAGGACACGGCTGACCGCGAGCCGCTGAAGCCGGGTGCCTTCGGGCCCGCCGCAGACCGAGGAGGTCGCGCATGAGCGAGCGTCGCATCGTCGTCGTCTCCGCAGGCCTGTCGAGCCCCTCGTCCACACGGATGCTCGCCGACCGCCTGCTCGGCGCCACGGTCGGCGAGCTGCGGGGGCGGGGGATCGAGGCGAGCGGTCAGGTGATCGAGCTGCGTGACCACGCGCACGCAATCACCGACAACCTGCTCACCGGCTTCGCACCGGCCGCGCTCGCCGATGCGCTGGCCGCCGTCGCTGCCGCCGACGCCCTCATCGTCGTCACGCCGATCTTCACCACGAGCTACTCGGGCTTGTTCAAGTCGTTCATCGACATCCTCGACCGCGACGGACTCGAGGGCAAGCCCGTGCTCATCGGCGCGACGGCCGGCACGCCGCGCCACTCGCTCGCGATCGACTATGCGATCCGGCCACTGCTGACCTACCTGCACATGCGCCCGGTCACGACGGGCGTGTTCGCGTCGTCGTCGGACTGGGGTGAGCGCGCCGACCGGGTCGCGCCGCTGCAGCAGCGCGTCGAGCGGGGCGCGCGCGAGCTCGCCGACGCCATCGCCGGATCCGTCGCGCCCGCCGCAGCGACCGATCCGTTCGATCCGGCCAGCTACCTCGGTGAGGGCGGCTCGTTCGAGGATCTGCTGCGCGACCTGCCCGATCGCGGCTGATCGGCCACCGGCCGGCGGGCCGAGCGGAGGGCCGGGCGCACCCGGTCGCTACGCTGGGCATGCCCGGCGCCGCCCGGCCCCGGGCCGCACGCGCCGACGACAAGGATCCGCCATGCCCGCCACCCGTCGCCCCTCCATGGCCGACGTCGCGGCGCATGCCGGGGTTTCGCATCAGACGGTGTCGCGCGTGCTCAACGGGCACGCCTATGTGCGGCCATCGACGAGGGACCGCGTGCTGGCTGCGATCGAGGCGGTCGGCTACCGTCGCAATCACGCGGCGCGCGCCCTGGCGACCGCGCGCACCGCGACGGTCGGTGTGCTGACGGCCGCCTCGACGCACTTCGGCCCGGCCAGCACGGTGCTCGCGATCGAGGCGGCGGCGCGATCCGCGGGGTTCTTCGTGTCGGTCGGCACGCTCACGTCCGACGACGCGGCGTCCGCTCGCGCGGTCCTGGACCAGCTCCTCGCACAGGGCGTGGACGGGATGATCGTGGTCGCTCCGCTCGAGGAGGTCGCCGGGCTCATCGACGCCGCGGATCCATCGGTGCCGGTCGTGGTGGTCGCGGCCCGGCCGGACGTGCCGGCCGACGCCGCGTCCCGCTATGTCTACGTCGACCAGCGCGGTGGTGCCGAGCAGGCGGTTGCCCACCTGCGGGCCCTCGGGCACGAGCGGATCGTCCACGTCGCCGGTCCCGGCGCCTGGTACGACGCCTCGCAGCGCGCCGACGCGTTCGCCGCGGCGATGCGCGCCGACGGCCTCGAGCCCCGCATCGAGCCGGCCGGCGGCTGGGCTGCGAGGGACGGCTACGCGGCCGGTGTGCGGATCGTGGCGCAGCTGAGGGCAGCGGGAGCACCGACCGCGGTCTTCGCGGCGAATGACTATCTGGCCATGGGCCTGCTGCGCGTGTTCTGGGACCGGGGGCTGCGCGTGCCCGACGACGTGTCGGTGGTCGGCTTCGACGGCATCGAAGGCAGCGACTTCCTGGTGCCGGCGCTCACCACGGTGCGACAGCCGTTCGCGCGGCTCGGTGCCGCGGCCACGCGGGCGCTGCTCGACGCGTGGTCGGGCGATGCCGCGGCCGGCGGCGTCGTGTCGGTGATCCCGCCCGAGCTCGTCGTGCGCGACAGCACCTCCGCACCTCGGGCCTGAACCCGGGGCCGGCCTGGGCGGCCGGGCTGACCCGTCACGACCCGGGCACCCCCGCTTGCGCTCCCTTGGGGGTGCATGGTTAGGCTGTCACCGGCGTGTATGTGAGCGCTAACATATCGGGCGGCCAAGGACGGCACGCCCACGACGGATGCACACGGAGGTGCAGATGGCGGAGCAGGCGGAGCGCGAGGTCTGGTTCCTTACGGGGAGCCAGGACCTGTACGGCGAAGACACGCTGCGGAAGGTCGCAGCGCAGTCGCGAGAGGTCGCCCGCGCGCTGGACGAGGATCCATCCATCCCGGCCCGGGTCGTGTGGCGTCCCGTGCTGAAGGAGCGCGACGCGATCCGGCGCGCGATGCTCGAGGCGAACGCCGACGATCGCGTGATCGGCGTCGTCACATGGATGCACACCTTCAGCCCCGCAAAGATGTGGATCGCCGGGCTCGACGCGCTGCGCAAGCCCCTGCTGCACCTGCACACGCAGGCGAATGTCGCGCTGCCGTGGGACACGATCGACTTCGACTTCATGAATCTCAACCAGGCGGCCCACGGCGACCGCGAGTACGCCTACATCGTCTCGCGGCTGGGCGTGGCCCGTACGACGGTGGTCGGACACGTGTCGCACCCTGACGTCATCCGACGCGTGGCGACGTGGACGCGCGCGGCGGCCGGCTGGGCGGCGACGCGTGAGCTGCGCCTCGTCCGCTTCGGCGACAACATGCGCGGTGTCGCCGTCACGGAGGGTGACAAGACCGAGGCGGAGCTGCGCTTCGGCGTGACAGTGGACACATGGGGCGTGAACGACCTCGTCGCCGAGGTCGAGCGTGCGCCCGACGCGGATGTCGACGCGCTGGTTGCGGAGTACGAGGAGCAGTACGACGTCGTGCCGGAGCTGCGCCGCGGCGGTGAGCGCCACGAGTCGCTGCGCGACGCCGCGCGCCAGGAGCTCGCAATCGAGCGCTTCCTCGTCGAGGCCGGTGCGCGCGCGTTCACGACGAACTTCGAGGATCTCGGCGGGCTCCGGCAGCTGCCGGGCATCGCCGTGCAGCGCCTGATGGCCAAGGGCTACGGCTTCGGCGCCGAAGGCGACTGGAAGACCGCCGTGCTTGTGCGGGCCGCGAAGGCGATGGGGGAGGGGCTGCCCGGCGGAGCGTCGCTCATGGAGGACTACACGTACGACCTCACGCCGGGCGAGGAGCTCATCCTCGGTGCCCACATGCTCGAGGTGTGCCCGTCGCTGACCACGGCGCGTCCGCGCGTCGAGATCCACCCGCTGGGGATCGGCGGGCGCGAGGACCCCGTTCGCATGGTCTTCGACGCGGATCCGGCCGATGCGGCCGTCGTCGTCTCGCTGGCCGACATGCGCGATCGCTTCCGCCTCACTGCGAACGTCGTCGACGTCGTCGCGCCGCCGCGGCCGCTGCCGAATCTGCCGGTGGCGCGCGCCGTGTGGCGACCGCGCCCGTCGCTCGCGGCGTCGGCCGAGGCCTGGCTCATGGCAGGCGGTGCGCACCACACCGTGCTGTCGACCGCGGTCGGCCTTGAGGCCTTCGAGGCTTGGGCGCAGATGGCGGGGTGCGAGCTCGCCGTGATCGACGAGCGCACCGAGCCGCGAGCGTTCGCCGACGCCCTGCGCTGGAACGCCGCCTATCACCGCCTCGCCCAGACCGTCTGAACCCCCACGACCGGCCGGACCGATCCGGCGAACCGGATCTCGAAGAAGAGAAAGGCACAGCAATGAAGCTCACCATCAAGCCGCTCCTCGGCACCGCAGCTCTCGCGGTCGCCGCGCTCGGCCTCGCCGCCTGCGCGGGCGGCGGCGCGGGCGCTCCCGCGGGAGGCGACGGTGCCCAGGCGCCGGAGGACATGACCATCGGCGTCGCGATGCCGACCGAGACCTCCGAGCGGTGGATTGCCGACGGCGACGCCGTCAAGAGCGGACTCGAGGAGGCCGGCTACACGGTCGACCTCCAATACGCCGGCGACGACATCCCGACCCAGCAGCAGCAGATCGACCAGATGATCACGAAGGGCGCTGACGTCCTCATCGTCGCCTCGATCGACGGCACGGCGCTCGCCAACCAGCTGCAGGCGGCGCACGATCAGGGCATCCCGATCATCGCCTACGACCGCCTCATCAACGGCACGGAGAACGTCGACTTCTACGTCACGTTCGACAACTACGCCGTCGGCGTGCAGCAGGCGCAGTCGCTGCTGCGCGGGCTGGGCTACCTCGACGAGAACAACGAGGAGACCGGCCTGACCGACAAGAAGGTCATCGAGTTGTTCGCCGGATCTCCCGACGACAACAACACGCAGTTCTTCTGGCAGGGCGCGATGGATACGCTGCAGCCGTACTTCGACGACGGCCGCCTCACGGTCGGCTCCGGCCAGACCGAGATGGACCAGGTGACCACGCTGCGCTGGGACCAGGCCACCGCCCAGAAGCGCATGGAGGACCTGCTGACCTCGACGTACGACGGCGGCTCGGGCAAGCTCGACGGCGTGCTGTCGCCCTACGACGGCATCTCGCGCGGCATCATCACGGCCCTGCAGAACGCCGGCTACGGCGACACGATCGAGAGCGGGCTGCCCGTGATCTCCGGGCAGGACGCGGAGATCGCCTCGGTGAAGCTCATCAACGACGGCGTGCAGTACGCCACCATCTTCAAGGACACGCGCAAGCTCGCGGCGCAGGCCGTCCAGGCGGCCGAGGCGTTCGCGGCGGGCGAGGAGCCCGAGGCGAACGACACCGAAACGTACGACAACGGCGTCAAGGTCGTGCCGTCATACCTGCTCGAGTCCGACATCGTCGTGGCCGACAACATCCAGGAGCTCTTGATCGACTCGGGCTACTGGACCGAGGAGGAGGTCCAGAAGGGCCAGGGCGACTGATCCGATGCGGTGCCCGCCGACGCGAACCGGCGGGCACCGCCCGCGACCACGACCGGATCCGGTCGAGAAGGGACGGGGCGATGAGCGATCCCATCCTCGAGATGCGGGACATCACAAAGGACTTCCCCGGCGTGAAGGTCCTTCAGGACGTGCACCTGCGCGTCGAGCGCGGCGAGATCCACGCCATCTGCGGCGAGAACGGTGCGGGCAAGTCGACCCTCATGAAGGTGCTCTCGGGCGTCTACCCGCACGGCACGTACGGCGGGCAGATCCTGCTGGACGGTGAGGAGATGCGGTTCTCGTCCATCAAGGACTCGGAGCGTCACGGCATCGTGATCATCCACCAGGAGCTTGCCCTGGTGCCGTACCTCTCGGCGGCCGAGAACATCTTCCTCGGCAACCGGCTGCTGCATGGCGGGCTCATCGACTGGAACCGCACGAACGCCGAGGCCGCTGAGCTCATGGCACGCGTCGGCCTGCACGAGAACCCCACCACGCCGGTCGGCCAGCTCGGGGTGGGCAAGCAGCAGCTCATCGAGATCGCGAAGGCGATGACCAAGGACGTGCGGCTGCTGATCCTCGACGAGCCCACCGCCGCGCTGAACGACGCCGACTCCGAGCACCTGCTGGGGCTGCTGCGCCAGCTGCGCGATCAGGGCATCACCTGCATCATCATCAGTCACAAGCTCGGCGAGATCGAGGCGATCGCCGACGCCACGACGATCATCCGCGACGGCCGAACGGTCGAGACGATCGACATGCACGCGCCCGACGCGACGCAGGAGCGGATCATCCGCGGCATGGTGGGGCGCGATCTCGAGCACCGCTTCCCGCAGCGGACGCCCGCCATCGGCGAGGAGGTCCTGCGGATCGAGGACTGGACCGTGCACCACCCCACCCAGCCGGGCCGCGTCGTCGTGGACCACGCGTCGCTCGACGTGCGCGCGGGCGAGATCGTCGGGATCGCAGGGCTCATGGGCGCCGGCCGCACCGAGCTCGCGATGAGCGTGTTCGGCCGCAGCTACGGCCGCGATATCTCCGGGCGCGTCCTGCTGCACGGACGCGAGATCCGCACCCGATCGGTGCGGGAGGCGATCGCGAACGGGCTCGCCTACGTGTCGGAGGACCGCAAGCACTACGGCCTCAACCTCATCACCGACATCCGCACGAACATCTCGGCCGCGTCGCTCGGGAAGGTGTCGACGCAGGGCTGGATCAACGAGAACGAGGAGATCCGCGTCGCGGAGGAGTACCGCTCGAGCATGCGGATCAAGACCCCGACCGTGATGAGTATCGTCGGGACGCTGTCCGGCGGGAATCAGCAGAAGGTCGTGCTGTCGAAGTGGCTGCGCAGCGCCCCGGAGGTGCTGATCCTCGACGAGCCCACGCGCGGCATCGACGTGGGCGCCAAGTACGAGATCTACACGATCATCAACGAGCTGGCGGACGCCGGCAAGGCGGTCATCATGATTTCCTCCGAGCTGCCCGAGCTGCTCGGCATGTGCGACCGCATCTACACCCTCGCCTACGGGCGGATCACGGGGCAGCTGCCCGCGGCCGAGGCGACGCAGGAGGACCTCATGGCCCTCATGACCATCGAGAGGAACGAGTCCGACGGCGTCGGGCTCGAGACGACCGGGCCGAAGGAGGCCACCGCATGACCGGTTCGGGCAACGCCATCACGAGCACGCTGACGACGATCACCGACCTGAGGGACGTCTTCACCCGGAACCTGCGCACGTCGGGGATCTATGTCGCCTTCGTCGCGATTGTCGTGCTGTTCACGATCCTCACCGGCGGCGTGCTGCTCAGTCCGAACAACGTCACGAATCTCGTGCTGCAGTACTCGCACATCCTGATCCTGGCGCTCGGCATGATCCTCGTGATCATCGCCGGACACATCGACCTGTCGGTCGGATCGGTCGTGGCATTGTCGGGCGCGGTTGCCGCGGTGCTCGTGATCAAGCAGGGGCTGCCGTGGTGGGTCGGCGTGCTCGCCGCCGTCGGCGTCGGCCTCGCCACCGGCGTCTGGCATGGCTTCTGGGTGGCGGTCGTCGGCATCCCGGCGTTCATCGTGACGCTCGGCGGCATGCTGTTGTTCCGCGGCCTCACCTACGAGGTGCTCGGCAACGTCTCGCTGTCGCCGTTCCCCGCCGAGTACAGCCGGATCGCGACCGGTTTCCTCAACGGGCTGCTCGGCGGCGACGGCTACGACGTGTTCACCCTGTGCATCGGCGCGTTCGCGGTGCTCGGCTTCGCCTGGACGCAGTGGCGCACGCGTCGCGGCCGGATCGCATACCGGCAGCCGGTAGAGGCGATGTACCTCTTCGTGTTGAAGCTCGTCGCGGTGGGCGCCGTGGTGATGGCGTTCGCGTGGCAGCTGGCACACAGCCGCGGCCTGCCGATCGTGCTGATCATCCTCGGCGTGCTCATCATGGTCTACCAGCTGGTGACCACCCGCTCGGTGTTCGGCCGCAACGTCTATGCGATCGGCGGCAACCTCTCGGCGGCGCAGCTGTCGGGTGTGAACGTCAAGCTCGTGAACTTCTGGATCTTCGTGAACATGGGCCTGCTGGCGGGCATCGCGGGCGCGGTATTCTCCGCGCGCTCGAACGGCGCGCAACCGGGCGCCGGCAACATGTTCGAGCTCGACGTCATCGCGGCGTGCTTCATCGGCGGGGCATCGACCACGGGTGGCGTCGGCCGCGTCACGGGCGCGATGGTCGGCGGTCTCGTGATGGCAGTGATGTCCAATGGCATGCAGTTGCTCGGCATCAGCCAGTCGACGCAGCAGGTCGTCAAGGGCATCGTGCTGCTGCTCGCGGTCGCGTACGACATCTACAACAAGCGCCGCGCCGGCGCCGCTCGCTGACTGACGGCGCGCCCGGTCGCATGCTCCGGTGCATGCGCCGGGTGCCCGTCGTGCCAGAGCCCCGTGCGCGCGCCCGACACGATGTCCGCGACGTGTGCGCGGAAGTTCGGGCAGTTGGCGATGTCGTGCGCGCGGCACTCGATCGCGTGCTCGGCCATGCGGCGCGAACGCTCGAGGGCGTCGATCCGTCCCTCGATGTCGGCCAGGTGAGCCCGGAGGATCGCGTGCCGGTCGGCCGCCCGGCCGTCGACGAGTGCGCGGATCTGCTCGAGGCTCATGCCAGCCGCCTTGCTCGCGACGATGACAGCCACGCGCGAGGCGTCGGGCGCGCCGTACCGTCGCCTGCCAGCGCCGTCGCGCCGCGGCGAGAGGAGCCCGGCGTCCTCCCAGTGCCGCAGCACGTGGGTGGCGATCCCGAACCTCGACGCCAGCTCGCCGATCGACCAGTCTGCGTCCGTGCTTGACTTCATGTTGACATGAAGTCACAGACTGCCCATGTGCACAAGTCGGACGAACAGGGAGTCGCACATGCGCAGTGACAGCACCGCCACGCACGACGTCGCGATCGTGGGCGCTGGGCCCGCCGGTCTCCAGGCCGCACTGACGCTGGGGCGGATGCGCCGGCGCGTCATCGTGCTCGAGACGGGCGCCTACCGGAACGACGCGGCGGCACAGATGCACAACTTCCTCGCGCACGACGGCACGCCGCCGGCCGAGCTGCGCGCCGCCGCCCGCCGGGACCTCGAGCGCTACGACACGGTCGCGATCCGCGCCGGCGAGGTCGCCGGCGTCGCGGGGGAGCGCGACGACTTCGTGCTCGCCGTCGCCGGCGACGAACCCGTGCGGGCGCGGCGCGTGCTGCTGGCAGCCGGTGCCGTCGACACGCTGCCGGAGCTGCCGGGAGTGGCCGAGCTGTTCGGCGACCTCGTCGCACACTGCCCCTTCTGCCACGGGCACGAGTTCCACGGCACGCCGGTCGGCATCCTTGGCGGCGGCTTCCACGCGGTGATGAAGGCCGCGATGCTCGCGCCGATCGCGAGCCGGCTCGTCGTGCTGTCGGCGGGAGAGGAGCTCGGCGACGACGCCCTGGCAGCGCTGGCCAGGCTCGGGGCCGAAGTGCGCACCGAGCCCGTCCGCGCGGTCCGCTCCGCCGGCGCGGGCGTCGAGATCGACCTGGCAGGCGCGGACCCGGTCGCGCTCGGCGGCCTGTTCGTCGCCCCGACGTGGCGCGTGCCGGCATTTGTCGACGCGATGGCCCTGGAGCGCTCGCCGCAGGGAGCGGTCGTCGTCGACGCGTTCGGCCGGTCGAGCCGGGCGGGTATCTCGGCCGCCGGCGACCTCGCCCAGCCTCCCGGAATGCCGCAGCCCATGTCCGCCGTGCTCGCCGCCGCCTCGTCCGGGATGGTCGCCGCGGGCGCCATCGCCCAGGACCTCGCGGCCGCCGACGCCGGCATCCGGCTTCCATTCTGACGTGCCCCTCCGACGGGCGCCGTTGACGTGCCCCTCCGACGGGCGCCGCGTCGACGGAATGGGGCGTGTCGGCGGGGTGAACACTCGCGGGTGACCGGTGAACTCTTGCCGAAATGGCGGGCCGTGGCGCCGGAGGCGCTTCGCACGGGCGGGATCCTGGGGGCATGCGAGTCGCGATCGTCGCCGAGTCGTTCCTGCCGCACATGAACGGGGTCACGAACTCCGTCCTCCAGGTCATCCGTCACCTCGAAGCAACCGGGCACGAGACGCTCGTGCTCGCGCCCAAGGCGCCCGGCGCCGATTCCGTCGGCGCGACACTGCTCACGTCCGTGCCGCTGCCGTCCTACCCGCAGGTCCGCGTCGCGGTCGCGCCCGTCGCGACCCTGCGACGCGTGCTGCGGCGATTCCGCCCCGACGTCGTCCACCTCGCGTCTCCCGCCGTGCTCGGCTGGCAGGGTCTCGTCGCTGCGGACGGCCTGCGGCTGCCCACCGTGGCGATCTACCAGACCGACGTCATCTCGTACGCCGAGCGCTACGGCGTGCCGGGCGCCGCGCCGCTCGCGGCTGCGCACATCGCGCGGCTGCATCGCCGTGCGACGCTCACGCTCGCGCCGTCCTCGCACGCGGAGAGCCAGCTCGCGCAGCTCGGCGTGGACCGCCTGCGTCGCTGGGGTCGCGGCGTGGATGCGGAGCGCTTCGCACCAGAGCACCGCAGCGAGGCGTGGCGCCGGCGCGTCGCGCCGGGGGCGCGGATCATCGGCTACGTCGGCCGCCTCGCCGCCGAGAAGCAGGTCGAGGACCTGCGCGTGCTGTGTGACCTGCCGGGCACCCGGCTCGTGATCGTGGGGGATGGGCCCGAGCGTGCCCGCCTCGAGCGCGAGCTGCCGGGGGCCGTGTTCACCGGGTTCCTCGGCGGCGACGCGCTCGCCGAGGCGATGGCCAGCTTCGACGTCTTCGTGCACCCCGGCGAAAGCGAGACCTTCTGCCAGACCGTGCAGGAGGCGCTCGCCTCGGGCGTGCCGGTCGTCGCGACCGGCCGAGGCGGCCCCGTCGACCTGGTCCGCTCGAGCGTCGACGGCTGGCTGTACCGGCCGGGCGACCTCGACGAGCTGCGGGCCCGAGTGCAGGATCTCCTCGGCGACGACGCAAAGCGCGCGTCGTTCGGCGCGGCGGCGCGCGAAAGCGTTCGCCGCCGCACGTGGGCGGCGCTCACCGACGAGCTCGTGGCGCGCTATCGCGAGGCGATC
>k87-452357_pt1 | contig 10970 bp, 9 predicted proteins | sample MGYA00084031_6733416 | MGnify analysis MGYA00084031
CCGCAGCCGAACTGCGCCAGGCGTTCCTGTGCAATCCGCACGACCTCGAGGACGTCAAGGACAAGTTGCACGCCGCGATCGAGGTGCCCCCCGAGGAGGGCCGGAGGAAGATGCGGGCCCTGCGCCGTCAGGTGCTCACCCACGACGTGGACCGCTGGGCCCGGTCGTTCCTCGACACCCTCGCCAACACCGGCGCCGCGGGTCGCGCGCTCATCGCTCCCGGTGAGGGCGACGAGCCCGACGAGTCGTGACCCGCCGGGCTGCATCCGCTTCCTAGATCGGGGTCAGACGGCTGACGAGCCAACGGCCGTCGTGCTTTTCGAGCTCCACCCGCACGCGGCTGCCGCTGCTCACCGCCTCCGGGTTCTCCGAGCTGGTGGTGATCTGGTTGAGGAACAGCAACGTCACCGCATGATCGGCGGTGGCCTCGACGATCGACGACGCCTGCACACTCACCTGGACGCTGATGGCCTTCTCCTTGGCCCCCGGCGCGATGATGTTCTTCATCAGGTTCGTGTACTCGTCACGGAAGTCGCCGGTCAGTCCCTCGGCGGCCGCGTCGGCCTGGGCGTCCACCTGGTCGTGGGTGTAGGCGAGCATCGCGACGGCCTGTTCCTCCGCGGCCACCCGGGCCTCGGTGCGCGCGGTCTCCGCGGCGGAGTCCTGCGCGGCACCGTAGCCGAGCCACGCGACCAGCACCGCGAAAACCACTGCGACGACGGACAAGCCGATCGCCAGATGCGGCAGATGGGACGGGCGCGGTTCGCCCGGATCGCTCGTCGGTGCCTGGCGGTCCGATTCCACAACCGTCACGTTCGGGTCCTTCTCGTCGTCGGTCACGGCACGAACTCCACCTTCGATGCCAGCAACCGGCCGTCCTCGTCGCAGATCGTCACCCGCAGACGGAAGTCGCGGGGTTCGGGGTCGCTCTGGTCGGCATTGCTCACCATTGCCCGGGACGCGACGAGCGACGACGCGCACGTACCGTCCTCGTTCTGGATCCCGGCCTCGAGGACCTCACCGGTGGTGTTGACGCCGGCCTGCTGCACGACCTCGACGAAAGGTCCTTCGCGGCCCTCGAACTCGGCCTTGAAGTCGCCCGTGGCGCCCTCGAGCAGTCGCGCGACGTCCGCGTCGGCGGTGTCGGCGCCGATCGTGGTCAGGTTGAGCACGGTCTGGCGGGCGGCCTGCAGGAAAGCGTCGCGACGCTCGTCGCGGTCGTTCGCCGACTGCCGGTCGACGATCAGCCACGCACCGGCCGCCACGAGCGCGACCACCAGGACGGACGCGATGATCGCGACCGGTTTGGCCCACTCGGGTGCCGTGGACACCGCAGCCGGCCGCCGGTGCGCGGATGCACCCTTGTCCAGGTTCACCCGCGTGTCGTTCTTGTCGGTCTCGTCGTCTGTCATCAGCCCTGCTGCGCCTTCATGAAACTCTCCAAGCTCCGATCTCCTCCGAGGTCGGCGTGCGTGTACACGGTGCCGTCGGGACCAATGTACGTGCCGGTCCGCGGATCGATGCGTCGCGCGGTCACGCCGGTGGGACCCGTGTCGCCACCCTCGGTGTACGAGGCGGGCGTCGGCACGACGTTCTCCGAGGCCACCGGGGTGGGCGGCCCGATCCACGGGTTGTCGGAGTAGGTGGGCTCGTAACCGGTGCGGCACATGTCCGGAGTGGGAGCGCGGCGGCCCGGATACTCCATGCAGGGCAGGTTGCGCGCACCGCGCACCGCGTTCGGGTAGTCCTGCGGCAGTTTGCAGAACACGTCGCCGGGCGTGTCGACCATCGACGTGTCGGCGGGGCTGCGCCACTGGTCCGGCGGGACGAAGCCCGAGAGGCAGGGCGGCGGATCGTGCAGCTGCAGGTGGAAGTCGACGATCGCGCCGTCCTCGGGCGGACCGGAGCCGGCGGCGGTGATCAGGGCCGTCGTCATCGGCGGGTAGAGCACGAGGATCTGCTCGATGCCCGCGTTGTAGATGACGCCCACCTCACCGACGCTCACCAGATTGGCGAGCAGCAGCGGCAGCGTGGGCTTCAGGTCCTGCAGCAGCGTCTCGGCCTCGGTGGCGGCGGTGGGCCCCTTGGCGAGCAGATCGCGCAGCTGCGGGTCGCTCTCGCGCAGCCGATCGGTGAAGGTCACCATGTCCCGGGTCCACGACCGGATGGCGTCGCTCGTGACCACCTGGGTGTCGAGCAGCGGACCCACCTGGTCGATCAACTGCCGGGTCTCGGCGCTGTTGGCCGCGGCTTCCTGGACGAACAGCCGCGTGGAGTCGATCAGCTGCTGCAGTTCCGGGCCGGTGCCGTTGAACGCGTCGAACGCCTCGTCGACGACCGTCCTCAGACGGGTGTCGCCGATGGAGGCGAGCAGCACGTCGGCCTGGTCGAGCAGCGCACCGACCTCCTGCGGCACCGACGTGCGATCCTCGGGGACGACGTCGCCGTTCGCCAGATAACTGCCGGCGGAGCTTCCGGGGCGGGGCACCAGATCGACGTACTGCTCCCCCACCGCCGAGACGCTGCGCACCGACGCGTCGACGTCGGCGGGGATCTTCACGTCGCTGTCGATGGACAGCTTCGCCTCCACCCCGGTGGGCGAGAGCGTGACGTTCTGGACGGTGCCGACCGTGTTGCCGCGATAGGTGACGTTCGCGTGCGGGTAGAGACCACCGGTCGACGGCAGTTCGACGACCACCTCGTACCGCCCGATCCCGAACAGGGAGGGCAGGCGCACGTACATCACCGACATCACGACCAGGCCGACGACCGTGAGGATCGCGAAGATCGTGAGCTGGATGCGGACGAACCGCGTGAGCATCATGGTGCGGGCACCCCCAGGGGCAGACCGGGAATCGTGATCTCACCGATGCCGGGAATCGTCAGTGTCCCCTCGGGGAACTCCGGTGCCGGCGGTGGCGGCTCGAGCGGCGCCCGGAACGGGTCGGTGGCCTGCGCCGCGAGTCCGGCGTCGCGGCCGAGGATGCCCTCCGGTCCGGCGAGCCGCCCGGCGAGCGGGGTGCCGGACAGGAAGTTCAGGTCGAGGCGGTCGAGGCTGAGGTCGATCGTCATGGCCAGGTTGGCGTAGTCGCCGCGGATGATGTTGTTGATGCCCGCCTGCGGGAAGGGATAGGTGAGCAGCACCCCGAGCACCTCGGTGAGGGCGTTGCCGGAGTCGGCGAGTGCCTTCAGGGTCGGGGCCAGGCCCTCGAGGTTCGCCTTCAGGTCGTCGTTGGAGCTCTCGACCAGCCGGCTCGCGACCACACTCAGTTCACCGAGCGAACTCATCGCGTTCGTGAAGTTCGCGCGCTGATCGGCCAGCACCTCCAGCGCGGCCGGCAGCTCCTCCAGGGCCCGGACCAGGGTCTCGTTCTGGTCGTCGACGGTGACGGCGAGCCGGTCGAGTCCTTCGAGGGCCGTGACGATGTCGTCGCGCTGGTCGTCGAGGGTGCGGACCAGTTCGTCCAGACGCGGCAGCAGATTCCGGATCGAGTCCTCGCGGCCGACGAGCGCGGCGTTGAGTTCGGTGGTGATGTCGTTGATCTGGGCGAGGCCACCACCGTTGAGCACCACCGACAACGACGACAGGGTCTGCTCGGTGGTGGGATAGGTCCCGGCCCGTTCGAGCGGGATGAGGTCGCCGTCCTGCAGCCGGCCGCGGGGCGGTTCGTCGACGGGCGGCAGCAGTTCGAGGTGCTGGGAGCCGAGGAGGCTGGTCTGTCCGATGCGCGCGATGGCGTTCTCGGGCACGACGACGTCCTGATCCAGCGAGATCGTCACGAGCGCGTGCCAGTCCTCCACCTCGATCCCGGAGATCGAGCCGACGGTGACGTCGTCGATGCGGACGGGCGAGTTCTGGGTCAGCGTCGTCACGTTCGGCATCTGGATGCGCACCTGGTAGGCACCCTCCCCGCGGCCCGCCGTGCCCGGCATGGGAATCGAGTTGAGCCCGTTCCATTCACAGGCGGACAGGCTCGCCACCACCACCAGCGCGGTGACCGCGACGCCGAGACGTCGGGACTTCGATCGGCCGGTCATCGTCCTCCTCCCGGCTGCAACAGGGATCCGAGATCCTGGGGAACCCGGAGCGACGGCAGCCCGCCCAGGATGCCGTCGAGCGGAGACGGCGCCGGGTCGGACAGCGACGGTCCGGGGGCGGTGCCCCGCCCCTCGGCGGCGCCTTCGAGCCACGGTTCGCTGTAGACGAGGTCGCCCGGGAACGCCTGCACGCTCCCCAGCGGATTGACCAGGTACGGAAGGTAGTTCTGGCTCATCGAGGCGAGCACCGGGCCGAGCTGCTGACGGCACAGTTCCTCGCTGCGTTCCGAGGTGGCGTTGGCGGCCGCCGCGACGGAACCGCACATCCACTCGACCGGGTTGGCGAGGTTGTTGATCGCGAGCGCGCCGGTGAGCGAGCCCTGCGCGGGCTTGTAGATGTTGTAGAAGTTCGCGAGCGAGGTGGGGCCGGAATGCAGCACCCGCTCGATCTCCGGACGCTTGCGAGCGAGCACCTCGGTGGCGTCGGCGAGCCGCTCCACCGACTCGGTGAGCGCGGCGCGATTGTCCTGCACGAACCGCTGCACGTCGCCCACGGCGATGTCGAGTTCCTCGAGGGAGATCCCGAGCTGGTCGGAGCTCTGCGCGAGCACGTCGGACACCGAGGCGAGCCGGCCGCCGAACTGCACGATCTGCTCGTTGCTCGACGACAGCACCGACACGAAGGTCTGCAGGTTGCGGATCGTCGAGAACAGGTCGGTGCGGCCCTCGGAGAGGGTGTGCATCGTGTCCGACAGCTCCCGCAGTGCGGCACGCACGGATTCGCCGTTGCCGTCGAGGTTCTCGGCGGCGGTGTCGATGAACCGGCCGAGCGAGCCCTGCGGGTCGAGTTCCTCGGGACCGAGGGCCTCGGACAGGCGCATCAGTTCGGTCTTGATCTGGTCCCACTCCACCGGGGATGCGGTGCGCTGCACCGGGATCGTGGCACCGTCCTCGATGGTGGGTCCGCCCGAGTACACGGGGGTGAGCTGGACGAAACGCGCCGAGACGAGGCTCTGGGCGATGATCACGGCGTTCGCGTCGGCGGGGATCTCGACGGAGTCGTCGACCTTCATGGTCACCCGCACGAGGTCCTCGCGGGGTTCGATGTCGGTGATGCTCCCCACCGGCACGCCGAGCACGCGGACGTCGTCGCCCTCGTAGAGGCCCGTGGTGGAGACGAATTCGGCGTACACCGTGCGCTTCCCGAGGTCGGGAAGGACGAACGCGGCGAGTCCGCCGAGCACGAGCGCGGCGACGACCGCGATCGCCGCGGGGATCAGCCAGCGGGGGCGCCGGCGGCCGGTGGTGGTCTCGGCCGGCGTGGTGTCGGTGCTCATTCACCCTCCCCTTCGCCGTCCCGTTTGATGGTGGGGGGCTCCTTCGGAATCACGTCCTGCAGGTCCTGTTCCAGCAGTTCGGGTGCAACCTGGCTGTCCACCACGGCCTTCCACCACGGTGCGGGCAGGATGTTCGACACGTAGGCGTTGAAGAACGGGCCGCTCGCCACGGATTCGCCGAGCGCGCTGATGTAGGGACCGAGACCGTCGAGCGCCCCGGCGATGTTCTCCTTGTTGGCCTGCAGATTCGCGGTGACGAGATTGAGCTTCTCGAGCGTCGGGGCCATCTGCGCCTGGTTGTCCTGCACCAGCCCGGTGAGCTGACGCGAGACGGCCGAGACGTTCGCGATGAGCTCGGTGATGGCGTCGCGGCGCAGGCTCAGTTCCCCGAACAAGGCGTTCGCGTCGACGACGAGTTCGTTGATGTGGTCGCTGCGTTCGGAGAGGATGCCGGTCACCGACTCGGCGCGCTCGAGCAGCTCCCGCAGCGACTCGTCGCGTTCGTTGATCGACTGCGACAGCCGGGTCATGCCCTCGAGGGCCCCGCGGATCTCCGGCGGGGTGTCCTGCAGCGACTCGGACAGCGCGTCGAGCGAGTCGTTGATCCGGTCGGTGTCGAGTTCGGACACGCTGGTGGTGAGGTCGCCGAGGGCGTCGGTGAGCGAGTACGGGGAGTTGGTGTACTCGAGTGGGATCACCGTGCCGGGACGCATCACACCGTCGCCGCCGGGTCGCAGCGCCAGCGACTTGCGACCGAGCACCGTGTTGGTCTTGATGTCGGCGCCGGTGCCGTCGCCGAGTCCGATGCCGTCCTGGATGCGGAACGTCACCAGAACGGCCTGCTCGTCGAGCCGGACGTCGGTCACGTCCCCGACGGTGACACCGGCGAGCATGACGTCGTCGCCGGGCACGAGGCCTCCGGCGTCCTCGAAGCGGGCCGAATAGGTCAGGCCACCCGAGAGGAAGTGCAGCTGGTCGTACTGCAGGCCGGCGAGGACGATCGCGGCGGAGACCGCCAGGCCGATGATGCCGGTGCGGACGTGGTTGGGGTCGCGGGGTGCACTCATTCGATCTTCGCGCACCTTCCCGTGTCGTGGTTCGCCGTGGTGTACCGGATGGTGGTGCCGTCCGGCCCGGAGAACTTGAAGGTGTTGGCACACAGGAAGAACTGGAAGAAGTTCCCGTAGGAGCCCACCCGGATGAGTTTCTTGTAGTCGGACGGCAGCCGCTCGAGGGAGCGGTTGATGTCGTCCTTGCCGAGGTCGAGTTGAGTCATGGTGCGGTTGGTTTCGGCGATCACGGTCTGCAGGTCGGGGCGGTTGTTCTGCAGCAGCGACGCGAGATCGGCGGTGCCGGCGGCCAGTTGCGGGATCGCGGCGCCGATCGGATCGCGGTCGGCGGCCAACCCGTCGACGAGGGTGTGCAACCGGTCGATGGTGTCGGCGAACTGGCGGTCGTGGTCGTCGATGGTGCCGAGGACGGCGTTGAGGTTGTCGATGACGTCCCCGATCAGTTGATCCCGGTCGGCGAGGGAGTTGGTGAAGGAGTTGGTGTTCCCCAGCAGCGAGACGAGGGTGTCGCCCTGCCCCTGGAAGACCTGCAGCAGCGCCCCGGACAGTTCGTTGACCTGCTGGGCGTCGAGGCCCTGGAGCAGCGGCTTGAACCCGCCGAGGAGCAGGTCGAGGTCGAGAGCCGGTTCGGTCCGGTCGAGCGGGATGCTGCCGCCGGGCGGCAGGATGTCGAGTCCGCCGGGGCCCTCGAGCAGTTCGAGATAGCGGTCGCCGACGAGATTCTCGTAGCGCACCGTTGCCCGGGTGCTGGTGAACAGCATGTACTTCGAATCGACGTCGAACTCGACCTCCGCGGTGTTGTCGGGGCCGATGCCCACCTTCTTCACGGAGCCGACCTGCACGCCCGCGATGCGGACCTTGTCGCCGACCCCGAGGCCGGACACGTCGGTGAAGGTCGCGTGGTAGTCCTCGGTGCCGGTGAACCGGGTCTGGCTGAACACGACGGCCAGACCCGCGAAGATCAGCGCCATCGTGACGGCGAAGACGAGGAACTTGATCGTGGTGGCTCTCATCGTCACTGCCCACCTGCGAGATGATCGCCGAACAGGTACTGGAAGATCGTCGGGTACCGGATCCAGGCCTCCGTCGCCGGCTGGTAGGGGGTGGTGCCCGTGTTGGTGACGACGAACGGTGCGTGGCCGTCGCGGCGCGGATCGAAGTTCGGCAGGCCCCAGCAGTTCGGGCCGCCGCTGGCACCGACCACCGGCAGGTCCTGGGCGTCGTTGTAGCGGGTCGCGCCGCCCATGAAGCTGGTACTCAGGGTCAGGGCCGCGTACTTGCCGGTGCCGGCCATCGGTTCGAAGGCGATCCGGGCGTCGTTGAGGCCGACGATGAAGCAGGTCAGCTCCGGCGAGTACTCGCCGAGCAGGCCCGTGGTGTGGCTGAGACTGTCGAGTGCGGTGACCAACTGTGGCTCGTTCTCTCCCAGTACGTCTCGTCCCGTGTTCGCGAGACCGGTGAGGTTCATGAGCAGCAGGTCGAGTTGCTGCTGTTCGTCGACGACGGTGTTGCCGACGTCGGTGGCGTTGCCGACCGTGGTCATCAGATCCGGGGCGGTGTCCGCGTAGAGCTCGGTCACCTGGGCGGCGGAGACGAGATCGGCCCGTAGCTGGGGCAGCGACGGATTCATCTCGGCGAGATAGGCGTCCGCCTCCGCGAGGGTCGCGCCGAGTGCGTCGCCGCGGCCGTTGAGCGCTTCCGAGAGGGCGCCGAGGGTGGCGTTGAGCTTCTCGGGGCGGATCTGGGCGAGGACGTCGGACAGGTGCTCGAAGACGGTGTTGAACTCGACCGTCACGTTGTCGGCGGCGATCACCGCGCCCTCCTGCAGCGGAACGGGCGAGGGGTCCTCGGGGACGACGATGTTGACGAACTTGGCGCCGAAGACGGTCGTCGACTCGATCGACACCCGTGCGTCGGACGGGATCAAGTGCATCTGTCCCGGCTGCATCGCCAGCTTCAGCACCGCACCGTCGGGGGTGTGTTCGACGGCGGCGACGCGTCCGACCTCGACGCCGCGCATCTTCACCTTGGCGTCGGGGTCCATCACCAGGCCGGAGCGGGCGGAGGTGACGGTGACGACCGCGACGAGCGAGGCCCGCACCGCGTTGCCCACCGCGACACCCACGCCGACCGGTCCGCCGCCGGCGGTGAATCCGTAGTAGGTGTGGATGAGCATCACGGCGATCGCCATCACGATGGCCTGGACGAACGACCACAGGATGTCGGTGGGTATGAGGAACGTCGAGAAGTAGTGGTCGTACACGCCGGCCGACTGGCCGTAGAGCACCACCGTCGCGAACCGGCTCGCCACGAACGAGGCGATCACCGCGAGGGAGTACAGCGGCACGATCGCGATCATCCCGGCGAGCACGCGAGTGGAGACGAGATAGGGGATCGACGGGATCGCCATCGTCTCGAGCGCGTCGATCTCCTCGGAGACCCGCATGGCGCCGAGCTGGGCGGTGGAGCCGGCGCCGATGGTGGCGGCCAGACCGATTCCCGCGATGGTCGGTGCGGCGATACGCACGTTGATGAACGCGGCGAAGAAGCCGGTGAGCGCCTCGACCCCGATGTTCCCGAGCGAGCTGAAGCCCTGCACGGCGATGATGCCGCCGGTGAACAGGGTCAGGAAGCCGACGATGACCACGGTGCCGCCGATGACGGCGAGAGCGCCGGTGCCCATGCTGATCTCGGCGACCAGCCGCACGGTCTCCTTGGGGTAGTGCACGAGGGCGCGGGGCATGGTCGCCAGGGCCCGCCCGAAGAACAGCGCCTGTTCCCCGACCCGGTCCACGGAGGAGGACATGCTCGACAGGCGCCGCGCCGCACGGGGGAAGCGCCAGGAAATCACTGCCATGAGTTCTCCGCTCCCCTCATCCGGCGGTCAGCTTGATGCCGACCGCGGTGACGAGGAGGTTGACCACGAACAGCGCCATGAAGGCGAACACGACGGTCTGGTTGACGGCGTCACCGACGCTCTTGGCGCCGCCCTTGACGTTGAGACCGAGATAGGCGGCGACGAGTCCGGCGATCATGCCGAACAGTCCCGCCTTGACCTGGGAGATCATCAGTTCTCCGAATCCGGTGAGCAGCGTGATGCCGTTGACGAACGCGCCGGGGTTCACGTCCTGCAGGAAGACCGAGAAGACGAACCCGCCGAGGATGCCGATGGTGCACACCAGCCCGTTGAGCAGCAGGGCCACCACGGTGGAGGCGAGGACCCTCGGGACGACGAGCCGCTGGATCGGGTCGATGCCGAGCACGCGCATCGCGTCGATCTCCTCGCGGATGGTGCGGGCGGCGAGGTCGGCGCAGATGGCGGTGGCGCCGGCGCCGGCGACGATGAGCACGGTGACCATAGGCCCCACCTGCGTCACGGCGCCGAGTGCGGCACCCGCGCCGCTGAGGTCGGCGGCGCCGATCTCGCGGAGCAGGATGTTGAGGGTGAAGCTCACGAGAACCGTGAACGGCACGGCCACCAGGAGTGTGGGAACGAGGGAGACCCGGGCGACGAACCACGCCTGGTCGACGAACTCGCGTCGCTGGAAGGGACGGGAGAATGCCGCGCGGGCGGTGTCGCCGGTCATGGCGAAGAGTCCGCCCACTGCCCGCAGGGGGACCTCGAGGAGGTCTACCACCATCTCCCCCCTTCGATCCTCGTCTCGCCGGCGTGCAGCCGAACGATGCCGCATCCTGTGACCCGCGTCATATTAACTAGAACGTGTTCACCTGTCAAAAGTTCATCGATCGACATCGCGCTCGACTTTCGTTCGGGTGACGACCAGGGGATGTATTTATACATCCGCCACAGTCCGTAAGTGGGTTTACGCTGGCGTTTTCTTCGATCGGGCCGGCCCGGCCCACACCGCGCACATGTGACGTATTCGGCGGGAAGACACGAATTCGGACGGCTGCCGGGAAAGAAAAATTAGAACAGGTATCAGAATCCACTGGAGGGGCCGGCCGAGCCGGAGGAACCCCGCGGGGTGGGCGTGACGCTACCGGAGTACACGGTACCGTCATCCGGAACCGGACGCCGGGGCCTCCCACGGACCGGGAACTCGCACCCGGAGTCTCGCACGGGCCCGGGAGTCTCGCACGAACCCGGAGCCCCCACAGACGCCGTGCCCGCCGCTCCGGTGCCGGAGCGGCGGGCACGGGAACGATCAGAGATCGAGCGCCGACGACGCCGAGAACGTCCGCGCGGGATCGCGGTCGGCGAAGTAGCCGCCCAGCTCGGTGGCCAGTGTCTCCGGCGTCCACTGCGACGGGGCGTCGAAGCGCTGCTCGACGACCGGCGCGGCCATGAGAGCCACCATGGGGCCGTAGACGATGAACACCTGTCCGTTGATCCGGTCGGCGGCCGGCGACGCGAGGTAGGCGACCAGATTCGCGACATGGTCCGGCGAGAGCGGATCGATCCCGTCGGACGGTGCCTCACCGAAGACCGCCTCGGTCATCGACGTGCGGGCGCGGGGGCAGATGACGTTGGCGCGGACGCCGTAGCGTTCGAGTCCTCGCGCCG
>k87-1861826_pt1 | contig 10962 bp, 9 predicted proteins | sample MGYA00084031_6733416 | MGnify analysis MGYA00084031
AAACAACGATGCTCCTACATAAAACGAACGCCTTAGCTGAAGATATTCAGCAAAAAACAGAAAAACTGGAAACAGTGGTTGATGGTATCCAAGGTGTTGGACATGCTGTTCAAGGCGTAGGAAACACGGTTTCGGATCTGAATACTTCTTTACAAAAAGTAACGAGATCTGTATCTTCCGCCGTAGTAAGGAACGAAGATAAAATCGTTCAAATTGTTCAATGGGGCACCGCTTTAAAAGAACTGAAAGATAGATGGACAGAGAAGAAAAAATCAAACGACAAAAACAAGGACAACCAATCAGAGGTTGTCATCCATACTCAACAGTTGGAAGGCGGAAAAGGGTAAGGCGAATTCAATCTATTAAGGAGGATGAATATAGAATGAACAATCAAGAAAACGGTACTGGTAATTTTCTGACAGGAATATTGGTAGGAAGTATTGTAGGAGCAGCTACTGCTTTATTGATCGCTCCGAAATCCGGCAGGGAACTGCGCAGTGATTTAAGCGAACAAGTGGATATTCTGAGAGAAAAATCCGGTGAATGGAAAGAGACGGTCATGGAAAAAAGTTCAGATCTGACATCCACCGCAATGGAAAAAACGAACCAAATCCGCCAGACGGCCATGGAGAAGGGCAATAGCCTGGCTGAAACGGTAAAAGATAAAGCTGATCAAATCCGCAATACTGCCAAGACGTCAGTCGACGAAGTAGCAGAAAATGCAAAAAAAGGTGCGGATGATTTGCAGGAAACCGTTCATAAGACAGTCGACTTGACTGCGGACAATACAAAAAAAGCTGTTGACAGGGCCCAATCATCAGCTTCGCAAACAGAAGATGAAATTTCTAAAAAGGCAAATCAGTGAATAACTCTATAGATCCATAAGTAAAGGGCGGCTATTCTTTAAGCCGTCCTTATTTTTTGTGAATTTTTCATGACGAGAAGTACAAAGGTTTGCAAGCTAATGATACTCTGGCGTATGATTATGAAAGAATAGAAAAATATATATAATAAATGAAACTAAAATAACCATGTTGGCGTAGTTGTATACAGGAGAGTGATAAGGATGAATATTACGATATATGATGTGGCGCGTGAGGCAAATGTATCAATGGCCACTGTATCGAGAGTGGTTAACGGGAATCCAAACGTAAAACCGGCCACCAGGAAAAAAGTGCTTGAAGTGATCGAAAGGCTGGAGTACAGACCAAATGCAGTTGCCCGTGGTCTTGCCAGCAAGAAAACGACAACTGTAGGAGTAATTATTCCGGATATTGCCAATATTTTTTACGCGGAGCTTGCCCGAGGAATCGAGGACATTGCTACGATGTATAAGTATAATATTATCTTGAGTAACTCCGACCAAAACGTAAATAAAGAACTGCATCTGTTGAATACGATGCTTGGTAAACAAGTCGACGGGCTCATCGTCATGAGTCAAAATATTACAGATGACTTCGTACAGGAATTGAAACGTTCGCCAGTACCTATTGTCTTGGCGGGTTCAATTGAGGAAACCAAGACAATACCATCTGTAAATATTGACTATCGCCAGGCAACTTTTGATGCAACAACTTATTTTATTGAAAAGGGCCATAAAAAAATTGCTTTTGCGATGGGACCGATGCGCGACTTGATCAACCACGGTGAAAAACTTGTCGGCTATAAACAGGCCTTGGAAGAAGCCGGCTTGGAACTCCGTGACGATTATGTCATTGAAGGTGGGTATACGTATGAATCAGGTCTGGAAGGATGGCAAAAGCTAAAAGAACTCAATGACAGGCCGACAGCCATCGTGTCAGGCGATGATGAAATGGCATTGGGTGTCATGCATGGTGCGCAGGATGACGGATTGTCCGTTCCGGAAGACATTGAGGTCATTACCTCAGACAACACTAAGCTTGCACTCATGGTGCGCCCTCAGTTGAGTTCTATTGTTCAGCCGCTGTATGATATTGGGGCAGTTTCCATGAGGCTTCTGACCAAGTACATGAACAAAGAGAAGGTTCAGGAAAATATTGTCGTTCTCCCTCATAGGATTGAGTTGAGAGGTTCAACAAAATAAGCAAGATAAAATAAGGGGTCCGGACAGGCTCGTTTCAATTGTCCGGACTTTTGTTTTTCTGTTTTAGCTGCTCTCGTAGATAAAGTAAAGACCGATCAACAGTTTGCTGATTTTTTTCCGTAATCTCCTGTTTTCTTGGAATTGGCTTATACATATCCGGAGGATCACCCCATTGTTCAGAGAGTGGCAGCCCAGTATGGGGCTGCCATTTTTTGATCCAGCTTTCCGGAAGGGGGCCAGAAACATGTTGTCCGGTCATTTCCAGCCAAATAAGGGACCATGCACGCGGGACTACCCGCCAAATGTCATAACCGCCGCCTCCAACAGCGATCCATCTTCCTTCACAATATTGGTGGGCAACTTCATGAGCAATCTTGGGAATCTCACGGTATGATTTCATGGTCACAGATAAATGGGTGAGCGGGTCATAGTAATGCGCATCAGCCCCGTTTTGAGTCAGGATGACATCCGGCTTGAAATATTCGGCAATTTCCTTAAAGGCTCCAGTATAGGCAAAAACAAATGAATCATCTTCTGTGAATGCATCCAATGGTATATTGAACGAAAAACCATAGCCTTTTCCTTGGCCCCATTCATTACTTTGCCCAGTTCCGGGAAACAAATATCTTCCTGTCTCATGAATGGAAAACGTACAGACACTGTCATCATCATAAAAAGACCATTGCACACCGTCGCCGTGATGAGCATCCGTATCGACATAAAGTACTCTAGCCTTATATTTTTTTTGAATATATTTGATGGCCACGGAACAGTCATTATACACACAGAAACCGGATGCTTTTCCCCTGAAACCATGATGCAGACCCCCGCCTAAATTCAGGGCATGCTTTGTTCGACCTTCCATCACATAGTCAACAGCCGTAAGAGTGCCACCGACAATCCATGAACTGGCTTCATGCATCCCCGGAAAAATTGGAGTATCTTCGGTACCAAGCCCAAAACTCTCTGCACGAACATTGGACAGGTTTCCGATCCCAGCCTGCTTTACTGCCTGTATAAAAGACGGGTCATGATTCAGCATCAATTCATCATCGGTTGCCTGCCTTGGCTCCACGATTTCGCTTTTAGATATTGCTTCCAGTGCTTCCAACAATTCGAGGGTCAGTTTTAAACGGAATTGATTGAACGGATGGTGTTCCGAAAATCGATATTTCAATAAATTGTCGGAGTAGATGAATACAGAGTCGTTTTTCATGGTGACATCCCTGGCATGTTTGGCCACAGCACATGAAGGCCCTCTTTCCTTAAAGCATCAATGACGGGGATCGGGTTGATGGTGGCGATCCGGAAAACAAGGATCTGGTAATCCTCATCATCTGGATCAGGATAGATAAGGACGCTATGGACATTAACAAGGTGTATACGGAAGACGCCGGTGACTTCATACAAAGCTCCTGGACGGTTTTTTACACGGACTTCGATCTGTGATCCGGGTTTATTTGCTCCAGTCAATTCAACCATCGTGTGGAGAAGATCAGTACTTGTAATAATCCCGACGAGTTGCTGATTGTTTATGATGGGAAGGCAGCCGATTTTATGATTATAAAAGAGAACGGAGATTTCTTCTACAAAGTCCAGGGGGTGTCCTGTAATCACATTGCTGTTCATTAAGGTTGATAAAGGCGCATAAAGATGTTCTTCCAGAGCTTCCCCTTTTAAAAAAGAAGGCAAAGCGCTTTTTATATCACGCTCTGTTACAAGCCCAGCCACTCTGCCTTTTCCATCTAAGAGGGGCAGATGGCGAATTTTATTTTCTCTCATAAGAGTTAATGCAGATTTTACCGTATCTTTAGGGGAGAGAGTAAACACGTTTTTTGTCATGATTTGTTCCACTATCAAGGACTTCAACTCCTTTTTAAATGTACGAAAACAATGCTCGAAAAGAGTTAGGTTAATACCAGTCGCTCCCTCGGTCTAATACATGAACCGGTTCATAAACCGAAGTCGGTCAAATTGCTGAATAGATTTTTGGCCGACTCTTTTCCCTACCCGCACCATCAAGCAATTTGCAGGGTGGGAGCAAATTTCCGGGTCGTCCGTGGCATACCATTCCAAGCCCCCCGCGTTCATCATTTTTTCCATGACTTTTCGATATTCCCACACTGATAGTCCAGTACCTTTTAAGTCCCAGTGCCAATAATACTCTGTTGTAATGATGATATAATCTTCCATCGCATCATCCATCATGGAGACTTTCAGGAGCTCTTTTCCTACCCCTTGCCCACGGAACCTTGGTATAACTTCAATTGCCCCAAGTTCGATCAGATCAGCCATATTGCCTTCAGACCATCGTTCAAGCGGATCGGGATATAAAAAGGTAACATAGCCGATGATTACATCATGTTCCCGTGCTATAACAATCCTGCCTTCGGGCAGTTCGGCAATTTCAACCAATGCCTTATGCTGCTGGGGTGCCGGTCTAAATGAGACTAGGTCCTGATGAAACTCAAGATCATCCAGCTGTCCCGCGTGAATGGGGCCCTCTATTAGCAGGGTACCGTTCTTTGTCTTTAACTCCATGGTATTGTAGGTTTTGCGATGATCCATTCGGACACCTCCAAATACTTACTTCCCAGAATCTCATGAGTAAAGTCACGAAATTCTGGGAAGAGAGTATACTTGATACATCGTGGATATATGACAATCAGTGATTTCCATTAATCACCAAGCTACCTATAGTCCCTGGAGTTCTCGTTTTCTATCTCTCATCTAAAAATTATAGTCTGTGACCTTTTGCTAGAATGTTTTACCAGGGTTAAAAACGCTGAATCATGATCGGTCAAAGCAAGTATGACAAACAGAACAACTCCACATTCGAACGTTAAGGGCACCTCAAATATAGGGTAACATATACCCTAAATATAATCATTCATTTTATGGAATATTCAGAGTTTATTTGGTTGCTGAATTAACATATTTTGGTCAATTGAGAGGGCAAAAATTAACCTCCCATGACCGGGAGCCGGTTGATCTCATCCCATGATTGGAATCACGAGTATTTTCGGCAGAATCATGAAGGGTAATCTTCATTATACACGATTAAAAGAACGCTTCCATTTATAGAAATGGGGTAGAGTTAAAAGTAAACATAATTTTTTTAAAAAATTGACTTATTGTGGAATTTTGTCGATTGTATTATAATGGACAAATAATTCTTATGAAGGAGGATTCGCCTGATGAAAGTGGAACCGTTACCAGTCGCAAAAGGCATCTATAATCTACAAGATTATCAAGAAGCATACAAAATTTTTGATTGGAAAGAGGCCGAGAAAGTTTTTTCTTGGGCTGAAACAGGAAAGGTCAATATGGCATATGAAGCCATTGACCGCCACGCAGAGTCCTTTCGGAAGAATAAAGTTGCTTTGTTTTACAGAGATGAAAATAGATATGAAAAATATACGTTTAATGAGATGAAAAATTGGAGTAATAAAGCAGGCAATGTATTAAAAAAGTACGGTCATGTAGAAAAAGGGGATCGTGTTTTCATATTTATGCCCCGTTCTCCGGAACTGTATTTTTCCGTTCTTGGAGCAATCAAACTTGGAGCCATCGTAGGTCCTCTTTTTGAAGCGTTCATGGAAGGGGCTGTAAAGGATAGGCTGGAGGACAGCGAAGCAAAGGTATTGATTACAACCCCAGAATTGATCAGCCGCGTACCGGTTGAGGAACTGCCGCATTTAAAGACCATTTTCATCGTAGGCAAAGATGTGGAGGAAGCCGGTCCTTTTGTTGATTTCAACAAGAAAATGACTGAAGCGGACCAAGATCTGGATATTGAATGGGTTGACAGGGAAGATGGCCTAATCCTTCACTACACTTCCGGATCGACCGGTAGACCCAAAGGAGTACTTCATGTCCATAATGCCATGATTCAACATTATCACACTGCACGCTGGGTTCTCGACTTGCAGGAAACAGATATTTATTGGTGTACGGCGGATCCGGGCTGGGTGACAGGTACGTCCTACGGAATATTTGGACCATGGTTGACTGGAACGTCAAATGTTATTACAGGAGGCCGTTTCAAGCCGGAAAACTGGTACCAGACCATTGAAGATTTTGGTGTAACCGTTTGGTACAGTGCCCCCACAGCATTCAGAATGCTGATGAGCGCTGGTGATGAACTGGTGAATAAATTTGATTTGTCTTCATTGCGACATATTCTTAGTGTTGGTGAGCCGCTAAATCCGGAAGTGATCCGATGGGGAATGAAAGTATTCAGCAAGCGGATTCATGATACATGGTGGATGACAGAAACGGGAGCTCATGTCATTGCAAATTATCCTTGTATGGAAATCAAACCGGGTTCCATGGGGAAGCCTTTTCCGGGTATTGAGGTTGCCATCGTTGACAATCAGGGGAATGTCCTGCCACCAAACAGGATGGGGAACCTGGCAATCAAAAAAGGGTGGCCTTCCATGATGCGGAAAGTTTGGAACAACCCAGAAAAATATGAATCTTACTTCCTGCCGGGGGGCTGGTATATTTCCGGCGATTCAGCTTACATGGATGAAGATGGATACCTTTGGTTCCAAGGCAGGGTAGATGATGTGATCATGACATCTGGAGAAAGAGTAGGGCCTTTTGAAGTGGAAAGCAAACTTCTTGAGCACACTGCGATTGCTGAAGCCGGCGTTATTGGAAAACCCGATCCGGTCCGAGGCGAAATTATCAAGGCATTTGTGGCTTTGAACGAAGGATATGAGCCATCGGATGAATTGAAAGAGGACATCCGCGAGTTTGTCAAAACAGGGCTTGCAGCACATGCTGCTCCAAGGGAAATTGAATTTAAAGACAAACTTCCAAAGACACGAAGCGGTAAAATCATGCGCCGCGTCCTGAAGGCATGGGAGTTGAACTTGCCGACGGGTGACCTCTCAACGATGGAGGACTAAATAAAGAAATCCCACGCCACATGTTCGGCATATGAGGTCATAGTTTTTTTAAAACAAGAGGCAGGATAATTGAAAGAAGAACAAAACATTTATCTTTACTGATAAGTGGCTTGTTCTTCTTTCCCATTTATGTACTTAGTGATGGACACACAAACTATCAAACCTATTGCCGTTATACAGTTACACATATTTCGCACTTAGCATTGCGAATCAAAGCCCCTATGATGTTTCCAAATAGTTCTGTTGTTAAGCAGATACCCACTGTTGTGTATCAGGAGAAATTTCCTTTCCCTCCATGCTGTTTAATAGCTTCTTTTGTATGTTTAATTTTAAAAATAACATATTTTCCCTTCGGCAGTTCACTTTCGCAAATTGAACCATTGATCTGATAGTCCATTGAAAGCATCATATCTGCATTTTTCAAGAGTAGTTTCAGCATTATGCTGTAAGATTTCTCCCCTTAGCCCAGTTCTTTAACCTTTCCATTGAATGAAATGTTAGCTGGACCATATGTACCAACTTGCTGAAATATGCAATGCAGGGATTTTTCTTTCAGAACCTTTCTCCATTTAACCTTTTTCTCCATTTCGAAATGCTAAGATGATATAAAAAGAGAGTAATCCATTATTTTTTTAAATCATTCAATACCTAAAGGCCCTATCTGATTTTAAGATGGGGGCTTTTAATGTAAGGCAACGTATTTTCTCCGCTGGTGAGAACCAGCTTGACTAAACCAGACAACGGACTGGCAAGAACCGAAGCTACAAGACGTATTCGGCAGTAGACTTGAGGCTTGGATTATAAGTAGTAATATTTATCTCATCGCAAGCTGGATTTAACATTTCAAGGAATGTGATTTAAATCGTAGTTTGCTATCGGGAATTATTATGGTTGTCAAAGGTGTTTCTGCATTTTGAGTTAAACTCGCCTGTATGTGACCGAGCCGCCCCTTGCTTTTTTAATAAAAAAACAGTTAATCACCAAAAAATGTTTGATTCTAACGTTACGTTAAGATGTAAGGTAGAAGTAGTAAATAATGGAACGGAGGGAGTCGCTTTGAAAAAATACTTTTCCATTGGTGAGTTTTCAAAGTTAACCGGAGTCACGCAAAGGGCTCTGAGATATTATGATGAAAAAAATTTATTAAAACCTAGCAGGGTTTCTGAAGCAGGGAGGCGATATTATGAAGAAAAAGATATGTTGCCTCTTCAACTGATTATTTCATTGAAATATTTAGGGTTTACTCTTGAGGACATTGAACCTTTATTAAATGATAAAAAAGCAAATTTACAGGATTCGTTAAAGTTCCAAAGACAACTTATGATTCAAAAACAAGAACATTTAAACCAGGTTATCAAAGCATTGGACAATGCGATTGAAATCATCGAGGAAGGAGAAATGGACACCCGAGTCTTATATTTCCTTATTCATAGCATCTTAAATGAAAAAAAACAATTTGATTGGATGAGGGATTACTTCCCCGAGCAGACGGTCAATCATGTGATGGAAATGTATGAAACAAAAGGGGGCGAAGTAAATAAAGAAGCAACACTTCTCATTCAGAAAGTTAAAGATTTAATTCACACTCGCAAACCGGATGACTCTGAATTACAGGAGGTTATTCATGAATTGGTTACAATCGTGTTTGATCTGCTCGGTAATGATTTTGATCTTGAGGAATTGGAGACTATACCCATCGATGATAATCCATCTCTTTTTGCATCACCATTTACTGAACAAGAGGAAAAGTCACTACAGAAGGCAATGGAGATATATTACAGTCAAAGGATGAATTGATATGGAAACGACACACAAAAAAACGGAATCCGGTTTTCTTCAACTCGTAAAAATTGGCAAACCTGCTATCTGGGTACTTATCTTTGCTGTGGCATTAAGCCTTATTGAAACAGGTGCAAGTTTAATTGTCCCGTTATTCACCAAGAATTTAGTGGATCAAGTTGCCAAATCCGGTATAGAAATGAGTTTGATTTTCCTATTATCAGGGGCATTTATCGTTCAAACTATTTCAGGAGGTGTTTCCTTTTATTTAATGTCCTATATTGGTGAACAATTTGTCTCCAATATCAGAAAAAAACTTTGGGATCATATACTTGAATTGCCGATTCCATATTTCGATAAACACCAATCTGGAGAAACGATGAGCCGTGTTACCCAGGATACGAACACAGTCAAAATGCTCATTACCAACCACCTGGTTTCATCCGTTTCAGGGATTGTCTCTATCATTGGCTCCCTGATCATTTTAGTTTTGATAGATTGGAAAATGACCCTGATCATGCTTTGCTCCATCCCTATATCGATGATTGTTCTGTTTCCTTTAGGAAAAAAGATTTACTCGATATCTAAACAAACACAAGATGAACTCGCTTCATTCAGTGCACATCTCGGACGCGTCCTCAGCGATATCAGATTAGTAAAATCCTATAACGGACAATTGCTGGAAAGGAAAAAAGGCTACAAAGGAATTAATGAATTATTCCGTTTCGGTTTAAAGGAAGCGAAAATTCAATCAATCGTTTCACCTTTTATGACCACTATCCTGATGATTGTACTTGTTATCTTAATAGGGTACGGAGGTGCACGTGTGGCATCGGGAGATCTAACAGCGGGCTCACTTGTTGCAATTATCATCTACATGTTTCAGATCGTTATTCCCTTCAGCCAGCTTGCCACATTTTTTACAAACTATCAAAAAGCCATGGGGGCAACTGAGCGAATACAAAAGGTATTGGATTTGCCGATTGAAAAAAATGATAGTAATGGGAAAACAAATCACGAAGAAACCATTATCTTTGACCAAGTTTGTTTCGAATATGAGAGTGGAAAATCAATATTGAAGGATCTGAGCTTTCATATCAAGCCTGGGCAAACTGTCGCATTTGTGGGACCAAGCGGCTCAGGGAAAACAACCATTTTTTCTTTGATTGAGCGGTTCTATGAACCCCAACAGGGAAGTATTAAAATAGGGAAGACAGACATACAAAATCTTCAGCTTACAAACTGGCGTGAACAAATTGGCTACGTATCACAGGAAAGCCCAATAATGTCTGGAACAATAAAAGATAATATATGTTACGGGCTCAAAAGATCCGTGGATGAAGTTGAACTTCGCCATGCCGCTGAGCTTGCCAATGCTGCAGGATTCATAGAAAATCTCCCAAATCAATATGATACAGAAGTTGGAGAACGCGGAATCAAACTATCTGGCGGCCAGCGGCAAAGAGTTGCGATTGCCCGTGCATTGCTTCGGAATCCCAAAATTCTGTTACTGGACGAAGCAACCTCCAACTTGGATAGTGAATCAGAAATGCTTGTTCAAAGCGCTTTGCAGCATTTAATGGAGGGCCGAACAACACTTATGATTGCCCACCGCCTATCCACAGTAATGGAGGCAGATCAAATTATTGTTATTGAAGAAGGGAACGTCACAGGGATCGGGACGCACGCGCAATTAATGGGCTCTCACGATTTGTACCAAAAGCTTGTCCATCAGCAAATGAAAACCAAAACTGCAATGTAGATACCCCTGTATTTAGACTGAAAAACAGCTGTTTGAATCGGGTCAACAGTAGAAAACAACAGGTATATCTATGTACAAAAAGCGCTGGCGACTTATAGAAAAGTCCCAGCGCTTTTTTCAGGAAGAAGGGGAGTTTTTAATTCCCCTCATTTTCTTTGTTTTGATTCTCCTGCTCTTGCTTTTTTTCCTCTTCTTGCTTTTTCTGTTGCTCTTCCTGTCGTTTCTTTTCTTCCTCTAGTTTTTTCTTCTGTTCTTCCTCTTGCTTCTTCTTTTGCTCTTCTTGCTTTCTTTGCTCTTCTTGTTTCTTTTTCTCTGCTGCGGCATTTTCTTTTTCCGTTTTTTCTTTTAAAGCCTGTTCCTTCTTTTCTTTCTCTTTCTGGACTTCAGCAGAGGATATTTCAGTGGCTTTTACCTCTTTTTTCTCTTCTTTTTTTGCACCA
>k87-806897_pt1 | contig 10956 bp, 13 predicted proteins | sample MGYA00084031_6733416 | MGnify analysis MGYA00084031
AGCGTACATGGCGCTGAGCACCTCGTCCGCCAGCGCCTGCGCTTCCATGACCAGCTCGCCCGGGGACAGCGACACGGAGTCCACGGCCGCCCACACGGCCACAGCGCCCCCGATTCCCAGCGCCAGAAATAGCAGGCCGACCGCGGCCGCGGCGCGCCAGCCGGCCCGCTCCAGCGCCGACGGCTGTGGCGCCTGCTCAGCGGCGATCCTGGCCACGACGCTCTCCATCAGCCCCTCGGGCGCCCGGGGGCGAGCCAAGGTCTGCAACTCTCGCCTGATCCACACGGCTTCCTCCAGCTCCGCGCGGCAGTAGGTGCAGTGCGCCGCGTGGCGCTGGAGCAGCCCTTGCCAAAGGCCGCGGGCGCCATCGCCGCGGTCCTCGATCAGCGCGCCCGTTCGTTCCGCGAGCCGGCACAACCACGTGCGGCGCTTTGCCCCGTGCCTGGTCACGGCTGCATCACCTCGCTTTCCTCCAGCAGTTTGCGCAGCTCTTTCCGGGCCCTGTGCAGGTGCGTCTTCACGGTTCCGAGAGGCAGGCCCGTAATGCGAGCCACGTCCTTGATGGGCAGGTCTTCGATGTAGAACAGCGTCAGCACCGTCCGGTACGCCGCGGGCAGCTGGCGCAGCGCCCGTTCGACCCGGCTTTCCGCCTCCAGCGTCTCGACGCGGGTCGCCGGGTCGTTGTCGAAAGAAACGTCCGCCGCCTGTTCAGTCAGCGCCGCGGGCTGAGGACGGCGCAGCCGATCCACGCACTGCCGCCAGACAATGCGATACAGCCACGTGGAAAACTTGGCGCCGCCCCGAAACCGCGCCAGGCCTCGCCAGGCGCTGTACAGCGCATCCTGAACGGCATCTTCCGCCTCCGCCGCGTCGCCCAGCAAGCGCAAGGCCAAACGGTACGCCGTATCCAGCGACGGCCGCACCAGGCGTGCGAACGCCTCGTGGTCCCCCTGCCTGGCTGCCTGCAGCAGCTCCGCTTCCCCCGTCCCCATGCACGACCTCGCCTTCCGGGCCGTCGCCCGCATTGCCGTCTATATGACGGCCGGTACGCGTCAAAGGTTTCACTGCCGTGCGTTTTTTCCGAAAGAACTGCGCGATCTTCTCGAGAGGCAAGTCGAGTGCGGCCTGGCGGAAACGCAGCGAAGCGATGGAAAAAACGCTGGATGGAAAGGTTGGGGACAAGCGCGCCGGCGGCATCCGAGCCCGCCGCGCTCTACTCTGAACCGTATCGCCCGGGCTCCGGCTCTTCGACGCAACGCAGCGGCTCGGCGGGAGCCCGGTCAAGCCCGGCAACCAGCAGCGCCGCCAGCCAGCGGCCGTTCTCGACCTCGACGCCTAGCTCCTCGCGGGTTTCGCGGGCCGCGGCCTCCTCCGGCGTTTCGCCGACCTCCACGCCGCCGCCCGGAAAGACGTAGTACTCTCCGCTTTCGTTGACGCGCCGGATGAGCGCCACACCATGGTCGCTGACGAGAACGACAGCCGCTCGCGGTTGCTTCACGCTTTCCCACAGCTCGCGCTGCGCGCACTTCAGAATCGTCTCGCCGGCCTGCCGAGCGCCGCAAGGAGGCGTCCACGCCCAGTCGCCTTCGTAGTCGGGCCCGTGCTTTGCGCGATAGAGAACAAGAAACGGCGCCTCTCCGTCGTCTACACGGTATACATCGATCATGGCGCCGTAAGGCCGCTCTTTGGCGATGGGCTTGCCGTCGTAAGTTGTTTCCATTTTCATCTCCATGTCCGCTCGCGGCGCCCTCCGGCTCGCGGAACGTCTCACAACACCTTTATGACAAAGGCGATCGTCATGGCCACGGCCACAACGAACTTCACGACGACGGAGCCGAGGGTCCCGAGCAGGCCGCCCCAGCCGGCCCGCAGCGCCTCTTCCAGCGGTCGGCCCGAGAGCAGCTCGCCGATGAGCGCGCCGAGAAACGGCCCGAGAAGGAGCCCTACCGGCAGGAAGAAGAGTCCTGCCACGGCGCCGAGCACCGCCCCCAACGTGCCGGCGTGGCCGGCGCCGAACCGTTTCGCTCCCCACGCGCGCGTGACGTAGTCCATCGCCTCCGAGGCGACGACCACCAGCGCCGTAACGACCAGAAACGTGGTATCGACGTGCCGGAACTTGTCGACGAACCCGAAGCCCAGTATCGCGAGCCAAATCAAAGGCACGCCGGGCAGCACCGGCACCACCGTGCCTGCGATGCCGACCGCCATGAAAAGCAACGCAACCCCGAAAGCGACCCACTGCGCCGTTTCCACCGGGGCGATCGCCCTCCGCCAGCGAAAATCCGGCACGACCCGTCGGACTCCCGACCGGCCGCCCGGCAAGAATCGTGTTCGCCTTCCTGTTCGAGACGAGGTCCGCCGCCCCTGCTGCACCGGCGAAACGGGCCTCCCGCTGCGCCCGCCTGCACGAGGATAGGCGCTGCAGCCCTTTCGGCACAGACTGGCGCCCCTCCATCAGAGCGGAAAGGAGAACATCACCTGTTCCTTCCGCTCGCCGCCCGCCGAGGCGTACAGACCCAGCGCGGGAGTGTTGTCGGGCTCCGTGAGCACCCACGCCTCGCGGCAGCCGAGCCGCCGCCCTAAGGCGAACGCCTAGCGCAACAGCGCCGATGCGATGCCTTGCCGCCGGTGCGTGGATGCGACGGCCACCTCGTTCAGCCAAAGTTCCGGCCGCGGCTTGTCCGGATGAATGTAGTGCATACAGGAAACGAAGCCGACCACCACGCCGTCGTCGACGGCTACGACGATGTGGTGCCGCTCGTCTGCCAAAAACTCCCGCACCGCTGCTTCGTCCACCTCGTAGTCGAACACCCCCGGCGCCACGCGGCGCAGCACGTGCGCATCGTCGGCGCCGAGCACCCGTATCTCTACCGCCACCGTTGCGACACGCCTCCTCGCCAAGTTTGCCGTTCCTCCCGGAGCCACTCCGCCTAGGAAAGTGCGAAGCCCGCTTCGGCCAGCGCGTGACGAAGCGTCGCCGGATCTTTGTAGAGATGGGCGCGGATGCCGAGCTGCGCCGCCGCGGCCACGTTCTTCGGGTGATCGTCAACAAAGAAGGCATCCTCCGGTCCAACGCCCACGCGGCGCAAGGCGATGCGAAACACTTCCGGGTCCGGCTTTGCGACGCCGAGCTCGGACGTGTTAAAGATGTAGTCAAACTCATCCTCTATGCCGAGGTCGAGCAATTCTCGTGGCAGTCTGGACGTGGCGTTGGTGACAAGCCCTACGAGGGCTTGTTGTCGCACGGCCCGCACCAATGCGAGCACTTCGTCATCGACCCGCACCGGCTGCTCATCCCACAGGCGGATCAGTTCGTCCACGTCCAGCCCCGGCCTCAGCGCCCGCAGCCGCCGCCCGGTCTCCACTCGCCACTCTTCCGCCGTGATGCGCCCGGTCGTCACGAGTCCGATCAGCTCCGGCCCGAAGGCAACCTCGGCGAAAGCTCCCCGGGGCAAACCGAGCTTATCTTCCATCCACGCTATGTAGCCAGGCTCGAAAAGGCGAATGACTCCGTCCAGATCGATAAACAGGACCTTGCGCACGGAACGAAAGCTCCACCGCCCTCTTGCAACAACGTGTCGCGGACGGAAACGCTCACCTCTCCCGCTCCTCTACCACGTGGAACGGCATTCCCGCCACCCGCTTCGCCATCAAGATGTCGTGCTTGCCAAAGCCGTTGACGTCCGGCAGCACGCCGACTACAGAAAAACCCAGCTTCTGATAAAAACGGAACGGGTGCCCTTTCGTTTCCTGCAATTGAGCCAGCGCGCCCAGCACGTCCGGATACAAGTCGCGCCCGTACAAAGAGGTGCCGCCGAACTCGTCGTCGGCCCCGAGCCAAATGGTGATGACGCCGGCCGCGCGGGCCTCTTCCTCCAGGGCCCGCACCAGCCGCGTGCCCCAGCCTTGTCGCTGGAACGGCGGATCGACGACCAGCGGATGGAGCTCCCACTGAAACTTGGCATGCCGCACGGCGCCGATCCAACCGCGCAGGGCAGTTCCTTCAAAAGCGCCGAGGGCAAACCGTTCCGGAGATTCGACGAACGAATTCACTTCCGCCAAAGCCGCTTCCCACGTCGGCCACCCCGACGGGAGATGAGCCGTGGCGGCCTGCAAAATCAGCGCCGCCTCGTACAGCTCGCGACCCCCAAAATCCTCAAAGCGCCTTATTTCCTGCTTCATGTTCGGCGCTCCTCATTCGGATCGTTCGGTCCGGCCGCCGGCTCCGACTCCCCCTCAATGAAGCCGTCCGCCCCGACGCTGCATTGTGCGTTCTTCCGCGCCCGGTTCCACCGCTCGCCCAACGGCGCCGTGAATCACAGACAAGTCCAAGTCTCTGGACTCGTCGGGGCGCCTCGTAGATGGTACCGGGCTTAGCAATCTTCGCTCGCCTGCTCGTCGAGGAGCTTGACGAACGCGCGGAAAATGTCGGACTCGGTAATGATCCCGACGACCTTGTCGCCGTCCATGACGGGCATGCCGCCGATCTTGTGGGCGAGCATCTGCCGGGCCACGTTGCGCAGGTCGTCGTCTGGGGTCGTCGTGATGACGTTGCGGCTCATAATCTCGGCCACCTTGATCTTGTCCGCCAGGTAGTTGAGCTCCCAGACGGACAGAGTCGTGGCCGACGACGGCGCCGCCCGCAGCAAGTCCGTTAACGTCACAATGCCGACCAGCTTACCCTCATGCACCACGGGCAGGCGGCGAATGTCGTTCTCCTCCATGATCCGGCGCGCCTCGGGAACCGGCGTTTCCGGACCAACGACGATGGGATTCCGCGTGTACACATCGTCGACTTTCATTTTCATCCTGCATCCCCTTGAGTTGCAATAATTCCAGCCAACGCCAGAGTTCCCTGCATAATGCCACAGATTTCGTTCCTGCCGCGACAGTCTGACCACGCGGGGCGCGCGCCCGGCGCCGAAGTTCGCGAATTGAACGCGATGCGAGGGTACGGCGGCCAAAAAAAGCCCGGCGCGCGGGCGCTCGGTCCCGCTCGTTGGGCTTGCAACCATTACCCTGCCTGCCGCGCCGCGCCGCCGGGGCCGCCGCGTCGGAGGGACCGGCCCATTATGCACCGCGGCGCTGGGCCAGCACCTCGTTGAGCCAGCCAAGAATGTCGTTGTATACTTGTTCCTTGTTCAACTCATTCAGCAGCTCATGCCGCGCGCCCTCGTACACGATGAGCCGTATGTTGCGCAGTCCAAGGCGCCGGTACCGGGCCGCGATCTTTTCCACGCCTTTGCCGTAGCCGCCCACCGGATCCGCGTCGCCGGCAAGGAACAACATGGGCAGATCTTTCGGAATGCGCCGGATGAGGCGGGCGTCGTGAACGAGCCGGAGACCCGTCAACAAATCGTAATAGAAGCCCGCGCTGGGGACAAAGCCGCAATACGGGTCGGCAACGTACGAAGCCAGCGCTTCCGGGTCGCGCGTCAGCCAGTCGAAGGCCGTTTTCGGGCGAGGAATGCGGTTGTTGTAGCCGTCAAACACGAGCGCCGTGAGGAGCAGGCTGGGATGACGAGGGCTCCGCCGGCGCATCTGCAGCCGCGCCAGCCAGCGCCCCACCTGCGCCAGCAAGCCCGGATGGGCTACGGTGGCCACGGCGACGATGCCCGCCACCGTCTCGCCGTGCACCTGTACGTAGCGGCGCGCGACCAAGGACCCCATGCTGTGCCCAAGGAGGAACCGCGGCGCAGCGGGCCAGCGCCGGCCAATCCACTCGTTGATGGCCAGCAAGTCTCCGACGAGGCGGTCGAACCCGTCCTTGTCGGCGAGATGCCCCAGCGAGCCGGCTTTCTCGCCCGTGCGCCCGTGGCCCCTTTGATCGCTGGCCACCACCGCAACGCCTCGCTCGGTCATATACGCGGCGAACGCGTCGTAGCGGCCGCTGTGTTCCACCATGCCGTGAGCCACCTGCAGCACGGCGCGCGGCGGCTCGCCGTCGGGTTCCCACACCCGGACGAACACGTCCGCTCCGTCGGTCATCGTCAGCCACAACGTGTCCCGCCTCATCGGCTTGGCGGCCTCCATGGACGTCGTCGCCTCCGGCTCGCTACGACGTCAATTCGGCCAGCAGCCGCAGTATCCCTCCCGCCGCGGCTTCCCTTGCCGGTTACTCCAAGTACCCGCGCAAAACCCGCGCCGCGATCGAAAGCAGCAACACGTCAACGACGAGCAGCAACACGCTCATCTGCGCCAGCACCGACCAGTCCCAGCCCACGATCACCAGCGTCCGCACCGCCTCAATGGCATGCGTCAGCGGATTTAGGCGAGCCGCGGCCGCAAGCCACGCCGGCATGGCATGCAGCGGCGCCAGCGCGCTGCTCAAGAACAGCAGCGGCAGGCTGACGATCGCGATGAAGGAGAAAAACTGGCCATGGTGCCGCAGGACAAAGGCCAAGATGATGGACAAGGTGGCGATTCCGGCGCCGAACAGAGCGCCGACAAGAAGCGTCAGCGCGATGCCCAACAGGCCCGTGGCGTACCGCACGCCCATCAGGTAAGCGGCGGCGATGATGAGGAGCCCTTGCGCGACGGTCACCGCCAGCACAAAGGAGAAGCGGCCGGTGACGAACGAGATCCTGTGCATGGGCGTCGCCATGAGCCGGTCGAAAAAGCCGGACTCGCGGTCGTACATCAGCTCCAGGCCGCCGTTGAGCCCGCCGTTAAAAACAGTCATGACGAAGGCCGTCGCCGTCATGAACGCCAGATAATCGCCGCCCGGAACCGTGCCCCGCACCATGCCTTGCAGCGCATTGCCGAAAAGCACGAGCCACAACACCGGCTGCAGCAGCGTCGCCACCAGCGAAAACAAGTCTCGCCGAAAGCGCGCATACCAGCGCATCCACATGGCCCGGTTTTCCATCCAGAACGCCTGCATCACGCGCTCAGCTCCTTCGCTCCGTTCCGCAGCACTGCCCCCGTCAGCGCCAGGAAAACGTCATCCAACGTCGGCTGCCGCACCGACAGCCGCGCCGGTACCACGCCGAACCGCTCGCACTCCGCCAAAACCCGCTGCGTGACGGCCACAAGGTCGTCGCCCCGCACCCAAACGCCGGCGCCCCGCACCTCCAGCTCCCGCACGCCCGTAAGCTGCTGACACGCCTCCAGCAGGCCGTCGGTCCGCTGCGCGCCGTCCCACTCCAAGACCAGCAGCGCAGGGCCCCCGAAGCGCTGTTTCAGCGCCGTCGTCGTATCCAGCGCCTGAATTTGGCCCCGGTCGATGATCGCCACTCGATCGCAGAGCGCGTCGGCTTCGTCCAAGTAGTGCGTCGTCACCAGCACCGTCGTGCCCGAACGCCGCAGCGCCTCGATGTAGGTCCACATGCGGCGTCGCGACTGCACGTCCAGCCCCAGCGACGGCTCATCGAGCAGCAAGATTTGAGGGCTGTGCACCAGGCCCATGGCCAGCTGCAGGCGCCGCCGCATGCCACCCGAATAGTCCCGTACCGTCCGGTCCGCCGCGTCGGTCAGCTCCACCAGCGCCAGCAGTTCGTCCACGCGGCTGCGAGCTTGCCGAGGCGGTATGTGGTGCAGTCCAGCGATAAAGAGCAAGTTTTCCCGCCCGGTCAGATACGGGTCCATAGCCCGCTCCTGAGGAACCCAGCCCACGAAGCGGTGCACCGTCTCAGGGCGCTTGGCGATCTCCTCGCCGCGGACGCGCACGCGGCCTTCCGTCGGGCGCACCAAGCCGAGGATGGTGCGAATCAGCGTCGTCTTCCCCGCGCCGTTGGGCCCCAGCAGGCCGAAAACTTCCCCTTCCCGCACCGTAAACGACACGCCCCGCAGCGCCTCGACGTCGCCGAAGCGCTTCACGACGTGCTCCACTTCAATCGCGTTCATCGAATCCCCCGCCTGCCTCTTGCGCTCCCTCGGTTCTACCGCTGTCTTGCCGAACTCGCAATCGCAATATTTGCAACTAATATCGGTATTTGCCCGCCGCTTGTCAAGCGTGTCCCGGAAAACTGACCTGACGTGAAGGAACGATTTTGGGCGGCGCGCTATAATGTCTGCACCAAGCCTACCTGCGCCGGGGGCTCGGCGCGGGCCGGGCGGCCGACAGGAACTGCCTATTCTCTAAAGAAATCTTTCGCGCGGCCGCCGGATGAGATTGGCAAGCCGGCGACGGCTTGGGAGGAACGACCGTGAAGAGCAAAGCGCGGTTCCGGAAACAGCTTGGTGTCGTGGTGTTGGCGGCTCTGTTCGTGCTGGCGGCAACGGCCGGCGCGTCGCCGGCGTGGGCCGCTGAAGCTGCGGCCAGCGACGAAGAAGCCGGCGCGGCGGCGCCGGCGACGTCCTGGGACGACCCCGCCTTCCTCGGCAAGATCGTGATGCTGTACGAGCTGGACGAGGCGCGCCAGCTGTTCAGCCGAGCCAACGTCACCGTCGGCCACCCGGGCACCCGCACCACCCACGCCGCGGACCGCGTGGTTTTGGGCGAGCGCGGCCTTTACTTGCACTGGGGCTTGACGTCCATGTTCTTCCCCGCCCACTCGTTCACGCTGGTGGAGATCAACGCGCAGGACGCAGGTTCCCTCATCGAGATGTTCGCCAGCGAAGCCCTCTGGCGCCGCTCGTGGGGGCATGGCGCGGGCGGCTTGCTGAACTTCGCCTACGAAGTCGACGGCACCACCTACAACGTGGCGGTCACGGACGCGCTCATCACGCCCGAGTATCTGGTCATGTCGCTCAACAGCGGCCACACGCTGCGGATCGTCAAGTACGAGGTCGTCGAGCGGATTGAAATCGTTCAGTGACTAACCGCATGCGCAGCTCGAACACGACGACCGGAAGTGCGATGAGAGCAAAGTGCGCGTTGCCCGTCGTGAGGAACAGCGTTCCGAACACGACTAGAGTCCCGAGCGGCAGGTACAGCCACAGCTGGTGCCGCCTAATTTGTTGAAAACCGTTTGCTTCTTCTTCTTCAAGTAGCTAGAACACCTGGAAGACCAGGCACTTCAAGTACGACGTCTCCGGCACACCGGGTAACACGGGGTGGTCTTTCGCTTGGCCCCGCACCTCCACCAGCCGCAGCGTGCGGCGCGCGTCGTGCGCCGCCTCCAGCACCAAACGGTAAAACTCGTCGGCGGGCATATGGTGCGAGCAGGAGCAAGTGACCAGAAAGCCCCCGGGCTCCACGATTTTGAGACCTCGCAGGTTGATTTCCTTGTAACCCCGTCGCGCCGGCTCGAAGTGGTCTTTGCTCTTGGCGAAGGCCGGCGGGTCGAGGATGACGACGTCAAACCACTCGCGGGCGCGATCGAGGTGCCGCAGGTAATCGAAGGCGTTGGCTTCCACGAACTGCGCGGCGTCCCCGAAACCGTTGAGAGCCGCATTGCGCCGCGCCGACTCCAGCGCTGGCGCGGAGCTGTCGACGCCCGTCACTTCTTTCGCCCCGTAGTGCAGCGCGTGCACGGCGAACGCCCCGTTGTGGCAAAACACGTCCAGCACCCGCGCGCCCGGCACCAGCGGCGCAAGGCTGCGCCGGTTTTCTTTCTGGTCCAGGAAGTAGCCGGTCTTCTGCCCTTGCACCACGTCGATCTCAAAGGACAAGCCGTTTTCGCGGATCACCATGGGCTGCTCGGGCAGCTCGCCCCACAAGAGCCCCGTGCGCGGCTCCAGCCCCTCGTACTTGCGCGCCGGCACGTCGCTGCGCTCGTAAATGGCGCGGGGCCGTTCTACGTCCGCCAAGGCGGCGACGACGAGCTCCCGCCGGACGTCCATGCCCAGCGTGAGAAACTGCACCACGAGAACGTCTTCATACCGGTCCACGATGAGGCCGGGCAGGAAGTCGCCTTCCGAGTAGACGAGGCGGAACGACGTGGCATCGGGCAAAAACCGCCGGCGCCATGCCCGTGCGCGGCGAATGCGCTCGACGAAAAAGGCGTAATCGATCGGTTCGTCCACGCGCGTCAGCAGGCGAATGCAAATTTGCGAATGCGGGTTGTAATAGCCTCGCCCGAGGAACTGGCCGCCGGCCGAGTAAACGTCGATGATGTCTCCCGGCGCCGGTTCCCCTCTGACTTCCGCCACGTTTCCCTGGTAAATCCACAAGTGCCCGCTCAGGATGCGCTGCTCATGCTTCGGTTTCAGCGTGGCCGCTGCCGTCATGACCATCCGCCCCTTGCGCCCGTCGGGTGCTGTGCGGCGCGCTTAGCGTACCCCGCAGGCGCTGGGGGTGTCAAGGCGGCAGGACGACGGCAACGGCGAAGTTGATTGCGCCGGCGGCTCAAGGCTGCGGTACGACGGCCGTCGCGTCCAGTTCGATCAAGAAATCCTCGTGGGACAAGCCGGCGACGAACACGATGGTCAACGCCGGCGGGTTGGGCCGCTGGCCCCAGAAACGAAGGAACACCTCGTACGCCGGATCCGGCGAGTGGCCGTGCACCATGTACAAGGTCCACTTCACGACGTGCTCGACGGTGGCGCCGGCAGCGGCCAGCGAGATCTCCAAATTTCGCAACACCTGCTCCATCTGGGCTGCGATATCGCCTTCGCCCACCACTTCGCCGGACTCCGTCAGAGGAACCTGGCTGCTGAGGTAGATGGTCTTGACGTTGCCCGAAGCGACGACGACAGGGCTGTAGATGCGGTCGCTGTACAACCCCGCGGGCCGAAGATGCTCTACCTGACCTTGCACGTCCGATACCTCCGTGAAAAAGTCTGAGAATGTCATCAGTAGTTCTTCCATTGTTAAAAAATCCTCCGGTTTTCCGAAACGACGGACAATGCGCACTCGGTGCGGGAGGAAACGAGCGAGCGACAAAACAGGCGGGATGTCGCAGGATGTCCGAGACGGGGCCGCCTGCGGAGAATCGTGGCACGGCCGCTAGAAAAATTAACGGCCCTCCGCTTGGAGGGCCTCTTCGTTGGTGCCGAGAGCCGGAATCGAACCGGCGACACCGGGATTTTCAGTCCCGTGCTCTACCAACTGAGCTATCTCGGCAAAGAAAA
>k87-1186407_pt1 | contig 10948 bp, 5 predicted proteins | sample MGYA00084031_6733416 | MGnify analysis MGYA00084031
GCGGCGATCATCGGCCAGGTGGTCTTGAGGTCGCGTTCCCAGTAACCCCACGAGTGGGTGCCGTCCGGACGGAACAGCACCTTGTGCGGGATCTTCAACGCGCGCAGGCGCTGTGCCATCTGCTTGGTGCACTCGTTGACCGCGGCCTCGATGACGCCGCCGAGGACGACCTGGTTGGCCAGCGTCATCGGGTCACCCGCGATGAGCGGCGCCTCGAGCCGGTCGTACCAGCCGGGCAGGCCGGTGCCGCTGGTCATGTAGACCTTGGTGCCGCGCAGCTTCGCGGCGTTGAGGTACGGATCGTTCGCGCGCCAGCCCGCCGAGTTGACCGGGCCCCACATGTTGTCGAGGTCGGCACCACCTCTGTCGGCGACGACCATCCGGATGTACGTCTGCCCCAACGGATCACTCGTCCGGGCACACCCGCTGTAGGCGGCGACGGACTTGTACAGCCGGGGTGCGGCGATCGCGAGATTGAGCACCGACGTGCCGGCCATCGAGATGCCCGCGACGGAGTTCTTGCCGGTGGTGGCGAATTCCTTGTCCACCAGCGGCGGCAACTCCTTGGTGAGGAACGTCTGCCACTTGTTGCGACCGAGCACGGCGTCGTCGCGCTGCCAGTCGGTGTAATAGGAGAACGCGCCGCCGATCGGGGTCACCACGTTGACGTGCTTGTCGGAGAAGAACTTCGCGTACTGCGTCTTCGCACCCCAGGTGGCGGTGTCCTCGCCGCCGCCCGCGCCGTTCAGCAGATACAGCGTCGGGGCCGGCTTCTTGGTGTTCCGCGGCCGCAGGACGTTGACCGGTATCAGCTTGCGCATCGCCCCCGACCAGACGATCAACGTCGTCTGCTGGGCGGAACCGTGGATGACGGTGTCGATCCGGGCACGATTCGGGTCAGGTGCCGGTGCCGCGAGCGCCGCCGGCGCCCATCCGGTTGTGGCCACGGCGACAGCACACGCGGCGACGATCAGTCGCTTCTTCCACGAACGCACCAACAGCCCCTTTTGTTGACTATTTCCTCAGAGGTAACAAAGGTTACCGAGGACCAGGGGCCACCCCAAGCCGAGGCGGACCGTCGTTAGGCGTTCGTGACCAATCGTCTTGCCCGACTCAGCGCGGCTGGAACCGCTGCGCGCCGTCGAGCCGGACGATCTCGCGGTTGATGTAGGTGTTCTCCAAGAGGTGCTGAGCGAGCGCCGCGTACTCGTCGGGCGACCCGAGACGCTTGGGATACGGGACGCCCTGCGCGAACTTCGCGAGCGCATCCTCGCCCATCGACTCCATGATCGGGGTGCGCATGGTGCCGGGTGCGATGGTGTTGAGGCGGACCGCGATCGAACCGAGGTCGCGGGCGCCCGACAGGGTGAGGCCCATGACACCCGCCTTCGCGGCCGCGTATGCGGTCTGCCCGATCTGGCCCTCGTAACCGGCGATCGAGCTGGTCATGACGATCGCACCGCGCTCGCCGTTCTCCTTCGGCTCGCCCGTCGCGAGCTTCGCGGCGGTCAGGCGCAGGACGTTGTAGGTGCCCGTCAGGTACAGGGCGATGGTGTCGACGAAGCCCTTCATCGGATGCGGCGATCCGTCCCGGTTGACCAGTCGCGACGCCACGCCGAAACCGCCGTGGGCGATCACGGCATACCGCAGGGCGCCGAGCCGGCCCGCCTGCGCGAGCGCATCGTTCACCGATTCGTCGTCGAGGACGTCGGTTCGCACGTAGACGACCCGTTCGCCGAGTTCGTCGGCGAGCATCTCGGCCGGATCGTCGGCGACGTCGGCGATGACCACCGACGCACCCGCGGCATGGAGGCGACGCACGGTCGCCGCACCGAGGCCACCGGCCCCGCCGGTGACGATGGCGACCTCACCCTCAAACGACATGTGTTCTCCTCAGGTCGATCTCACGTGGACGAGCCGGGCTCAGGCCCCGGTCCACCGCGGCTTGCGCTTCTCCGCGAACGCCCTCGCGCCCTCGAGGGCGTCCTTCGAGGTGAAGACCGGGGCGAGCAGTTCGGCCTGCCGGTCCCACTTCTCGTCGTCGCCCCACGACTCCGACTCGGCGATGATCCGCTTGGTGATGGCGACGGCCAGCGGGCCGTTCCCGGTGATCTTCTCCGCGAGATGGATTGCTCCGTCCAGAGCTCCCCCGTCCTCGGTGAGGATGTTCACCAATCCCCAGCCGGCGGCCTGCTCGGCGGTGAAGTCGTCGCCGGTCAGGGCGAGTTCGAGCGCCTTCTGGTACGGGATCTTCCTCGGCAGCCGCAGCAGCCCGCCGGCACCGGCGACGAGTCCGCGCCTGACCTCGGGAATGCCGAATCTGGCCGACCGAGACGCCACGACGAGATCGGTCGCCAGCACGAGTTCGGTGCCGCCGGCCAGTGCGAATCCCTCGACGGCCGCGATGACGGGTTTACGCGGGGGCTTCTGGGTGAAACCGAGGCCCCGACCCTCGACGGCGACCCGCTCCCCGGCGGCGAAGGCCTTGAGATCCATTCCCGCGCAGAAGTTCCCGCCCGCGCCGGTCAGGATCGCCACCGACAGGTCCGGACTGTCGTCGAGTTCGTCCATCGCGTCGGCAAGCGCCTGACTGACCTCGAGGTTGATCGCGTTGCGCGCCTGCGGACGGTTGATCGTGATGACCAGGATGCGCCCGCGGCGCTCCACCAGAACTGCATCCGACATGTGTCGTCGACCCCTCACCGATGTCGTTCGATCGCGGCGAACAGGAGCACCGATGTATCGGGCGCCGGCCGCTGCTCACGGGTGATGGTAAGCAGAGAGCGCTTCCCGAATGGGGGAGATGAACCAACTGAGTTAAACAAGTGCCGGGCGCCGTTCCGCAGGACTGCCCTCGTGCGCAATCCCTTCCCCACATCGCCCGGAGGGTTCACGGAACACGGGTGGGTGTCCCGGTCAGGCGATCTCGTCGACCAGCCCCCACCGCAATGCCTGCCCCGCGTCGAGCTCGGCCCCGGTGACGAAGAGGTACAGCGCGCGCCAGCGGCCGATACGCCGCGGGACGCTCGCCGTGCCGCCGGCGCCGGGGATGAGACCCATCGAGACCTCGGGCAGGCGGATGCGGGTGTCGGGTGCGGCCACGACGCGCCGCGCGAAGGCGGGGATCTCGATGCCCGCGCCCACGCAGTGGCCGTGCAGCCGGACCTCGACCCGATCGGCGAGCTCGGCCACGAGTCGGCCGGCGCCGCCGCGCGTCCGGATCAGGTGGGCGGTCGTCGCGTCGGGCATGTGGCCGAACTCGTCGAGATCCCCTCCGGCACAGAACGAGCTGCCGGCACCGTCGATGACGACGTGCTCGACGGAGTCGTCGAGCACCGCGATGCGCAGCGCCTCGACGAATGCGTCGCGCAGCGCCGTCCCGTAGGCGTTGCGGCGCTCGGGCCGGTTCAGGGTGATCCGCAGGACCTCTCCCTCACGGGCGAGCAGCACCGGCTCGGTGGCCGGGGGCGGCGGCAGCGGACGCCCCAGGGCACGACGCTCTTCCAGCCAGCTCCCGTACTCGGCCCCGCCCTGCAGCGTCGAGTAGCCGAGGGACTCGACGTCGATGGCGGCCACCGGCCCGAGCGGCTCCGCCACCCGGACGACCTGTGCGGCGACCAGGGAGGCCTGCGGGCATCGGGCGAGAGCGTCGACGAACGCCGCGACGAGCGACTCGACGTCGCCGGCGAGGTCGTCGGCGCCGACGACCGAGCGGTGATCGGCCGTGGGCGCGACGGTCAGGTCGAGCGCCTCGGTCAGTGGACGCAACTCCGCCGCAACCGGCCCGGACGAGATCCCGACCAGGACGGTGTCCGCCGACTGCGCGCGGGCGACCGCGCGGTCGAGGACGTCAACCGGCACCCGCGCGTCGAGATCCACCAGCGTCACCGGGATCGACACCGCGGCCCCGGTCCCGAACAGGTCCCCGCCGCCCCCGATGACCGGGTCGGCGGCGAGGTCGGCGATGGAGATACGTCGAACGTGCATGGCGGTGAACCTCCTGAGCATTGTCGTGCGGACGGTGGCATTTCGCCCGTGACCAGCAACGCGTCGTACGCCCGGTACGCGCCTGGGCCGAGAGCGGGGTCCCGCACCTCACCGGACGACCCGACGGCCCTCCTCTCGTCCCGCCCGGTCACGCCGCAGCCCGAGCCCGGGAACTCACCGACTGGATCCGCACGGCGACCTCCGGCTCGGTCGACGTCGACGGCGCGACGATCCTCGCCGAACGCGCGGCGTTCACCGGCCACCGTCGACGGGGGCCGCTGACCCCCGGGGGCGCCGGACGACTCCTACCGGCGGCCGACGGCTGGGTCGCCGTGAGCTGCGCACGTCCCGACGACCCGCTCCTGCTGGGCGCACTGATCGAGCGCGAGGTCGACGACACCACGGTCTGGCCTGCGCTGGCCGACTGGCTACACGACCACACCCGTGCCGAATTCGACGAGCGCGCAACACTGTTGGGCGTGGCCGGGGGCGGCATTCCGGAGAACCGCGCCACGGACGAGATCGAATCCGTCGACGCGCCCCACGCCGACCTGACTCCCCACGGGGACCCCCGGTCGGTGGACGGCCTGCTCGTCGTCGACTTCTCCGCCCTGTGGGCGGGACCGCTGTGCGCCCATCTGCTCGGGCTCGCCGGCGCGCGCGTGGTGAAGGTCGAGACGCCGGCGCGCCCCGACGGTGCCCGCCGAGGCGACGCCGATTTCTACCGCCTCCTGCACGGCGGGCACGAGTCGGTCGTCCTCGACCCCGCGGTGGACCCCGACCGGACCGCTCTGCATCGGCTCGTCGACGCCGCGGACGTCGTCATCGAGGCGTCGCGACCACGCGCGCTGCGTGGATTCGGGCTGAGCAGCGAGGATTTCGTCGCGTCAGGAGGCACCTGGATCTCGATCACCGCCGCCGGACGAGACTTTGACCGGATCGGTTTCGGCGACGACGTCGCCGCCTCGGCCGGACTCGTGGCCCGAGACGACCTCGGCCCGGTGTTCGTCGGGGACGCGATCGCCGACCCGCTCGCCGGACTGACCGCGGCGGCACTGGCCATGTCGAGGCCCGCACACGGTTCCGGCGCCCTCTGGGACGTCTCGATGCGGGCGACCGTCGCGGCCACCCTCGACGGGACCGCGACCCGCACGCCGCGTCACGACGGCCGGCGGTGGCTGGTCGACACCGATTCCGCCGCCGTCGAACTCGCACCACCGCGGCCCCGTGCCGTGACGGGGGATGCACCCGCCCCGGGCCGCGACACCGACGCCGTTCTCGCCGACCTCGGGATCACCCGATGACGGTCGTGTTCCGGCAGGTCGCACTACCCGAGGGCCACCGCGATGTCCTGATCGACGACGGTGTGATCGCCGGGATCGGCGCCGACCTGCCGATCCCGCGTGACGCCGAGGTCATCGATGCCCGGCACGGCGCGCTCATCCCCGGCCTCCACGACCACCACATCCACCTGCACGCGCTGGCCGCGGCCAGCGCGTGCAGGTGGATGTGGTGGTCGTGGAGGCCGGGGATGAGCGCGCCGTGCCGGGCATCGATGACCTCGGCGTCACGCGGGATCGGCAGGTCGGCGCCGATCCCGGCGATCACACCGTCGTCGATCAGGACATCGCGGTGGCCCTCGGGTAGTGCGACCTGCCGGAACACGACCGTCATCGGGTGATCCCGAGGTCGGCGAGAACGGCGTCGGTGTCGCGGCCCGGGGCGGGTGCATCCCCCGTCACGGCACGGGGCCGCGGTGGTGCGAGTTCGACGGCGGCGGAATCGGTGTCGACCAGCCACCGCCGGCCGTCGTGACGCGGCGTGCGGGTCGCGGTCCCGTCGAGGGTGGCCGCGACGGTCGCCCGCATCGAGACGTCCCAGAGGGCGCCGGAACCGTGTGCGGGCCTCGACATGGCCAGTGCCGCCGCGGTCAGTCCGGCGAGCGGGTCGGCGATCGCGTCCCCGACGAACACCGGGCCGAGGTCGTCTCGGGCCACGAGTCCGGCCGAGGCGGCGACGTCGTCGCCGAAACCGATCCGGTCAAAGTCTCGTCCGGCGGCGGTGATCGAGATCCAGGTGCCTCCTGACGCGACGAAATCCTCGCTGCTCAGCCCGAATCCACGCAGCGCGCGTGGTCGCGACGCCTCGATGACGACGTCCGCGGCGTCGACGAGCCGATGCAGAGCGGTCCGGTCGGGGTCCACCGCGGGGTCGAGGACGACCGACTCGTGCCCGCCGTGCAGGAGGCGGTAGAAATCGGCGTCGCCTCGGCGGGCACCGTCGGGGCGCGCCGGCGTCTCGACCTTCACCACGCGCGCGCCGGCGAGCCCGAGCAGATGGGCGCACAGCGGTCCCGCCCACAGGGCGGAGAAGTCGACGACGAGCAGGCCGTCCACCGACCGGGGGTCCCCGTGGGGAGTCAGGTCGGCGTGGGGCGCGTCGACGGATTCGATCTCGTCCGTGGCGCGGTTCTCCGGAATGCCGCCCCCGGCCACGCCCAACAGTGTTGCGCGCTCGTCGAATTCGGCACGGGTGTGGTCGTGTAGCCAGTCGGCCAGCGCAGGCCAGACCGTGGTGTCGTCGACCTCGCGCTCGATCAGTGCGCCCAGCAGGAGCGGGTCGTCGGGACGTGCGCAGCTCACGGCGACCCAGCCGTCGGCCGCCGGTAGGAGTCGTCCGGCGCCCCCGGGGGTCAGCGGCCCCCGTCGACGGTGGCCGGTGAACGCCGCGCGTTCGGCGAGGATCGTCGCGCCGTCGACGTCGACCGAGCCGGAGGTCGCCGTGCGGATCCAGTCGGTGAGTTCCCGGGCTCGGGCTGCGGCGTGACCGGGCGGGACGAGAGGAGGGCCGTCGGGTCGTCCGGTGAGGTGCGGGACCCCGCTCTCGGCCCAGGCGCGTACCGGGCGTACGACGCGTTGCTGGTCACGGGCGAAATGCCACCGTCCGCACGACAATGCTCAGGAGGTTCACCGCCATGCACGTTCGACGTATCTCCATCGCCGACCTCGCCGCCGACCCGGTCATCGGGGGCGGCGGGGACCTGTTCGGGACCGGGGCCGCGGTGTCGATCCCGGTGACGCTGGTGGATCTCGACGCGCGGGTGCCGGTTGACGTCCTCGACCGCGCGGTCGCCCGCGCGCAGTCGGCGGACACCGTCCTGGTCGGGATCTCGTCCGGGCCGGTTGCGGCGGAGTTGCGTCCACTGACCGAGGCGCTCGACCTGACCGTCGCGCCCACGGCCGATCACCGCTCGGTCGTCGGCGCCGACGACCTCGCCGGCGACGTCGAGTCGCTCGTCGCGGCGTTCGTCGACGCTCTCGCCCGATGCCCGCAGGCCTCCCTGGTCGCCGCACAGGTCGTCCGGGTGGCGGAGCCGCTCGGGCCGGTGGCCGCCATCGACGTCGAGTCCCTCGGCTACTCGACGCTGCAGGGCGGGGCCGAGTACGGGAGCTGGCTGGAAGAGCGTCGTGCCCTGGGGCGTCCGCTGCCGCCGCCCCCGGCCACCGAGCCGGTGCTGCTCGCCCGTGAGGGAGAGGTCCTGCGGATCACCCTGAACCGGCCCGAGCGCCGCAACGCCTACGGGACGGCGCTGCGCGACGCATTCGTCGAGGCGCTGCGCATCGCGGTGCTCGACGACTCCGTCGAGCACGTCGTCATCGACGGTGCCGGCAGCTCGTTCTGTGCCGGAGGGGATCTCGACGAGTTCGGCCACATGCCCGACGCGACGACCGCCCACCTGATCCGGACGCGCGGCGGCGCCGGCCGACTCGTGGCCGAGCTCGCCGATCGGGTCGAGGTCCGGCTGCACGGCCACTGCGTGGGCGCGGGCATCGAGATCCCCGCCTTCGCGCGGCGCGTCGTGGCCGCACCCGACACCCGCATCCGCCTGCCCGAGGTCTCGATGGGTCTCATCCCCGGCGCCGGCGGCACGGCGAGCGTCCCGCGGCGTATCGGCCGCTGGCGCGCGCTGTACCTCTTCGTCACCGGGGCCGAGCTCGACGCGGGGCAGGCATTGCGGTGGGGGCTGGTCGACGAGATCGCCTGACCGGGACACCCACCCGTGTTCCGTGAACCCTCCGGGCGATGTGGGGAAGGGATTGCGCACGAGGGCAGTCCTGCGGAACGGCGCCCGGCACTTGTTTAACTCAGTTGGTTCATCTCCCCCATTCGGGAAGCGCTCTCTGCTTACCATCACCCGTGAGCAGCGGCCGGCGCCCGATACATCGGTGCTCCTGTTCGCCGCGATCGAACGACATCGGTGAGGGGTCGACGACACATGTCGGATGCAGTTCTGGTGGAGCGCCGCGGGCGCATCCTGGTCATCACGATCAACCGTCCGCAGGCGCGCAACGCGATCAACCTCGAGGTCAGTCAGGCGCTTGCCGACGCGATGGACGAACTCGACGACAGTCCGGACCTGTCGGTGGCGATCCTGACCGGCGCGGGCGGGAACTTCTGCGCGGGAATGGATCTCAAGGCCTTCGCCGCCGGGGAGCGGGTCGCCGTCGAGGGTCGGGGCCTCGGTTTCACCCAGAAGCCCCCGCGTAAACCCGTCATCGCGGCCGTCGAGGGATTCGCACTGGCCGGCGGCACCGAACTCGTGCTGGCGACCGATCTCGTCGTGGCGTCTCGGTCGGCCAGATTCGGCATTCCCGAGGTCAGGCGCGGACTCGTCGCCGGTGCCGGCGGGCTGCTGCGGCTGCCGAGGAAGATCCCGTACCAGAAGGCGCTCGAACTCGCCCTGACCGGCGACGACTTCACCGCCGAGCAGGCCGCCGGCTGGGGATTGGTGAACATCCTCACCGAGGACGGGGGAGCTCTGGACGGAGCAATCCATCTCGCGGAGAAGATCACCGGGAACGGCCCGCTGGCCGTCGCCATCACCAAGCGGATCATCGCCGAGTCGGAGTCGTGGGGCGACGACGAGAAGTGGGACCGGCAGGCCGAACTGCTCGCCCCGGTCTTCACCTCGAAGGACGCCCTCGAGGGCGCGAGGGCGTTCGCGGAGAAGCGCAAGCCGCGGTGGACCGGGGCCTGAGCCCGGCTCGTCCACGTGAGATCGACCTGAGGAGAACACATGTCGTTTGAGGGTGAGGTCGCCATCGTCACCGGCGGGGCCGGTGGCCTCGGTGCGGCGACCGTGCGTCGCCTCCATGCCGCGGGTGCGTCGGTGGTCATCGCCGACGTCGCCGACGATCCGGCCGAGATGCTCGCCGACGAACTCGGCGAACGGGTCGTCTACGTGCGAACCGACGTCCTCGACGACGAATCGGTGAACGATGCGCTCGCGCAGGCGGGCCGGCTCGGCGCCCTGCGGTATGCCGTGATCGCCCACGGCGGTTTCGGCGTGGCGTCGCGACTGGTCAACCGGGACGGATCGCCGCATCCGATGAAGGGCTTCGTCGACACCATCGCCCTGTACCTGACGGGCACCTACAACGTCCTGCGCCTGACCGCCGCGAAGCTCGCGACGGGCGAGCCGAAGGAGAACGGCGAGCGCGGTGCGATCGTCATGACCAGCTCGATCGCCGGTTACGAGGGCCAGATCGGGCAGACCGCATACGCGGCCGCGAAGGCGGGTGTCATGGGCCTCACCCTGTCGGGCGCCCGCGACCTCGGTTCGATCGCGGTCCGCCTCAACACCATCGCACCCGGCACCATGCGCACCCCGATCATGGAGTCGATGGGCGAGGATGCGCTCGCGAAGTTCGCGCAGGGCGTCCCGTATCCCAAGCGTCTCGGGTCGCCCGACGAGTACGCGGCGCTCGCTCAGCACCTCTTGGAGAACACCTACATCAACCGCGAGATCGTCCGGCTCGACGGCGCGCAGCGGTTCCAGCCGCGCTGAGTCGGGCAAGACGATTGGTCACGAACGCCTAACGACGGTCCGCCTCGGCTTGGGGTGGCCCCTGGTCCTCGGTAACCTTTGTTACCTCTGAGGAAATAGTCAACAAAAGGGGCTGTTGGTGCGTTCGTGGAAGAAGCGACTGATCGTCGCCGCGTGTGCTGTCGCCGTGGCCACAACCGGATGGGCGCCGGCGGCGCTCGCGGCACCGGCACCTGACCCGAATCGTGCCCGGATCGACACCGTCATCCACGGTTCCGCCCAGCAGACGACGTTGATCGTCTGGTCGGGGGCGATGCGCAAGCTGATACCGGTCAACGTCCTGCGGCCGCGGAACACCAAGAAGCCGGCCCCGACGCTGTATCTGCTGAACGGCGCGGGCGGCGGCGAGGACACCGCCACCTGGGGTGCGAAGACGCAGTACGCGAAGTTCTTCTCCGACAAGCACGTCAACGTGGTGACCCCGATCGGCGGCGCGTTCTCCTATTACACCGACTGGCAGCGCGACGACGCCGTGCTCGGTCGCAACAAGTGGCAGACGTTCCTCACCAAGGAGTTGCCGCCGCTGGTGGACAAGGAATTCGCCACCACCGGCAAGAACTCCGTCGCGGGCATCTCGATGGCCGGCACGTCGGTGCTCAATCTCGCGATCGCCGCACCCCGGCTGTACAAGTCCGTCGCCGCCTACAGCGGGTGTGCCCGGACGAGTGATCCGTTGGGGCAGACGTACATCCGGATGGTCGTCGCCGACAGAGGTGGTGCCGACCTCGACAACATGTGGGGCCCGGTCAACTCGGCGGGCTGGCGCGCGAACGATCCGTACCTCAACGCCGCGAAGCTGCGCGGCACCAAGGTCTACATGACCAGCGGCACCGGCCTGCCCGGCTGGTACGACCGGCTCGAGGCGCCGCTCATCGCGGGTGACCCGATGACGCTGGCCAACCAGGTCGTCCTCGGCGGCGTCATCGAGGCCGCGGTCAACGAGTGCACCAAGCAGATGGCACAGCGCCTGCGCGCGTTGAAGATCCCGCACAAGGTGCTGTTCCGTCCGGACGGCACCCACTCGTGGGGTTACTGGGAACGCGACCTCAAGACCACCTGGCCGATGATCGCCGC
>k87-69616_pt1 | contig 10943 bp, 9 predicted proteins | sample MGYA00084031_6733416 | MGnify analysis MGYA00084031
CCGTACTCGATCGTGCTGTTCGACGAGATCGAGAAGGCGCACCCCGACGTGTTCAACCTGCTGCTGCAGGTGCTCGACGACGGGCGCCTCACCGACGGGCAGGGCCGAACGGTCGACTTCCGCAACACCGTGATCGTGATGACCTCGAACCTCGGCTCCGAGTTCCTCGCGTCGCGCGGCGGGGCGATCGGCTTCTCCGCCAGCGGCTCGGAGTACGACGAGCAGGACCTGCACGATCGCGTGATGGGCAGGCTGCGCGAGTCGATGCGGCCCGAGTTCCTCAACCGCATCGACGAGATCGTGCTGTTCCGCAAGCTCGACCGCCAGCAGCTGCACCGCATCGTCGACCTCATGCTCGGGGCCACGCGCGAGCGGCTGGCCGCCCGCGAGGTGTCGTTCGAGACGACCCCCGCCGCGGTCGACTGGCTCGCCGAGCACGGGTACGAGCCGGAGTACGGCGCACGGCCGCTGCGCCGGCTCATCCAGCGCGAGGTGGACGACCGCATCGCCGACCTGTTCGTCGCGGGGCTCCTGAGCGACGGCGGGCACGTGCGGCTCGACGCGCGCGACGGCGACCTCGTCGTCACCGCGTCGGCGGCTCTGCCGCTGGCCGCCTGAGCGCCTGAGCGCCGTTCCACGCGGGGCCGCATCCGAGGGGTGCGGCCCCGCGTCGTTCCATGCGCTGCGGCCGCCCTAGGATCGAACGGTGCCCCGGAAGATCATCCTCGACGTCGACACCGGCGTCGACGACGCCCTCGCGATCCTCACCGCCGTCCTGGAGCCAGACATCGAGCTCCTCGCGTGCACGACGACCTGGGGGAACATCGACGTTGACCAGGCCGCCCGCAACACCGCCCACGTGCTCAGGCTCGCGGGCGCAGGCGATGTGCCGGTCGCGCGCGGCGCCGAGGGGCCGCTCGACGGATCCGAGCCGACGTACTCCGAGGATGTCCACGGGCCGGACGGGCTGGGCGGGCACGCCGACACCGCGTTCCGTCCCGAGCTGCTCGACGAGGGCGCGGTCGACACGATCCTGCGGCTCAGCCACGAGCACGCCGGCGAGCTGGCGATCGTCGCCGTCGGGCCGCTGACGAACCTCGCCCACGCGCTGGAGGCGGATCCGTCGTTGCCCGACCGGATCGCCGATGTCACCATCATGGGCGGTGCGTTCTTCTCGCCGGGCAACATCACGCCCTCAGCCGAGGCGAACATCCATCACGACGCCCAGGCCGCGCAGCGCGTCGTCGAGGCAGCCTGGCGCTGCACCTTCGTCGGGCTCGACGTCACGATGGCGGAGCTGCTGGAGGAGCGCCACCTCGAGCGGCTTCGCGTGGGTGGGGCGCTCGGGCGCGAGGCGGCGCGGATCCTCGACTTCTACTTCGACTTCTACGTCGGCGAGACGGGAAGACGCTGCGCGGGCAACCACGACGCCCTCGCGGTCGCGGTCGCAGGAGGCCTCGTGCGCCCGACGCTGGCGCCGACCCTGCCGCTCGAGATCGACACGAGCGGCGGCCCGGGCCACGGCCGTACGATCGCCGACCTGCGCCCGGTGTGGCGCGGGTGGCCGGCGGTCGAGGGCGCGCGGCACCGCGTCGTGCTCGAGATCGAGCCAGGATACGCGGACCGGATGATCGACCTCATCGCAAGCACGGCGCCGGTGGACCCGGGCGGGAGCAGCTCGCGGTCGTGACCTGGAGGCCGTGGGCTGAGCCCGGCCAGCATGCCGGGTCGACGCGACCGCGGCGCCGAACGCTCCCGCCGAGTCAGTCCTTCAGGCGCACGAGGCGCTCGTGCCCCGACTCCGACAGCTCGGTGATGTCCTCACGCGACTTCAGGAACGCATTGAACGAGCGGAATCCGAGCGACTTCTCACTGAACGACGGATCCATGCGGCGCATGTGCTGCTTCACGGCCGAGCTGTGCAGCCATTCCGCGTCGTCGTTCTTGCCCTGGCCGAGCTCGAGCGCTCGCCGCAGCAGCCGCGTCGCCGCCTCCTGCGGGTCGACCTCGGGCTCGGGCTCCTCCTCCACGGCCTTCTTGCGGCGGCGCTTGGGCTTGGCGGGCGGCTCGACGCCGGTGTCGCCGGGCTCGGGGGTCTCGGCCGGCGCGGCCTTTGGCTTCGCCGCCTTCGGGCGCTCGGGGAGCGAGACGCCGGGCAGCGTGTCGTAGGCGTCGAACTCGTCGCACGCGGCCGCGAGCGACTTGGCCGTCGAGCCGGCCACGCCGACGCCCACGACGTGCCGCCCCAGGCGCCGGCAGCGCTGCGCGAGCGGCACGTAGTCGCTGTCGCCGCCGACGATCACGACGTGCGTGAGGTCGGGCAGGCGGAACATGTCCTCGACGGCGTCGACCGCCAGCCGGATGTCGGCGCCGTTCTTCGCGTACGCCGCCGCGGGGAACAGCTGGACGAGGTCCACGGCGCGAGCCACGAGCTGCTGCCGGTACTCGGCGTTCACGGGGGACGACCAGTCGGCGTAGGCCCGCGTCAGCACGAGCGTGCCGAACGAGGCGGCATAGTCGATGATCGCGCCGACGTCGATGGTCGCCAGCTGCAGCTTCTCGGCGATCTCGGGATCCGTCGGGTCCTCCGCGATCCGCGCGCGGTCCTTTGCGTAGGCGCTGCGCCCGTGCACGCGGTCGTACCAGCTCATGACGATGTTGTCGAAGTCCAGATAGACGGCGACGCGCGACTCGGTCACTTCTGCTCCCTTCGGTCGCTCACTGCATCCGACGCCGGCGGCTCGTTCTGCTCGGAGGGGTAGCGCACGCCGATCTGCCGGCGGATCTCGTCGAGCACGCCCATGATCGCGACGGTCTCGTCGATCGGAAGGATGTCGCCCTCCAGGCGCCCCTCGGCGACGAGCCGCTCGGCCGCGAACGCCTCGTACTGCATGCCGCGGCCGGTGATGCGGGTCTCGTACGTCTCGAGCAGGGCGCCGTCGGGGGCGCGCAGCCGGAACGTCGTCGGCCGGTAGAACGCGCGGTCGATGTCGATCCGCGCCTCCGTGCCGATGATGTGGCCCGTGGTGGGTCCGGCGGCACGCGACGACGACAGCGTGGTCGACATCGCGCCGTCGGCGTGCGTCATGATCGTGGCGACCTCGGTGTCTGCGCCCGTCTCGCCGAGCCGGCCCCGTGCGGTCACGGAGGTCGCAGGGCCCAGGATGTCCCACGCGAAGGAGATCGGGTAGATCGCGAGATCCAGCAGCGCCCCGCCGCCGAGCTCGAGGGCGTTGAGGCGGTGGGTGGGATCGAGGGGGAGCTTCTGCGTGTGGTCGGCATGCACGGCGCGGATCTCGCCGAGCGCGCCGGATGCGACGAGCTCGCGGATGCGAACCATGTGCGGCAGGTAGCGCGTCCACATCGCCTCCATCACGAGCAGGCCGCGCTCGGCGGCGAGGTCGCGCAGCGCCGCCGCCTCGGCCTGGTTCACCGTGAACGCCTTCTCGACGAGCGCGTGCTTGCCGTGTTCAAGGGCGAGCTTCGCGGCCTCGTAGTGCATCGGATGGGGGGTGCCGATGTAGACGATGTCGACGTCGGGGTCCTCAGCGAGGGCCGCGTACGAGCCGTGGGCCCGCGGGATGTCGAAGTCCTTCGCGAAGGCCTGTGCGCTCGGCGCGGTGCGTGATCCGACCGCCCGCAGGTCGATGCCCGCCGTGCGCAGGTCGGACGCGAAGGACCGCGAGATGTTCCCGGTGGCGAGGATGCCCCAGCGAAGTCCGGTCATGGACTCGAGCCTACGCGCCCGGCCCGCGGCCCGCGTCGGGCGCGGGCCGGCGCGTCAGAGGGCCGCGAGCGCCTGGTCGAGATCCGCGATGAGGTCGGCCGGGTCCTCGAGGCCGACCGACAGGCGGATGGTGGCGAACGAGATGCCGGCGGCGGCGAGCTGCTCGCGCGTCATGTGGTTGTGGGTCATGGTCGCCGGGTGGCAGGCGAGGGTACGGGCGTCGCCGATGTTGGCGACGAGGCGGATCTCGCGCAGCGCGTCGATCACCTTCTCGGCGCGCGCGTAGTCGGCGTCATCGTCCCCGGTGCGCTCGAGGTCGAATGCGAACACCGACGGCACGCCGCGCGGCAGGTGGCGCTGGGCGAGCTCGTGCCACGGGCTGCCGGGAAGCCCCGGGTGGTGCACTGCCGCCACGGCCGGATGGTCGGCGAGGAAGCGCGCCACCGCGAGGCCGGACGCGGCGTGCCGCGACACGCGCAGATCGAGCGTCTCGACGCCGGAGAGGATCTGGAACGCGTTGAAGGGCGCCAGGGCGGGGCCGAGATCGCCGATGTACTTCGACTTCACGAGCGTGATGAACGCCTCGAGCCCGAACGCCTCCCACAGCGCGACGTCGCCGAAACGGAAGCACGGCTCGGTCAGCGCGGGCCACTTCTCCGGCGCTGCGCCGAAGTCGAAGGTGCCGAGATCGACGACGAGGCCGCCGAGCGAGGTGCCGTGCCCGCCGAGGAACTTCGTCGCCGAGTGCACGACGATGTCGGCCCCGAACTCCTTCGGCCGCAGCAGCGCGGGCGTCGCCACCGTGTTGTCGATCACGAGCGGCACGCCCGCCTCGTGGGCGACGTCTGCGACGGCGCGCATGTCGAGCACCTGCGCGACGGGGTTCGCAACGCTCTCGGCGAAGAACGCGCGCGTGGTGGGTCGGACGGCCGCGCGCCACGCGTCGAGATCGTCCTGGTCGACGAAGGTGACGTCGATGCCGAGCTCGGGAAAGGTGTCGCCGAACAGGTCCACGGTGCCGCCGTAGAGCTGCTGCGCCGCGACGATGTGGCCGCCGTGGCCGGCGAGCGCGAGGGTCGCGACGGCCGTGGCGGCCTGCCCCGATCCCGTCGCCGCGGCCGCGACGCCGCCCTCCAGCGCCGTGATGCGCTGCTCCAGGACGGCCTGGGTGGGGCTCGCGTTGCGGCTGTAGATGAAGCCCTTCCGGCGCAGCGCGAAGCGCTCCTTCGCCTCGGCGAGCGAGGCGAACTGGTACGCCGAGGTCTGGTGGATCGGCACCGCGACGGTCGAGGGATCCCCGGCCCCGGGCACGTATCCGGCCCCGAGCTGGGCGGTGACGAAGCCGGCGGGCAGGGCCGTGGGATCGCTCATCCCTCCATCCTGCAGGCGACCTGCCGCGCCGCCCGCAATCGGATGTCACATGGCGTCACGTTCGCCGCCCGACCGCCGAGCGCCGCTGGCCCGAGTATTCGTTTTCCGGATACCCGCGATCACGGAGACGTCGTTCTGCACGCCGACGCGGCTGGATACGGTCCTGACTAAGCGCTTGCCACCGCTGGCGACGCGAACCTGCCGACCACCCGATCGGCTCTCCATTCACAGCGTCGTGAAAGGGGCTGACATGACATCCAATGTGTTCCGGGCCGGGGCCGCGTTCGCGACCGCCGGGCTCATGCTCGCCATGGCCGCCTGCGCGTCGCCGTCCCCGGCACCCGGGCCGGCCGCGGGAGGCGACGACGGCGGTGACGGAAGCGGCACGACGATCACGGCAGGCTGGGTCAGCGCGATCGACCAGATCGGCCTCCCCGCCGCGCTCGATCAGGGCTTCTTCGACGAGGTCGGACTCGACGTGGAGGTCGCCGAGCCGTTCGCCACAGGCGTCGACCAGCTGCCGAGGCGCACCTGCCCGCGGAGCATGCCGAGCACCGCCTGCACCGACGCCGTGCCCGTCTCCAGCGAACGCACCACCGCGCGAGCGTGCTCGAGGAACGCGATCCCGGCCTCGGTGAGCCGGACCGGGCGCTCGTGGCGGTCGATCAGCACGACGCCGAGATGGCGCTGCAGCTGGGCGACGTGCGTGCTCACGCGCGGCTGCGATCGGTAGGTGGCCTCAGCGCCGGCGGCGAACCCGCCGAAGTCGACGACGGCGAGAAAGCTCGTCAGCCACTCCAGCCGGTAGCCGTCGACGCTGCGCGTGCTCATCGGACTACTCGCGCACCTGAACGACGACCTTCCCGCGCACGTGCCCCGATTCGATCCGTCGATGGGCATCCGCCACCCGCTCGAGCGGGAAGACCTCTTCGACGTGCACCGTGACGGCCCCCTGTTCGATGAGGCCCGTGATGTGCGCGAGCCTCTCGCCGTCGGGGGAGACCCGGTACCCAGTGCCGCGGACGCCTGCGGCGGCGACCTCCTCGGCGAACGTGGGCCAGCTGTTCGTCGGGACGTTCACGATGATCCCGGAGTCGGAGAGGACCCGGAGCGAGCGGGTGCCGGTGTCGGCGGCCACGTTGCCGATCAGATCGATCACGGCGTCGACATCCGACACGACGTCCTCGAAGCGCTCATTGCGGTAGTCGATGACCCGATCGGCGCCGAGGCCGCGCACGAAATCGGCGTTGGCAGCCGAGGCGGTGGCGATGACCTCGGCGCCGGCGATCCGCGCGAACTGCACTGCGAAATGGCCGACGCCGCCGGCACCGGCGTGCACGAGCACGCGCTGTCCCTCCTGGATGCGCGCACCGTCGTGAAGCGCGCCCCACGCAGTCAGCGCGGCGAGCGGCACGCCGGCGGCGGTCACGAGATCGAGATTCGACGGGGCGCGAGCCACGCTGAGCGCCGAGATCGGTGCGTACTCGGCGAGGCTTCCGCTCGTGCGCGGAACCGGGATCATTCCGTACACGCGGTCGCCGGGCTTGAGCGCACAGGCATCGTAGGGGACGGTCGCCACGCGCCCGGCGAAGTCGCTGCCGAGGATTGCCGGAAACGTCGGGATCGCGGCCGCGACTCCCTTGCCAGAGCGGGTCTTCGCGTCGATGGGGTTCACGCCGGACGCGTGGACCTCGACGAGGAGCTCGCCGCTGATCGCGGCTGCGCGGGGAACGTCTGCAATGCGGAACGCATCAGGCTCGCCGGTGCCATCGATCACGGCGGCGCGCATCGTCTCGGGCAGGGCATTCATGAGGGGGCTGTCCTCTCTGACAGGCATCGGGCTGCGTCGCGCGGCGACGGTGCCAGCCTAGTGACCCCGCAGACCCTCCAGCGCGGGATGATGCCGGGCGCCGCCGTGCATGACATGAAGAATTTACAGAGCACTTCCGGATCCCCCGGCTGCCACATCCGCGGTGCGCGGCCCGGGACGGTGCGACATTGCGCCGATTTCGTGCGTGAGAGGTCCGGATCCGTCGCGATGGCAGCGCCGGTGCCGGCGAGTCGTGACGCCGCAATCGCGCGGCGACTACCCTCGTCGTATTCGGTCCGCGATCCGCCCGAGCGGCCACCGCCGGCCGCACCGGACCGCATCAGCAGCCCGCATGACGGCCGCGCACGCGTGCCATCCCACCCGAGGAGAATCATGACCCGCAGACTTCGCAGCCGCTCCGCCCTCGCATGGGGCGGTCTCGCGCTCGCCGGCGTGCTCGTCGCCGGCTGCTCCGGCCAGGCCGAGGAGGCGCCCGCCGAGTCCGAGGCGCCCGCCGTCGAGACCGACGAGGAGCTCCACGCGCTGCTGCCCGAGGAGATCCAGGAGGCCGGCAGCGTCACGGTCGGTACCGAGGCGTACTACCCGCCCTACGAGTTCATCGACGAGGACGGCGAGACGATCGTCGGGCTCGACATCGACCTCCTCGACGCCGTCACGGCGCGCCTGGGCATCGACTACGAGCTCGACAACGTCGCGTTCGACACGCTGCTGCCGTCGCTCGACGCGGGCCGCTACGACGTCGTCGTCGCCGGCATCACCGACACCGCGGAGCGCCAGGAGAACTACGACTTCGTCGACTACTTCTCGGCCGACCAGGCGATCATCGTGCCGGCGGGCAACCCCGAGGGCATCTCGGCGATGTCCGACCTGTGCGGCCTGACCGTCTCGGTGCTCGTCGATTCGACGCAGCAGTCGCTGCTCGAGCAGGAGAATGCGGCGTCCTGCGCCGACGACCCGATCGACATCCTCACGCAGCAGACCGACACGGAGGCGCTCACCCAGGTGCAGACGGGGCGCGCCGCGGCGCTGCTAACGCAGGAGGCCGTCGGCGTCTACAACGCGTCGCAGGTCGCCGGCGGCAGCGCGTTCGAGGTCGCCAACGAGGACTCGATCGCCCCCACGCCGCTCGGCTACGTCTTCGCCAAGGGCAACGACCAGCTGCGCGACGCGTTCCAGGCGGGCCTGCAGTCGCTCGTCGACGACGGCACGTACGTCGAGATCCTCGAGTCGTGGGGCCTCGAGAACGCGGCGGTCGACGAGATCGTCGTCAACGGCGGTCAGTGAGGCCCCGATGAGCAGCGCACCGACGTCCGGACCGGCACCCCGCAAGGTGGTGCCGATCCGGCACTGGGGGCAGTGGATCGGCGTGGTCGTCCTCGCCGTGCTCGCCGCCCTGCTGATCTGGCAGATCGCCACCCGCAGCGTCGTGCGGTGGGACGTCGTCTTCTCCCGGATGGCGGTCTCCGCCGTGCTCGAGGGCACGCTCGTCACCGTCGCGCTGACGGTGGTGAGCATGGTGCTGGGCGTCGTGCTCGGCGTCATCATCGCCGTGATGCGGATCTCCACGAACCGCGTGCTGAAGACGTGCGCGTGGCTGTTCGTGTGGGTGTTCCGCGGCACGCCGCTGCTCGTCCAGATCCTCATCTGGTTCAACCTGGCGCTGTTCATCCCGACCATCGGGTTCGGGGACTGGCAGGTGCCCCTCAACACCCTCTCGCCGTTCGCGGCGGCGATCATCGCCCTCACGCTCAACGAGGCCGCGTACATGTCGGAGATCGTCCGCGGCGGTCTGCTTTCCGTGGATCGCGGTCAGCACGAGGCCGCGGGCGCCCTCGGCATGACGCCGGGCCAGACGTTGCGGCGCATCGTGCTCCCGCAGGCGATGCGCGCCATCCTGCCGCCCACGGGCAACGAGCTCGTGACGCTGCTGAAGGAGACGTCGCTCGTCTCGGTCATCGGCGCGGGCGATCTCCTCTACCGCGCCCGCCAGATCGGCGCGGCCGACTTCACCGCGATGGAGATGCTGCTCGTCGCGAGCGTCTGGTATCTGCTGCTCACCAGCGTGGCCAGCGTGCTGCAGGCGTGGATGGAACGCCGCTTCGACATGGATGCACCGGGCCGCGGTGAGGGCTGGGCGGCTCGGATGTTCGCCTTCCGCGGCACGCGAGACGAGCCCGCCCGACCGGAGGTGACGGCATGACCCGCGACCAGACCCAGCCGCTCGTGACGATCGAGCACGTGCAGAAGTCGTTCGGCCACGTCGAGGTGCTCCGCGATGTCAGCCTCGAGGTGCGCGAGCGTGAGGTCGTCGGCATCCTCGGCCCGTCGGGGTCGGGCAAGTCCACGCTGTTGCGCTGCATCAACCACCTCGAGGAGCTCGATGCGGGCGAGATCCGCGTCGACGGAGTGCTCGTGGGCTATCGCGAGCACAAGGGCCGCCTGTACGAGCTGCGGCCGAAGGAGGTCGCGGCCCGCCGCCGAGACATCGGCATGGTGTTCCAGCGCTTCAACCTCTTCGGTCACATGACGGCGCTCGAGAACGTCATGGAGGCGCCGCTGCGTGTCCTGCGGCGCCCACGCGCACAGGTGCGGCAGGAGGCGCTCGAGATGCTCGATCGCGTCGGGCTCGGCCACCGTGCCGACGTGTACCCGTCGCAGCTGTCGGGCGGACAGCAGCAGCGCGTCGCGATCGCGCGGGCGCTCGCGATGAGGCCGAAGGTGATGCTGTTCGACGAGCCGACGAGCGCGCTCGATCCGGAGCTCGTCGGCGAGGTGCTGAGCGTCATGCGCCAGCTCGCCGACGAGGGCATGACGATGATCGTCGTCACCCACGAGATCGGGTTCGCGCGGGAGGTCTGCGACCGGGTCGTGTTCATGGCCGACGGTGTCGTCGTCGAGCAGGGCCCGCCTTCGCAGGTCATCGACGCCCCGCAGCACGAGCGCACGCGCGCCTTCCTGTCCCGCGTCGCGGGCTGATCCACCCTTCCGCCGCGCGGAACGGATGCGAGCCGAGGATTCCTCGGCCGCAGGCCGTCCGCGCGGCGCACCACGCGAGAAGAGGCACTCCTATGAAGTTCGGCGAGGCGATCGCCCTGCAGCTGGCTGCGCGCGGCGTGCGCGACGTGTTCGGCATCCCGGGCGTCCACACCATCGAGATGTACCGGGGCCTTCCCGCCGCCGGCATCGCGTCGCACCCGGCACGGCACGAGCAGGGCGTCGGCTTCATGGCCGACGCGTACGCCCGCCAGACGGGCCGCCCAGGGGTCGCGCTGCTCGTGACGGGGCCGGGCCTGCTGAACGCGCTCACCCCGCTGGCGCAGGCGTGGCACGACTCCGTCCCGGTGCTGTACCTGGCGGCCGACACGGCCACGGCCGACCTCGGCCGGGGGAGGGGGCCGCTCCACGACGTGCTGGATCAGTCCGCCGCGGCCCGCGGCGTCACGGAGCACTCCTGGCGCCTGCGTGAGCCGGCGGATCTGCCTCGCGTGCTCGACGCCGCGTGGGCGGCGCTCACCGCGCCGCGCCCGCGTCCGGTCGTCATCTCCGTGCCGGTCGACGTCCTGTCGGCCGAGGTGCCCGACGAGCTCGCCGACGTGCCGCCCGCGGCGCTCGTACGGCCGATGCCGCTCGACGAGGGCGAGCTCGATGCGGCGGCCGATGTGCTCGCCGCGGCCACCGCGCCCGTGATCATCGCCGGCGGCGGCGCCCGGTCGGCCTCGGATGCCGTCGCGGCATTCGCCGAGCGCCTCGACGCGCCGGTCGTGACCACCGGGAACGGCGCCGGCGTGCTGCCGGCCGGACACCCGCTGGGCGTCGGCCCGCGGCTGCCCTTCGCCGGTGCACACGAGCTCGTCGCCGACGCGGACGTCGTGCTCGCCGTCGGCACGGAGTTCAGCGACGCGGACGTCATCTACAGTGGCCGCGCGCTCGAGATCCCCGGCCGCCTCGTGCGGGTGGACGCGGATCCCGCGAACCTGCACGTGCCCTTCCGCGCCGACGCGGCTGTGCTGGGCG
>k87-286389_pt1 | contig 10939 bp, 5 predicted proteins | sample MGYA00084031_6733416 | MGnify analysis MGYA00084031
CCGGTCGCCGGCGGGCGCGACCGCCCGACGAGCCCGACGCGGACCCGGCGTCGGCACGGCGCGAGCACGGCATGAGCGCAGTGCGGGCACGGCACGAGCGCGACGCCGGAGCGCGGCGCCTCACGGCGCCGGGGCGATGTTCTGGTTGGCGTGGAAGAAGTTGTCCGGGTCGTAGGTCCGCTTGATCCGGGCGAGCCGGTCGTAGTGGTCGCGGTAGGTGGCCCTGACCCGCTCCTGCCCTTCGCCCGACCCCATGAAGTTCACATAGGAGCCGCCCATGGAGTACGGGTGCATCTCCTCCCAGTAATCGACGCACCAGCGCTTGACGGCTTGGGCGTTGGCGGGGTCGGGGTCGATGCCGGCGAAGACGCCGGACCAGACGGCGTCCCGGTAGCTCCACGCGGTGTCGTCCGGACCCGCCCGGTGGGCGGCCGCGTCGACCGGGTAGAGGTGCATCAGCGAGAGCGGGGTGGGGATGTTCTCGCCGTACTTCAGGTGCACGTCGACGGCGGCGTCCGGGATGTCGTCGAAGAAGTCGCCGCGCCAGTACCACTGGTACCCGGGAGGGAACAGCTCGTCGAACGCGCTCTGCAGCACGGGGTAGGGCATCGGCATCGCGGCGTGGAAGGCCGGCGGCCCGGCCTCGTGCACCGCCGTGAACGCCTCCTCGAGGCGGCTCAGGTCGCCGGTGTGGCACCACACGACGCCGCACATCTTCCGCCCGTGGATCTCCTCGGGGAACGGCGGGCCGGGCGGGACGGTGAAGAGCGAGAAGAAGCCGTAGACGTCCTCGGGCGCCTGCGGGAGGAACTCGCGGTACCACGCCAGCACCTCGCGGGTGCGGTCGACGGGCCACACGGTGAACGCGACCCCGACCGTGTCCACCGGATGGAGCCGGTAGGTGAAGCCGGTCACGACCCCGAAGTTGCCGCCTCCGCCGCGCAGCGCCCAGAACAGGTCCGGGTGCTCGGTCTCGCTGGCGGTGACGAAGCTCCCGTCGGCCAGCACCACGTCCGCGGCCAGCAGGTTGTCCACGGTCAGTCCGTATTTGCGGGTGAGGTAGCCGTGGCCGCCGCCGAGGGTCAGGCCCCCGACGCCGGTCAACGAGACGATGCCGGTGGGCGTGGCGAGCCCGAAGGCGTGGGTGGCGTGGTCGAGGTCGCCGAGCCGGGCGCCGCCGCCGACCTGCGCGGTCCTGGCGGCGGGATCGGTGCGCACCTCGCGCATCGGGGACAGGTCGAGGGTGACGCCGCCGTCCACCAGGCACAGGCCGGGGCCGCTGTGCCCGCCGCCCCGGACGGCGAGTTCCAGTCCGCGGTCGCGGGCGAACGCGACCGCCGCCATGACGTCCGCGGCGTCCGCGCACCGTGCGATGGCGGCGGGACGCCTGTCGATCATCGCGTTGTAGATCGTGCGGGCCTCGGTGTACTCGGCGTCCTGCGGGCCTATGACCGGTCCGCGCAGCGCGGAGCGCATCGCTTCCAGGGTTGCGCCGTCCATGGTGATCTCCTGAGGGAACGCGCGGCCCTCGCCCCGCCCGCCATCGACGGTTCCCGGCCGCGCCATCGGCCGCGGATCTCCCGGCGGGGCCTCATCGGGCCGCCGCGGTCACCCTTGCCGCGCCGGGGCCGCTTTCCGGTGCCCCTGCCCGACCCGCCCTCCGAGGAAACGGGCGAACATGTATAAAACGCTTAATTTGGGTGGAGTGTGCGCGTCCTCGCCCGCAGGAGCCGCCGGCCTCGGCCCCCGGAGGGGCGTGCGGGCGGCGCCGACGTCGATGTCCGGCCCGGTCCTCCTGCCGCGGCCCGTGCGAGCGGGAGACCGCCCGGCCGTCGAACCCGGCGGCGACGGCGGACTCTCCGTCGCGGCCGACTCGGCTGTACGCTCTGCCTGCGGCCCGCCGACGCACCCCCGGAGCACAGGACGGTCACCATGACGACTTCCCGATCATCGAAGGGGGCCGACCGGGCCGCCCGCGACCCCGTCGCGCGCCCGCCCCGAGGGCAGGACTCCGCCCGGCGCGACCCGCTCACCGCCGCTCACCGGCGACTGCTGGAGCGGACGGCGCACCTGACCGCCGACGGCCCGAGATGGGGCAGCGGACAGTTCTTCCTCGCCAGGCCGCTGGGCCTCGCCGACGAGGAGGAGTTCAAGGGGCGGTGGGTCGCCCACTACGCGGACACGATCAGGGCCGCCGCCCGTGAGGCCGGCATCCCCGAAGCCGTCCTGGCTGGCATCGCCTACCAGGAGGCGGGCGGGAAACCGGAGTGGATGAACACGGCCGTGGGCTGGGTGCGCCGCTGGGGCCTCTCCTCCCGGCACCCCGACAAGACCTCCTACGGCCCGATGGAGGTCCAGGTGCGCCGCGCCGCCGAGGCCCTGGGATACGACCCGGAGAACCTCGCCCCCGCCCAGCGCCGCCGCATCGTCTCCTCCCTCAAGGACCCGCATCAGGGCATCGTCATCGCCGCCTACCACCTGCGGGATGTGAAGAAGGAGACCTCCTTCGCCCACAAGGAGCCCGATCGGATGACCCCGGAGGAGGGCAGGGAGCTGGCCGCCCGCTACAACGGCGGCCCCTACTGGCGGGGCCCGCAGGCCCAGCGCTACGCCCGCCGGTACGAGCGCGACCTGCCCAAGGCGATCGCCGCCCTCGGCCGGGCGTGACCCGCTGGGGCGACCGCTCCTCCGCGCCGCGGCGCGGCCGTCATGCGAGCGGCGGCGGGGCGTCGCCGCTGTTCCGGCCCCGCCGATCGGTGCTTTTGGCCTTTCTCGTCGGGTAGATCGTGAATCGTTTACGTCGAGGCTTCTCGCCCCCTATGCTGCTACACGTGTAGTAGGTGTGCGACGGCGGACCGTCGCGCACCGTCCGCGACTGACATCGTCCGGGAGAGCGCGTGGCTTCGATCGATCTGGACAAGGTGCTGGACAAGGCGTGGGCGGACAAGAGCCTGCCGGAGGTCCTGGCCGCCCCCGTCTCGGCGCTGAAGGGCGTCTCCGAGCGGGACGGCGAGCTGCTCAAGGAGGCGTTCGGCGTCACCACGGTCGCGCAGCTGGCCGAGCTGAAGTACGTCCGCTGGGCCCAGGCCCTGGCCGCGTTGAACGAGGCCCGGTAGCCCTCGTGCCGGTGGTGCGGTCCGGCGGGCGACCGCACCACCCGCCGCGGCGCGGCCGGCGATCGCCGGCCGCCGTTCCTTGCTCCCTTCTCCGCCCGCTCCGGCGGATCGCGCCGTGCCCGGGCGACGGCCCGGCCGCGCACGGGCCGGCCCGCCCTCCGGCCGCCCTTCCCGCCTCCGGTCTCGCGCCTCCGTGAGCCGCCGGACCGTTCGTCGACCCTGGGGGATCACCCCGGGGGTCGGCCCGCTTCTCTCGCATCACCGCCTCCGTGCGCGGCGGCGTCGAGGCGGCGACCACCGTGGTGCGGGCGAGGAGGCCGCCGGGCCGCACCGGGGCTCGCATCGCACCCGCCGGCCAGGGACTCCTCGTGCAGCGCCGTTGACGCCCCCTCGCGGTCTCCACCGGCCGCGGCCGTCGGCCGGCTCCCGCTTCCTCGTCTTCCTCATCGCACGCCGGTGCGCGGCGACCGGTCCGTCGCGGTCGGCGCCCGGCTCCCGGCTCCCGAAGGCGCGGTGAACAGGACGGCGTCGCCGGGGACCCGGCGCCCGGACCGCTCCGGCCGAAGGGGCCGCGGTCCCTCGAGGCCGACGACGCGACGCCTGAAAAATCTCTAGTGCACGTTTTATTCATATATGTCACTTCTCTTCTTGAGAAGACCTCATCGGCCGGGCGGATTGCCGCGGCGCCCGGCGGGGGCGGCGGCCCTGTCGGCGCATTCCCCTGTCCTTGCTCGGAATGTCCCGTCCCGGTCTGGAGCTGCGCCCTCAGAGGGGTCCTCGAGGTCAGTCTCGTGTACCCGATCAGGTGGATGTTCTGACATAGGGGCTCATTCCGGGATTGCTGGCTAGGGTGCTACCTGTGATCGGGATTCCCACGAAGGGAGAGGGGCGCTTGGAGCGGAGGTGGCGATGCGGCGACGATGCGAGCACCGCCCGGCGCACGAGGGGACGGGCGCCGCTGGGATCGCTCGCCGAGCAGCTCGGTGACGCCGATCTCGCCGGGCTGGAGGAGGCCGCATTGGCCGCCGTCTCCGCGGACGACATACGGGAATTGCTGCAAGCGTGCTCACCCGGAATCCTCCGCGCGGTGCTGAGCCATGTGGGCCTTCAAGACGCCAAAAAAGTCACCCCGCGATCCGCCGAAGCGGTTCTGCGCATCCTGCGAGCAGGGGACTCCCGGCGTCGTGGCTCGCTTCGCGGGCTGCTCGCCATCGGATTCGTCCACGGCTTCGGCAATCCCGATGAGCTGACCGCCGAGGACTGTCATGCGCTGCTGGACCCCGACCGAGCCGAGAGGGCTCTCGCCAAGGCCCCGGGGCTGTGCTCCCATCTGGCCGCTGACCATCCCGCCTCGATCGCCTACTGGGGCCTGACCCGCGTCATCGGGCTGGATCGCCCGCTCGCCCCCGTGGCGCTCGGTCTCCTGGCGGCCGGACCGGAGCGCCTGGGCGATGGCGCGGGCGCGGTCGCCGCCGCCTGGAAGAACCTCCGCGAGCGACATCCCCGCCTCCCCGAGCGCCCCATCGGTCTCCTCGAGCTGCGGGAGCTGGCGCGCCGCCGGCTCACCGACCCGCCTGCCGCCGACCACGAAGACGAGACGGACATGCCCTCCGACGAGACCACCGTGCCGTCCACCGCCCCGACGACCGGCGACCGGTCGCCCGACCTGTCCGCCGTCGCCGCGGCCGTGGAGGAGCTGCGTGAGCGCCTCCCCCGGGCCGCGGCGGCCGCCGACCGGATCGCGACGCGGCTGCGGGACGGACGACGCCCGCAGGACGATGACGTGACGTTCATCGGCGAGACGATCGCACGCTTCGACGCCGTACGAGAGCAGGTCGAGGCCGTGACCTCCGGCGACCCTCCCGCCGCCGACCTGTCGGCCTTGGCCGAGGCGCTGGAGAACGCACGGCGGGCCGAGGCGGACGCCTCCCGGATCCGGAGGCTGACGGGCCTGCAGGGACCGGACCGTGTGGCCGACGCCCTCGACCGGGTCCGCCGGATGGCGCGCACCGGCGAGGGCGACGGGCTCGCGGCCCTGGCGGAGCTGATCGAGGCGATGAGCCTGCCGGACGGCCCGTCCCGGGCTCCGGATCTCGCCGACAAGGCGCGCGCGCACCTGCCCGGAGAATGCCGGAAGCTGGTCGACTATGCGCTGATGGGGCAGCTGACGATGCCCGACGCGCCGCCTCCGGCGTCAGGGGCCGCAGAGGAGGGACCCGAGGACGATCACGGCGGCGGAATCGCCCGCGAGACCGAACGGGACGACGACCCGGACCCCTCCGAACGGGCGGACGACGAGACCGGACACGACGCCGACCGAGACACCGGACGGGACCTCGGACACGCGGCCCCTGAGGCGGACGCGGAGCCCTCGGCGGAAGCGGACGAGAGGGACGGGACGGCCGACGACCTGGCCGAACTCGATGCGCTGATCGCCGAGGCGTTCCCGGAAGAGGCGCCGGACGACGACGCCTCCCCCGTCGAGACGGCCGGGACCCGCGGCGAGGGGCGCGCACCCGCGGCAGGCGACGCCTCCCACGCCGAGCTCTCCGGCGATCTCCCTTCCGACACCCCTCCTGACCTTTCCGCCGGGACCTCCACTGAGGTCTCCGCCGGGACCGGGCCCACGACCACCGAGCAGCCGGACCGCCGACCGGCGGCGCGCCCCGCCGCCGAGGCGACGTCCCCCGCCGGTCCGTCCGTGGCCGAAGCGGAGGCCGCCGCGCTGCGCGCCGGCCGGTTCGGGCTGGCCGGATGGCTGCGCAGCGCCGCGGGCCGACCGGAGGCGGAGACGGCCGCCCGTCACTGCACGGCGATCGCGGCGGAGATGGCGGTCTTCGCCGGACCGCTGTCGGCCGAGTTCACCGCGCTGGCCCGGAACCTGAGCGTCAAGGCCCTCGCGGAGGACCCGGCGGGCGGCGTCCTGGCCTGGGCGGCCGCGATCAGGGCCGGCCTGGTGCATCCCACCCCCGAGTCCACCAAGCTGCTGGAGGAGCTCACGGTCGTCGTCTCCGGCCACCCCGACCTGGTCGACTGCGGGGAGATGTTCGTCCGTGCCGCCCGCGGCGGCGCCTACCTGGGCTCGGGCGTCGCCGGCCGGACGCGCGGCATGGCCGAGGCGACGATGGCGCGGACGCAGAGCGCCCGGGAGGCGGCCCGGCTCCTGGAGGAGGAACCCCACCGCAAGATCAAATACCAGCCGGCCACCGAGGTGTGGAAGACGCTGCTGCAGCGGGACGAGCCCGTCGGCAGCCTGCTGATGCTGGCCGCCCAGGACGACCCGGCCAACGCCGACCAGGTCGCCGCCCAGGTCACCCGGTTGCGCGCGACCGATGAGATCGAGCGGATGATCGACGAGAAGACCCGCCGCATCACCGCCCGGCGCCGCCCCAAGAAGATCATCGCAGGGGCCCGCGCCCAGCTCGTCGCCAAGGTCGCCAACGCCCTCGACACGGCGGGCCGGTGGGCCAGGGCGGTGCGGGAGATCCGGGAGCGGGACGCCGCCGACGTCCAGGACTGGAGGCTCGGACCGCTGGGGCAGCTGCAGGAGGCGTCCGAGGCGAAACGGGCCGCGATCCTCGACGCGCTGCAGGACATGGCCCGCACGCCCGACGAGGTGAAGGCCGCCGCGGTCCGGGCCGCCCACGACCTGCTCACCGAGACGTTCGACCTGCTCTCCGGCAGGCCCCTGCCGGAGAGCGAGCCGCCGATCGCCCACGTGGTCAACCGGGACCTGCTGCTGGCCCCCACGATCCCGCTGGACCCGGCGTCCCTGGGGCCCCGCGAACCGTTCACCGTCGACCAGCTGATCCCCACCGCCCTCGCCGACGATCGGGCCTGGCGGGCCGCCTTCGAAGAACGGGCCGCACGCGGCGACCACGAGGGCACCCTCGCCATCGTCACGGTGCTGGAACGACGAGACCTGCAGACGGCGCTCGAGCTGCGCGCCCGACGCGAGGAGCTCGTCAGGCGCGCCCGCGAGGACCGGGATGCGCGGGTCGAGGAGATCCGCGACCTGGTGGCGCGCCGGGCGCGGGACGGCGTGCTCACCGAGGACCAGGTCCGCAGGGCGGAGGAGAGGCTGAGCACGCTGCTGGGCGACCGGCGCGACTTCGACCGGATCGACCGCTCCCTCGACCGGTTGCGCGACCTGCTCGAGGACTGGAGCCGGGAGGCCATCGAGCGCGAACGGGCCCGACTGGAGGAACGGGCCGCACACGACCCCCGCGTGGCCGCCGTCCGCGACCGCATCGCCGAGCGCATCGGCGAAGGCGACCTGACCACGGCCCGGGAGTTCCTGGCCCAGATCGAGGCGGGCCGGCAGCTGCACGAGGCCTCCGAGGGCGTCGACCACCACCTGCGGCGCTTTTATCCCGCCTTCCCCGCCGCGTTCGCCCGCAGCCTGGTCCGCGGCGGGAAACGGGCCCGCAAACAGGAGAACGTCGAGTTCCTCAACGCGCTGATCGACGCCCTGGGCGCCGGCACCCACGTCGCCGACCCGGACCTGGCCGCGCTGCTGGAGGGCGCCGGCATCGACATCCCCGCGCTGCGCAACGCCCGCCGCCAGGAGTCCAAGGAGGGGCTGCGGCAGTGGCGGGCGTGCGGCCTGGGCTCCAAGACCGCGGGCAACCTCAGAAGCGCGATCAGACCCGTCCTGCGGATGATCGGGCTGGAGGGCGTGCAGCGCGACGTCACCGGAGCACCGGCCGACCCGCACCGCGTATGGATCGACCTGGAGCTGGAGCAGGTGGTGGGCGATGCGCTGCTGCCGGCCTTCGGCTCCCGGATGAGCCCCTCGGGCAAGCGGCTGCGGCTGCTGCTGGTGTGGCGGCGACCCGGACCCCAGCAGCTCATCGAGATGCTCAAAGACCAGCCCGAGGACCAGACCGTCCTGGTGTGGTACTTCGGCGTGCTGTCCCCCGAGGAGCGGCAGCAGCTGGCCGCCGCCGCCCGCCGGCGACCGGCGCCGGTGGCCGGCGTGCTCGACGACGTTGCGATCAGCTACCTGGCCTGCATGCCCGAGGCCGACTGGTCGGTCGCGGTGGCGCTGATGGCGCCCTTCACCGCCGCCAACCCCTACGCCCCGGTCGGCGACGTGCCCGACGAGATGTTCTACGGCCGCGCCGACCAGCTCCGGGAGGTCACCGACCAGACCGGCTCCTCCTTCGTCTACGGCGGCCGGCAGCTGGGCAAATCGGCGCTGCTGCGCAAGGTCGAACGGCACATCCGGGCGACCGACCGGAACCGGGTGGTCATCCTGGAGAACATCCAGACCGTCGGCAAGGTCGCGCCGCTGGCCTCGCTGTGGTCCAAGCTCGCCGACAAGCTCGCCCAGCAGGGCGTGATCCCCACCGGGCTGGTGCGCGGCGAACAGGTGTGCAAGGCCATCTTGGAATGGATCCGGCGGGATCCCCAGCGGCAGCTGCTCATCCTGTTGGACGAGGCCGACCAGTTCCTCAACGAGGACGCCAAGGGCGCCAAGTTCGAGAACGTCATCGCCCTGCGCAACCTGATGGAGGAGACGGGCCGCCGGGTGAAGGTCGTCTTCGCCGGCCTGCACCAGACCGCCCGCTTCCAGAGCCTGACCAACCAGCCCCTCGCCCACCTGGGCACCCCCATCGCGGTGGGGCCGCTGGAGCCGCAGGACGCGTTCGACCTGCTGGTGCGCCCCTTGGCGACGCTCGGGTTCCGCTTCCCCGAGACCCTGGCCGCCCGCGTCATCGCCGAGGCCAACAACGCCCCCGCCCTCATCCAGCTCTTCGCCGAGGAGCTGCTGAAGAGGCTGCGGCGCAACCCGCGCGCCACGCGCGAGCTCCCCTACGAGATCACGGCCGAGGACGTCGCGGAGGTCTGGCGGGACAAGACCCTGGCGCGCGGGTTCCGGGACCGCTTCGAGTGGACGCTCAACCTGGACAAGCGCTACAAGGTGATCGCCTACACGGTGGCCCTGCACGCTCTGACCGAGGGCGCGGACGCCGCCCTCAGCGTCGGCGAGCTGTCGGAGCAGTGCCGCTACTGGTGGGAGGCCGGCTTCGAGGACTGCAGCAGCGACGGTTTCCGCAGCCTGCTCGACGAATGCGTCAACCTCGGCGTCCTGGGCCTGGACGCCGACCGCTACCGGCTGCGCACCCCGCACATCCTCAACCTGCTCGGCGGCACCGCCGAGGTCGAGGAGGTCCTGCAGAACGCCGGAGAATTCGAAAAGCCCGACAGCTTCGACGCCCACTCCTACCACGGCGCCTTCCGAGGCGGCCCCGAGCGTTCGCCGCTGAGCAGCCGCCAGCTCGCCGCGCTGCTGCGCCCGCACGACCTCGTCCACGTGGTGGCGGGCTCACGCGCCCTGCACGTGGAACGGGTCCCGTTCGCCCTCGAAGAGGAAGAGCTCGACAACCCGGGGGTGAAGATCCACCTGGTCGGCCCCGGGAGGCTCACCTTCGACGGCGCGGTCGAACGGGCGAACCGGCACGACGGGCACACCGTGATCGTCATGACCGTGCCGGAGGACGGCGACGGCCGCCACTTCGCCCGCAGGCTCGACGAGGCGCTGGCGGCCGTCTCCACCCCCCGTCGCGGCACCCTCGCCGTCGTCCTGGTCACCGGCCCCGGCCTGGCGCGGGTCTGGAGCGACCTGCAATGCCGGGACGGGGTGGACCTGATGGAGCTGCGCCGCTTCAACCGGCTGGCGATCCGCCAGTGGATGTGGGAGGAGGCGCACGGCTTCCCCGACGAGAAGGGCCAGGACGCCCTGCTGGTCTGCACCGGAGGCTGGCCGATGCTCATCGGTCAGATCGTCGACCGCGTCGGGGAGCGCGGCGTCGAACGCGACCGGGCCCTCCGGTGGTGCCAGGAGCGGCTGCGCCGCGACCCTGAGGAGTTCGTCGCCGCCACCGGGGTGCTGGCCGACGAGTGCCTGAGCGCGGCATGGCGGCAGCTGGTCGCCGAGGACGCCCCGGAGACCCCCGAGGACCTGGCCGAACTGCTGGAGCTGCACGGGGAGGAGACGCTTCCGGCGCTGAGCGCGCGATCCCTGCGGGCCCACGGCTACTCCGGCACCGCCGACCTGGTGGAGGTCCTGCGGCTGCTGGGCGCACTGGAGCCCAGGGAGGGAAGACTGTCGTGCGAACCGGTGCTCGCCGAGGCCACTCGCCGGATGGACGGGCACCGATGAGCGCGGGGGACCGCGCCGCCGCCGAACCGATCCTGCGGGCCGTGGCCGAGGTGGTGTGCTCCCGCCCGGGCGCCGCGCGCCTGCCCGGCGGCCCGGACTGGCTGGTCCGCGAGCGCGCGCCCTGGCTGCTGGAGGTGCTGCGGCGCTCCCCGGCGGTGCGCGTCCGGGTGGCCGAGACCCTGCGCGGCGCCCGCCTGCAGGACCGGGCACGGCATCTGGCGACCCTGCTGCTGAACCCCGACGACGCGGTGGTCGAGGCGGCGCTCGGCTGGCTGGACCCGCCGGGGTCCGCACCCGACCCTGCGGCCAGACGGGCCAAACGGGCCAGGCAGGCCGAGCGCGTCCTCAAAAAGAAGCTCGAGGCCGAGCGGCAGAGGCTGGAGTACGCCCGGCAAGAGGCCCGCGAGGCCGGGAAGCTGCTCGAAGAGACGCGCGCCGCCATGACGGAGCTGGAGGAACGCGTCGACAAACTCGACCGGCAGCTCGCGGTCGCGCAGCACCGGCTGCGGGACCCGCGGGCGACCGCCGCCGCGCTGCTGCACGCGCTGGAACGACCTCCCGCACCGCGCGACGACGCGGCCAGCCGGGACCCGCGCGGCGACGCCGCCTCACCGGGCCGCTACAACGACGTCCTGCTCGCGGCGGCGGCCGCCGC
>k87-1153260_pt1 | contig 10933 bp, 9 predicted proteins | sample MGYA00084031_6733416 | MGnify analysis MGYA00084031
TCTTCACCGAAGCTTTGACCGGGACGCTCCAGACCATCGCCCACGACGCAAAGATTCAAGTCGAATTCGATCCAAAGGCTGTAGAAACGTATCGGCTGCTCGGCTATGAAAACCGGGATGTGGCGGATGAGGATTTCCGCAATGACCGCGTCGACGGCGGGGAAATCGGAGCCGGCCATACCGTGACAGCCCTTTACGAGATCAAGCGAAAGCGCCCGGAAGCCGAAAAGCTGGGCACAGTCCGGGTAAGGTATAAAGACGAGAAGACATCGCAGGCAAAAGAAGTGGCCGAGCCGATGGCAATTGGAAAAACGCTGCAAAGAGAAGTCCAATTCCTCGCCTCTGTAGCGGAATTCGCGGAAATGTTGCGAGGCAGCGAATGGGCAGAAGGTAACTCGCTGAAGAAGGTAGCCGATTTGGCGGAAAAAACGGCAACGGGCGAGCAGCAGTTGGAATTTGTCCGCCTGGTCAAGGATGCACTGGCCCTGCGGGGAAGCTGAGTTTGCAAAAACCAAAATTGAGTAGGAGGGGGGTAATTAACCTCTCCTACTCAATTTTGAAAACACGGCCAGTATAATTTGTTTGCCGAAATACGGAGGAAAATAGCTTTTGGTGGAATCGAGGCTTAAATACTGAAGGGTTCTTTATAAAAAATACCCCTCAGTTTTTTCATAAACGGATATTTCATTGCTCCGTGTTTTACCACACAGAAATTAATAGAATTTAATGTTGCATAATGAGAAAGTTCTTAGGTTACGTATTACTTTCAATGCAGTACTGAAATGCCCTATCAGGATTGGATGTATTGTATTTTGTAAGTAAATCTTGGTAAGTACCAGCAAACTTAATATTACCTAAATGTAATACAAAAATTTTACATTCAATAAATTCTAGCTCCTGTAATTGATGAGTTGAAATTAACACCGTATGCCTATCTTTTTTTGCTATTTCTTCGATTTTATTGTATATTTTTAGCCTAGCCGTAGGATCAACTCCACTTGTAGGTTCGTCAAATATATAGAAGCTTTTATCTATTTCTGCGAATAATGTTACGAGCAACCATCTTCTTTCCCCGACAGACATCTGACCAAACTTCCGATTCCAAAGTTCACCTAGTAATTCCTTTTCTCTATCATCCGCAAGCGATAAACAAGTCTCAAAATTATTATTAAAATTTTTGTCTGATATATTAAGAATAAGTCTAGTAATATCCTTTCCTTTTAGTATCGGTGAAAAATATAAGCTTTGAGTTTGATAAACAATATCCCTTTGATTTGGAATGTTTATGATGCTGCCTTCCTGGATTGTTAAAACTCCTGTTAATATATCAAAAAGGGTCGTTTTCCCTGCCCCATTTAGTCCAATTACTACATTGACTTTATTCTCTTCTATAATCATTTCTAGATTACTGATTGCCTTTTTGGCATTCTTTGGATATGAGAATGAAATATTTTTTAATTCGATCATAATTATTCACCCACTCTTTTCTCGGCGATTATGTTGAGTAATGGATTATTTATGTTCTTCTTATAGTTGACGTAATCTTAATTCTCGACCATGCTATAGTTCCAATCGCAATATAGACCAGTGATATGAAAAGTAAATATAATTGGTTACTGATGGAATGCAGATTATTAGTCAAAATTGAATAAATAAATACTGAAAAATTAAAAACATATTCAACTGGGTTTAAATTATATAGTGTATTTATAAAAAAATTTGAAGATTCACCACGATACACTGCTAAATACGTTGCAGGAAAAATCAATATATTAACAAGTGTATAAGCGGATGACGCTCGTACGGATAAGCTGGCAACAGATAAGGATAACATAAATAAAGGAATTAAAACTACTAAATATGTGCATGCTGCAGTCAGGAACAAAATCAAGATAGGATAGGTAAAGACGAGAGAGATAGTAACAGTAAATAGAGCTAGGCAAAATATACCAAAAATAATTTGACTAAAAACTAATCCAAAAATAACAGGTGTTTTTGAACCACAAAGAAATACAAAACTTTTCAAAATACCTAGTTCTCTAAAATTGGTTAAAGTTAATCCAACTCCATTAAAAAGTATCAATACTATTGTGAATGCCCAAAAACTAGCAAAGTAAAATACAGCTTTTGATACGTCAGGCTTAGTGTGGAACCAACTATAATTTATGGTAAAAAACAATAAAAGTGGCAAAATAATTGACCAAGCTAATGCAATCTTTTCATCGATCATTGATTTTAAAAATACTATAAAAAACTCATATGATTTTTTTAGCATTTATTACTTCCCTTTCTTTAATTGAGAAAATTTTTTATGTGGATTAAATATAGATACATCTGAGAGGATAAGGAAATGGGCTTATTCAAAAGGGATTCTCTTTGAAAAAGATCATTAAGTGCCAAAGTCAAGGCTTTCTATTATCAAAAAGAAGGAATATGGTCGTTTGCTGGCGGAATATAAATTTTTTCCAATTCCTCAAAATCCTATAAAGCTTAGGGGAACGGAATTAACCTATACAAGTTTTTAAAAATTGATTGATTAAATTTACTAGAGAATTTATAATCCATTGGATTGAGTAATGCTGTATTCATATGTGGATAACAATCACTTGAAAAAACTTTTACTATTTTTGTATTAAAATCCATTCTTTCAGGTATAAATGTTGCATAAACTGAAATATCAAGATCTTCTACCACTTTTCGGATTTTGTTACTTAAATTTATTCGTTCTTGACTAGTATTTTTGTGGAATTGATATGGATTATATTGCGTTTTTGTATCGATGACAAATTTGTACTCTTGTTTAAAAGCCTCTGGGCTTAAAGTGTTACAATATTCATAATATAAATCACCATCGCTGCTTTCACTCTCATCGTTATTCCCCCAAAAGCCAGTCATAAATTGGAAATACTCATTCATAGCTCTTTCAATTGCATTCATAATGTTCCAATGTGCTCCTGCGCCAATACTGAAACTTTCTTTTCCAAAACCTAAAGCTAGTACCACCTTAATTTCGTCTGTTATCGAAATGTCAACCAGATAAAATTCTTGGATACCCTTGTATGTTCTACTCATATTTATTATCTTTTTAAGATCAATATTGTTTAACAAATTTAGCGGAATTAATTTCCCTGCTTTTTTGGTTAACCATGTATGGATCAGTGATTGTCTTTCAATAAATTCAAGAAAAGCTGCTTCAAGTGCAAAATCGCTTGAAGTGTGTGATGCTACTCCACAAGTATCACTAAACGCGTTACTCATATCTCTATCATTAAAGATAGGCAATCCATACTCTAAAATGACATCCTCAAGTGGTATGTTAATTGTCTCCCCTGTCACTAAATTAAAAGCTTCCACATAATATTTTATTCCTTGATTATTTTTAATTAATGGGTTAAAAAGAGCTAATCTTTCAAGATGTTCGCCAATAGCAGCTGCTATTGCTTTTTTGCTATTATTCTTAACCGAATTCCCATATGCTGCTTTATGTAATGCACAATCCACATAGCAATTAGAATATCCGCTTTGAAAAATCCCTTTCTTTATCCAGATTTTATTTGCAACAAAAGGATGTCCACTAATTAGATTATTAATTAAGTAATGCATAGGTATCTCCTTTTATAGTATTGGACACATTGGAATACTTTTTAAAGACTCTTGATCTAGATTGACTGTAAACCGATTGACATCGCTATCAATATTGATATACTTCTTAAGTGCAGCGTGATTGTAAAGATTAGGGGAAATGGCTTTAATAACTATTAAATTTCTATTTACAATTTGATTTAAAACAACTGTATGTAGTTCTTTTACCCAAAATGGTAGGTTTTGAACAATAAGGTCTATTTCCCCTTCAGCATCTAATGTTGAAAATTCGTTATCCTTCCTTTGTTCCTCATAAGTGTCTAGACCATCTAAAATTTCAATATACTCTAGACATTCAGGGTTCATTTGAGAATTTAAAACGATGCCAGAATAGGAATCGGAATCTAGTTCTTCTGTTTGGAACCTAAAAAAAGCGTCATCGTAAACTTCTTTGAGTAAATATGCTTCTGACATAGCTTTATGAATCGCAGTAGTAAGAACAACACTTGAACCTACTCCTGCCATAAATTTAAAAGGAGTAATATGATTTGGATTTATCACAATAATAAACGCAACTTTTAATGGACTGAATGTTTCTTCAACATAAGCTCGTACTTGGTATCCTTCTTTCCGAAAAAGGTCAAAGTATATTGAACTATAACGAGTTAAATCAAGTTTTCTTCCTTGTTTACCATACCAAAAAAGAAAAGTGGAATTTTTTTCCAAAAGTTCTTTTATTGCATTTAACATAGCCACATTACTGTTTGTGTAAGTTGCCGTTCCAGAAGTATCGGAAATAAAAGGAGCTTTGTTATTCAGTCTAGTATAGTATTTTGATATATAGGATACACTCCCACTTATTAGATCAAATGATCTAATCATATCATCTTCATCAGCTCCATTGGCTCCAATTACTAATGCTCGGCGTTCTAAGGATTCAGAAAAACCTTTCATAATTGACTTTTTTTTATCTCGAGAAATTGAGCCACAGTCAACCGGCCCTAGTCCACCATCTTCACTTTTGAATGTTCCGATCCTTGATGTCGATAAATAGATCGTTTTATTAATGAAAATTGATTCTTTATAACCAAAATTTCTTTTAGATACCTCAAACATCATTTTTTTCACCAAACCACTGGATTAATGCCACTGGTGCTAATCTGGGATTTAAACCAGATAAATATGTTAAAGCATTATCATTAAAACCAGCAAAGCAGAAGTCACCTAAGTTATTAAATTTACTAATTGACTCCCTAAAACTTTGGCACATTGCTCCTACTTCTATTAGTGCATATCTATAGCCGCGTTTTCGATATTTAGTTATAGCCCGTTTTAAATCAATAGCGTAACCAATTGCTATATTCGAAAATAAAAAACTGTCAGTTGGATTAATTTGTTTTTTTACTTCTTCAATACTTTGCTCGCTATATTCCTTAAGTAAAATCAACTCAAATTGTGTAGAATTAAATAAATAACACCCCTTAATATCAACGCCTTTTAGTACATTTTTATTAAAAATGTATACGAGTGGTAATATTGGGTACAATCCTCCTGCAGAAGGATAGTTTTTGGATAAAGTGTTAGAAAATCTTCCGAATGAATCACGTAGAATTTCCCCAAAGTCATCCATCTCTATACTCCAATCATTCACAAATGTTCTGCAACTTCTACTGCGTTCGACAAAATCCGGTTCAACACTGAATTGGAAGGATTTCTCATAATAATCTGGAATAATGTCAGTAAATTCGACCAAGCCCATCCATTCAAGCAAATTCTTATCATATTCGAACATAATCTCTGATATCCAACAGGTTTCTTGATGCATTTTTATAACTTCGTTTAGTAACCGGTTATTAAGAACCTCTGCTTGCAAGTGATTCGAAAAATCATCTTTCCTTCTTTTTTGCACTAATAATTCCTGCTTCTCATTCCTTCTATTCATAACAATCACACAGCTCCCAATGAATTGAAGTATCTTCATACTTTTTCAAATCGTCCAACTTCATTATCGTAGCCTTATTAATGTCTTCATGATGAATTTTAGAGTAGGTGAAATCATTTATTAATAATTGAATGCGCTTGACTAAACATGCGGCAATAATAATCCGTTGAGCATTAGTTAATGGAACGCCGATTTCTATGTTTTGATCCAAAGAATAAAGAATATCAACAACTTGTTGATAAGTTAAATTTTCTGCGCTTCCAATCCTCATATGTGATTCAATGTGACCAATATGACAGCAATGGCAAGGATTACACCAATTTCGATTGTAAAGTGAATCCATATAAAATTTATTATTATAAATATAGCTCATCAAAAGATAGGAATTATCTGCTTTTAAATGCCTATCCCTTATCATCTTACCTAAGTTTTTGTTATAAGGATTAAGAAAAACCAGCGATAGTTCATTTTTCCCAATTTGTTGTAAGTCATTTATTTCAATTGACTTAATTGATAATTTGTCTTTGAAATCTTCCGATAGTGTTTTTAACAAAATTTCATCTATAAAAGAATCATTACTCATAACTGTAATTAAATCGATCTTAATCTTTTTTTCTTTTACAGCACTTATTAACCCATTTGTTTCAAGAAATTCAATAGCTTGCATTTTGTCATCTTTGAAACACTCTTCTAAAAACGATTCTGAAATTTCTTTCATGTCAGTTTTGTCCCATAGCAATATTAAATCTATTAGTTCCCTATTGTGAATCTTCATTATTCCATTTATAGTTTGAACAACCAGTTCTCCATTTGGTAAATAATGGCACAAAAATTTATTGATTCGATAGTTTGAAATCATATTTACATTCACCTTTGCCTTCATTCCGTATTTATATCAACGCTGACCTATTTTGATATACCATAGCCGGTTTTAAATGACCCAAACTGCAATTTTTTCTGTTTGTTAGACGGTTGAGGCTCAGCATTTCTTTCACGATATTGTTTAACAGTTTCTCTTAATGTTGAAACGATAAGAGAGTAGTTATAGTATCGCTACAAAATAACTCTATCAATCATTAGATTATCCATCAGTTGTCCCAATTAGTAAGGATTCGGTACTGCTTGTCAATAGGAACCTTTCCACATGTCTTACACTTACTACCTGAAAAGAGATCGGCCTCAAAACTTCCAAACGGTAAACTAACCAATTTCGTTAGTAAACAGGAATCTAGGTCAAACTTTATTCCGAAGTCGTTTGGTAATTATCTAGCCCGTTTACCGTGTATGCTCTTCGCAAATCCTCAATAAACTGCCGGTTTTCGAAGTATATGTACGGATTGATCACTTTAATCCAGGTGAGGGTGAATCAGTTTATCCCGAAGGTGACATTTATGTTTAAAAATTCTTAGCCAAATTCAAAACAGCAAGTAAATATCTTTGCACCAACCTTCATTTTGAATTTGGCCGAATTTACTAAGCCCTACTCCAAAGATATAACAGCATTTTATTTTTTAGCTATAGTAGCAGCACCGCTGCTTGATGATGAAGATGAGGCACAAAGTCGACCGCCGCCTTTTGATTTGTCAGTTAAAGATTGAATAGTGTTGAAATTCGAACCAATACCAAACTTTGAAACTCCTAATCCACCCCCATCACCGATAATTTCTTTGCTGGCACCTCGAACAATCTCTTTTTCCATACTTTTATATACCCTCCCAAAAAAAATTAATGATGGACATAAATTCCATCTGTTTCTAATATAAGGTAATTGTGAAATTTTGTAAAGAAAATCAAATTGTTATGCAAATATTCTGATATTTTTGCCAATAATCTCGAGAGTATTTTTGCATTTCCAATTTTAGTCGTTACTACTTTTAGAGCCTATGTGTTATTTTTGGATCTGATGCTAGATTAAATATTGAACACTGAGAACAGAGAGCACACCAAAATACTTAACAAGATATGATAAGGAATTTAAAATACAAACGAATCAACTTATCCAGGAAGGTGTTTCAGTGGACCGGGTAGCCTAGCATGAACACGTTGCAACGCTAGAGCAGCCAATTTTAAGTGAGATGGTTTAGAGGTTATCTATGGAAATCTGTAGGTTATTTAAGTCCTGATGATAAGGACTGAGCAACTTTCAGAAGCCTATTCGTGACCATAGGGAGGAGCATGGAATCTTAATAAAGGCATTGCGCTTCATAGCAAATAACAACATACGAATCAAGACAAAATTAGAAGGTCTGAGTCCAGTAAATTATCGACTCAAACCTTACATGATTTCAAATAACTTTTGGGGCCACTTGCTTTTACCGCCGGTGATTTCTTTTTATTTTCCTTCTACCGGTATTCTCCTTATACCGGCGGGTTTTGGCTGGCAGGAGGATTTTGGTTGTTGTCGCCTGGAGGCTGTTGCTCCATCGCTGCCTGTTGTTCTGCCTGAGCAGCGGCCTGCTTTTTCTTTTTGCCAGTCAGGAATCTCCACAGTCCGCCGATCGCAACTACGATCAGGACCCAGCCCTTTTTCAAAAAGAGCAGCAGACCCGCGAGAATCCCCACTTTCTTTGCAATCGCGACGCCCAAACCGCCGAGGACAAGCCCAGTCAGGCCGTACTCTGCCACTTTGTCTGTCGCTTCATTGAAATCTTCGTAACGATTGCCTTCTTTCAGTTTAAAAGTAGGAATGATTTCATCATGCAGCTTCTTTTTATCGCGTTGCAAATTGTTCGGATCGGAAATCAGCAGAAAAGAAACAAAGCCTTGGCGGGTCAGAACCTGAACGTTGTAGTTGATCAAAGGAGTCTTCTGGTAATCCTCGCCAAGCATGGACCATTCCAGCGTGTGGGTTTTCTCATCGTAGAACGGCTTTACATCCCAGCCGATGACGTGTAGCTGGTCTTCCGGCTTTCTTTCCTTGTTCGCCGCTTCCGTTCCTTCCTTGTAGCTTTCCAAAATGGCATCGGCGTCAATGTTGTTCTTTTCCTCGTCCTTGATATGCCCTACCTCTTCGTACTCCATGACGACGATCCATTGCTCATTTTCATTCTGAGGAAAAATGCTTCCGATTTCATTTTCGGTGGGAATATTGCCGATCTGCTTTTGCAGCTTGATTGTGTCCTCACCACTCAAAAAGACAAAATCCTTGCCCAGATCCAAAGTACCAAGACCTGATCCGACCTCGACGGATTTTCCTCCTTCGATCCAGTTCAGCTCTGGCTCAGCACTCGCTGCAGCGACGACCCCAAACGTCATGGCAACGCTCAGTAAACAAGACAGGATGGTTTTTTTCTTCATTTTCTAGTCCTTTCTCTCTCTAGCCCTTGGTTTTGTAAAAACGAACCTCCACATCGTACCATACAGTTTTAAACAGGGAAAATCATACAATTCTCCCAAAAAGAAAAACGAGCTTGGATTTTCTAGTCCCTATTTACCATGCATTTCCTACCAGTCCCCTAACAAAAGGAGGGATGCCGGAATGGACAAGACCCAAAAAGGCTACGCTATCAAAAAATGCGCAAATCGGGAGCGATACCGCCATGGATCTACATACCGGAACCTTTTACTGGCCAAACAGGCTTCCTGATCCCCCCTCCTATCCCGCTCTGGATTCTGATCTTTCCTGTGACGTGCTGATTATCGGCGCGGGGATTTCAGGGGCCCAATGCGGCTACTACCTAAGTGAGCTGGGGCAGGACGTCGTGATCGTGGAAAAGGGCAAGGCCGGGCTTGGCAGCACTTGTACCAATACGGCAGTATTGCAATATGCCGGAGATAAAATGGCCCACGAGCTGGCAGACAGCTTCGGGGAAACCGCCGCCATCCGCCATTTGAAGCTGTGCCGGGAAGCTATCGATGACATGGAAGCAGCTATCAGGGATATCGGGCGGGACACAGAATTCGAGCGTCGGGACAGCTTGTACTACGCGAGTGCGAAAAAGGATGTCGCGAAGCTTGAAAAAGACTTCGCCCTCCTCACGAGAAACGGCTTTTCCCTTGATCTTTTGACGGAAAAGCAAATCAGGCAGCGCTATCCATTCTCCAAGCATGCTGCCCTCTACATCTACGGCGACGCCGAGATGAATCCGTATGCGTTTACGCTGGGTCTGCTGGAAACCGCCCATGCCAGAGGGGTCCGCATCTATGAGAACACCAAGATTACGGGCAAGAAGCTGAATAAAGACGGGACTGCCTTCATCCTGACTGACGGGAGATGCCAAATCCGGGCCCGCACAGTGATCGTTGCCGCCGGCTGCGAGAGTCTTGCATTCAAACGCGAACAGAATGCCTCGGTCATCAGCTCCTACGCCGTGATTTCAAACCCCGTCGACGACTTGTCCATGTGGTCCGACCGCACGTTGATCTGGGAGACTGCCCGCCCTTACATGTACATGCGAACGACGAAGGATAACCGCATCATCATCGGCGGTCTGGATAAAAAGACCGCCTCCGCAAACAAGCGAGACTCGATGCTGCCCCAGAAAAGAGAGAAGCTGATCCAAAAGTTCAACGAGCTCTTTCCAGGCCTGAACGTACAGCCCGCCTACCAGCTTGCCGCATTTTACGGAGGGTCGCGTGACGGCCTTCCGATGATCGGCATGTACGATGATTACCCGGGCTGGTACTTTTTGTTCGCCTATGGGGACAGCGGGATTGTCTACAGCATGCTGCTGGCCAAAATATTGCGGGATGTGATCATAAGCGGCTCTCATCCTGATCTGGGATTATACCGTCAGCAGCGTCCTGGTGTTCATGAGCAGCCTGTCATCTGATTGGCTGCCAGCAAACTTCAGCAGATTGCTTTGGGATGCAACAGCCCCGGAATCATAGACTTCAGAAGTTGGAGATCCCATTCTCCATCTGCTCCCTGTACAGATAGACAAAAAAGAAGTCGTCTCATCAACGAGACGACCTCTCTTGTATGCCTTCTGTTTTCGTTACTCCAAAATATCTTTACCTACACTTTAAATCTTTGCACCAAGTCGTTTAACTCCTCCATCATCTTGGAAAGAGCTTCTGCCGACGAAGCGATTTCCTCCATGGCCGCAAGCTGCTCTTCGGTGGCGGCGGAGACATTTTGCGAACCGGAGGCGGTTTCATTGGCGATATGGGCAATCTGGCGGATTACGTCCATGACCCCGTCCATTCCGGCCTTCAGCTTTTCAGCAGAAGAAGCTACACTGTCGATCTGCTGTGCTACCTCGCCTACCGAGCCTTGAATGTGGCCAAAGGATTCCCCTGCGCCATGCACCAACTGGATTCCTTCCCGTACCTCTTGGGTGGCCGACTCCATCGATGTAACGGCCTTCGCTGTTTCTGCCTGAATAGCTGCGATCAAATCAGCGATTTGCTGTGCTGATCCGGAAGACTGTTCAGCCAGCTTCCGCACTTCGTCGGCAACAACGGCAA
>k87-618662_pt1 | contig 10931 bp, 8 predicted proteins | sample MGYA00084031_6733416 | MGnify analysis MGYA00084031
AGCCGCCCGGGTCGGTACGCCCGACGGTCAGCCCGCGGTGATGTCGACGCCGCCGGCGATGGCCACCGAGTGGGTCTCGAAGCCGTGGCCCTGGGCGAGGACGCGGATGTCGGCGGGCACCGGTGCGGTCCCCAGCACGAGCACGGTGGGGCCGGCGCCGGAGACGGTCGCCGCATGGCCGCGGGCGCGCAGTTCGGCGACCAGGGTGCTGGTCGGGAGCATTGCCGACGCCCGGTACGGCTGGTGCAGGCGATCGGCGGAGGCCGCCATCAGGTTGCTCGGATCGGAGGTCAGCGCCACGACGGCGAGCGCTGCCCGGCTGAGGTTGAAGATCGCGTCCTCGCGGGGGACGGAGTCCGGCAGCAGACCGCGGGTGAACGAGGTCGACGACTCGGTGTCGGGGACGAACACGGTCGCGCAGACATCGGGGTGCACGGCCAGGCGGTGCGCATGGTAGGAGTCCACCCCGTCCGCGGACTCCGTCCAGGTGACCACCGCGGACCCGAGCACGCTCGCGGCCGCGTTGTCGGGATGTCCCTCGAACTCGCCGGACAGCTGCACGAGCTCGGCATCGGACAGGCCGGCGCCGAAACCGGCCGCCCGGACGAGGCCGGAGGCGGCCGCGAGTCCCGACACCGCCGCGGCGGCCGACGACCCCAGGCCCCGTGAGTGCGGGATCGTGTTGACGCAGCGCAGTTTCAGGCCGGGCGCGGAGACACCCGCGTGGGCGAGGCCGCGCCGGAGGGCCCGCACGACGAGATGGGAATCGTCCCGCGGCACGTTCGCCGAACCCTCCCCCTCGACGTCGAGGACGACGCCGGAGTCGATGGTCTCGACGATGACCTCGTCGTAGATACCCAGCGCGATGCCCAGGCAGTCGAATCCCGGTCCCAGGTTGGCACTCGAGGCCGGGACGCGGACGCGGGTGGACACCCCCACGGGGAGCTGTCGAGGCGCCACCCCGGGGCGGGCCATCTCATCGGGCTGCGTCATCTCACCGGTTCTCGTCATCTCGCCGGGTTCGGTCATCTCACCAGAGGTCATCTCGCCGGGCACCTCCTCAGCCGACCCCGAGCGCCTTGGCGACCGCGACCGGATCGACCGGGACGGCCTCGACCTCGGGGATCCCGGCGAGCGCGGTGTCGGGATCCTTCAGACCGTTGCCGGTCACCGTACACACGACGGTCGACCCGGCCTCGATCCAGCCGTCCGCGCGGGCCGCGAGGAGACCGGCGACGCTGGCCGCCGACGCGGGCTCGACGAACACACCCTCCTTGCCGGCGACGAGGCGGTAGGCCTCGAGCAGCTTCTCGTCGGTCGCCGCGCGGAACTGGCCGTTCGACTGCTCCTTGGCGGCGACGGCCTGGTTCCAGCTGGCCGGCGAGCCGATGCGGATGGCGGTGGCGATGGTCTCGGGGTCCTTCACCGGCGCGCCGTTGACCAGCGGCGCGGCACCGGCTGCCTGCACGCCGAGCATGCGCGGCAGCGACGAGGAGACGCCGTCGGCGTGGTACTCGGTGTAGCCCTTCCAGTACGCGGTGATGTTGCCGGCGTTGCCGACCGGCAGCGCGTGCACGTCGGGGGCGCGTCCGAGGACGTCGACGATCTCGAAGGCGGCGGTCTTCTGTCCCTCGATGCGGGCCGGGTTGACCGAGTTCACCAGCTCGATCTCACCGAACTCCGCGGTCGCCTTGCGGGCGAGCTCGAGGCAGTCGTCGAAGTTGCCCTGGACCTGGATGATCTTGGCGCCGTGCATGACCGCCTGGGCGAGCTTGCCCATCGCGATCTTGCCCTGCGGGATGAGCACCGCGCAGGTGATGCCCGCGCGGGTGGCGTAGGCGGCGGCCGACGCCGAGGTGTTGCCGGTGGACGCGCACAGCACGGCGGTCTTGCCGTTGTTGACCGCGTTGCTCACGGCCATGGTCATGCCGCGGTCCTTGAACGAGCCGGTCGGGTTGAGACCCTCGACCTTCAGGTAGACCTCACAGTCGGTCAGCGACGACAGATGCGGCGCGCTGATCAGCGGGGTGCCGCCCTCGAGGAGGGTCACCACCTTCCAGTCGTCGGCGACGGGCAGCCGCGAACGGTATGCCTCGATCAGGCCGGGCCACGCGCGGTGCACGGGCGCAGAAGTCGCTTCAGTCATCGGTACCTTCCAATCGCAACACACTCGACACCTTGATGACGGCGTCCATGTCTTCCAGCGCCGCAACGCAATCCGACTGCGCCCGGTCGGGGGCCCGGTGCGTCACGACGATCAGGCGGGCATCGTCGCCCGCGCCTTCCTGGCGCACCGCGGCGATGCTCACCGACCGCTTCGTGAACTCACCGGCGACCTGCGCGAGCACGCCCGGTCGGTCGGAGACGCGCATCGAGATGTAGTAGCGGGTGGGTACGTCGTCGATCGGGGCGATCGGCAACGAGGCGTAGGTGGACTCCAGCGGTCCGCGTCCGCCGTGGACGCGGTTGCGCGCGGCCATCACCAGGTCGCCGAGCACGGCCGACGCGGTCGGCGCACCGCCGGCGCCCTGGCCGTAGAACATCAGGCGGCCCGCGTTCTCGGCCTCCACGACGACGGCGTTGAACGCGCCGTTCACGCTGGCCAGCGGGTGGCTCAGCGGGATGAGCGCGGGGTACACACGCGCGGAGATCCGCTGTCCGCCGTGCTCGTCGCGAACCCGCTCGCAGATCGACAGCAGCTTGATGGTGCAGTCGAACTTCTTGGCCGCGACGAGGTCGTCGGAGGTCACCGCGGTGATGCCCTCGCGGTAGACGTCGGCGGCGGTGACGCGGGAGTGGAACGCGATCGAGGCGAGGATCGCGGCCTTCGCCGCGGCGTCGTAGCCCTCGACGTCGGCGGTGGGATCGGCCTCGGCGTATCCGAGTCGTCCCGCCTCGGCGAGGGTCTCGGAGTAGCCGGCCCCGGTCTCGTCCATCGCCGAGAGGATGAAGTTGGTCGTGCCGTTGACGATTCCGGCGACCCGCTCGACGGTGTCACCGGCGAGCGACTGCATGAGCGGCCGGATCACCGGGATCGCACCGGCGACGGCGGCCTCGAAGTACAGGTCGACCTTCGCCTCGGCGGCCGCGGTGGCGAGCTCGCCGGTGTACTCGGCGAGCAGCGCCTTGTTGGCGGTCACGACGGACTTGCCGTTCTCGAGTGCGGTGCGGATGAGCGCGCGGGCGGGGTCGATGCCGCCCATGAGCTCGACGACGATGTCGACGTCGTCGCGGGCCACGAGCGCCGCCGGATCGTCGGTCAGCAACTCCTGGCCGATCTTGCGCGGCCGGCTCAGGTCCCGCACGGCGACGCCGCGCAGCTCCAGGGGCGCGCCGACGCGCGAACGCAGGTCGTCGGCGCTCTCGGTGATGATGCGCACCACCTCCGCACCGACGTTGCCCATCCCGAGTACCGCCACCCCGATGGGCCGCACGGCGTTCACCTCGCTTGTCTCGCTTGTGTTCTGATCTGTTCCGCTCACGAGCTCACCTCCAGGCCGAGGAAGTCGTCGATGGTCTCGCGCCGCAGCAACAGGCGTGCCCGGCCGTCGGCGACCGCCACCACCGGGGGACGCATGGTCATGTTGTAGCGGCTCGACATCGAGTAGCAGTAGGCGCCGGTCGCGGCCACGGCGATGAGGTCGCCGGGTGCCAGATCCTCCGGCAGCCAGCAGTCCTTGATGACGATGTCGCCGCTCTCGCAATGCTTTCCGACGACGCGGCAGACGACTGCCGACGCGGTGGAGACCCGGGAGACCAGCCGGACGTCGTACTCGGCCTGGTACAGCACGGTCCGGATGTTGTCGCTCATGCCGCCGTCGACGGAGACGTAGCGGCGCACCGCCCCGCCGCCGAGCGCGACGTCCTTGATGGTGCCGACGCGATACAGCGTGATGGTGCCCGGTCCGGCGATCGCGCGGCCGGGTTCGACGGCGATGGTCGGCATCGGCAGGTCCACGGCCTCCGACTCGCGGCGCACGATGGCGGCCAGGGTCTCGGCGACCTTGTCCACAGGCAGTGGATCTTCCTCTGGGAGGTACGAGATGCCAAGTCCCCCACCGAGATCCACGATCGACATCTGAGAGGTCTTCTCGACGCCGAACTCCGCCACCACGTCGTGGAGCAGACCCAGCACGCGATGGGCGGCGAGCTCGAAGCCGTCCATGTCGAAGATCTGCGATCCGATGTGGCTGTGCAGGCCGACGAGACGCAGGTTGTCGGTGGCGAACACGCGGCGGATGGCGTCCATAGCCACCCCGCCCGCCAGTGCGAAGCCGAACTTCTGGTCCTCGTGCGCGGTCGAGATGAACTCGTGGGTGTGCGCCTCGACGCCGACGGTCACCCGGACGAGCACATCGGTGACCACTCCCCGCTCGCGCGAGATCGCGTCGAGCCGTTCGATCTCCACCATCGAGTCGAGGACGACGTGACCGATCTTCGCGTCGACCGCGGCGGCCAGTTCCTCGACGCTCTTGTTGTTGCCGTGCATGGCGATCCGCTCGGGCGGGAAGCCGGCCCGCAACGCGATGGCGAGTTCGCCGCCGCTGCACACGTCCAGCGACAACCCCTCCTCGGCGACCCAGCGCGCGACCTCGCTGCACAGGAACGCCTTCGACGCGTAGTGGACCCGGCCGTACGGCCCGAATGCGGCCATCATGTCGCGGCAGCGCGACCGGAAGTCGGCCTCGTCGATGATGAACGCGGGCGTGCCGAACTCCTCGGCGAGCTCGCCGACACCGACCCCGGCGATGCGGAGCTCACCGGAATCGTCGCGGGCGGCGTTGCGCGGCCAGACCTTCGCCGGGATCTCGGCGAGAACCGCCGGATCGTTGGGCCGCTGCGCGAGATGCGGAGCGGCGAGCAGTTCGGCGTGCCGGGGGCCGGCCGGGTGCGCGCTCACATCTGCTCCGGAGCGCTGACGCCGACGAGTGCCAGCCCGTTGGCCAGCACCTGCCGGGTGGCCTCGCACAGGGCGAGACGTGCGCGGTGGATGTCGGCGACCTCCTCGTCGCCCTGCGGCAACACACGGCACTTCGCGTAGAAGCGGTGGTAGGTGCCGGCGAGGGCCTCGAGGTAGCGGCACACGCGGTGCGGCTCGCGCAGGGCGGCCGCGGTCGACACGACCTCGTCGAAGTCGCCGAGGGTGCGGATCAGCTCGCCCTCGGCCGGATCGTCGAGCAGGTCGAGGTGGTCCAGCGACGACACGACGCCGAGGTCGGCGGCGTTGCGGGCCAGCGCCGACATCCGGGCGTGCGCGTACTGCACGTAGTAGACCGGGTTGTCGTTGGACTGCTTGGTGAGCAGGTCCAGGTCGATGTCGATGTTGATGTCGACCGACGAGCGGATCAGCGAGTACCGCGCGGCGTCGACGCCCACCGCGTCGACCAGGTCGTCGAGGGTGACCACGTTGCCCGCGCGCTTGGACATGCGCACCGGCTTGCCGTCCTTGACGAGGTTGACCATCTGGCCGATGAGCACCTCGACGCTGTCCGGGTCGTCCCCGAGGGCCGCGGCGGCGGCCTTGAGCCGGCTGATGTAGCCGTGGTGGTCGGCGCCGAGCATGTAGATGCACAGGTTGAAGCCGCGGTTGCGCTTGTCGCGGTAGTAGGCGATGTCACCGGCGATGTAGGCGGCGTTGCCGTCGCTCTTGATGACGACGCGGTCCTTGTCATCGCCGAAGTTGGTCGACCGCAGCCACCAGGCGCCGTCCTTCTCGTACAGGTTGCCGTTGGCCTTGAGCTCGTCGATGCACCGGTCGACGAGCCCGGTCTCGAACATCTTGTTCTCGTGCGTGTAGACGTCGAAGTCGGTGCCGAACTCGTGGAGGCTCTCCTTGATGTGCGTGAACATCAGCTCGACGCCGATCGAGCGGAAGGTCTCGACGCGCTCGTCCTCGGGCAGCTCCAGCACGCCGGGGGCCTGCTCGACGACCTTGGCCGCGATCTCGTTGATGTAGGCGCCGGCGTAGCCGTCCTCGGGGACCGGGTTGCCCAGCGCCGCGGCCTCCAGCGAGCGTGCGAAGCGGTTGATCTGCTCACCGTGGTCGTTGAAGTAGTACTCGCGGGTGACGTCGGCGCCGCGTGCGGCGAGGACGCGGCCCAGCGCGTCGCCGACCGCGGCCCAGCGGGTGCCGCCGAGGTGGATCGGGCCGGTCGGGTTCGCCGAGACGAACTCCAGGTTGATGATCGAACCGGCGAGCTCCTCGCCGCGGCCGTAGCCGTCGCCCTGCTCGAGCACGGTCGCGACGACGGTGTTCTGCGCGGCGGCGCCGAGCCAGATGTTGACGAATCCCGGACCGGCGACGTCGGTCTTCGCGATGCCCTCGGCGGCGGCGAAGGCCTCGCCCAGCCAGCCGGCGAGCTCGCGGGGAGCCACGCCGAGTCGCTTGCCGAGCTGCAGGGCGATGTTGGTGGAATAGTCGCCGTGGTCGGCGTGACGCGGGCGCTCGACGGTGATGGAGTCGGGCACCAGGGTCTCGTCCAGTCCATGGTCGCGAACCACGGTCAGGGTCACGGCGCGCAGCAGCGCAGCGAGGTCGGCGGGAGTCACGGGACACCATCCTATTGGCCGGGCCCCTTCCACCGATAATCGCACCCTCCCTGCGCCGACGCACCGCGACTCCGCCGAACGCGCCGGGTCCATCAGTAGACTCGTCTGCGCCCGCGCGTGGACGCCGAGGATCCGCGCTCGCGTGCAGTGACCCATCGGATGAGGAAAGAAGTCAATGGCGCGCAAATCCGGGGCCAACGTCCCCAAGGCTCGTAAGAAGTCCGGGTCCGTCCCCAAGTCGGGCGGGATCGACTGGATGGTGGTCGGCTCCGTCGTCGTCGTGATCGGACTCATCGCGGGACTCGCGATCTACCTCGTCCCCAAGTTCAACGAGAAGCGCGAGAACGAGCGCGACGACATCGCGGTGGAATCGGTGTCGGAATTCATCCCGTCCCCGCAGAAGCCGGACCCGTCCGACGACATCCCCGGCGTCACCAAGATCTACTACGAGGCCGGCAAGCACGTGAACGCCACGCAGCGCGTCGCCTACGACCAGACGCCGCCGTTCGGTGGTCCGCACGACGAGATCTGGGCGACCTGCACCGGCGTCGTCTACCCGAACCCGCTGCGCCCGGAGAACGCGGTCCATGCGCTCGAGCACGGCTCGATCTGGATCACCTACAACCCGGACACCATCTCGCCGGAGGACCTCGACCACCTCAAGCGCCTCGTCCGCGGCGAGCAGTACCTGTTCCTGTCGCCCTACCCCGGCCAGGACTCGCCCGTCTCGCTGCAGAGCTGGGGCCACCAGCTGAAGCTCGACTCGGCGACCGACGAGCGGGTCAACCAGTTCATCACCGCGCTGCGCCGCAACACGATGCCGGGCGTCTACAAGGAGAACCCGCAGGCCGCGGCCTACCCGGAGACCCAGGCGACCTGTACCGCCATCCCGGGCTTCGACCCGTCCAACCCGCCGCCCGCCGACGAGGGCGAGCCGGGTCCCGACGCGGTCCCGATGGATGGCGGCGGCGACAACCCGATGCCGGACGGCAACTGATCGCCCGCGAGAAGGACTTCCGATGAGCGAGACACCCGAGGGCACCGCACCCGCCACCGAACCCGCCCCCGCGCCGCGGCGTCGCACCGCGCTGCTGGCACTCGCCGGCGTCGCGATCCTGCTGGTCGGCGTCGGCCTCGGCCTGCTGATCCAGGCGAGCCTGGACGACGACAAGAGCGATGCCGAGACCCCCGGCCCGGCGGCGGTCGGATTCGCGCAGGACATGATCCGGCACCACGAGCAGGGTGTGGAGATGGCGGCCATCGAGCTCGAGCACGGCACCGACCCGCAGGTGCGCAGCATGGCCTTCGACATCCTGACCACACAGTCCAACGAGATCGGCCAGATGCAGTCGTGGCTGGTCCGCTGGGGCAAGCCGATCAACAACCCCGGCGAGCCGATGGACTGGATGGGTCACGGCTCCGCCGACTCCTCCGGTGAGGACCACGGCGATCACGGCGCAGGCGGCCACGTCGACCACGGCTCGACACCGTCGAACGCCGACGCCGAACAGCCCGCGATGCCCGGCATGGCGACGTCGGCCGAGATGGAGCGGTTCCGCGCGATGCGCGGGCCGGAGGTCGACACGACCTTCCTGCAGCTCATGCTGCGCCACCACGAGGGCGGGCTGCACATGATGGAGTACGCCGCGAACCCGGCCAACGTCTCCCAGCCCTACGTCCGCGAGATGGCGGCCGGGATGGAGCGCACCCAGGAGAAGGAGATCGGGATCATCAAGGCGATGCTCGCCGAGCGCGATGCCCGGCCGTTGCCGATGAACTGAGCCACCGGGCGGGTCCGTCGGCGATGGTCTGACGTCGGCAAACTAAGGGATCCGAATGGTCATGGGGGTTCGGGACGCAACTCCGGCCGAAGGTGCGGGTCCGCCCCCGCGGGTCTCCGTGCTCGGTTCGGTCTCCTGCGAGATCGATTCCGAACCAGTGGATCTCGGGCCTCGCAGACAGCGGGCGGTCCTGGCGCGCCTCGTGGCGGGTCAGGGACGCGTGGTGTCCACGGACCGATTGATCGACGACCTGTGGAACGGCGAACCACCGCCCAAGGCCCTTGCCGGACTACAGGTTCAGGTGTCGAACCTCCGCCGCGTCATCGAACCGTGGCGGCCCCCTCGGGCGCCCGCCACGGTGCTCGTCAGTGAACAACCCGGTTACGCGTTGCGGCTGCCGCGCGCCGCGGTCGACGCGTGGGCCTTCGAATCCGTCGTCGCCGCGGCCGAACCCGTCGAGCCCGTGCGGCGACTGGACGATCTCGACGCTGCGCTCCGACTGTGGCGGGGCGAGCCCTACGGGGTCTTCTCCGGCGAGACGTGGGCGCAACCCGAGGTCGCGCGACTGCAGGATCTCCGGCGATCCGCGGTGGAACAGTGGGCGGCACTCGCCGTCGATCACGGGCAGGCACCACAGGTAGCGCAGATGCTGCCCGCAGAGTGCGAGGACCAGCCCACCCGCGAGGAGTTCTTCCGGCTCCTCGCCCTGGCCCAGTACCGGCTCGGGCGACAGGCGGATGCCCTCGGCACACTGCGCCGGTTGCGCTCGTTCCTCGCCGACGAGCTGGGAGTCGATCCGGCGCCTGCGATCCCTTCCCCGGTGCGAGCGGCCTTCTCGACGCGATCCCAGTCGGACACGCTGACATATCGGGTGACGATCGGGAACACCGCTCTCTCTTCTTCCGCGATGTGTTCGGCGAGCAACTCGTGGGTTCGCGCCAACGCCTCGGCGAGCTCGGCCGAGACCCGCCTGTCCCCCTCTCTCGCTCTGGCGAATGCGTCGACCCGGTTACGCAGATCGCCGAGCAGCCCTTCGAGCTCGGCGTGGTCGTCCTGCAGTTCCCGGACATCGATGGCCGCCCCCGCCGAGGACTCGAGGATCGGCCACACCACGTCGTCTTCGACGGTGTGATGATGGTGGATCGAGTCGCACAGAAGGCCGAGATGGTCGGCGATCGTCCGGCGGCGGCGGGCACCACACGCCTCGCCCGCACCGATCCGGTGCACGATCTCGGTGAATCGGCGAGTATCGGCGAGCATGGCGCGATGGGCGACCTTCATGCCGGTGAGGTCCGGAGCGCGCTCGCCGGCGGATCGGCTGATGGGACGGCTTGTCACTGGCTTCTCCTCTGGTCGTGACCGTTTGATCGCCGTCATCGTGCGCCCCGCGACTTACCGACCGCTTGCAGCTGCCTTACGGACCTGCCTGCCCGATCACGAACCGATGTGCCCGGATTCGGACGCGACACCATCACCGGGAAAGAAGAAAACCCGTGCGCGAACGGCACGGGTGAAGGAGATTCTCTGTGCCCCCGGCAGGATTCGAACCTGCGGCCTTCTGCTCCGGAGGCAGACGCTCTATCCCCTGAGCTACGGGGGCTCAACGGGCGGAACCAAGATTAGCGCACGCCCACCGTCACATCACAATCGGGCTGCTCACGACACGCCGAGCGGGCTCTGCACCCGCAGCGTCGAGCCGTTCTCACGCCGGACGACGTGCAATTGCGACGGTATCCGGGCGCGCAGCTCGTCGACGTGGCTGACGACGCCGACCACGCGGCCACCCGAGCGGAGGTCGTCGAGCACGCCCATGACGAGGTCGAGCGCCTCCGGATCGAGAGTGCCGAAACCCTCGTCGATGAAGATCGTGTCCAGGACGCGTCCGCCCGATTCCGCCGACACCACGTCGGCGAGACCGAGGGCCAGCGCCAACGAGGCGAAGAAGGTCTCCCCGCCGGAGAGCGTCGAGGTGGGACGCACGGCGCCGGTGTACTCGTCGCGGACCTCGATCCCCAGCCCCCGGCGTCGCCCGCGGACGGCCGCTGTGTCGGAGTGGACGAATTCGTAACGCCCCGAGGACATCTCACGCAACCGACCCGACGCGGCAACGAGCACCTCGTCGAGACGCGCGGCGAGCACGTAGGAGCGCAGCGACATCCGACGCGAGTTCTGCCCGCGTCCGCCGACGAGGTCGGCGAGACCCGAGAGTTCGGCGTGACGCTCTTGGATCGGCGCCAGGGCGTCGAGGACGTTCCAGAAGTCGGCGACATACCTATCGAGGTCGGTACGGCGTTGCACCGCCACAGAGTTGCGCTGCGCCGCCTCGTCACGACGTGAGCGGGCGGCGGCCAGATCCGCGGCCAGGCGTTCGACGTCGACAGCCGGCGCCTCGAGTGCCTCCCGGACCTCCGGGTCGGCGAGGGTCTCCTCGGAGGCCGCGCGCAATGTGGCCGCGTCCTCGAGCATCCGCTCCCAGGCCTGGATCTGCGCCGGCGGGACCAGCGCGGCCCGGACGTCCTCGACAGTGGCGAATCCGGCCTCGGCGCAGGCCGTCGCGAGCCGGTCGGCGACCTCGTCGAGGCGTCGGCGGGCCTGCTCGGC
>k87-609031_pt1 | contig 10927 bp, 9 predicted proteins | sample MGYA00084031_6733416 | MGnify analysis MGYA00084031
ATTTAATTGACGACTTGAAACAGGCACTCGAACATTTAGAAACCAACGTTGAAGTAGGTGCCGCAAAATAGAAGGTGAGGCAGATTGACTGTACGACCCGATTCAGTCTTGGAACAAGCTCTACAAAGGAAAGGGCAGCTGATCCAGTGGAGGCGCACCGTGCACGCCAACCCAGAGCTCAGTTTCCGCGAGTTTGAAACAGCTGAGCTCGTCGCCAGCACGCTGAAGGCCATCCCCGGAATGAACGTGACGGAAGGAGTGGCCAAGACGGGAGTTGTCGGCACTCTTCACGGTGCCCCCGGTCCCACTCTGGCTATTCGAGCGGATATGGATGCTTTGCCGATTCAAGAAGAGGCACATCACGACTACCGTTCCCGCCGTGACGGGGTGATGCATGCGTGCGGCCACGATGCCCACACGGCGATCCTGCTCGGTGTGGCCCACATTGTCGCTGAAATGTTCGACCGGGGGGAAGTGAACGGAACGGTTAAGTTTCTTTTTCAACCGGCGGAAGAGGCGGCAGACGAAGACAACTTGACGGGGGCACCGCATATGATCCGCGACGGCGTGTTAAAGGATGTGGACGCCGCCATCGCGTTGCACGTCAGTCCGGAGCATCCCGTCGGCGTCTTTTTAGTCCACGACGGGTACAGCATGGCCAATGTCGACGTGTTTCGAGGTGTGATTCGCGGTACGGGCGGCCACGCCGCCTACCCCCATTTAGGAAGGGACCCCGTGTGGATGCTCGGACCGTTTCTACAAGCGCTGTACGGTATCGTGGCCAGGCGGGTATCCCCCCTTGAACCTGCCGTCGTCAGTGTGACGCGCCTCCACGCTGGAACGGCGAGCAATGTCCTGCCGAAAGAGGTCGTCGTGGAAGGAACGGTGAGGAGTTACAAGCCGGAGACGAGGGAACAGCTCGTGAAAGAGGTGGAAACAGCGTTTTCCGTCGTCACAACCCTCGGCGGGGAGTACTCTCTCGATGTTTTCCGGGGAGAGCCGGCCCTCTATAACGACCCGACTGTGAACGCACTGTTGACAGAATCGATGCGGGAGCTGTTTCCAGACTGTACAATTCAGTACGAGCCGTTTGGCCTCGGCGGGGAAGATTTCGGGCATATGACGAAGAAGGTGCCGGGAGCCATGTTTTTTCTCGGTTGTGCACGGGACGACGGAGTGGCCCGGTCATTGCACACGCCCTCGTTTGACATCGACGAAAACTGTCTCCCGATAGGGGCGGCGATTTTAGCTCTAGCTGCGAAAAAGTTTTTGACAACGTCAAAGCGCAGAGAAGTCGTGACGACTGACAGGAGATGAAAGGGAAAGGAGCTGATCAGCAATGCCGCACAACATTGCGTTCATCGGTTTCGGGGTGGTTGGACAAGGGTTGGCAGAAATTTTGTGTGACCGCGGCGAAACGTTGAGAGATTCTCACGGGTTGGATGCCAACGTCGTGGCCATCTCCGATCCGGTTAAAGGGTCCCTCTACCATCCGGACGGTTTAGATATAAAACGCGTCCTACAGCTGGTGAGAGAAACGGGTCACATTCGCGACTACCCTGATCAGCCGGGCCTTATAACCGGATGGGACAGTTTTCGCACGATACGGGAGAGTAACGCCGACACTGTCGTGGAAGTGACCTTTACGAATGTCAAGACCGGCCAGCCAGCTATCGACCACTGCAAAGCGGCGTTTGAAAGCGGGAAAAACGTCGTCATGAGCAACAAGGGCCCTGTGGCCCTCGCATACCGGGAACTGTCTCAGATGGCGAGGGAAAAGGGAGTACGCCTCGGATATGAAGGGACGGTGATGAGTGGGACACCGGCCTTGCGCATGCCCCTCGTCTCCCTCACCGGCAACGCGATCACCGAAGTGCGCGGTATTTTGAACGGAACGACGAATTACATCTTGACCAAAATGGAAGCCGGGATGTCCTTTGACGACGCCTTGCGGGAGGCGCAGGAGAACGGTTATGCGGAAGCCGATCCGACGAGTGACATTGAAGGGTACGATGTGCTGTACAAAGTCGTTATTTTAGCCAACGTCGTCATGAATGTCCCGTTGCGTCGAGAAGACGTTGAATGCGAAGGCATCCGCCACTTGACTCAAGGGGATATAGAGAAGGCAAAGTCAGAAGGGAAGCGGTGGAAACTGTTGGCGCGCATCAAAAAAACGGGCGATGGCGTGAAGGCCAACATCGGCCCGGAGATGCTTCCGCTGTCAGACCCCCTGGCTGGTGTGTCGGGAGCGATGAATGCCATCACGTACGACTGTGATTTGTCGGGGCCGATTACACTTGTCGGGGCTGGAGCTGGCCGTACGGAAACCGGGTTTTCCTTGCTCATCGATTTAATCAACATCGACCGTGGTCAACTGTAGTGCTAGAAGTCCGAGCGAATTCCTGAGAGAAGGTGATGCCATTGAAAACAGGAGTCATGGAACAAAAAAAGATGATCGTAGCGGGAAAGTGGGTTGAACGCGACAAGACGATTGGCGTTTACGATCCCCAGGATGACAGCCTCATCAGTACAGTCCCAGCTGCTTCTTCCGAAGATGTGCATAAAGCGATCGCAGGTGGTACAGAAGGCGTAAGAATTGCGGCACAGATGCCGACACATGAACGGATGGCCGTGTTAAACCGCGCAGCCGACCTGATAGCCGAACGGGAAGATGTGTTTGCCACTACAATTGCGCGGGAAGGGAGCAAAACGATCAGAGAAGCGCTGAAAGAAGTGCGCCGCTCTATGGATACACTCCGAATCAGCGCTGAAGAAGCGCGGCGATTACACGGAGAGACGATCCCCTTTGATCAAAAATCCGGCTCTGAAAACCGGTTGGGGTATTACTACCGCTTTCCTGTCGGTCTCATTGCAGCCATCACGCCGTTCAACGATCCGCTCAACCTTGTGGCCCATAAAGTAGGGCCTGCCATCGCGGCCGGCAATGCCGTCATCGTCAAACCTTCCACTGTCACACCGCTCAGTGCGCTCCAACTGGCAGAAGTGTTGTTCGAAGCTGGACTTCCACCTAAAGTGCTGTCTGTCGTGACCGGTTACGGCCGTGAAATCGGGGATCCGTTGGTCATGCATCCAGAGGTGCGGATGATTTCCTTCACCGGCGGCACATCTGCGGGAGAAGCCATCAGCCGCAAAGCCGGCGTGAAAAAACTGAGCATGGAACTCGGTTCCAACTCTCCGGTCATCGTCTTAAAGGATGCAGACTTGAACGAGGCTGTCGAAGCAACTGTGCAAGGGGCCTTCAGTGCCGCCGGCCAAAACTGCATCGGGGTGCAAAGGGTGTATGTAGAAGACGATATTTACGACGATTTTTCTGATCGGTTTGTAAAACGCACGAAGCGAGTGCGCGTCGGCGACAAACTGTCCGAACTGACGGATATGGGCCCGATGATCACGGAACAGGAAGCTGTTCGCGTGGAACAGTGGGTCCAGGAAGCCGTCGACCGCGGCGCGAATCTGTTAACAGGAGGAGAGCGCGACGGTGCGTTCTACCTGCCGACTGTTTTGGAAAGGGTGCCGTCCCACTGCACTTTGGCGCATGAAGAAGTCTTTGGTCCCGTCGTCTCACTTTACCGCGTGTCCGGTTTGGAAGAAGCCGTTCGTGCCGCCAACCGAGTAAACTTCGGGCTGCAAGCGGGCATTTTCACACGGGATGTGGAGAAGGCGTTTGTCGCCGTCCGCAATGTAGAAGCAGGGGGCATTATGGTCAATGACAGCAGCGATTACCGCATTGACGCGATGCCGTTTGGCGGGATAAAGGGATCTGGTTTGGGAAGAGAAGGAGTGAAGTACGCTGTCGAAGAAATGACAGAGATAAAAGTGGTGTGCTTTAAATTTCCGGACAGGCACATCATCTAATGTGTGACCGTTTCGTGGAGGCATTTGGCGCATATACGACGTAACAGATCAAGATTCGCGAATTGGTCCGAACTGCGCCGACTGTCACCCGATGAGTGCGTTTGATGTCAAAATTCGTTATGTTAAGATAAAAAAGAGCTGCTTATCCCACTTGAAGGGAGGGGAATAAAACAACAGCACCTTAAAGTTACAGAAAATTTAAAAAGATTGGAAATGAACGATTTGAACGTATTCCTTCCATCATTCAATGTGATTCGATCGGAATGGTGAAAGGCGTACGCTCAAAAGAACGAGGTAGAGCGGAAAGGGGTTCGACCGTGTTTGAGCAGAAACAGAACTATTTGAGGAGGAAAACGATGAAAAAAATAGTGTACATGTTGGCCATCGGTCTATTGGCTGTTATCGTGGTCGCTTGCGGGGCGAGTGGCGATGCTACAAGTGACAATGGAAACGGTGATGAAAGTTCTAGCGGGGCTTCTTCAGAAGAAACGACAGATGAAATGTCGACGTTAGACAGAATTAAAGAAGAAGGGAAAGTGACCGTCGGCGTTGCCAACGAAAAGCCGTACGGCTTCAAAACAGCTGAGGGTGAAGTTACCGGTGTTGCCCCGGAAATCGCCAGGGCCATTTTTGAGGATATGGGGATTGAAACTGTGGAAGGGGAAGTGACGGAATTCGGATCACTCATCCCGGGACTACAGGCAAACCGGTTTGATTTAATTACGGCTGGTATGGATATCAGGCCGGAACGGTGTGAAGAAGCTGATTTCGGTGACATAGAAATTCAGTATGGGGAAGGAATGGCCGTGCAAGCTGGAAACCCGAAAAATCTTCACAGCTATGAAGACATCGCCGCTAATCCTGACGTGAAGGTTTCCATCATGGCCGGAGCCAACCAATTTGATTTTCTGAAAGCGCTCGGGGTGAAAGAAGAACAAATTGAGACAGCGGACAGCATATCGTCCAATATCGCAGCTGTAGCGTCGGGACGCGTTGATGCTACTGTCATGACGGAAGCAACACTTAACGAAGCGGTAGCCTCTGCCGATCCGTCTCAAGTGGAAAAAGCCGAGCCGTTTACGCAGCCGGTCATTGACGGCGAAAGTGTGATGAGCTACGGTGCAGCCGCTTTCCGAAAAGGAGACGATGAGCTCCGGGAAGCGTACAACGAAGGGCTGCAAAAATTGAAAGAGTCCGGCAAGTTATTGGAAATACTGGAGGAGTTCGGTTTTTCAGAGGACAATTTACCTCCTGATGATATTACAACTGAAGACCGTTGCAATTCGTGATCTTTTAAACTTTAAAGTGTGTGCAGAATCTCAATTTTCGAGATTCTGCACATGTGATAGGCGACCAAGAAGGAGGTTGAAGGCGCCATAGACACGTATGTGATGTTTTTGCCGGAACTGTTGCGAGGGGCAGAAGTGACCGTGAAAGTACTTCTGCTGTCGGCAGTACTGGCTTTCTGTATAGCGTTTGTGGCTGGTTTTGGAAGACTTTCGCGGTTTGCCGTCGTTCGTTTCATCACGGCTGTGTTTGTTGAACTGTTTCGCGGAACGTCATTATTGGTGCAAATGTTCTTTTTCTTTTTTGCGCTACCTGCTTTTGGAATCGAGTTGTCCCCTTTTACTGCAGGAGTGATCGCCCTCGGATTGAATTACGGAGCGTATGCGTCTGAAATCGTGCGCGGGGCGATCCTGGCCATTCCCCACGGTCAGACAGAGGCCGGCATTGCACTGAACATGACGCGCTGGCAGCGCATGCGTCTCGTCATACTGCCGCAGGCGATCAGAATCATGTTGCCGGGATTCGGCAACAACTTAATTGAGTTGTTGAAAGGAACGTCTCTCGTTTCACTTATCACGCTGGCCGACCTAACGTTCCAAGCCAGAGTGCTGAAAGACAATTACGTCGGCAATCAAGTAGAAATATTCACGTTACTGCTCTTGATGTACTTTGTCATCGCCTTGCCACTCATCTTTCTCTCGCGTTGGCTGGAAAAGAAAGCTTCGAAAGGAGTGGCAGTACCATGACGTGGGACTGGAATTTTGCGCTTGAAATATTCCCTCGTATTTTTGACGCGATGTGGATTACCTTGGCGGCGACTGTAACTGCCTACGGGATCGCGCTTCTATTCGGCCTAGTGTTGACGCTAGCACGCCGCTCCAGCTTTAAACCACTCGTATGGCTGACCGTCGGGTTCATTGAGTTCATTCGCAGTACGCCGCCGCTTGTCCAACTGTTCTTCTTGTTTTTTGCATTTCCGCAAATTCCGTACATCGGGTTTTCGCTTAATCCATTTCTAACAGGGGCGCTAGGCTTGGGTATCCACTACAGTACGTACGTGTCAGAAATCTACCGTTCTGGCATTGAAGCGGTTCCCAAAGGGCAGTGGGAAGCGAGCACGGCCCTCAACTTTTCAAAAGCGCAGACGTGGTTTAAAGTGATTCTGCCGCAAGCCATTCCGCCGGTCATTCCGATGTTGGGAAACTATTTAATCGTGCTGTTTAAGGAAACTCCCCTCTTGTCTGCCATCTTGGTGGTAGAGATGTTGCAGACGGCCAAAATCATCGGATCGGAAACGTGGCGCTACCTGGAACCGATCACCATTGTCGGCTTTCTGTTCTTGCTTCTCAGCTATCCGTCGGCAGTGCTCGTGCGCAAACTTGAAAGCCGAACGAACCGCGCTTTTGGGAGAAGCCGCGCCCTTACAAAAGGAGAGACGTTGTGATGGTTGAAACGGCAAGTACTACACTGGACGCTGCCCCCGAGAAAGGGCGAGCAGAGCCTATCGTGCGATACGATAAGGTGAGTAAGTCTTTTGGCAATGTTCACGTCTTGAAAGAACTGGATCTAGACGTCCAGCCAAACGAAAAACTGGCCATTATCGGCCCGAGTGGATCGGGAAAAACGACGATCATCCGCATGCTGATGACGTTGGAAAAACCGACTTCCGGTACGATTGAAGTAGATAGCGAACTGTTGTGGCACAAGCGAGTAGACGGTAAACTCATCCCAGCAGACGAAAAGCATTTACGCAAAGTGAGAGGCAAAATCGGCATGGTCTTTCAGCAGTACAATTTATTTCCGCACATGACGATTATGCGCAATTGCATCACCGCACCAGTTCACGTTCTCGGTCTGTCCAAGGAAGAGGCGGAAGAACGGGCAGTGACGATGCTGGAAAAAGTCGGTCTTCGCGACAAGGTGGACGCTTATCCTTCCCAGCTGTCTGGAGGACAGCAACAGCGTGTCGCCATTGCGCGGGCGCTGGTGATGCAGCCGAAAGTGATGCTGTTTGACGAGGTGACAGCAGCACTCGACCCGGAACTCGTCGGAGAAGTGCTTTCTGTCATTAAAGACATCGCTTCGGAAGGCAAGACGACGATGATTTTGATTACGCACGAAATGGAGTTTGCCCGGGACGTGGCTGACAGAATTGTGTTTCTCGACAACGGCCGCATCGGAGAGCAGGGGACACCGGGTGATGTTTTAGAAAACCCAAAGAGTGAACGATTGCAGTCGTTTTTGAAGCGGTTCCGGGCGAACGGCAACGGCACGTGATGGCACGTGATGCATCCGCCGAGCAGTGAGTATGCAACAGCCTAAAGACAAGACAAAACAGCGTTTGCGCGTGTGCGACAGCCGATGTTCACCGATACAAGATGAACATCGGCTGTTTTTTCTAGTGACGTACTGCGGGAGAGAAGCGTCTCCTTATGAAATTGTATACAATCATTATTTTATGTAAACTAACCCTCAGAAAAGAAAGGAGACGCAAAGGTTACATGTTTTTGTCCGGCGTGACATACGCGTTGCGCCCGGCACCGAGACCGGCAAACAACATACAGAATGAAACAAACATCAGTACCGTTAACGGAACGGACCATGTCTGAGTCAGATCGTAAAGATAACCGATAGCCACTGGACCGACTGCGGCCAGTAGATAGCCGACAGACTGGGCCATCCCTGAAAGTTCTGCCGCTTGTTGAGCATTTCTTGCACGAAGGGCGAGGAATGCGAGCGCCAGGCTGATGGTGGAGCTTTGGCCGATTCCAAGAAGCGTGATCCACACGTACACCCAGGCCGTCTTCAAGCTGAGCAGCCCGGCAAAAGCGACGATATAAAGCGAACTGATTGCAAACACGATGCGTTTTTGATTGGGACGGCGATCTGCAAGAACAGACACGATAAATGTCGCCGGAAGACCGATGAGCTGCATATAGGATACCATCCATCCGGACGTCGAAGGGTCCATGCCGCTATCGTGAAGGAGATTGGGAATCCACGTCACGGTGACATAAAAAATAGACGACTGTAATCCCATGAAGCAAGTCACTTGCCACGCGAGAGGAGAGCGCCAAAGCCCCCCTAGCTTCACGTCGATCCTTTGCGAAGTACCCGATCGGTTTTGATGGCGGAGTTGAGGGAGCCAAACAAGTGCGGCAAAAGCCGCTAAAACGGCCCAAAACCCGAGCGCGCTTCGCCACCCGAAACCTAAATGCGACGCCAGGGGAACGCTCACACCGGATCCAAGCGCTGCAAAACCGCCCATAAACGTCGTGTACACACCTGTCATGAGACCGACTCTGTCGGAAAATTTCTGTTTAATGAGACTCGGCAGCAGGACGTTGGAGACCGCAATGGCCGTGCCGATCGTAAAGGTGCCGGTATACAAGGTAGACATTGAGGGGGTCGAGCGCAACATAATCCCGGCAACTAACGTCATGAGGCCGAGAAACAAAGTCATTTCGATACCTAGTCTGCGGCTAAACTTCGGCGCCAACGGAGAAAAGACGGCAAAGGCGACTAAAGGGAGAGTCGTGAGGAGGCCAGCTAAACCGTTGGATAAATGCATGTCGTCACGTATAAATCCGATGAGAGGGCCGACAGACGTAATCGCCGGACGCAAATTGGCGGAGATCGCTACAATCCCTATAAGAAGAACAATATCAGCACGCTTAACATTTACTTTGTCTTTTATTCTCATCATGTGTCATTTTCCCCTTACTCTTAGTATAACTTAAACGGGGGACAGGTTTGAGAGACTAGGCAGAACTGTTTCAATCATAAACGTAGATATACACCACAGCAATTCGCATTAAAATATTTGAAACTAGCATCCTTACGATCCAACTGGACGAATGTGACCAACTCCAAGGCATAATAGGCCAAATCCCCCTAACGAAGCGCTGTTCGATCAGAGACGGTTAGCAGGGAAAACATAATATCCGTCCGCATTTGGGAGAGCCTACTACTATAGTCAAGGCAATGGATTGTAAGGAAACCTTATTACAAATCACATCTATATAACTGATGAAGGATGAAAGGGCTGGTGACTTCCGTTAGGCGATGAGGGAGGCTTTTGTCAACTTCTTGGCCATATAGTACCGTTACAAAATATAAGTTTTGTAACTATATATGTAAAATCGTCATTCGCTTGAACAGCCAGTTCCAAACTTGAATATTTTGAAGACTGTTCCTTCCTCTTCCTCATGGTCGGGTCGTATTTGTTCCTTATTCGATATTGGATTTGGGAGAGCCTGCTATAGTCAATTCGATACCTTTTCTGATTCTGAGTCGTCTGAACCTCAGAACAACCGCTGCCCTCTTCTTTTTCTCTTCAGTAGCTTTTTGATCTGTAAAACTGGAGAGCGTTGCATTGACAGATAGCGGTGATAAAACCTATAATAGCTGTAAGCGCATGAATTTCATACATTCTGCGGGAGCTCGGGTAAACCGGGCTGAGAGGATGGTTAGTTGTCACCGTCGACCGCTTAACCTGAACTGGGTAATGCCAGCGGAGGGAACATCTAAGAATTTTTTGCACCGCGGATGGCATCTGCGGTGTTTTTACTTGAACGTCGACGGGCCTCCCCCCCTCTGCAGCAGAGTGCATGAATGTACTGAAACTCAACTATTTTACGGAGTGATGATCATGGGACAGGTACCGAGAGCTTTAACGATTGCCGGAACGGACCCGTCGGGAGGTGCGGGCATTCATGCCGACTTAAAAACGTTTCAGGAATTGTGCGTTTACGGCATGTCCGTCATCACGGCTGTCGTCAGTCAAAACACGCTGGGCGTCAAAACCTTTTTAGACATGCCCCTCGAGCTCATTGAAAGCCAGATGGACGCCGTTTACGAAGACATTCGTCCCAATGCTGTGAAAACGGGCATGCTCTCCCAGTCTGACGTCATTCGGTTAGTCGCGCAGAAGATGAAGGCGTACAATGTTGACAACTACGTCATGGACCCAGTGATGGTTGCCAAAAGCGGTGACGCACTCCTCGCCGAAACGGCGAAAAAAGAGCTGGTCAACGAACTGCTCCCTTTGACGACGATTGTAACCCCCAATCTTCCCGAAGCAGAAGAAATCACTGGGCGCACAATTCAGAACGTCCAGCAGATGAAAGACGCTGCTAAACAGATCGTCGATGAGTTCGGTGCTACTGCTGTCGTCGTGAAAGGCGGGCATTTGGATGACGAGGCCCGCGACATTTATTACGACGGTTCGGTGTTTGACGAACTGGTCGCTTCACGCTATGACACAAAACACACCCACGGAACCGGTTGTACGTTTTCTGCTGCTATTACAGCGGAGCTAGCCAAAGGGACTCCCCTTCGACAGGCTGTAGAAACGGCAAAGACCTATATTACCGAAGCGATTAAACACCCTATCCATTTAGGGCGCGGTCACGGCCCTGTCAACCACTGGGCTTACCGCAACAGACAGGAGGGGTTATCCCGTGCGTGAACAGATGGAGACGTTGTTGGCAACATTGCGCCAACGGAAACCACTCATCCACAACATTACGAATCTCGTTGTGACCAATTTTACAGCTAACGGGACGCTCGCGATCGGGGCGTCACCCGTGATGACTTCGGAACCGCGAGAAGTGGCCGACATGGTGGCCCACGCCGGGGCCCTTGTGTTAAATGCTGGCACTTTGACAGAACGCACGGTAGAGGCGATGCAGTTGGCAGGTCACGCTGCGAACCGGTTGAAGATCCCGGTTATTTTGGATCCAGTCGGGTACGGGACGACGGC
>k87-93535_pt1 | contig 10920 bp, 6 predicted proteins | sample MGYA00084031_6733416 | MGnify analysis MGYA00084031
CGGCGTGGGCCGCAAGACCGCCTTCGTGGTGCTCGGCAACGCCTTCGGCCGGCCCGGCATCACCGTGGACACCCATTTCCAGCGCCTGGTGCGCCGCTGGAAGTGGACGGACGAGACCGACCCCGACAAGATCGAGGCGGCCGTCGCGGCGCTGTTCCCCAAGAGCGAGTGGACCGATCTGTCGCACCACGTGATCTGGCACGGCCGCCGCATCTGCCACGCCCGCAAGCCCGCCTGCGGCGCCTGCCCCATCGCCGCGCTCTGCCCCTCGTACGGTGAGGGCGAGACGGACCCGGAGAAGGCGAAGAAGCTGCTGAAGTACGAGAAGGCCGGCCTGCCGGGCCAGCGTCTGAAGCCGCCGCAGGCCTACCTGGACGCGGGCGGCCGCCCCGCACCCCCGCTGGGGGCCGGATGAGCGGATGCGGCAGCCGCCGCCGGCACGGCTGGGCCGCGGAACGATCTCGGGGCCCCGGGGCGTTGCATCCGCAGGACCAGACACGCCTCTGCGGGCCGGGACGAGTGGGGTGGCGATGACGCGGGCGAGCAACACCCGGGGCGGGCCGGTGACGATCACCAAGGAGGACCTGCCCGAGTGGCTGGACCCGGTGGTGCGGGCGGCGGAGACGATCGCTCCGCGCCAGCTGAGCCGCTTCCTGCCGCCGGAGAACGGCTCGGGCCGCCAGTCCGCCGTGCTCATCCTGTTCGGCGAGGGCGAGCGGGGCCCCGAGCTGCTGCTGATGGAGCGGGCGGGATCGCTGCGCTCGCACGCCGGGCAGCCGTCCTTCCCGGGCGGGGCGCTCGACCCGGAGGATGGTGATCCGCTCGGCGACGGGCCGCTGCGGGCCGCGCTGCGCGAGGCCGAGGAGGAGACCGGGCTCGATCCGGCCGGTGTCCAGCTCTTCGGCGTGCTGCCGAAGCTCTACATCCCGGTGAGCGGCTTCGTGGTCACGCCGGTGCTGGGCTGGTGGCGCGAGCCCAGCCCCGTCGGCGTGGTGGACCCGAACGAGACGGCCCGGGTCTTCACCGTGCCGATCGAGGATCTGACCGACCCGGCCAACCGTGCGACCACGGTTCATCCCAGCGGCTACAGGGGGCCGGCGTTCCTGGTTCAGTCGGCTCTGGTGTGGGGCTTCACCGCGGGGGTCATCGACCGTCTGCTGCACTTCGCCGGATGGGAGCGCCCCTGGAACCGCGACCGGCAGGTCCCCCTGGACTGGCGGTCATGACAGGGTGGGCGCCGGAGCGAGGCGAATGACGAGGCGAGGCTTGAAGCGGTGAACGTGCTGGACATCCTGTTGCTGATCGCCGCTGCCTGGTTCGCGGTGGTCGGCTACCGCCAGGGCTTCGTCGTCGGCATCCTGTCGGTGATCGGGTTCCTGGGCGGCGGACTCGCCGCCGTGTACGTGCTGCCCGTGATCTGGGACGCCCTCACGGACGACGCCGAGGTCGGCACCACCGCGGCCGTGGTCGCGGTGGTCGTGGTGATCGTGTGCGCCTCCGTCGGGCAGGCGCTGACCACGCACCTCGGCAACAAGCTGCGCCGCTACATCTCCTGGTCCCCGGCCCGGGCGCTCGACGCGACCGGCGGCGCCCTGGTGAACGTGGTGGCGATGCTGCTGGTCGCCTGGCTGATCGGCTCGGCGCTCGCCGGTACGACGCTGACCGCGCTGGGCAAGGAGGTGCGCAGCTCCAAGGTGCTGCTCGGGGTGTCCCGGGTGCTGCCGGACCGCGCCGACACCTGGTTCGCCGACTTCTCCTCCATCCTCGCCCAGAACGGTTTCCCGCAGGTCTTCAGCCCGTTCGCCAACGAGCCGATCAACGACGTCCAACCCCCGGACCCGGCGCTGGCCGACAGCCCGGTGGCCGCCCGCGCCCAGCGTTCCATCGTCAAGGTGATGGGCACCGCCGAGAGCTGCGGCAAGGTGCTGGAGGGCACCGGGTTCGTCTTCGCCGACCGCCGGGTGATGACCAACGCCCACGTGGTGGGCGGTGTCGACGAACCGACCGTGCAGATAGGGGGCGTGGGCCGCAGATACGACGCCACGGTCGTGCTCTACGACTGGGAGCGCGACATCGCGGTGCTCGACGTGCCGGACATGAAGGCCCCGCCGCTGCACTTCTCGTCCAGGGACGCGAGCAGCGGTGACAGCGCGATCGTCGCCGGTTTCCCGGAGAACGGCGCGTACGACGTGCGTTCGGCGCGCGTGCGCGGCCGCATCACGGCCAACGGCGCGGACATCTACCACCGGGGCACGGTCCGGCGCGATGTGTACTCCCTGTTCGCCAACGTCCGGCAGGGCAACTCCGGTGGCCCGCTGCTGACGCCCGAGGGGGAGGTCTACGGCGTGGTCTTCGCCAAGTCCCGCGACGACGCCGAGACCGGGTACGCGCTCACCGTGGACGAGATCCGGGAGGACATCGCCAAGGGGCGTGCCGCCAACCGCGAGGTGGACAGCGACAGCTGCGCGCTGTGAGTGGGGCGCGAGCGGCGTGGCGGGGCGCCGGCAACGGGCGGGCGGCGGTCAGCCCTTGGGGTGGCGCAGGCGTACGGAGACCCAGCGGGCCCGGCGACGGAGAATGCGCGGGATTCCCACCCTGAGGGTCGTACCTGCCATCTGCGGTGCACCGCCTCGCTGGTGGGTTCCGACACCGCTCGCCGAGCGGCGATTGCGGCTTGCGTCACTGTAGTCGTGCGTCCAGCCCATACCCCGACGTCTGCCCCCGCCCCAAGGTCGATAACCGCCTGACGGGTGCCCAATTGGCTTATGCGCGGGGCAAGTACGGGCCGCGTCCGATCGGTTACCGATCCGGCTCGGGGTCCTTCAGCCAGTTGACCAGTTCTGTGGAGAAAGTGACCGGATCCTCCTCGTGGGGGAAGTGTCCGAGTCCGTCGAACAGCCGCCAGCGGTAGGGCGCCTCCACGTACTGGCCCGAGCCGGCCGCGCTGCGGGTGCGGATCACCGGGTCGAGCGAGCCGTGCAGATGCAGGGTGGGCACCCGGACCGGCCGCTTCATCCGCCGGTTGAACTGGAAGCCGTCGGGGCGGGCCAGCGAGCGCACCAGCCAGCGGTAGGGCTCGATGGCGCAGTGGGCCGTGGAGGGGATGCACATGGCCCGCCGGTAGACCTCCAGGGCCTTCTCGTCCGGCAGGCCCGGCCCCGACCAGTCCTGGATCAACCGGGCGACCAGGGCGCCGTCGTCCGCGGTGAGCCGCCGCTCGGGGATCCAGGGGCGCTGGAACCCCCAGATGTGGGAGAGCGCCGCCGACTGCCGCACATCGGCGAGCATCGCGGCACGCCAGCGCCGCGGGTGCGGCATGGACACGACCGCGAGTCGCCGCACCAGCTTGGGGCGCATCGCCGCCGCCGTCCACGCCAGGTATCCGCCCAGGTCGTGGCCGACCACCGCGGCGTCCGGCTCGCCGAGGGACCGGATCACCCCGGTGAGGTCCAGGGCGAGGTTGGCCGGGTCGTAGCCGCGGGGGGTGCGGTCGCTGCCGCCCACGCCCCGCATGTCCATGGCGACAGCACGGAACCCGGCGTCGGCCAGCGCGGTCAGCTGGTGCCGCCAGGTCCACCAGAACTGCGGGAAGCCGTGCAGCAGCAGCACCAACGGCCCGTCACCCGCTTCCGCGATGTGGAAACGGGCGCCATTGGCGGCGACATCCCGGTGGGTGACCTCGGCCCCGGGGACGTCGAGGCGTACGACCGAGGCGCTCTGCTCCGGGAAAGGGGCTGGGTCCGTCATGAGGACGAGCGTGCCACAGCCTCGATGGCCTCCGGGGCCCGGTCCTGCGGCAGTTCCTTGCGCTCCGGGCGCGGGTGCGGCTTGGCGTTCTGCAGCACGCCCGCCGTCTCCTTCACCGACGCGGCGACCTTCTGCGGGCCGCGGCCCTGCTTGGCCTTCTTGGCGAAGACCACGCCGATCAGCCCGAGCAGGCCGGCGATCAGCACGTTCGCCGCGAACGACAGCAGGAAGCAGACCGCGAGGTTCCAGCCGCTCCAGGTGCGGATGCCGTACGCCAGGGCGAAGTTGAGCATCGGCAGGGAGAACAGCAGCAGGACCCCGGCCGCCATGAAGGCGCCGCCGCTGGTCGCGCCCCGCTTGACGTCCTGCCTGAGCTGCGCCTTCGCCAGCGCGATCTCGTCGTGCACCAGCGCCGACATCTCTGCCGTCGCGGTGGCGAACAGCTGTCCGATGCTGCGTTCGGCGCCGACCGGGCTGCCGTCGGGTGCGCTCATCGCGGTCTCCCTCTCCTGCCGACCGAGGTGCTGGCTCGTCTGCCGGCTCGTCTGCGTGCGGTGGTGACGACTTCCGTCCCGCTTTTGTACCGTCTCGTCAGATCATGCCCGACGGTCCCCGTCCTCGCCTGCCCCGCCCGCCACTTCGGCAAGCCGCTGTCGTTCGGCGGCCTTCTCCTCGGCGAGCCGCCGGTGCTCGGCGGCCTTCCGCTCCAGGAGCCCGGCCATGCGCAGGTGGTACTCCGGGTCGTCCGCCTCGTAGACGTCCGGGATCCCGTCGTGGTCCTCGTCGCGCTCCTCCTCCTCGGCGATCCTGCGGTAGGTGGCGTTGCGCAACTTCAGCAGCACCGACGCCAGCAGGGTCGCCAGCAGCGAACCGGTGAGGACGGCGGCCTTGACGCCGTCCGTCATCGCCGGATCCTTCTCGAAGGCGAGCTCGCCGATGAGCAGCGACACGGTGAAGCCGATCCCGGCGAGCACGGCCACCGCGAACACGTCCGACCAGGCCAGGTCGTCGCTGAGCGAGGCCCGGGTGAAGCGGGCCGTCAGCCAGGTGCCGCCGAAGATGCCCAGTGCCTTGCCGACGACCAGGCCGAGCACCACGCCCAGCGTCTCCGGGGTGGTGAACACCTTCCCGATCGCCTCGCCCGAGACGGTGACACCCGCGCTGAACAGCGCGAACAGCGGCACCGCGAGGCCCGCCGACAGCGGTCGCACCCGGTGCTCGATGTGCTCCCCCGGCGAGTGCTCCTCGCCCTCCCGGCGGTGGCAGCGCAGCATCAGGCCCATGGCGACACCGGCGATGGTGGCGTGGATGCCGCTGTTGTACATCAGCGCCCAGATCACCACCGCGAGCGGCACGTACACGTACCAGCCGCGCACCCCCTTGCGCAGCAGCAGCCAGAACACGGCCAGGCCGGCGACGGCGCCGCCGAGCGCCGGGAAGTTCAGCGACTCGGTGAAGAACACCGCGATGATCAGGATGGCGAAGAGGTCGTCGACGACGGCCAGGGTGAGCAGGAAGGCCCGCAGCGCGCTCGGCAGGGAGGTGCCGATGACGGCGAGCACGGCGAGCGCGAAGGCGATGTCGGTCGCGGTGGGCACCGCCCAGCCGGCCAGCGACCCGCCGCCGACGCCCGCGGTGATCGTGTAGACGACGGCCGGAGCCGCCATGCCGCACAGCGCGGCGACGACCGGCAGCGCCGCGGCCCGCGGATCGCGCAGATCACCGGCGACCAGCTCGCGTTTCAGCTCGATCCCGGCCACGAAGAAGAAGATCGCCAGCAGTCCGTCGGCCGCCCAGTGCGCCACCGACAGGTTCAGCCCCAGTGCCGCGGGGCCGAAGTGGAAGTGGCTGACGCTCTCGTAGCTGTCGTGCAGGGCGGGAACGTTCGCCCAGACAAGCGCGGCGACCGCGGCGATCAGCAGCAGGACGCCGCCGACGGTCTCGGTGCGCAGCGCCTCCGCGACGAAGTTCCGCTCCGGCAGCGAGAGCAGCCCGAAGACCTTGCGCGAGGAACGCGAGGAACCCGAGGAAGAGGAGGAAGAGGGGGTGCGGGACGGAGCGGACACAGCGGGGATCTCCAGGTCGGGGGACAGCACGGACACACATGCCGACCAGACTTCCCGGCGCACCATGACGATCTTGGACTTGTCCTACGCGCATTCGAGCTTACCCGTGGACCTCGCAAAGCGTGCAGGGCGGGGCGCCCGCCCGCGGGAGCGGGACGATCACCGTGAGGCGGGACGACCAGCGCGAGAAGCTGGAACGACTCCGCCCTCGGGCGGGTGGAGCAGCGCGGCAGGGCGGCGCCGGTCCGGGCAGCACACCAGGTTGAGCGAGACGCGTTGTCCGTGATCCCGGCTGCCCGTCCGGGTGACGCGTGAAGGGCCGGGACCGGTGATCCGGTCCCGGCCCTTCAGCCGGAGGCTCAGTCCTCGCTGGGTGCCTGCGGCAGCTTCGCCTGGATGAGGTCCATGACGGTGCTGTCGGTCAGGGTGGTGACGTCACCCAGCTGGCGGTTCTCCGCCACGTCGCGCAGCAGCCGGCGCATGATCTTGCCGGAGCGGGTCTTGGGCAGCTCCGCGACCGGCAGGATGCGCTTGGGCTTGGCGATCGGGCCGAGCGTGGCGCCGACGTGGTTGCGCAGCTCGGCGACCAGGTCCTCGGTCTCGTCGGCGGTGCCGCGCAGGATCACGAAGGCGACGATCGCCTGGCCGGTGGTCTCGTCGGCCGCGCCGACCACGGCCGCCTCGGCGACCGACGGGTGGGAGACCAGGGCGGACTCCACCTCGGTGGTGGAGATGTTGTGCCCGGACACCAGCATCACGTCGTCGACCCGGCCGAGCAGCCAGATGTCACCGTCGTCGTCCTTCTTGGCACCGTCTCCGGCGAAGTACTTGCCCTCGAAACGGGACCAGTAGGTGTCGATGAACCGCTGGTCGTCGCCCCAGATGGTGCGCAGCATCGACGGCCAGGGCTCGGTGAGGACCAGATAGCCACCGCCGCCGTTGGGCACCGGGTTCGCCTCGTCGTCGACGACGGTCGCGGAGATGCCGGGCAGCGGGCGCTGTGCCGACCCGGGCTTGGCCTCGGTGACGCCGGGCAGCGGCGAGATCATCATGGCGCCGGTCTCGGTCTGCCACCAGGTGTCCACCACCGGCGTGCGGTCGGCGCCGATGTTCTTGCGGTACCAGATCCACGCCTCGGGGTTGATCGGCTCACCGACGGAGCCCAGCACGCGCAGGCTGCTGAGGTCGAACTTCGCGGGGATGTCGTCGCCCCACTTCATGAACGTCCGGATCGCGGTCGGCGCGGTGTAGAGGATGGTCACGCCGTACTTCTGCACGATCTCCCAGAAGCGGCCCTGGTGCGGGGTGTCGGGCGTGCCCTCGTACATGACCTGCGTGGCGCCGTTGGCCAGCGGGCCGTAGACGATGTACGAGTGGCCGGTGACCCAGCCGACGTCGGCCGTGCACCAGTAGACGTCGGTCTCCGGCTTGAGGTCGAAGACCGCCCAGTGCGTGTACGCCGTCTGGGTGAGGTAGCCGCCGGAGGTGTGCAGGATGCCCTTCGGCTTACCCGTGGTGCCCGAGGTGTAGAGGATGAACAGCGGGTGCTCCGCCTCGAACGCCTCCGGGGTGTGCTCGGTGCTCTGACGGTCGACGAGGTCGTGCCACCACACGTCGCGGCCCTCGGTCCAGGCGACCTCCTGGCCGGTGCGGCGGACCACGAGGACGTGCTCGACCTGGTCCACCCGGTTGACGGCCTCGTCCACGGCCGGCTTGAGCGCGGAGGGCTTGCCGCGCCGGTAGCCGCCGTCGGCCGTGATGACGACGCGGGCGTCGGCGTCCTCGATGCGGGTGGCGAGTGCGTCCGCCGAGAAGCCGCCGAAGACCACCGAGTGGGCGGCGCCGATGCGAGCGCAGGCCAGCATCGCGATCGCCGTCTCGGGGATCATCGGCATGTAGACGGCGACCCGGTCGCCCTTGCGGACTCCCAGCTCCAGCAGGGCGTTGGCGGCCTTGGAGACCTCGTCCTTGAGCTGGGCGTAGGTGATGGCGCGGCTGTCGCCGGGCTCGCCCTCGAAGTGGATGGCGACCCGGTCGCCGTGGCCGGCTTCCACGTGCCGGTCGACGCAGTTGTAGGCGACGTTGAGCTCGCCGTCCTTGAACCACTTGGCGAACGGCGGGTTCGACCAGTCGAGGGTCTCGGTGGGCTCCTTGGCCCAGGTCAGTCGGCGGGCCTGCTCGGCCCAGAAACCGAGCCTGTCAGCCTTGGCCTGTTCGTACGCCTCAGCCGTGACGTTGGCGTTCGCGGCCAGGTCAGCGGGCGGCGCGAAGCGACGCTCCTCCCTCAAAAGGTTGGCCAGGCTCTCATTGCTCACGGCATCTGCCTTTCCCAGGGTGTCCGTTCAGGGTGTCCGTTGTGTCCCAGGCCACAGCTCATCAGACCCGAGGGTGCGCTGACAAGGGTCGACGGCACATTGGTTTAGACCTGTCCGGTGTGCGGTCTGTTTGCTGTGTTCGGGGCTCGCGGCTCGGACCGGTGTGCCCGGTCACCCCTTCCCACGGGCGGCGGAGCAAGCCGGTTCAAGGGGTGTAACGCCCCTCACACCGGACGGTCGGGGCAGGGCACCCGGACGGGTGCCCTGGCGACCCGGGCACACACCGGGGCGGGTGCCCTGGCGACCCGGGCACACACCGGGGCGGGTGCTCTCGCGGCCCCGGGCGGACTCGGGTCCGCAGGGGCAGTCCGCTCACACCGCCAGGTCCACCTCACGCACCCGCTCGAACACCGGCTCCCGGTCCGTCTCGGTGAGCAGATACGTCTGCGCCTCGCCGACGTGGAAGTACAGCCCGTGCAGCTCCAGCCTCCCGGCGCCGAGGGCACGGGCCACGGACTGGTGGGCGCGCAGATGCTCCAGCTGCTGGACCACATTGGTCAGGCAGAGCCGCTCCACCGCGTCCGCCGTGGGTCTCCCCGCCAGCCGGGGCGCGCTCCCGCCGCCCATGCGCTCCAGGCTGGGCCGGCCGTGCCGCAGCCACCGTCCGAGCGGAGTGCCGTCGCCGGACACCGGGGTGCCGAGCAGCGCCTGCATCGCGCCGCACCCCGAGTGCCCGCAGATCGTGATGGAGCGTACGGCCAGCACGTCCACCGCGTACTCGATGGCTGCCGCCACCGAGTCGTCCCCGCTCTCCTCCCCGGGCGCCGGCACCAGGTTGCCGACGTTGCGCACCACGAACAGATCGCCCGGACCACTGGAGGTGATCATCGAGGTGACCAGCCGGGAGTCGGCGCAGGTCAGGAACAGCTGGGTGGGCCGCTGCCCCTCGCGCGCCAGCCGGGCCAGCTCCTCGCGGACCAGCGGGGCGGTGTTGCGCTGGAACGCGCTGATGCCGCGGACGAGTTGCACCCCTCCTGCGCCGGGTGACGTGGCGTCGACGGCACCGGTGAAGTGGGCGGGCGGGGTGCCGGCGGGTGCGGGTGCGGGTGTGGCGCCGGCGGGAGCGGTGCCGCCGGGTGCGGGCTCGGTGGCCTCCGCGGCGGGGGTGAACGTGCCGTCGGACGTGCTCCTCTCTTCGGGCGGCGGGTTGACCGCCGGTGGGCGTTCGCACTGGTGGTTGCGCCACGGCGTCCAGGGGCGGCAGCGGCAGCCGTCGCCGGAGGGGGCGCGTCCGGCGGCTCCGTTGCGCGCGGCCGTGCCGCGGGCGGGATCTGCGGCGAGGTCGGCGGGTTCGGCGATGCGGACGCCGGACCGGCGTCCGGTCATCCGCACGGTGCCCCCGTGTGCGGTGTGGGTCTGCTGCCAGTCCTGCAGCGTCTCGTAGGCGGCGTGGTCCATGAACGACCCGTCCAGCGCCACGACGACGTCCGCCCCCTGGGGCACCTGATGCAGGGCGCGGCTGAGCCGCGGCACGGCGAGGAACGTCAACTGGCCTCTGACATGGACGTGATGGACTCCCGCCTCCTCCTCGTGCGTGATACGCGTGCGGGTCAGCCGGTGCAGGGCGACGCCGACGGCCACGGCGATGCCCAGCGCCACTCCCTCCAGGACGCCGAGACAGATCACGCCGAGGGTGGTGACGGCGTAGACCAGGGCCTCCCGGTGGCGGGTCACCGTGCGGATGTGGTGCAGGGACACCATCTGGATGCCGATGGCCATCACCAGGGCGGCGAGCGAGGCGAGCGGGATGAGCTCCAGGAGCGGGACCATCAGCAGCGCGGCGATCACTACGAGAACGCCGTGCAGCATCGTGGAGTTCCGGCTCACCGCACCCGCCTGGACGTTGGCCGCGGTACGCACGGCGACCCCGGTCACCGGCAGCCCGCCCAGCGAGCCGGAGACGACGTTCGCGGCACCCTGGCCGAGCAGTTCGCGGTCCAGGTCGGAGCGCTTGACCGGCACCGGGCCGGGGCGGGAGCCGGCCAGCTTGTCCGCCGCGACGGCGCTCAGCAGCGACTCCACGCTGCACACCAGCGTGGTGGTGAGCACGGCCGCGATCAGCCCGAGCACCGGACCCTCGGGCAGCCCGGCCAGGGCGTGGCTGCTCCAGGACGGCAGGTGCACCTGGGGCACCGCCAGGCCGGCCAGTGCGGCGACGGCGGTGGCACCGGCGACGGCGACGAGCGCGCCCGGGAGCTTGCGCAGCAGCTCTCCCGCCCGGCCGGGGATTCTCGGCCACAGGAGCAGCACCACCAGGGTCAGCAGACTCACCGACACCGCGTCGGGACGCAGCTGTGCCAACTGGGCGGGCAGCGCGCGGAGATTGTCGGGGACGGAGCTCTGCGGGGTGCCGCCCAGGGCGATGTGCAGCTGGGCGATGGCGATGGTGACGCCGATGCCGGCGAGCATGCCGTGCACGATCGCGGGGCTGACGGCGAGGGCGGTGCGGGCCACCCGCAGGCTGCCGAGGGCGAGTTGGACGAGCCCGGCAAGGACGGTGATGGCGCAGGTGGTGCGCCAGCCGTACTGCTGGATGAGGTCGGCGGTGACCACCGTCAGGCCGGCGGCGGGGCCGCTGACCTGCAGTGGAGAGCCGCCGAGGCGTCCGGCGACCAGCCCGCCGACGGCGGCGGCGACCAGACCGGCCTGGAGAGGGGCGCCCGTGGCGAGGGCGATGCCGAGGGACAGCGGGAGGGCGATCAGGAAGACCGTGATCGAGGCCGAGACATCGC
>k87-107280_pt1 | contig 10911 bp, 11 predicted proteins | sample MGYA00084031_6733416 | MGnify analysis MGYA00084031
TAATTTATTTTATGCTCGGTCATATTTTTGGAGATTTTAAAAACGTTCTTAATCGAATAGTTCCCAACTTACCGGTCCGAGAAAGTGAACTAACTTATAAGGTGTTAAAACAGATTGGATTTCAAACAGCAGTTCAGCAATTAAGTATGAGGAAAGAATTAAAGTTACCTACGTTATCGGGTAAGTAATTTTCATTGTAAATCTAAAGTTTTGTTGTTTTGATAAAGGAGTGAATGAAGTATGTCTATTGCCATTATTTACGGAGGAACTCGACAAAATGGTAATACTGAAATACTTACTGAGAAAGCGGTTCAAGGGATTACTGCAGAAAAAATCTATTTAAAGGACTTTAAAATTCAATCCATTGAAGATTTACGACATGAAGAAGGGGGGTTTCATACGATTCATGATGAACACAATTTAGTTATAGAACGTATGATGCCCCATGACATTCTTGTATTTGCAACACCGATTTATTGGTATAGCATGTCCGGCATCATGAAAAACTTTATTGATCGCTGGTCTCAGACATTAAGGGATAAAAAATATCCTGACTTTAAACATTCCATGGCAAATAAGAAAGCCTATGTAATTGCGGTAGGAGGAGATTATCCAAACATAAAAGGTCTACCGTTGATACAGCAGTTTCATTATATTTTTGATTTTGTTGGTATTTCTTTTGAGGGTTATATAATTGGAAGAGGAAACAAACCTGGTGATGTATATAATGATAAAGAAGCGCTTTTAGCCGCTAATGAACTGCAAAAGAAGCTTATATTGGAAATAAATAAATAAGGGAGAATTATAAAATGATTGAATTACAATATAGTTCCTTTTCTAGCGTAGAAAGGCTTTTTAAATAAAAAAAGCAATTCATTCCAGCATTTGCAGTCATTCATGGTAGTTATCCAGGGAGAGTTTTTGTAGATCATGAAAACAGTCCCAAAGTTGCTATTGTTTGGGCCATTGGAAGGTGGATGTATTTAGAAGGTAACATAGCAACTAATCAAGAAAAATCTGAGTTAAAACGATTTTTTCGAGAAATTGTAATGCCAGATTGCAAGAAGAGGAGCAGAAATTGGTTTGAAATATATACGAATGATTCTAAACAGTTAGAAGAGTATTCCTTGAAGGAAATTGATTTTTTAAAGGTTGATAAGCATTACGAATCAGTGTATACGCTAAACGTTGAAAAGTTTTTACAAGTTGCTAAAAGGAGCAAAAGAAATGAAGAGAAAGTTGAATTTAGAAATTTTGACATAATTCCAGAATCATTGGAGGAAACTTCATATGTAAAGAACTCAACATTATCTAAAAAGACCGTTGGGGTAGTTATTAAAAGGGGGAATACGATTCTATCAATCGCCAAAAATAACGGTTTTACTTTTGGTAAGGAATATTTTATCGACATCGATACATTTAAAGAAGAGGAAAGAAAGAAGGGATATGCTACTCTCGCTGCGATAAAGATAATTTCTTATTTTTTAGAAAAAAATATGTTTCCCCTGTGGGAAACTACAGAAAGCAATATTCCTTCACAAAAGCTTGCTTTAAAACTCGGATTTGAACCTATGGAACGTTATCCAGTATTTGAATTTAGGTTAAAGTAGCCACAATATATTGGGTTTAAAGGTCTTTACTTATTCCGTTGAAGGTCAAATAACAAACTTCAAATTAAACAAATTTTAATAACTGTAAATCAGCATATGGGGCGATGTTTGATATGGATAATATTTTATTAGCCGATGTCGCAAGAAAGTATAGAATTGCTGAATCTAACTTTAATTACTCAGGGTATTTTTAGGCAATGTTTACGGATGCACGTAATAGAAAAACTTTAAAATTTTATGCTAGTTCTCATATAGACATACAATTCCCGAATAATTTATGATTTAAAATATATTACTCCTTTAGGAAAGCAACTGTAATATAACAAATTGTATTAAACTTGAATGAAAGGTTACTAATCATACTGGTTAGGGACCTTTTTTTAGTTTGTGTTCAAAAACAAGGCAATTTTATATTGCAAAATGAAAATAATACTTTACATTTTGCAATAAATTATTTACAATAATAATAACTGTTTTTGTAAGGAAGGGAATCTTGAGGTGAGGATAAATAATGTCGCAATGGGCACATATTTTTTGCGAATTATTATCAAAGTCATTTTGTAAAATATGAAAATTTATTAACTTAGGGGAGGATAAAATGAGTTCATATGTCATTGAGACGAATAATTTAACAAAGAAATATAAAAATCAAACGGTAGTTGATAAGTTGAATATGAAGGTTCAACAAGGGGAAATTTATGGTTTTCTCGGTCCTAATGGTGCAGGAAAAACAACAACGATTCGGATGTTGCTTGGACTTATCCGCCCTACTAGCGGAGATATAAAAATTTTCAGCCAAAATCTTACACAAAATCGAATATCCATTTTAAGCAAAATAGGATCACTTGTAGAAACACCAACATTTTATGGACACCTTACGGGTTATGAAAACTTAGAAGCTGTACGCAGATTAATTCAGGTAAATAATAAAAAACGTGTTGATGAAGTATTACGGCTTGTGGGATTAAGCAATGTTAAAGATAAAAAGGTAAAGAATTATTCTTTAGGTATGAAGCAACGATTAGGGATTGCTACAGCACTTTTGAATGATCCGCAACTTTTAATTTTAGATGAGCCGACCAATGGACTTGACCCCGCTGGAATTCAAGAAATTCGTGAATTCATTAAAGAGATGCCAAAAAAATATGAAATGACCATTTTGTTATCCAGTCACCTCTTAAGCGAAATTGAGCTAATAGCTACACAAGTAGGTATCATCCACAAAGGAAATATTTTATTTCAAGATTCAATTAATGCACTACGTAAGGAAAGTGAAACAAAGATAAGAATTAAAGTCGATAATCCTCTCCAAGCAATTAAGTGTTTAGAACAATCGGGAATAAAAGCTTCCTTTTATACAGATCAAGATATTTTATATATAAGGGAATCAAGTTCGCAAATAGCTGGTGAGGCAAATAAGGTACTAGTCGAAAATGGTTTTTTTGTATCACGTTTGGAAGGTGTTAAGAAATCTTTGGAAGATATTTTCCTTGGTCTTACCGGAAAGGAGCATCATTTATAATGGGTCCAATTTTTTATTCCGATTTAATAAAAGTACAACGTTCGATGTTTTGGGGAATTGTCATATTGTTTCCTTTCATCCTTCTTGCAGGAGTTACCCTTTTATTGATACTCAATTTTCAAAACATTCAGCAGGATGTTTATCAAGGGAAAAGTTACAGTATATGGGGTTCCATGTGGATGGTAACCTATTATAGTAATTTCGTGATGATCCATTTATTTGTCACGGTATTGACTTCCTATCTTGCAAATGTGGAACATCAAGCCAATGCTTTTAATCTTATATTTTCAATGCCCATTTCAAGGGTGAAGTTCTATTGGGTCAGATATTTTTGGATTATTTCTGGTGTAATATTGTCAAGTCTTTTCTTAATGTTAGGCCTTTGGTTAATCGGGATGATGTTTGGTGGCGGAGACTCATTAGATTGGTCTCGACTCTTCCACTTTACAATGTTTCCCTATCTTAGTTCCTTTTCATTCATTAGTTTTCAACTTTGGATATCCATGAATATAAAAAATCAATCGATTCCTATTATTATAGGTGGATTGGGAATTGTAGCTGGATTATTTATGTTGTCATCCCCTGGTATTGCCAAATATTTTCCTTGGGTTATTCCTTATCAAATCACACTTTCTGAAGAAAATATCATTACAGACTTTTCCCATATTGTAAAACCACCAACCTTTCACTGGGAGTGGATTGGTATAAGTTTAATCGTTGGTTTTATCTTAGTTAGTTTGGGATCTTTGCAATTTGCAAGAAAAGAAATGATTTAGGGGGAACAGAATGTTAAAAAGCATTTTATGGTCAGAATGGTTAAAAATTCGCTGTTATCCAAGTATATGGCTAATGATTTTTCTTCTTCCGCTTTTTCTTACAATTGTTGGGGTAATGAACTATACGACAAATCTGCATGTGTTTGAGGAAGTGGGCATGGTTGGGTGGATGGGCACCTGGACGCAAGTAGAATTTTTGTATGGTATGGTTTTGTGCCCAGTTTTATCCAGTGTGTTTGTTGCCCTCTTATGCCGTTTTGAACATGCATATGGAGGATGGGAGCAATTGCTGGCCTTTCCAATTTCTAAAAATGCAGTTTACTTATCCAAAATGATTTGGGCGTGGTCTCTAATCGGTTTGACAAATACGGTTTTATTTGGGTATTTTTTTGTAATTGGGAAATTAATGGGGGTCTCGGGGATTTTCCCTTTTATAAGTGTATTAAAACTGTTTTTCGGAGGATGGTTTGCAACATTGCCATTAATTGCAATACAACTTTGGCTATCCACTCGATTGAAAAATTTTGCTCTTCCAATAGCCATTAATTTTGCCTTTGTTATGCCTAATGTCTTTATATCCAGTTCAAAATATGGAAAGTATTATCCGTGGTCCCAACCAGCTTATGCAATGACACCAGAGAACCAACTCGGAGTTATACAGTCTCTTCAAGATTTTTATTTGGTTGTTATTATTATATTCGTAATATTTTTTATAATTGGACTTTTTAATTTTGTGAGGATTGAGTTTAGATAAAGGGTAAATACAACTATGTGTATATTAATTTTTTAACAAAGGAGATGGCTTAGTGAAAAAGTTCTTATTTTGGATTGCATGTATTATTATGATCATCGCTATTCTATTTTTGTTTGGTCCTTTTGGAGAATTACTAACCTCTTTTTATAAGTACCCATAAACGTTAATTTATCAAGGAAAATGTTTTTGTGTTAACTACTGCTACCTTTCTTAGTAAATGAGTAAATAGGTTTATAAAAATTGAACAGAAAAATTATTAATTTAGAATAGGGGATGAAAAAGTACAAACAAAATAAAGGTGAAGAACACTCTATTTTGATATCTAAATAATATTGGATAAATATTATGAATGAAAAGGAATTAAATATTGGGAGATTATCCATATTCTCTCCATGAGGGAGAATCTATTAAAAGGGAGAATTTTATCAGAATATTCAGTTGGTTGCATTTTGAAGTATGAGTAAAATGTTTATAGGCAAATAAAAATAAAAAACATTAATTTTAGTTTTTTTGGGCAACAAATTTAATCCCTGGTTTTTTTCGAAATGGACGTGCTTTTTGTCCATTTTTGAAAAAACCAGGGTTAGCAAGCGAAGCGCGGTAGAATTATTTTTAATTTTGCCATAGAAAAGAGAGCCAACTTCTTGTATATTTAAAGTGACTAAACTCCAAAAGACAAGGAGTGGCTCTCATGAATAAATTTAACACATCCAAGCTGAGTTTAAAAGAACTAGAGACTGAATTATTTCGACAGTTACAAGAAGAATATTCCGAAATCATGAAAAAGCCATTAATGGACATGGATACTGAATTAATGGAAAGTCGGGATAAGAAGTGTCTTCGGCATGTAGGAAAACGAAACGTTCAAATTGATACCATCTTTGGGTCCGTCTTCTTTGATCGCAATTATTATTTCAATCGGAATACCAGTGAGTATGTGCATCTATTAGATTAGCAGCTCAATTTTAATGGTGCTTCAGGGGCTAGCCCGTTCATAGAGCAATTGGGAATTGAAATGGCAATAGAAGGCCCATCCTATCGCTCAGCAGCGGATAACCTTGAGAAAATTGCAGGCTATCGTGTGGTTAGGCATGAATGGCTCCGCCAAAGATTACTGGAGATTTCTTTACCAACAAAAAGCGATCATATTACAAACCGTGTATTGTTTATTCAAGTCGACGGATTACATGTTTCCCGTCAAAGAAGTCATCGAAAATCAAAGGAAGAAAAAATGGTTGCCGTCCACCAAGGGTGGTCAGTAAATGGTGAGCGTGTATCGTTGATACATAAACGTCATTTCCATCATGAAACAGACGAGCCATTTTGGGAGGCAGTTGAACACTTTCTTTATGACACGTTTAAGTATGATCCGATGGTCCATCTCCTAGTTATCAATGGTGACCAAGCTTCTTGGATTCAAGATGCCAAGGACTACTTTGGAAAAAATGCTTACGTCATCGTTGACCGTTATCATATTGCGAAGGAAATCAAAACTATCTTTAGAGGTCACCCGAGAAAAAATGCGATCCAACGCGCTTTTCTTGATTATAATTTTGACCAATTAATTGTTGAATTAAATACAGCGATGGGAACACTACCTACCCTGGAATTGGAAGAAGGTGCAGAAAAACTTCTAACCCAAATTGAAAACATCCCAGATGCATTTAAAGACTATCGAAAATGGCTTGAAGCCAAAGGCATAGACATCAAAGGCATGCGTCGGATGGGTAATGCAGAAAGTACTATGTGTGTTATGGCAATGCGTATGAAGAATGGAACTAGTTGGAGCGATTTAGGGGCGAGACAAACGATTCAGGGATTGATATCAAAGCATGATCGATTAACAGTTCATATCAATTATGGATTCGGTGAATCCGTAAATATTGAAGATAAACAAGAGAATAAAAAGAGTTATAAAAAACAAGTTAGAAAGACTGTCAAAGAGAGTGTTCGAAACAACGTGCCTTATTTAACGAAGTCTATTGGGAAACCAATTACACAAGCTCTCAGGGGACTACAAGGAGTGTGACGAAATTTTCAACACACTAAAATTCTGCAGGTATGTCAAAAACAGAATTCACAAAAAGTTGGCGCTCGATTTTTGGCAACAAAAATCATTGCCCACAAAAACTTGACTCACTCCATTTTGAAATAAGAATTGACAGCCGGGCAAAAATGGAATATAATAGTATTCCTTTAAAAATAAAATAATCCAATTATAACAATAGCATATTTTAGATTAAAAGTCAATAGTTGAATGTGGGTTTTTATCAAAAGGAGGAAGAGCACATGCTATTGCCTCAGTTTTTTCAATCCTTAGATATATCGATTTTAGAGAAATATACAGATGAAGTATTAAAAGTAAATGAAAAAACTAAACAATATGGATTGGTGCTCACTAGTAATGAAATAAAGGACATGATTATTTCTAGAAATCAAATACTTTATAACTATGGTCGAGTGGAAACGGATATTAGTGTAATTAAAGAATTAGCAGAGGTGTTTTGTACTTCCCCTTATATCGATAATAAGAATTATCAATTGACACTTAATGAATTACAAGAGATATTTTATTACATGAAAAATGAAACCGAAGATCGTATCAGTGACTCTCAATTGGTAGATATTATAAGGGAATACTTCGACGGTGTTTGTGGTGGGTCATTGGAGCTTTTAAAAAGCAAGCTTGATGAATTTGCACAAAGGTTTAGAAGTGATGTTCGATTTAGAAAGTCTGTATTTGAGGGGGATGAGCATTTGTGGGATTAGAAAAACAACATAATGATTTGTTGTTAGTAAAACAGAAAAAGATAAATAACATTCAACTATTACGAAATCAATATACAATATCTTTATTAAACGTAGGATTAAGGGAAGGGTTACTCAATAGTCAAGAAGTGTATGAAGTTCAAATACAATTAATGCAGATTTTAAAGGAGTCAATCAGGAGGTACACAAGAGAAGAGAGCTCTTCAATTAGTTCTGATGTAGCTGAGGAAATTTTAACTTCCATATTATATGCGGTAGATGCTTTTTTGTTTCAGTTAGGTGATCCGGAAAATGCTATCAACTTTGTTAAAAAAAATAATATGGAAATCACATATGAACAGGGAGTAAAGATAGTTAAGGATTGTCTTGAGGAGACGAGAGCTCTTTTTAAGGAGATAAGAAATAATAAATTAGATGTTGCTGTTGATTCTTATAATATAACAATCGATGAATCCATACCTTTATTTCTAAAAAAATATGAAGTCGTTTTTGATGCACATAATACAATGGCTAGCATTGATTATCCGTTAGCAATTGATGATATGACTATTCAAGGTGTTTATTATCTTAAACAATATTTAACCTATTTAAAAATTGAAACAGAATTTTGCCAAATATTTAACCAAGATGATCTTCGAGATCTTTTAGTTAATTATGGGAGAATGTGTGGGTTTGACTACCGAATTGAGTTATTTAATATATTTGAGTTAGTGTTAAATAATGCAGTTTTTTCTGTTTTATCAGGAGAATTACCTAGTAGAATAAGAATCTCGGTACAACAATATAAAGAGATAAAGAATCTATTTAGTAATATGAGTGATAGTCAAATACAATTGATTATTTTAGAAGCTGTAGAAAAATTACTCCATCATTTTAATATTAGTGATTCTCTAATGTCATATTATATAAAACAATGTGGAATAAATTTGGCAAAGAGGTTAAAAAGTGTTGTTAAGCATAACCGTCTGCAAACAGTGGTTATCTTAGAACAAGAATTGAAAACTCCTCCTTTAACCACCTTTAACGCATCCGATAGAATGAGCGATCATCGATTTCGGTTATTAATTGATAAAATCGTGAATTGTGAAAAGTCAGTGGATAAGATTGATATAATTCGGACAAATTTTCATTCCCTTCATGATTATATCGATATACTTAATACCGATTGTTTATTGAACGATGAATATGAAGAACTTTTTAAGACTTTTGGTGATGTAGAACTAGCTATCTTGACAAAAATAGTGTTCTATGAAGAATTAAGAAATAATTCTATATACCTTTCTTCACCTAATATTAGAAATAGGGAGATTGAAAGTGAATGGCAGGATCAATTTATTAAATTTATAAACAAAATTCATCCAAGTAGAAAATCAGTTATTCAGCAATATGTTTATGAAATTGATTATGAAGAAATTAGCTTTTATTAATTTAGATGGAAGATTGTCTTGTTTTATCACTATTTTAATGGAGGCGATTATTACATGAAACAAAATGAATCAAGTTTAACTTCATTAATATCAGCTTTTGGTAGAGCTTACCATAGTCAATTCGATACACCAAAAATTTTTGATGATTTTATAGCTAAAGACTTAATTTCACAAAAAGAATATCATGACATTAAAAAGAATATGGTTCAAGGCATTCAGTTCTTTAACAAAGAAATTGCGAAAAAATATAAAGGTAATTCGGAGGAAATTTTAAAATGGATTACACAAGTTCAGTTATCACCGACACCTTTAGCACGTGCTGCGTATTGCGAAAATGTATTACAAAATGAAATTAAATTTGGGGTAAAGCAATATGTCATACTCGGGGCAGGCTTAGATACTTTTTGTTTACGACACCCTGAATTGGAAAACACTCTTGAAATATTTGAAATTGATCATCCATTTACACAGGAATTTAAAGTACAAAGATTGGTTGAAGTTGATTTAAAAATACCGAAGAATCTTCATTTTATTCCGATGGATTTCACGAAAATATTTTCGTACGAAAAACTTTTTGGGAAGGGCTTTAGCTATGAAAAAACATTTATTAGTTTACTGGGTGTATCTTATTATTTAACGAAAGATGAACTATCAAGCTTGATTAAGAAATTATTCGCTGAAGTCCCATCTGGGAGCTCGATTGTTTTCGACTATGCCGATGAAAAACTTTTTGAGGAGAAAGGATTTTCTAATAGAGTAGAAAACATGGTGAAAATGGCTGCGGTAGGTGGAGAGCCAATGAAATCGTGTTTTCCATACTCTGAAATCAAGGGAATATTAGAAAAATCTGGTTTGCTCATCTATGAACATTTATCACCTTCAAAAATTCAAAATCTATACTTTGAAAACCGAAAAGATTACCTATCGGCCTTTGAGACAATTCACTATGTTCATGCGGTGAAAAAATAAAAAGAAATTATAAGTATGAGGGAATACCTTTATGAACAAGATTCTGAAAATTAAACAAAGGTCTTCTTGATCTATTCAAACTAAATATACGGTTAACAAATTTACCATGATAGAAGTTCAATGAATAATGTGGCTTTGGATAGGAGAGAGAAAATGTTTACCATATCAGACTTTCAAAATTTAATCGAACAACAGTTATTCCACAATCGAAATAAAAGTCTTTTTTATGAGTTGACAAATGGACGATTCGTTTTAAATTCTTCCAAAGAAACTAGTGCTTTATTTAAACAAAAATCCAAAGATATCGCAAATTTTATAGAAACTGCACATTTAAATGACACAACTCAAAAATTGGCAAAATACATTTCAGATAAAACGATTCGTTTATTCGTTGAGGTGAATCAATATTTAAATTTTTCCCAAAAGGATTATCTTCAACTTCAAAAAGTCTATGAAGCTCTGCTTCAACAGGTATATGAAATTTGTAATCAAAAGGAAGTATCTGAAGAAGAAATTGATCAGTTGTTTCGTTCCCATTATAAAAATCTACAGAGCTTTTTATTAGATTCAAACGGTAAAGAGATATTTAAAAAGTATAGGGAAAGCCCGGATGTACTTGAAATAAAATGTGCTGAATATACTTCTGAGTTTCAAATGAGATTATTAGGTATCTATTTGTCAAAGGTTAAACAGCCTGTTTTAGATATTGGATGTGGACAACAGGCAAACCTTTTTCACTTTTTAAGGAAAAATGACATAGTTGTATACGGGTTGGATCGAAATGTTCAGAATCTGAACAATAAAATATATCAAGTGGATTGGCTTGAGTATACGTACGTTCCAGACACTTGGGGAACTGTCATTTCTCATATGGCATTTTCAAATCATTTTATGCACCATCACTTGAGACCTGATGGAGATTATGAAAAGTATGCAACAAAGTATATGGAGATATTAAAATCCTTAAAAATTGGTGGAAGTTTTATTTATGCGCCAGGCCTTTAATTTATGGAAGAGATTTTAATATCCACATTTGATTCTTATACTGTAGAGACTGGAGAATATTCTACCATGGTAACTCGTA
>k87-259355_pt1 | contig 10911 bp, 11 predicted proteins | sample MGYA00084031_6733416 | MGnify analysis MGYA00084031
GAACGGGAGCGCGCGCTGGAGTCCTCACGCCGGGAGCTGGTGGCCTGGATCTCGCACGACCTGCGGTCCCCGCTGGCGGGGCTGCGGGCCATGGCCGAGGCGCTGGAGGACGGCATCGCGGAGGATCCGGCCCGCTACCACCAGCAGATCCGCAGCGAGGTGGAGCGGCTGAGCACGATGGTCGGCGACCTGTTCGAGCTGTCCCGGATCCAGGCCGGGGCGCTGGCGCTCACCCCCAGCCGCATGTCGGTGTACGACCTGATCAGCGACGCCATCGCCGGCGCGGACCCGCTGGCGCGGCAGCGCGGGGTGCGGCTGGCGGACGCGGGCGTGGAGTCCGTGCCGGTCGAGGTGGACGGCAAGGAGATGAGCCGGGTGCTGGCGAACCTGCTGGTCAACGCGATACGCCACACGCCGGCCGACGGCACGGTCGCGGTGGCGGCCACGCGCCGGGAGGACTCGGTGGTGCTGTCGGTGACCGACGGCTGCGGCGGCATCCCCGAGGGCGATCTGCCGCGGGTCTTCGACACCGGCTGGCGCGGCACCGACGCCCGTACTCCCCCGTCGGGCGCGGGGCTCGGCCTGGCGATCGTGCGCGGCATCGTCGAGGCGCACGAGGGGCGCACCGGCGTGCGGAACGTGCCGGGCGGCTGCCGCTTCGAGGTGATCCTGCCGGCCGCGCCGCAGGGCGTGTGACGCCGCCGCCGCAGGGCCGCGCCGCACGGCCGCGCTGGGGCCGTGCGGCGCGGTGCGCGGGGCGTTCAGGCGGCCGGCGACGGGTCCGCCTGCCCGGCGGTGTCCGCGGCGGGCTCGTGCGCCGCGAAGCGCGCCATGCCCTCGGCGAAGCCGACGCCGGGGCGCCAGCCGAGCTCACGCCGCAGCCGCTCCGAGGAGGCGGTGATGTGCCGCACGTCGCCCAGCCGGTACTCGCCGGTGACGACCGGCTCGGGGCCGCCGCAGGCCGCGGCGAGCGCGCGGGCCAGCTCCCCGACCGTCCTGACCTCGCCGCTGCCGGTGTTGTAGGCGCGCAGCGTGCCCGCCGGGCGGCCGGGCAGGGCGGTGAGCGCCACGGCGTTGGCGGCGGCCACGTCCGTGACGTGCACGAAGTCACGCCGCTGCGCGCCGTCCTCGAAGACGCGGGGCGCCTCACCGCGCGCCAGCGCGGAGCGGAAGAACGAAGCGACCCCGGCGTAGGGCGTGTCCCGCGGCATGCGGTCGCCGTAGACGTTGTGGTACCGCAGGCTGATCACGCGGCCGCCGGTCTCGCGTGCCCACGAGGCCGCCAGGTGTTCCTGCGCCAGCTTGGTGGTGGCGTAGACGTTGCGGGGGTCGGCCGGGGCGTCCTCGGTGACCAGGCCGGGGTGCAGCGCCGCGCCGCAGCGGGGGCAGCGCGGCTCGAACCGCCCGGCCGCCAGGTCCTCCTCGCGGCGTGGCCCGGGGCGCACGGTGCCGTGTTCGGAGCAGTCGTACCGGCCCTCGCCGTAGACCACCATCGACCCCGCGAGCACCAGCTTGTCCACGCCTGCCCGCGCCATGGCCGTCAGCAGCCGCGCCGTTCCCAGGCAGGTGACGTCCACGTAGCCGGGCGCGTCGGCGAAGTCGCGGCCCAGGCCCACCCGCGCGGCCTGGTGGCAGACGGCGTCGACGCCGCGCAGGGCGTCCGCCAAGGCCACGGCGTCACGGACGTCGCCGGTGATCCACGGCACGCCGGGCGGCGCCCCCGGCCACGGGCGGGTGTCGAAGCCCACCGGCTGGTGCCCGCGGGCATGCAGTTCCTCCACGATGTGGGAGCCGATGAACCCGGCCCCTCCGGTGACGAGCACGCGCATGCGCCCACGCTAGGCGCGGGCGGCGCCCTGGCGGCGGGCCAAACGCGGAGCGTCAGCGTTCCGTAAGATCCGCCGGCGCGCGGCCTGGGTTCCCCCGGCTGCCCGGGGCGCGGCGGTCCTCAGGCCCTGGCGGGGCCGGCCGGCGGCTGCTCGTCGACGTACCACGGCACGCTGAGCCACGGGCTCTCCGGGTCGGTGGTCAGCAGGCGGTGCACGTCGACCATCTCCGTGTACCAGCTGCCGAACTCCTCGCTGTCGAAGTGCAGGCAGCGGCCGATGACGTACCCGGCGGCGAAGTCGCCCCAGGAGCTGTAGACCTGCCGGGCCGCCGCGCCCGCGCTCAGCACGGCCTGCCGCGTCTCGTCCAGGTCACACAGCTGCGCGCCCAGCCCCCAGCGGGCCATGCAGGAGCCGCGCCCGATGTCCCAGGCCAGCACGGACCGCACGCACTCCCCTTCCGCCAGCAGGCCGTCGGCGCGGAACCGCGCCTCGTAGCGCAGCACGCGGCCGATGAGCTCCTGCACCAGCGCGATGTCGGCGTGCAGGTCGAAGCCGGGCGGCTGGCCGGTGGCGTCGACGACCTGGGCCGCCCGGGAGACCATCACCCGCTCGGCGGTGTCACGCCACTGCGCGGCGGCGGGCAGGACACCGGAGTCCGCGCGCATCGCCTGCCGCACCCGCAGCACGAACTCCCAGACCGGCGGGGAGAGTTCGCCGCGCAGCAGCAGACTGGTCAGGTGCAGCCAGTCGTCGCGGCGGGTGACGTCCCACCACGTCTTCAGCAGCGTCTTCTCCTCGGTGTAGCCGCCGTGCTGCCAGCCGAGGTGGTTCCACGGCGCGCCGTTGTTGACCATCAGCAGGGCGCCGCAGGCCAGGCCGTGGGCCATGGCGTCGCGCACGTGGCCGGTCCACAGCGTCTTCAGGCGCGGCTCCTCGGGCGCCCGCTTGGCATGCCGCTTCCACCGCTTGGGGTCGGCGGGCAGGTAGGTCTCCACGGGCGTGCCGGGGTTGACGGCGAGCCAGCGGACCGGCTGCGGCCAGATCTTCGCGAGCGTTCTGAGCGTGGCGCGCTCGAAGATCCGGCCGCCGGCGGGCGGCGGCACCATGCCGCGGGTGAACGCCGCCACGCACAGCCCGTCGAACCGGGGATCGCGGAACGGCTCCGGCCGGAACCGGTCGGGCACGGCGTCGGAGAACTCCCTGGACTGCGGCAGGTACAGGTCCGTGCCGGCAAGGGCGGCGAAGTAGGCGTCCCAGTCGCCGGCCGAGCCGGCCTCGTACAGCGCCTGCTCCACCGCGGAGGGCGGCTGCCACGGCGGCTCCCCGGCGGCTGCCGGGCCGCTCACCGCCGGCCCCTTCCGGCGAACCCGGCGCGCTGCGGCCGCACTTGGGGAAGGTAACCAGCCATGGGCGATGACTCTACCTGACGGCTGCCCGCCGCCCCCGCCAGCCCGGTGCCGGACCGCTACCGGCGGCAGCCCGCTGCCAGCTCCCCGGCCAGCTGCCGGATCGCGCTGGCCGCGGCCGCCTCGTCGTCCTGGTGGTCCAGGACGCGGCGCACGAACGCCGAGCCGACGATGACGCCGTCGGCGAAGGCCGCGACGCTCGCCGCCTGCTCGCCGTTTGAGACGCCCAGGCCCACGCAGACCGGCAGCGAGGTCGCACCGCGGGTGCGGCGCACCAGGTCTTCGGCGTCCTGGCTGACCGACTCGCGGGTGCCGGTGACGCCCATCAGCGACGCGGCGTAGACGAAGCCGCTGCCCGCGGCGGCGACCGCGGCGATCCGCTCGTCGCGGCTGCTGGGGGCGACGACGAACACCGTGGCCAGCCCGTGGGCCTCGGCGGCCTTGCGCCAGGCCTCGGACTCCTCGACGGGCAGGTCGGGCAGGATGCAGCCGGCACCGCCCGCCTCGGCCAGCTCGGCGGCGAAGCGCTCGGGGCCGTAGCGGTCCACGGGGTTCCAGTACGTCATGCACAGCACGGGCACGCCGGTGGCGGCGTGGACCTCGCGGATGGTGCGCAGCACCCCGGCGATGCGGATGCCGCCGCGCAGCGCGATGTCGTCGGCGGTCTGGATGACGGGGCCGTCGAGGACGGGGTCGCTGTGCGGCAGGCCGATCTCGATGATGTCGCAGCCCGACTCGGCCATGGTGGTGGCCGCGCGGATGCCGCCTTCCAGGGTCGGGAAGCCGGCCGGGAAGTAGCCGATGAGGGCCGCCCGGTTCTTCTCCCTGGCCGTGGCCAGCACGCCGCTGAGGGAGGCGAGCCCGCCGTTGTCTGTGGTGCTGGTGGTGCCGTTGGTGCCGCTCATTCGGCCGCTCCCTCGCCGCTCGTGCCGTCCTCGCCGTCATACAGCCCGAAGTAGCGGGCGGCGGTGTCCATGTCCTTGTCGCCCCGGCCCGACAGGTTGACGACGATCAGCCCGCCGGGGCCGAGTTCGCGGCCCACCGTCAGGGCGCCCGCGAGGGCGTGCGCGCTCTCGATGGCCGGGATGATGCCCTCGGTGCGGGAGAGCAGCCGCAGCGCCTGCATCGCCTCCTCGTCGGTGACGGGCAGGTACTCGCCGCGCCCGCTGTCCTTGAGGTAGGCGTGCTCGGGGCCGACGCCGGGGTAGTCGAGCCCGGCGGAGATCGAGTACGGCTCGGTGATCTGCCCCTCCTCGTCCTGCAGGACGTAGCTGCGGGACCCGTGCAGGATGCCGGGCTCGCCCGCGGCAAGGGTCGCGGCGTGCTCGCCGCTGGACACGCCGTGGCCGGCCGCCTCGCAGCCGACCAGCCGCACGCCCTCGTCGGGCAGAAAGGCGTGGAACAGGCCGATGGCGTTGGAGCCGCCGCCGACGCAGGCCACGGCGGCGTCGGGCAGCCGCCCGGCGGCCCGCAGCACCTGCTCGCGGGCCTCGACGCCGATGACGCGGTGGAAGTCGCGCACCAGCGCGGGGAACGGGTGCGGCCCGGCGGCGGTGCCGAACAGGTAGTGGGTGTGGCCCACGTTGGCGACCCAGTCGCGGAACGCTTCGTTGATGGCGTCCTTCAGGGTGCGGCTGCCCGAGGAGACGGGGATCACCTCGGCGCCGAGCATCCGCATGCGGGCGACGTTCAGCGCCTGCCGCTGGGTGTCGATCTCGCCCATGTAGATCGTGCACTCCAGGCCGAACAGGGCGCAGGCGGTCGCCGTGGCGACGCCGTGCTGGCCCGCGCCGGTCTCGGCGATGACGCGGGTCTTGCCCATGCGCCGGGTCAGCAGCGCCTGGCCGAGCACGTTGTTGATCTTGTGGGAACCGGTGTGGTTGAGGTCCTCGCGCTTGAGGAAGACACGGGCGCCGCCGGCGTGCTCAGCGAAGCGGCTGACCTCGGTCAGCGGGCTGGGGCGCCCGGCGTAGTCCGCGAGCAGGGCGGACAGCTCGGCGCCGAAGGACGGGTCGTTCTTCGCCTTGTCGTACTCGGCCGCGACCTCCTCCACGGCGGCGCGCAGGGCCTCCGGGATGAAGGTGCCGCCGAAGCCGCCGAAGTATCCCTCGGCGCTGGGCAGCGACCCGGCGGGGTCGGGAAAGAAGAACTGCGGTTCGGACATGCGTGAGCCCTCCGGGGCATCAGGCGGTGAAAGTCGGTGCCAGCTGGCTGGCGGTGGCCACGTCGGGTAACGGCCGCGGGCGTCAGAAGGATGCGGGCCGCCGGCTCAGCGCCATCGCCGCCCGTTGATCTGGCCGGGCTCACAGCCGATGTGGTAGCGCACCCGCCGCCCGCGGGCCCGCCGCGCCGGCGCACGGCAGCCGCGCGGGCGCGCGCCCGGTGCGAGCCGGGCGAAGGCGGGCGGAGCGGTGGCCGCCGTGATGGCGGCGGGCGCGGCAGCCGGCACGGGCCTCAGCGCCCCTGCCGCAGGGCCGGGTGAGCGCCGGCGGCGACCAGGTCGGCGACGGCCGTGCGCGGGTCGCGGCCGGTCACCAGGGACTCGCCGACGAGCACGGCGTCGGCGCCCGCGTTCGCGTAGGCGATCAGGTCGTGCGGGCCGCGGACGCCCGACTCGGCGACCCGGACGATGCCGTCGGGGATCACGGGGGCGACCCGCTCGAACGTCGACCGGTCGACCTCCAGGGTCTTCAGGTCCCGCGCGTTGATGCCGATGAGCCTCGCGCCGGCGTCCACCGCGCGGCGCGCCTCCTCCTCGTCGTGCGCCTCGACCAGCGGCGTCAGTCCCAGCGACTCGGCGCGCTCCACCAGCGAGACCAGCGCGGGCTGCTCCAGCGCGGCCACGATCAGCAGCACCAGGTCGGCGCCGTGCACCCGGGCCTCCCACAGCTGGTAGGACGTGACGATGAAGTCCTTGCGAAGCACGGGCACCTCGACCCGGGCGCGGACGGCGGCCATGTCCTCCAGCGAGCCGCCGAAGCGGCGGCGCTCGGTCAGCACCGAGATCGCGGCGGCGCCGCCCGCCTCGTAGTCGGCGGCGAGCGCGGCCGGGTCGGCGATGGCGGCGAGCGCCCCCTTGGACGGGCTGGAGCGCTTGACCTCGCAGATCACGGTGACGCCATCGCCCTTGAGCGCGGCGACTCCGTCCCGCGCCTGCGGGGCCTTCGCGGCGGACTCCTTGAGGTCGTCGAGGCTGACGCGCGCTTGCCGCTCGGCGAGGTCGGCGCGGACTCCTTCGATGATCTCGTCGAGCACACTCACGCGAGCGGCCCCTTTCTCGTCGGGGTCGGCCCCGCCCCTGTCCCTGGCTGGCGGCCGAGGGGCGGTAACCGAGGGATCAGACACTCCGATGGTATCGGGCGCTGGGCGGCGGCTGGCAGCCACCCCGCACCGGTCAGGGCGCGAGGGCGGCGCCGGGCGGCACGTTGCGCAGCACGGTGAACGCGGCGGTGGCGGCGAGCGCGGCCCAGCCGAGAACGCGCGGCCACGCGCCGGCGCGCACGCGGGGCGCGCGGACGCCGGTGAGCGAGACCAGCAGCCAGCCCGCCAGCGCCACGGCCCCGGCGGCGATCAGGGCGACGGCGAGCGCGTTGGCGCCGAGCGCGGCGGCCAGGTCACCGTGGGCCAGGGCGTGGGCGGCGCGCAGGCCACCGCAGCCGGGGCAGTGCAGCCCGGTGAGCGCGGGCACGGGGCAGGCCGGATAGTGCCCGGGTTCCCGGGGGTCGACGGCCGCGACATAGCCGGACGCGGCGGCCGCGCAGCCGAGCGCCGCGAGCGGCCCGGCCAGCGGCGTCATCTCGGTACGGCGCACGTTCCCACCGTCGGCCGCGCCGCCCGCCGCGGCAACCCGGCGCCGCCGGCGGGGGCCCGGGACGGTGACACCGCCACCACACCGCCAGGCCCCGGGCGGGGTGCCCGGGGCCTGGCTCACGTGTGCTGCCGCGCCGGTCCGGGCCGCGCGGGCTTGTGGCGCGGCGGGCTACTTGCCGGCGACCGCCCGCTTCCGCTCCGCGGCGGCACCGGACGGCGCGGCCTTGGCCTGCGCCGGGACGCTGACCCGGCCGGCGGCCGGGGGGGCGGCCTCGGGCTGCTTGCCCAGGCCCATGGCGCGCATGACCAGGCCGACGACCAGCCCCAGCAGCATGATGCCCAGGCCGGCCGCGATCCCGAGCCACTGCTGCTGGATCGTGAGGTATCCCCCCACACCAGCCCCGATGATCATGATGATCACACCGGTCCATGCGGCCGGGGTGTTTCCGTGGTCGCTGTGGCCCGCCATGCGTGCTCCTTGCTCCGGTATCTCGTCGGTGTCTCGTCGGTGGCTCCGGGATGGTCCCGGACGGATCAGGGGGTGGTGGGGTCCTCGCCCCGGTCCAGTGCGCGCCACAGGTCCTCGGGACGGTCGGGGTCGACCGCCCGGGGCGCGCGCCGCGCCGCGCGCTCGTACCGGCCCGACATGGCGGGCCACTGCCGTCCGTAGCTGAGCGCGAGCAGTCCGGCGAACAGCAGCAGCAGGCCCCCCAGGGAGGAGACCCACGGCCATCCAGTGTGACTCACGCCGGCGACAGCCGCGTGCGTCAGCCCGGTGGCCTCGGCGGCGCTCGCCTCCAGCGCCTCGGTGTCGCCCGAGCCCAGCAGCGCGGCGGCGATGGCGCCCGCGCCGCTGAGGGAGAGCACGGAGGCGACGATCGTCCGGCCCGTGCGGCGCACGGCGAAGACCGCGACCAGCGAGGCCAGGCCGACCAGCGCCAGGGCACTGGGCAGCCCGGAGACGTCCGAGCCGCTGGCGGTGACCGGGAAGTCGGCGTCGGCGATGGTCGCCTCCGCCTCCCCCCAGGTCTGCCCGGCTGAGATCAGCACCACGGCGGCTCCGGCGGCACCGCACAGCAACGCCGCGGCCAGCGCGCGACGGGTCGCGCTGGTTCCGCTGCCGCTGCCGCTGGGGTTCCGGGTCACCCCTCCACGCTACCGCGCAGGCTCGCTGCCGCCGCCACCGCCCTGAGGACGGCGGACGCCTTGTTGCGGCACTCGGTGTCCTCGGCCGCGGGGTCGGAGTCCGCGACGACGCCCGCGCCCGCCTGCACGTAGGCCGTCCCGCCGCGCAGCAGCGCGGTCCGGATCGCGATGGCGGTGTCGGCGTCGCCGGCGAAGTCCAGATAGCCGACGCAGCCGCCGTACAGGCCGCGCCGGGTGGGCTCCAGCTCCTCGATGATCTGCATGGCCCGCGGCTTCGGCGCCCCCGACAGCGTGCCGGCCGGGAAGCAGGCGGTGAGCGCGTCGAAGGCGGTGCGGTCACGGGCCAGCCGGCCGGTGACGGTCGAGACGATGTGCATCACGTGGCTGTACCGCTCGACGGACATGAAGTCGACCACTTCAACGCTGCCGGGTTCGCAGACCCGCCCCAGGTCGTTGCGGCCCAGGTCCACCAGCATCAGGTGCTCGGCCCGCTCCTTGGGGTCCGCCAGCAGCTCCTCGGCCAGCGCGGCGTCCTCGCCGGGCGTCGCGCCGCGCGGCCGGGTGCCCGCGATGGGGTGCAGCATGGCGCGGCCGTTCTCGACCTTCACCAGCGCCTCCGGGCTGGAGCCGACGACGTCGAAGCCCTCCCCGGCCCGGCCGTCGCCCCCGAAGCGGAACAGGTACATGTACGGGCTGGGGTTGGTCGCGCGCAGCACCCGGTACACGTCCAGGGCGCTGGCCTCGCAGCGGGTCTCGAACCGCTGCGACGGAACCACCTGAAAGGCGTCTCCTGCCCTGATGTACTCCTTGACGGTCTCGACGGCGTGCTGGTAGCCCGTGCTGCCCCAGCGGGCGGTGAACGGCGGCAGCACGGACGGCGGGAGCGCCGTGGCGCCGGCCGGCACCGGGCGGTCCAGGTCGGCCGCCATGGCGTCCAGCCGGGCCACCGCGTCCGCGTAGGCCTCGTCCACGCCGGTGTCGAGGTCGTTGTGGTTGATGGCGTTCGCGATGAGCGTCACCGTGCCGTCGCGGTGGTCGAGCACCGCGACGTCGGAGGCCAGCAGCATGGTCAGCTCGGGCAGCCCGAGGTCGTCCTGGGTGTGCTCCCCGATCCGCTCCAGCCGCCGCACCACGTCGTAGCCGAGGTAGCCGACCATGCCGCCGGTGAACGGCGGCAGGTCCGGGTCCCTCGGGGTGTGCAGTACGCGCAGGGTCTCGCGCAGCGCCCGCAGCGGGTCCCCGCCGGCCGGCACGCCGACCGGGGGCGTGCCGAGCCAGTGCGCCTGCCCGTCGCGGACCGTGAGGGTCGCGGCGGAGCGGACGCCGATGAAGGAGTAACGGGACCAGGTCCGGCCGTTCTCCGCGGACTCCAGCAGGAACGTCCCCGGACGTCCCGCGGCGAGCTTGCGGTACAGGGCGATCGGGGTGTCGCCGTCGGCGAGCAGGCGCCGGGTCACCGGAATCACCCGGCGGTCCTTCGCCAGCACCCGGAAGCGGTCGAGGTCCAGGGTCGTCATGGCGGCCGAGCCTACTGCGCCAGCGGCAGCGCGCCGGCGTCGAAGCAGGTCCGGTCTCCGGTGTGGCAGGCGCCGCCGACCTGGTCGACCTTGACGAGCACGGTGTCGCCGTCGCAGTCGAGTGCCACGGACTTCACGTGCTGCACGTGCCCGGAGGTGTCCCCCTTGGTCCAGTACTCGCGGCGGCTGCGGCTCCAGTAGGTGCAGCGGCCGGTGGTCAGGGTGCGGCGCAGCGCCTCGTCGTCCATCCAGCCGAGCATCAGCACCTCGCCGGTGTCGTACTGCTGGGCGATGGCGGCGATGAGGCCGTCGGCGTTCCGCTTCAGGCGGGCGGCGATGGCCGGGTCGAGAACGGGGACGTTGGCGGGCATGCCCCCATTCTGCCCCCGGCGCGCGCGAGGACGGACGGCCACGGGGGGCGAGCGCCTAGGCTGGGAGGCATGTCGACACACGCCAAGCGGGAGCGGCAACTGCTCGCCGATGTCCTTGAGGAGGCGGGCCCGGACGCCCCCACCCTGTGCCAGGGCTGGACGACCCGGGACCTCGCCGCGCACGTCGTGGTGCGCGAGCGCAGCGCCGACGCCGCGGGGCTGGTGATCAAGCCGCTGGCGTCCCGGCTGGAGCGGACGCGCGCTGAGTACGCGGCCAGGCCCTACGACGAGCTGCTCCAGCTCATCAGGACGGGGCCGCCGAAGATGTCGCCGTTCGCCTGGAAGCAGGTGGACGAGGCGGCGAACACCGTGGAGTTCTTCATCCACGGCGAGGACGTCCGCCGGGCCCGGCCGCTGGGCAAGCCGCGCGAGGTGGATCCGCCGCTGGCCGAGGTGCTGTGGCGCCGGCTGGAGCGGGCTGCACGGATGATGGGCAGGCGCAGCCCCGTGGGGCTGGTGCTGCGGCGGCCCAACGGGCAGACGGTGGTGGCGCACAAGGGGACCCCGGTGGTGACCGTGACCGGGGAGCCGGGCGAGCTGCTGCTCTTCGTTTCCGGCCGGCAGGCGGCGGCGAAGGTGGAGCTGGCCGGCGAGGAGGCCGCCGTGGCCCGCGCGCGCGACGCCGCGCTCGGCCTGGGCTGAGCGGCTCCGCCGCGCCCGGCCCTCTCACCGGCCCCGGCCCGTTCGCGTAGTGGAACGCCCAGCGCGCGCCGGGCGGGCGCACGTAGGCTGCCGCCCGTGACAGCCCAGCCCCTCACCTCCGCCCCTGCAC
>k87-228874_pt1 | contig 10904 bp, 9 predicted proteins | sample MGYA00084031_6733416 | MGnify analysis MGYA00084031
GAAGAGCACCCTTACGCTGGGTCTTATTGGCCGGCTGGGCATATTCTCGGTTATGAACATACGTTTATTAACTTGGTATCCGAGTTGATGAACGGAATTTCTAAAGGGTATAGTCCCCAACCGAACTTTGAAGATGGAGTTAAAAATCAGATTGTATTGGAAGCTGTGGAAAAATCGGTGGAAACGAGAAGTTGGGTTAGAATTCCGGAAGATGTAGGCGCTTTGAGTTAAGGAGATAAAGTTATGTCTTTATCCCGGATCCACTCGAATTTCCTTGGGAGGGACTCAAGGTGAAAACGCAAAAAATGTTTCGTTGGTTCATGCCCTTGGTTTTAATACTCGGTTTACTATCGGGTTGTGCCTCCGGTCAAACGAGTGATGAAGGTGGTAAAGATAAGATTGTCATTGGTGCAGCAATGCCAGATTTCGATGACAAGTGGTTGAGCTACTTATATGATGCCATTAAAAAATATGACGCGGAACACGGGAATGTTGAAGTCAAGATGGTTGACGCTAAAAATGACTCCGCCAAACAATTAACCCAAGTGGAAACACTTGCTCTGGAAGGAGTTGACGCTATCGTCATTATCCCTGTTGATACAAGTGCTGTAAAACCGATGGTCGATGCAGCGAAAGAAGCGAACATACCAGTGGTTGTCGTTAATCGAATGCCAACTCCTGATGTGCTGAATAAAATCGACGCCTATGTCGGATCTAAATCGATTGAAAGTGGAATAATGCAAATGGAAAAAGTGGCAGACTTGTTGGGCGGGAAGGGTAATGTGGCCATTATGCAAGGACGACTGGGTCACGAGGCACAAGTAAAAAGAACGGAGGGGAATAAACAAATCATTAAGAAGCACCCGGATTTGAAAGTAGTACGTGAAGGTACTGCCAACTGGCAAAGAGCGGAAGGTATGAACTTAATGGAAAACTGGATTCAATCTGGTGTTAAAATTGACGCTGTTGTAGCTAATAACGACGAGATGGCTATTGGAGCGATCAAAGCACTTGAATCTGTAGGCAAACTTGATGACGTGATTGTGGCCGGTATCGATGGTACCCCGGATGCTCTTGAATATATTCAATCAGGGAAATTAGATGTTTCTGTCTTCCAAGATCCTGTGAAACAAGGTCAGGGAGCAGTTGAAGTAGCAGTTAAACTTGCAAAAGGTGAAAAACTGGGCAACAAATTGGTATGGATCCCATACGAGTTAATTACAAAGGATAACGTAAAAAAATATGTGGAAAAGTGGGAGCAATATAACAATTGAATAGTTGAAGGAGCTACTGAGTTCATCAATGGCTCCTTCTATCGAATATTGGAGGTAAAGATCAATGGGAGTTGAATATATTTTGGAAATGGAGAATATAACCAAAGAATTTCCCGGTGTAAAAGCTCTAGACAATATACAACTAAAGGTTAAAAAAGGAACGGTTCATGCTTTGATGGGGGAAAATGGTGCAGGAAAATCAACTTTAATGAAGATTCTTTTTGGAATATATACTCCCGACAGCGGCACGATAAAATTTAAGGGAAAAGAAATGAAATTATCAGGACCCAAAGATGCACTAAACAAAGGAATATCGATGATTCATCAGGAATTGACCCCGGTTCCTGACATGACGGTTGCCGAAAACATCTTTCTAGGCAGGGAACCCGTTTATGGAAAAACCGGATGGATCAATAGTAAGAAATTAATAGAGGACACCAAAAAACTGTTTGAATCCTTGAAGATGAATGTCGATCCGACTGCAAAGATGAAGGATCTAAGCATCGCGAACATGCAGATGGTGGAAATCGCCAAAGCCGTATCATATCATGCGGATCTGATTATCATGGATGAGCCTACTTCAGCCATTACGGAGAAAGAAGTGGAGCATCTATTCGAAATCATCGACTCTCTAAAGAAAAAAGGGGTCTCAATCATATATATTTCCCATAAAATGGATGAAATCTTCAGGATTTGTGATGAGGTTACCGTGCTCAGGGACGGTCAGTATATAGGGACAAAACCGACCCATGAATTAAACCGGGACTCATTGATTCAAATGATGGTCGGGAGGGAAATTAAGCACGTTTTCCACAAGGAGAAGGCTGAGATAAAAGAAGTCGTTTTATCTGTAAAGAATTTATCTCGGAAAGGGAAATTCAACAACATCAGTTTTGAAGTGAGGAGAGGGGAAATTCTGGGGATCGCAGGGTTGATGGGTTCGGGACGGACGGAGCTCATTGAAAGTATTTTCGGCATCCATCCTCCCACTTCGGGTGAAATTTATCTTCACGGCAAAAAAGTAAGAATCCAATCACCCGCCGATGCGATTCGAAATAAAATTGGATTATTAACCGAAGATCGCAAATTAACGGGCGCTTTCCTTCCGCTCTCCGTAAAGGAAAATATGATCATTTCCAGTTTAGACAGCTTTTTGCGTTTCGGATTCGTAAAAAGTAAATTAGTTAAGAGTACATGCGAAAAAATGGTAAAACAATTAAACATTAAGACTCCAACTTTGAATCAACTGATCATGAATTTAAGCGGGGGAAATCAGCAGAAAGTATTATTGGCCCGATGGTTACTCAACGACCCGGATTTACTCATTTTGGATGAACCGACAAGAGGGGTGGATGTAGGTGCTAAAGCAGAAATACACAAACTCATGTCTAAATTAGCTCAAGAAGGAAAAGCCATTATAATGATTTCCTCTGAATTGCCGGAGATTTTAGGGATGAGTGATAGGATCCTAGTAATGCATGAGGGGAAAAAAAAGGGAGAACTAACCCGAGAAGAGGCAAGTCAAGAAAAGATCTTGGAAGTTGCTTATCAGTAAACTAAAAACCCAGCCAAAGTAGATATAGGGAGGATGAAGGATGAAACCCCAAGAAAATATCGCGAAGAGGCCTTCAGCGCTTAGCGATCGAGCCAAATGGAAAGAGAAGCTGTCGGAGATATTCAGTAGCTATGGAATATTTATCATTTTCATCGCCATGGTTATTCTGATGTCCTTTCTGACGCCTGCATTTTTTACTTATCTGAACATCATCAACGTGGTACGCCAAATTTCCTTTATTGGTATTGTCGCTATGGGTGTGACGATGGTCATTATCACGAGGGGAATTGACCTGTCCTCGGGTTCGGTGATTGCTTTAGTATCCGTGGTCGCTGCAAGCTACGCCCATCCCGGTGAATATCCTTTGTTTGTTCCACTTGCTATTGGTCTTGCCATTGGTGCATTGACGGGTTTGATTAACGGTACAACCACGGCTATTGGGAAAATACCTCCTTTTATCGCTACCTTAGGGATGATGACAGCTGCCAGGGGTTTGGCCTTGTTGTATAGCGATGGAAAACCGATCGGTAATTTGTCAGATTCCTTCATGTTTATCGGGGTAGGAAAGATTTTCGGTATTCCGTTTCCAATTATCGCATTCGTGGTGGTGGGTATTATATCGCATTTGCTGCTGAGCAAAACAAAATTTGGTAAATACACTTATGCAATCGGAGGAAATGAACAAGCCGCAAGAATTTGCGGGATTAATGTAGAACGGCATCTCATCCTGGTTTATACCTATGCAGGTTTATTGACGGCGATTGCCGGTCTGATGTTAACAGCCAGAATTAGTGTAGGTCAGCCGAGCATGGGGGTCATGTATGAATTGGATGCGATCGCTGCGGCTGTCATTGGCGGCACAAGCTTATCCGGTGGTATCGGTACAATTCCGGGCACGATGGTTGGTGCATTGATCATAGGTGTTCTCAATAATGGTCTAGACTTATTAAATGTATCCTCGTACTGGCAGCAAGTATTAAAAGGAGCTATCATTGTAGTCGCTATTCTTATCGATTCCCGGAAGCACAGAAAATCATGAAGAAGAGGAAGGGGATTAATGTTGAAAATAGGATTCAATCAAGCGACGACGATGAAACACTCCACTCTTAAGAAAGATCTTGAGCTGTGTGAGAAGCATGGATATGATTTCATTGAGATCAGAGTGGATAAGTTAAAGGATTATTTGATAGAAAATAAAGTACAAGATCTCAAGACTTTTTTCGACACAAACAGGATTAAGCCGTATGCTTTCAATGCATTGGAATTTATCAATTTCAGAGACGAAGCGGATTACCATCAAATCAAAGAAGAACTGAAATTCTTGTGTGAGATGGGAGATATACTTGACTGCAAAAAAATTGTTGTCGTTCCTAGTTTTGATATTGGAGAATACACTAAATCGCAAATAAAAGAGGAGACTGCAAGAGTTTTAATTGAGTTGGCAGAACTGGCACAACCCCATGGTATCAAGTTGGCCCTGGAGTTTTGCGGATATCCCAATTGCTCGATTAATACATTTGGCCAAGCCTACGAAATTGTAAAAGAAGTGGACAGGGAAAATGTAGGAATCGTTCTTGATTGTTTTCACTTCCATGCCATGAACTCTGACATTAACGACCTGCGGCAGGCTGACCCTGATAAAATTCTTGTGTTTCATATCAATGACTGCGAAGATTTTCCCGCCGGTTCATTAAGGGATCATCACAGAGTATGGCCGGGGGAAGGGGCAATCCGACTAGATCTAATCTTGGGGACATTAAAAGAGATTGGTTATCGGGAAATGGCGTCGATCGAATTATTCAGACCCGAATATTGGGAATGGGATGTAGAAAGAACGATTAAAGTGGGGAAAGAAACGACTGAGAAAATATTAAGCAGATATTTCGAGATTGAATGACATCGAATGTGTTTTATTTAGTCAGAAGGTGAAGCGCTTAACATCAATTAAGGAAGGTGGGAAACGAACAGGATGAATACGATTAGATTAACAACAGCTCAGGCGTTAATCAAATTTTTAAATCAGCAGTATATCGAGTTTGATGGAAAAGAACAGAAATTTGTAAAAGGGATCTTCACCATTTTCGGGCATGGAAACGTGCTCGGAATTGGCCAAGCGTTGGAAGAAGATCCGGGAGATCTCGAAGTATACCAGGGTAGAAATGAGCAAGGGATGGCACACGCAGCAGTGGCATTCGCGAAGCAAAAACACCGCAGGCAAATTATGGCCTGCACATCGTCTGTCGGTCCGGGAGCCGCCAATATGGTAACAGCCGCAGCGACGGCTTCCGCCAACAACATTCCGGTATTACTGCTTCCCGGCGATACATTTGCCACCAGGCAACCGGATCCTGTTCTTCAGCAAATCGAGCACTACCATGATTTAACAATTACAACAAATGATGCGTTCCGAGCGGTTAGCAAATATTGGGATCGTATCAATCGACCGGAACAATTGATGACCGCCATGATCAATGCCATGCGCGTACTGACCGATCCGGCTAATACAGGGGCAGTAACCATCGCTCTTCCCCAAGATGTTCAAGGAGAAGCGTATGATTTCCCCGAGTATTTCTTCCGAAAACGTGTGCACCGGATTGAACGCCGCGTACCGACTCCCTCGGACCTGAAAGATGCGGTGGAACTGATCAAAAAAAAGAAAAAGCCTCTCATCATATGCGGTGGGGGTGTCCGTTACTCCGAAGCGGCCGGCGCGTTAAAGCGTTTTGCTGAGAAGTTTCACATCCCTTATGGCGAGACCCAAGCCGGAAAAAGCGCGATTGAAAGTTCTCATGCATACAATCTGGGGGGGATCGGGGTAACCGGAAACCTGGCAGCGAACCTCATTGCGAAAGAGGCCGATTTGGTGATAGGGATCGGTACACGATATTCAGACTTCACGACGTCGTCTAAGCAACTGTTTCAAAATCCTGATGTGGACTTCTTGACCATCAACATTTCCGAATATCACGGGTATAAGTTGGATGCTGTTAAGATCGTGGCCGACGCGAAGTTAGCCCTTCTTGCACTGGAAAAAGAATTAGAGAAGATTGGTTATCGTTCAGGTTATATCCATGAGATTGAATTTGCCAAAAATGCATGGAAAACGGAGCTGAACCGTCTTCACCAGATTCGATACAAGGAAGAAGGTTTTAAACCCGAAATCGCGGGCCATTTGGATGAAGTGCTGCCCGAATACGTTGATACCTTTCATTCATGTTTGACACAAACGGAAGTGATCGGAGAGATAAACAAACTCATCGATGAAGACGCCATTATTATCGGAGCATCGGGGAGCCTTCCCGGAGACCTGCAGAGAATGTGGGAGGCTCGTCGACCGAATACCTACCATATGGAGTACGGTTATTCCTGCATGGGATATGAAATCTCCGGAGCTCTGGGCGTGAAAATGGCTGAACCGGATAAAGAGGTCTATGCCATGGTGGGTGACGGAAGCTACCTGATGTTGCATTCGGAATTGGTAACTAGCATCCAAGAAGGTAAAAAAATCAATGTACTGTTATTTGACAACGCCGGTTTTGGGTGCATCAACAACTTGCAAATGGGAAATGGCATGGGCAGCTTCGGAACGGAATTTCGTTATCGGAACCCTGAAACCGGCCGATTGGATGGTGGCTTGATGAAAATTGATTTTGCCCAAAGTGCCGCAGGATACGGGGTGAAAACATATAAGGTAAGGACCTTGGAAGAATTGCGGGCGGCCATCAAAGACGCGAAAAATCAAACCGTGTCAACGTTGATCGATATTAAAGTTTTGCCTAAGACGATGACCCGCGATTACGAATCATGGTGGCATGTCGGTATTGCGGCTGTTTCCGACAATCCGAGGGTACGGGAGGCTTACCGAAAAAAAGAGAACAACCTGAAAAAAGCACGAAAATATTGATTGGCGGATCCTTGGAAAAGAGTTAATGGACAGAGGATAAGGTGAAAAATCCAATCGAGGTGTGAAACGGTGATGAATCAATCGCAAACCCATCAATTCCAGATCGGAATTGCCCCGATCAGTTGGGTCAATGATGATATTCCTGGGCTTGGCGATGACCTCTATACACCGGATCAGGTTTTATCGGAAATTTCCTCTCTCGGATATGTTTCTACTGAAATGGGGCGTATTTTCTCGCAAGACCCTTCCGGTCTGAAAGCCAAATTGGAGAAGTACGGTGTACAGCTTGCAAGCAAATTTGTGGGTGTTTTGTTTTCCGATGAGAGCCGTCTGGAAGAGGAGCTGCGATCCTTCGGTGAATGGGTGAAATTCCTGAAGGATATGGGCTGTAGGTATGTGATTACGTGTGAAATGGGCGGATCGATGCATTGGGATCCCCGACGTTCTCCTGAAGATACGAATATCCGAAAGCTGACGGAAAGAGAATGGGAGTCCATGGTGAATGGGCTTCATCGAGCAGCCAACCTATGTCAACAATATAATATGCAGTTGGTCTATCATCCCCATGCCGGTACGGTCATTGAAACGGCGGAAGAAATCGACCGTCTGATGGCAATGACCGATCCTGATTTGGTACATCTATTGTACGATACGGGACATGCCCTGTATGGAGGCTGTGATCCGTTGGAGCTGTTGAAAAAATATTATGATCGGATCCGATATGTGCATCTGAAAGATGTTCGACGGGATGTTTTGGAGTATGTCAGGAAGGAGAATACCGATTTCCGTACTGCTGTGCTGAAAGGGCTGTTTACGGTACCTGGAGACGTAGAGGGCTGTATTGATTTTGCTCCGATCTTCAGGGAATTGATTGAAAGAAACTATAGTGGCTGGGTTATTGTGGAGGCGGAGCAAGATCCCGCGAAAGCCCACCCTTACAATACGCGCAAATGGCGAAAAAATATATTGATGAGACCATTCAAAGGCTGGTTAGAAACACGCATTAAGAGTGTGTTGTGCCTCAAGTTCCTTGCGATTGCAACGAATCGGAGCGGCACATCCCCCTCCGAAACCCGACAGGAACTTGTTCACCAGCCTTTTAAGGCAATCTATAAATGAAGGATAAGGAAGGTTGAAGGTGCATGAGTGATTTGATTGTCCCCAGCTGCAGACCAGATTCAGAAGGAAATATTTTGCGTATCACCCCGGAATCCGCCGGTTGGAGGTATGTGGGATTCGAAGTGTATACCCTGCGGAAAGGACAAACCCTGAAAAAGGAAACCGGTGATCGGGAAGTCTGCATCGTGCATTTGACAGGTAGATCCCATATTACAACGAAAAATGAAAAATGGGAAAACATCGGCTGGCGAATGGATGTTTTCGAAAAAATACCTCCATATTCCGTTTATATCCCTTCCGGAGATTTCTATGAAGTGGAGGCTGTGACGGATCTGGAACTGGCCATTTGTTCAGCACCGGGAAAGGGAACATACCCTGCCCGAATCATTTCACCTGAAGACGTGGGTGTGGAAATAAGGGGAGCTGGAAACATCGAAAGAAGGATTCACAACATCCTCCCGGAACAAAAACCCGCGGACAGCTTGCTTGTAGTCGAGGTTTTCACTCCGGAAGGGAATTGGTCCAGTTATCCTCCTCACAAACATGATCAAGATAATCTACCTGAAGAGTCCTATTTAGAGGAAACATATTATCACAAAATCAACCCTGATCATGGGTTCGCCGTTCAAAGAGTGTACACGGACGACCGTTCCTTGGATGAGACGTTGACTGTCAAAAACGGCGATGCGGTCTTGGTTCCCAAAGGGTACCACCCCGTTTCAGCACCACCCGGATACGAAGTATATTATTTGAACGTCATGGCGGGACCGGTTCGTATGTGGAGGTTTCGTAATGATCCGGATCACGAGTGGGTTCTAGAAAATAAGCTGGCAGCAAAGCAGCGTCGGAATGAAATTTAACAGAAAGGAGAAAAGGCTGGAATGGAAGGATTGAAACGGGAAGACTGGACGTCCATCATCCTGGAGCAACGTCTCAGTAATCCTGGGCGTCCCCGGCAACTGGCGGCCCGTCGGCGTAGAAGGGACGGGTGGCAGAAGGAGAAGTTGGTGATCATAGCGGCGGACCATCCTGCACGACGCGAAACGGGAGGGGGCGGGGATCCTTGGGCGATGGCGGATCGGGGGGAACTTCTTCACCGGATCGCCTCCCTCCTGATGCAGCCCGGCATTGATGGTCTGCTGGCGACGCCGGATCTCTTTGACGAACTGTTCCTGATGAATGAATGGGTGAGAGAAAATGGAGGCCCCGATTTTCTAGACGGCAAGGTCCTGATCGGATCGATGAACCGAGGCGGTCTTGCCGGCACCTCTTTTGAACTGGATGACTTTGTCACCGCCTACACGGCGGAGGAAATCGTGAGGATGGGGCTGGACGGGGGCAAGCTCCTTTTGCGGTTGGACCCGGGGAACCGGGACTGTGCCCGTACCCTCAAGTATTGCAACGACGCCCTCAACGCTTTGGTGGACCGGGGTCTGCCCCAGTTTTTGGAACCCCTTTCCATTCCCCGTACTCCAGACGAAATGGTGCGTCTGGTAGGGGTGGCTACGGGATTGGGTCGTACCACGGAGGGGCGTTGGTTGAAGCTACCTATGACCGCGGAGTTCGACCGGGTGGCTCGGGCCACCACCTGCCCGATCGTGCTGCTCGGGGGTGGGAAACCGGGACGCACGGAGCAACTACTGGATGATGTGCGGCGTTGCATGCAAGCGGGTCCTCATGTGAGGGGCCTAATGATCGGACGCGGGGTACTGTTCCCCGAGGATGGTGAAAAACCCGAAACCGTGGCAGCCCGTCTGGCCGAAGTGGTTCACGGTAAACCAGTGAAGGAGGTGATCTGATGAGTAGAACCGAAGTATACACCCTCGGACGTGTCATCGTGGATCTGTATGCCACTGAAATCCAGACTCCACTCCGGGCGGTGAATTCCTTCCGAAAGTATTTGGGGGGATCGGCGGGCAACATGGCGGTGGGCCTTGCACGACTCGGAGCGAAGGTGGGGCTGATCAGCCGGGTGGGGAAGGATGAATTCGGCCGTTTCCTGAGAGAACGGTTGGAAAAAGAAGGGGTAGACACGTCCATGGTAGCGGTGGATCCCGATTACCCCACCGGTTTGGCGTTTGCCGCCCTGTTTCCTCCGCAAGATTCCGAAGTGCTCTTCTACCGTAAACCCTGTGCCGACGCCAATGTTTCCATCGGCGATCTCGATTTGGACCGTTTGAAGGAGGCCCGGATGCTGGTTGTGGCTTGTACAGCACTGGCAGCCTCGAATGGTCGTGAGACTGCGCTGACCGCGCTGGAGGTCAATCGCGCTTCCGGGGGGATGAACGTGCTGGACCTGGATTGGCGACCGATGTTTTGGAACGGGGAGGAAGAAGCACGGGTTTACTACCGGGCGGCGCTGCGGTTGGCAGACGTGGTGCTGGCTAACGAGCCGGAACTGGCCTTTGCCGGCGAATCCGACGACCCGGAAGAAGCCGCCAGCAACCTTCGTTCTCTGGGAGTGAAAGAGGTGGTGGCCAAACGGGGGGGGGATGGAGCTCTCTATTTTGGTCCGGAGGGGCATATGAGTGTCCCCTCGTACCGGGTGAAAGTAATGAACACCCTCGGGGCCGGGGACGGTTTCGGCGCTGCTTATACTTACGGCTTGCTGGAAGGATGGCCCGTTAAGCGTCGCTTGGAATTCGCGGCGGCAGCCGGGGCCATCGTGGTTAGCCGTCACAGTTGTTCGGAAGCGATGCCCGACCGGCAGGAAGTGGAAGAACTGATCAACCAACAGTCTCGCACCGTTTCGTAAAAATCTGTACCTAATTTGTGATAAAGGAGGGCTTCGAAAATGGCTGTACCGACCAAAACAGAAACGTTGAAAAATTTCGTGGGGGGCAGGTGGGTCGATTCCTCATCGGACCGTCGGGAGGAGGTCCCAAATCCGGCGACCGGCGAATCTCTCGGAAGGGTTCCTTTGTCTACTAAAGAGGATCTTGCTGCGGCGGTGGAGGCAGCCAAGGAGGCTTGGAAAACATGGCGGAAAACGCCGGTCCCCGTCCGGGCCCGGATCCTGTTTAAATATCATCAGCTCCTCACCGAACACAAA
>k87-575154_pt1 | contig 10896 bp, 14 predicted proteins | sample MGYA00084031_6733416 | MGnify analysis MGYA00084031
GAATCGATACGCCGAGTTTTTCTGCGCGTTCTTTTGTCAAAAATGGGTCATATACGTGAACGATCATGCCGAACGCGCGCGCGCGTTTGGCCACTTCGGACCCGATGCGGCCAAATCCGATAATTCCTAAATGTTTTCCTTGCAATTCGGTTCCAACGAAAGCGGAGCGATTCCACTCGCGGGATTTCACAGAAACATGCGCTTGCGGAATATGGCGCACAAGTGCAGCCATCATCGCGAATGTATGTTCAGCGGCGGAAACCGTATTTCCGTTTGGCGCGTTAATGACGACGATTCCGCGTTTTGTTGCCGCTTCGACGTCGATATTGTCAACTCCCACACCAGCGCGTCCGATAATTTTTAAATTTGGCATTTTGGAAAGGAGTTCTTCTGTCACTTTCGTAGCGCTGCGAACAAGTAACGCGTCGAATTCATGAAGTCGATCTTCCGCTTCTGTTACCTTTTTCTGTACGATTTCAATTTGTTCGGATTTTCGTAGTGGGGCTAATCCTTCTTCGCTAATTGCGTCGGAAACTAAAATGCGAAACACGATGGTGAGCTCCTTTCTTATCAAGAATTTTAAATTTCTGATAATTTATCATAATAAAGCACGATCTGTCAATGAAATGATGAGAAGTCATACCAATGTAAACGTTTTTACTACGAAATGTTCGGATTTTCCTAACGAAAAACGCCCAAGCCGTCGTTCGTTTACTTGGGCGCCTTTTCTGTTATTTATTTTTGTTTTCATTGTAGCGGGCGATGCATTCGTCAATGAGTTTAGCGGCAGCTTCCGGACCTTCCCAAGCGCCGATTTCCGTCCGTTTTCCTTCCAAATCTTTATAACGTTCAAAGAAATGAGCAATTTCTTTTAGTTTATGTTGCGGAAGGTCTTCAATGCTGCGAACTTCGTTAAAACGTGGATCTTCGACAGGAACACCAATTAATTTCGCGTCCTCTTCACCGCTGTCGATCATGTTTAAATAACCGATGACGCGCGTGTCGATCACGCAGCCAGGGAATGTCGGGTTGGTTGTAATGACTAAAATGTCAAGCGGGTCGCCATCTAATGCAAGCGTGTTTGGCAAATATCCGTATTCTGCTGGATAAAACATTGGAGAGTATAGGACGCGGTCGAGCTTGAAAATGCCTCGTTCTTTGTCAAATTCGTATTTGTTTTGGCTTCCTGTCGGAATTTCGATAAATGCTTCAACAATTTTATTTTCGAATGCCACAACCATTTCCTCCTTTATATGTATATATGCGCTTCTATTATAGAATAGATGGTAAAGTGTAGCAACTATATAAATGAAACTAGATGTTCCTGTTTTTGTCGCATTTTATGAAAAAAAACCGTTCAGCTGACGGAAGCAGATTGACAACGAATGATGCGCGCACATGTCGGCAATGGATTTTAGCGCAAACACTATGAAAAATTTCGCAGGCGGTAAAATGAGCAAATGCTGCTTATGAAAAAAGTATTATTCACAGCGAATGCATAAAAATTCATTCTAAAATATAAATAAATCCCTCTTGCATTTCCATACAAGAGGGGGATTGTTATTACTCGAATTTGTTTGGATCGCCATCAAACGGCTCGTCTGCGACTTTGATGGATTCCGTCGGGCATCCTTCGTATGCATCCATCATGTCGTCAATAAGAATTTCCGGCACTTCGACGATTCCTTGGTTGTCGTCAAGTGTTACGTATGCGATGCCATCTTCGTCATAGTCGTAAATATCTGGAGCTGCGGCACCGCATGCACCGCATGCAATGCAAGTTTCTTTATCGACAATCGTATATTTTGGCATGAATAAAAACCTCCTCAAATTCTATTTCAAACGGATGTGTCATCTCCGTGTAATATACTCGGAAATGAACTTCACTTCTTATAATAAGACGGTTTTTATAACTTTTCAATATAAAAATGTCGCTATTTTCAAACATGGCCATTTTTACATTTCCCATTTTCCGTTTTTCTAAACCGAGAAAACTTTATATGAGAAATTGAGCAGATGTTTCTGTTACAATGATGTATATTCCAAACGTTTGATAAAGGAGCGACACGGATGAAAAGCGGATATGCATCGTTTTTGATGTTATTTTGTTTACACCGTTTCAACGGAGAACGGTCTTTATCCGCGATATATCATCTATTTTCTGGAAAAAAGTCGTCGCAAACGTTGCAAGATAGCAAATGGTTTCAGTTAGAACGCTTTTTTGGAACATGGAAAGAAGCCACGTTAAACGATATCGAGGCATTAGCTGAACAGCTGCTGGAAAACGGCTTGATTTCCCCTGTGCAAAATCGTTCCTATGTGTTGACAGAAGAAGGAAGAAGGCAGTTCAATGAACAGATGCGGCAAGCATTTTTCCCTGTTCATCTCAACGGATGGCGGTATCATGCATCGGAAAAATGGTTTTGGTACCGTCTATCTTTGCTTGTACAAACGTTATCGAACGTGCTTCATCGCACCCGTTTCGAACCGATTCACCGCCATGAGGAAACGTTCATTTGGGTGAAGCAGTATTTATTATCGCAAAGAAAAACGGCGCGGGAATTGGCGCAAACGCTTTATGAAGAAATATATGACATTCTTTCTTCTGTTTCGGAAGAAGAAGCAACGGTGTTTACGTTGCGCTTGACGAGCTTTGAGCGAATCGGCTGGACAAATGAACAAATCGCTTCTTTATTGCAAAAAGACCCGGTATACGTCCACTTTCAATTTCAAAATGTGTTGCATTATATGATGGCTACAGCGGAAGCAAAACAGCCATCCGTTTTGTATGAATTAATGCATGATTTGTCATTGCCTATACCGTTGACGTTTTCGACACGAAAAACGTATGAATGGCTCTTGCGCGGAAAATCGATTGAGGAAATCGCCAAGTTGCGCCGTTTAAAACGAAGCACCATTGAAGACCATGTCGTGGAGATTGCGGCGAATATTCCGCAATTTTCCATTTGGCCGTTTGTCAGTGAGAAAAAGGCGGAAAAAATTATGGAAACGGTGCGAAAGTTGCGAACGAGAAAATTAAAAGTGATTCGCGATGCGATCGCTGACGATGTCAGCTACTTTGAAATTCGCCTCGTGTTGGCAAAGGAAGGGAAAATGTGGTGACATTAGAACAGTTGCTTCGCGAAAAATTCGGTTATGACTCGTTTCGAAAAGGGCAGCGGGAAATTATTGAAGACATTTTGCGCGGATATGATGTATTGGCGATGCTGCCAACAGGTGGAGGCAAATCGCTTTGCTATCAGCTTCCCGCATATGTACTAAAAGGCAGTGTATTAATTATTTCACCGCTCGTTTCGTTGATGGAAGACCAAGTGCAGCAGCTTCGGCAACGTGGGGAAAAGAGAGTCATCGCCTTTAATAGTTTTTTAGAAACGGAAGTAAAGAGAAAAGCGATCGAGCGGCTGCATGAATTTCGGTTTATTTACGTTTCCCCGGAGATGCTGCAGTCGGAACGGCTGCTTCACGCGCTGATGAACATCCGCATTTCCTTGTTTGTCGTCGACGAAGCGCATTGCATCTCCCAGTGGGGGTACGATTTTCGCCCTGATTTTTTAAAGTTGGGGGAAATCCGCAAGCATCTCGGCTCTCCAACTTGTTTGGCGTTAACTGCCACCGCGCCGCCTGAGGTAACGGATGATATTGTCCATATTTTGCAGCTTCAGCCGCTGCGCCGGCACATTCACTCTGTTGACAGGCCGAATATCGCGATCAAAGTAGAAAAAACGGAGTTTATTCATGAAAAAATAAACAAGCTGTTTGATTATGTCAAAATGTTGCAAGGGCCGGGGCTCGTTTATTTTTCAAGCAGGCAATGGGCGGAAACAACGGCGCGACAGTTGCAAAGGGAAGGAATCGAGCGAGTCGCCTATTATCATGGAGGAATGGATTCCGAACAGCGGATGCTCGTCCAACAGCAATTTTTGCGCGGCCAATTGGACATCGTTTGCTGTACGAGCGCGTTTGGCATGGGAGTGAATAAGGAAAATATCCGTTTTGTCATTCATTTTCATATGCCCGGTCAAATGGAGGCGTATTTGCAAGAAATTGGAAGAGCTGGGCGCGATGGAAAAAGGAGCATTGCGATTTTACTGTATACCAATGGCGATGAGGACATGGTACAATCACTTATGGAAACGGAATTGCCAACAGATGCACAGGTGAAGCGATTATGCGAAAGCTTGCTGTTATATGGCGCGGCGCCAGATAGTTTAGAACAGCAAATGAGCGCATGTTCGTTGACAGATGTGCAGAAACGGATTTTAATGTATTTTTTGGAAACAGAAGGGATCGCTTCCTCACCTCGACCGCTGACAGAACAAGAGGTTGCTGCTTTGTATGAAAAGCTAATAGAGAAGATCGAATCACGCAGACGATGGAAACGAAAAAAGCTCTTAGAAATGGTAAAATGGATTTTTCATCATTCATGCCGACGGGAGTTAATCGTTCGCGCGTTTCAACAATCGTTGGAGAAAAAACCAGATTTATGTTGCGACCGGTGCGGATTTCCACTGGATGGTTACTTGCGCGTGGAGACGGAGAAAAAGGAGTTTCATTTTCATGGCTGGCAAGCGGAATTAAAGCGAATTTTCTTTTAAGTGAGGCGTGTTTAGATGAGGCGGCAAAGTGAACAAATCCGCATGATGAGCGACCGCGAAGTACTCATTCATTTATATGTTACCCAGTTATTGTTAATTGTCGTGTCAGCTATTGCTGGATTTTTTCTTTTTGATATTTCGACATTCCAAAAAATTTGGCAGTTTGATGCCACCACGGTGCTGACGTATGGCGGAGGGAGCGCTGTTATTGTCTTAGCCATCGATTTTTTGACAATGCGCTATTTGCCGGAGCATTGGTATGATGATGGAGGAATTAACGAAAAAATTTTTGAAAATCGGTCGATTCCGCATATCTTTTTTTTATGTTTATTGATCGCATTTAGCGAAGAGCTGCTGTTTCGCGGCGTCATCCAAACGCATTTTGGCTTGTTTGTTGCAAGCATCATCTTTGCATTGTTGCACGTGCGCTATTTGGAAAAGTTGTTTTTATTTGCGATGGTCGTCTTGTTAAGCTTTTTTCTCGGATATGTTTATCAATGGACAAACAGCCTTTGGGTGACGATTTTTGCCCATTTCCTGATCGATTTTATTTTGGCGGTTCATATTCGCCTTGATTATGTTCGCAACATGAAACAAAAAGACGGGGGCGATCGTGTGTGAGTCAGCACGAACAAGCAGAAGGTGCATGGCGCGGGCCAGCGGAACAAAAGCGTGAGGACGTCTTGTCGCTTCCGCCGCGCAGAGAGGTGCATAGACGAAAGAAAGCAAAAAAGCGAGCGAAATGGAAGTTAAAATATCCGCTTATCCGTTTGTTAGCGCTGTTTTTTATTTCCCTCCCGGTTTTAATGTTAGGCATTTATTATGCAAATAACGATTCAAAAATCGTAACCGTCGTAACGCGCAGCGAGACGGGCAGTTACGAACAAATTGATATTGCTCCCGCCGAGGAAAGAACTGCGCTGCCATCAAGCGAATCTAGCGTGCGGAAAAAAGATCGTCCTCCATCAGACGGACAAAAAGAAAATGGAGCTTTAGATGGGCATCCAAAAAAGCAAAAAACGATTACACACACGGTGCAAGAAAATGAAACGCTATATAGCATTGCGATGAAATATTATCAAAGTGATAAAGGAATGGAAGTTATCAAAAAATGGAACCATTTAAAAAGCATGCAGCTTCATAAAGGACAAGTACTGCAAATTCCAATGGTGGACGTGGAAAAATAAGGGCGGATCCCCGATTTTTTGGTCTAATCAAGTAGACTTGTACATACGTTTATACTAGAGGTTGCTAAAAAATGAGGGGATTCGGCCGTGAGCAAAGGATTTTTCGAAAATCTTTACATTGATGAAGTAACGAAGCAAATGCTGCTTGCTGTGATTGAAAAAAAGCGAAAATGGGAACGTTTAAAGAAAAATGCGATTTTTTTGCAACTTGTTGCTTTTAGTGGATTTACTTCATTTTTCATCTACGTTTTAGTTGATTTGGTTGTTCCAAGCGGCACATGGGCGGCGTTTGTTCAAGCGTTTTTCGGGAAAACGGTGCATTTGTATATATTATTATGGTTGTTTACATCGTATTGGGCCGGCTTATATTATAAAAGAAAATGTGATAAAGCCGAAGAAGAATTTCACTCGCTTCGCTGTGAAATCATTCAAAAAAGCACCGATTTATGGAAAGAAGAGCAACAATGGAAAGAAAGGCATAAACTGTTTGAACTGATGAAAAAGGAGTATGATATTAACCTGTATTACGAAAATAGCTGAATGGTGCTCTCCCATTCAGCTATTTTCATCAGAAAAATTTCTTCCGGTCGCGCTCTTCTTTTAAAATTTCGACGGCCTCGCGAAAACGCTGGGCGTGAATGATTTCCCGTTCGCGCAAAAAGCGGAGCCCGTCGTTTAAATCAGGATCATCGCTCATGTTAATAATCCATTGGTATGTTGCTCGCGCTTTTTCCTCTGCTGCAATATCTTCGTACAAATCGGTAATCGGGTCTCCTTTTGCCTGAATGTACGTCGCCGTAAATGGGACGCCGGCGGCGTTATGATAAAATAAAGCGCGATCATGATCGACATAATGTGCATCCAGCCCTGCTTCTTTCAATTGCTCTGGCGTTGCGTCTTTCGTTAGTTTATATACCATTGTTGCGATCATTTCCAAATGCGCTAATTCTTCTGTTCCGATATCTGTAAGCAGGCCGATCACTTTGTCGGGAATCGTATAGCGCTGGTTTAGATAGCGGAGCGCAGCGGCAAGTTCCCCGTCTGCCCCACCATATTGTTCAATTAAATATTTTGCTAATTTCGGATTGCATGTGCTGACGCGGACGGGATATTGCAATTTTTTTTCATAAATCCACATCTTTCATTCCCTCCCTTTCTGGCGCGTTGCTTTTTTGTTATATTTGCCAAGGCCAAGGGGCATCATCCCAGTTCCACGGATAGTTGGAATAGCTGTTTCCAAATTGCTGAAGCGGTCCATAGGCGGATTCAAACTGTTTTTTTAATTGTTTACGTCTTTGCGCGAGCTGGTTAAATTGTTGGATGGCTTGATAGTCAGTAGGATGGGTGTCGAGGTATAATGTGAGTTCGACGAGGGCAAAATCAACCGTTTGCAGCTGTTCCAAAAGCTCATAATATTCTTTTGACACCTGTTTCATTGTTGATCACCTTTGCGTTTCATTTCATACGGGCCATAATATGGATCATAAAAAATTTTCCAAAGAGTTCCTTTTTTTAACGCTTCATGCAATGGAAATTGCGGCAAGTTTGGCGGCTGAAATCCGACATATTGATTCGGTGCGGTAACATATGTTTTGACGCGAATCGGCGGGCAAGGGTCGAACGGACTTATATAAGGTTCATATTGTTTTCTGGTCGTAAACATAAGAAACCTCCTTTTTGCAGAATTTCAGTCTATATTTATGACTGTTACGTTTTATTCATGCCTCCCTTTTTTGATGAATACATGTAAGAAAAAGATCAAGTCCTGATTATTGTGTAAATTTCACTTCTGGCCCAGCGAGAATTTAGGTTTCGGAAAAACCCAACTGCTTTTTGCCGCTTCTTTTTACACAAACTTCCGACTTGATCGAAGAAAAAGGGAGGAAGGAAAATGTTGTTTCATCTGTTTTGCGTTGTTGTCGGATTTTTGTGTGGGTATTTGATGATTCATTGGCTGCCGCCGGTCACTCCGTTTCATTTCGTTCATTTTATTACCGAACTTATTTTCAACCCCCTCCGGTCGTTTTTGGCGATGGTTTGTTTTTTAATTGGTTTTTTGGCCAATGCAGTGGTAATTCGTACCATAATGGCTGGGGTCATTTTATGGTTACAGCGAAAACAAGTGCGCTGGGGGGAGTGGCTGATTAGCTGTTGCGGCGCGTCGGGAAGTTTTTATTGGCTGTTTCAATCGGAGACGAAGCTAACCGTTTTGTTTTTTATTTTCGCTTTTATTTATGGTATGATATCATTGGACTTTCGTCGTTCTCGCGGATACAAACGGGATTTATAGGAGGCATTATGTTGGTTTGGATCGTCGTTTTTGTTTTTCTTTGCTTATTGGCTTACATGTGGTGGGAAGCGCATCGAAACCGCGTTGTTCGCATTGAATTGGCATTTCCGCAGTTTCCAAACAGTTTTCGGGCGTTTTCCATTTTTTTTATTTCTGATCTTCACAGGAGGACATTAGCGGAAAAAATCGTCGAGGAAATAAAAGGGGAGGCGGACATTGTGCTAGTTGGCGGGGACCTGACGGAAAAAGGGGTGCCTGCCGCGCGCGTCAAGGAAAATATCCGCCGTTTAAAAATGATCGGACCGGTTTATTTTATTTGGGGGAATAATGATTACGAAGCAGAATATGATTTGCACTCACTTTTGCTCGAAGAAGGGGTGCATATATTGGAAAACCGCGCTGTTGTGCTACAATCCGCAAACGGGGAAAAGCTTGCGCTCATCGGGGTGGCAGACGTGAGCAAACGCAAAGCAAGGTTGGAGGAAGCGCTTCAAGGAGTGGATGAGAACGCCTTCCGCATTCTCGCCTCGCATAATCCGAAAATCGTCCAGCGCCTTCGCCCCGAGCACCGCATTTCCCTTGTCGTCAGCGGACATACGCATGGAGGGCAAATTCGCTTTTTGTCGTTCGGGCTGTATGAAAAAGGGGGATTAAAAAACGTGAACGGAACGGCGGTTTACGTCAGCAACGGGTACGGGACGACGAACATTCCGCTCCGGCTTGGGGCTCCTGCAGAAACAAATTTGATTACCATTCGTTCATCTGAAGAAGATGGAGAAAAAATGCTTGTCTAAATGGCTGCAAACGATGTAAACTCAATAATAATAACAAACGAACCATTTACGAATTATTTCATACAATAACCGTAAGAGATGGCTGTGTAGGTAAGGAGGGGTGTTGATGCGTCTTGAGCGCTTAACCCACAATAAAATTAAAATTTTCCTTACGTTTGACGATTTAATGGATCGTGGTTTAACGAAAGAAGATTTATGGAAAGACACGTTTAAAGTTCATCAATTGTTTCGCGACATGATTGAGGAAGCAAGCGAGGAACTCGGCTTTGAAGTAAACGGGTCGATCGCGGTGGAAGTATACTCTTTACCGGCACAGGGAATGGTTGTTATCGTAACAAGTGAGGGCGAATACGACGATACGGAGGAAGAGTTCGCGGACGATTATATTGAAATGCAAGTAACGCTCGATGAGAGCGATGACATATTTTACGAATTTCAGACGTTCGAGGATGTCATTCAGCTCGCTCATCGCCTTTACGCGATCGGTTGCTTGGACGGAACGCTTTATTCCTATCAAAATCGCTTTTATTTACATGTCGCCGAGGAACCGCCGATTCCGCTCGATAATTTTGTCGCTTTGTTAGCGGAATTTGCCAGCCCTTCCACGATAACGATACATCGTGTGCAAGAATATGGAAAAAAACTAATCGAGCATCGCGCCATTGAACAACTTGTTCGCTATTTTCCGGCTTGTTAACGCTTCGTCAGACTCCGTCATGTGGACAAGGGGTCTGACTTTTTATCTTTTTCTTTTCGACGCTAGACTACAAGGAAAACAAATATACAATTATGAAAAAAACTGTTTTTCATATAAAAACGATGTAAATGGTTGTAAAAAGCCATAAATCGCTTGGCATTTTATTTTTTTTCCTTTGCATAAATGAAAAGAAGGTGTATACTATGACATGAAGAAAGGTGACGTTATCAATTAACCATAGCGAGCTTATAGGAGGTTTACGTATGGTAGCCGACAAGCGTACCAACGAAGAAAATCTGGAAGAAAAAGAAGAACAATATGACGTATTAACGGCGACGCAAATCGTTATACATAGAGCATTGGAAAAACTCGGTTATCCAGAAGAAGTATATGAACTGCTTAAAGAGCCGATTCGCATGTTAACAGTGAGAATTCCTGTACGTATGGACGACGGTACTGTAAAAATTTTCACCGGCTACCGTGCCCAACATAATGATGCCGTTGGTCCAACAAAGGGTGGCGTCCGTTTCCATCCAAACGTGACGGAACGAGAAGTGAAAGCGTTATCTATTTGGATGAGCTTAAAATGCGGGATCGTCGATTTGCCATATGGCGGGGGAAAAGGCGGAATCGTCTGCGATCCGCGCACGATGTCATTCCGTGAATTAGAACGGCTAAGCCGCGGCTATGTCCGCGCGATCAGCCAGATCGTCGGTCCGACAAAAGATATTCCTGCGCCAGATGTTTTTACGAACTCGCAAATTATGGCATGGATGATGGACGAATATAGCCGCATTGACGAGTTTAATTCACCTGGCTTTATTACAGGAAAACCGTTGGTGCTAGGTGGATCGCATGGCCGAGAAACGGCGACGGCAAAAGGGGTTACCATTTGCATTCGCGAAGCGGCGAAAAAACGCGGAATTGATTTGAAAGGTGCCCGCGTGGTCATCCAAGGATTTGGAAACGCAGGAAGCTTTTTGGCGAAATTTATGCACGATGCTGGCGCGAAAGTTATCGGCATTTCCGACGTATACGGGGCGCTTTACGATCCAAACGGTTTAGATATTGACTATTTGCTTGAGCGCCGGGACAGCTTTGGCACGGTGACGAAATTGTTTAAAAACACGATTACGAATAAAGAATTGCTAGAACTTGATTGCGATATTTTAGTGCCGGCGGCGATTGAAAATCAAATTACGAAAGAAAACGCGCCAAATATTAAAGCGAGCATCGTTGTGGAAGCGGCAAACGGCCCAACGACGTTAGAAGCGACGGAAATTTTAACGAAGCGCGGCATTTTGCTCGTTCC
>k87-1528480_pt1 | contig 10895 bp, 10 predicted proteins | sample MGYA00084031_6733416 | MGnify analysis MGYA00084031
GAGACGGACGAAACGGAACCGGACGCAGCCGATGGCGGAGCGAATTGAGAAACTCAACCAGTATCTGAAGGGATGGGTGGGCTACTTCGCGTTGGCGGACGCCCGAAACATTCTGAGGCAACTGGACGAATGGATTCGCCGCCGACTCCGGGCCTGTCTGTGGACACAGTGGAAACGGGTTCGCACCCGGATTCGGGAACTGCGAGCCTTGGGTCTGCCCGAGTCAGCCGTCTTCATGATCGCCAATACGAGAAAAGGCCCATGGCGGGCCTCTCTCATCCTAAACAACGCACTGAACAAGGCATATTGGACGCAGCAAAATCTGGTCAGCCTGGAGCAGAGGTATCTGTCCATCCGCAAGTCTTGACGAACCGCCGTATACCGAACGGTACGTACGGTGGTGTGAGGGGACGGCGGGGAGACCCCGCCTCCTACTCGATAATCTTCTTTTGACCGTTCTTTTGATTGAAGGAAAGGAAGGAGGAAAAGAATGCAAAGAATTGGGTTAACGCTCCACCTGTTTCCATGGAAGAGCTATCCACGTGGAAGAGCGGAAAGCGGAAAGAAGGGGGTGAGAAAATCTTGTTGCGGGATATCTTTTTCGGGATGCTGATGGTCTTTGTGATCTTGGTCGTGGGCAGCATTATTCTGGATCAATTTCCCTCCCTTTTACCGGTTTGGGAGGCGATGCAGGCGCACGGCAAGAACCTGTATGACATCGCGCTGGAAGAATTCGGCCCAACCCGGACGGTCTTGCTGATCATCGGGATCATTGTGTTGATCGGCACAAGCACCGCCGTGGGAAGACGATTTTAGGAGGTGATTTGAACTGGGTACCAAGCAAGGGCTGCTAAGCAAAGAGGAAAAGAAGGAACGCCGACAAAGGAAACGGGAACAGCGGAAAATGATGATCAGGAAGTGGCTTCAGCCCCATCCGCCCAAACGTGAAAAACCGCCCCGTCCGCGAGGCTATATCGCCCGTCGGATCGGGGTGGTGATTTTTTGGGTGTCCTACGGGTTTATGTTCCTGGTGGTCACGGTGACGGTTACAACTCCTCCCGCGGAGGGTATAGACAGGCCGCAGGTCGTTCAACAAGAGGTAAACCCTGCGACCAAGCCGGAAGCGATCGATTTTGCCCGAAGTTTTGCCGCCCAATATTTTACGTGGGAGAGGGAGAAAAAAGAGGAGCGGGAGAAACGATTGAAATGGTATTTGGCGGAGGGGCTGGACCCCTACGGGGGATTGGAGATGGAGAACCTGGCCTCTGACAGCCGGTACCTGGGCTCTTCGGTGAAAAGGGTTGAGGAAAAAGGGAAAAACCGGGCATACATCACCTTGTCGGTCATCTACGAGATCAAAGGCGGGGTGTCCGGAGAAGGAACGGGCAAACAGTATGTAACGATACCGGTGGAGTACAACGGAACCTCTTATGGTGTCTATGAATTGCCGAAGTTCACCTTCATCGATGAACAGACGACGGTAAAGTCCGAGGAGACGAAGAAGAATCTGAAACAGGCGGAGAGCGGTACGGCTCGGAACATCCGGCTTTTCCTGGACACGTTTTTCTCCAGTTACGCCGAAGATCCGAGGGATAAACTGGCATACATCCTGGAGGATAAAAAACATCTGAACGGTTTAAATCAATCCATGTGGTTTGTTGAGGTGCGTCGGGCAGACGTGTATGAGGAAGCTAAAAACCAGTACGTCGTAGTGTGCGAAGTGGTGTTTCAAGATCCCACTTCAGGCGCACGGTTTGCAACGAATTATGATCTCGTTGTTGAGCAGAAGGATCAGCGTTATGTTGTCCGGTCAATGGAGAGCAACTAAAAAAGGGAGGAGACAATCGTGACATTGGAAGCCCTTTTCGAGTGGTTCAAGGAGCAGGTTCAGTACGTTCTGTTTTTCACACTGATCGTCGTATTGATCGTTACCGGGTATCGCCGGGCGTGGCTTGCCATGATCGGTTCTCTGATCGGTCTGGCGTTCATCGGAATATTCATATTCAACCCCGACGCCATCCGGCCCGTCTCGGAATGGTTGGGTGAGAAGCTGAACCTCGGGAAAAGGTGAGAAATGTGGAACGGGTACCTCTTTATGTGATCAACCGCTTTCTCAGGTTCGAGCGAAAAATCTATCAGATATTCGGAAAGAGACTGGGGAGGCCGATTCGTTTGAAATCGGTTCTCTTTTATCTCTTTTTCGGGGGGATGGAGCTCCTGCTTTATTTCACGCCGGTCATCGGTGCACCTGTTCGGGCGACCCCGGTGGGGATTCTGGTGGTGTTCCCCGGTGTCCTGTCGTATCTTTTGTCCGACATCGGTACCGAAGGCCGGGTACCGCTGGCGTATTTCCGTTCGTTTCTCCTGTATCACGGACGCCGGCTGAGACGGGTCACTTATTTCCGAGGTCGGGAGTTGCCCAAACCCGGTTCCTACGGTTTCCGGGGATACTTCACGTACCGGGAATCTTCCCGGTGATCCCGAACGCTGGCATCAGTTCACAGCGACTTGTACGGTGGGTGAGAGGCCATCGAATTCTGACGGCTCAGGGAGGCAAACTCATGCGAAGCATTCTGGAATTTCCCGTCAAGCATCTGGACGGGAACCTTGTGTTTGGTCGCGACGGTACTGTATGGGCATACTACGGCATCGAAGGGTTTGGCTATGATTTCCGGGAGGACGAGGAGAAGATGTGGCCGTTTCAGAATCAACTCTCTTTTCTCCGGAACAACGAGTACGATCTTCATTTTCTCGTGGTGCCGAATCCGACGGATGTGACGGAGGTATGTGAGGAGACCATCCGACGGATCGCGAAGGATCACTACGCGCTCCGGGATTACGGTATCGAGTTTCTGCGGCAGCAGAAACAGGCCGTATCGCAACAGCGGAGTCGAATCGAGTCCAACGAATACCGTGCGTATATTGGAATCCAGTTGGACCCGAAAAGAAATCAGTATAGGGAAGGCAACATGGGAACGAATTTGATCAGTTCCCTGCGGGAGATGATCGAAGGGTTCAAAACCCCGGTGTACCGGGCGGCGGGATTGGAACCCTTCGATATTCCGAAAACCGATATCATTGCCTATCGGGAGCAGGCGGACAGCCTGCTGGACACGGTCCGCGGGGCTTTTTCCTGTGCCGCGCGGAAACTAACGGCGGTCGAAACGGTTTATCTGATCGAAAAGGTGTTTTCAGTCGCCAACAACGATGTGAAGATGCGGGAGTCCTTTTCGGCGGGGATCGAGGTAAAGGGAGAGGATGAGAAAGGGCAGGTCCAATGGGCGATCCGACCCAATGATGAAGCCTTTTTCGACCTGCAGAACGCGAATGTGGATGAAGTGGGGCCGAAAACCCTGCTACTGAGCAGGATCATCGACAACGAGGTTTGTGAGACCTATGTGCAATACCTGGTCTGTCACGATATGGACGCCGTCAATTACCACCCCGGTTTCGAGTGGCTGTACCACATTCAGTCGGTTCTTCCGTTTCCCGTTAGCATATCTGTCCGAGCGCACCATCAGACTAACGCGCGGATGCTGAAGCGGTTGAGCGATGTGCGGCTGGAGTTCCAGGATCAGCGGGAGGAAGCGCAGAAAGGAGGAACGAACGTCGATTTAAGTGTTTCCGAATCAGAGAGCGGCGCCATTCAGATGGAGAGCTACTTCCGAAGTTCGGGCAAGCCGGGTTATTCCTGTTCGTTCGTCTTCCGAGTGAACGCTCCGGACGAAGCAACACTGAAGTCCCGGGTGGATCGCTTGCGAAACGAGCTCATGAAGTTCGGCATTCAGATCGTTTCCCCTTACGGGGAACAGATCAATCTCATGATGGAGACGATCCCAGGGTCTAAACCGTATAACCAGGATTACAGGATCGAAGTGGAACCCGGTGTCTTGGCTGGGATGATGTTTGGAGCGACGACCAACATCGGAGACGGACAGGGATTCTACATCGGATATACGAGGAATCTGAAGCGCCCGGTGTTCATTCGACCGGATCTCGCCGCCAAAGCCTTTGATTCGGTCAAAAACGTGATCGATTCCATTTCGATCATGGTGGCCGGGGCAACGGGAAAAGGCAAGTCCTTTGCCATGAATCTGCTTGTGTATTTGTCCGTGTTGACCGGTTCGATGGCATTGGTCATTGATCCGAAGGGTGACCGGAAAAAGTGGGTCAACGGTCTGCCGTTCATTCCGAAGGAGCATGTTTCCGTCTGGACGCTGGGATTGAGCGAAGCAGATGCCGGATGTCTGGACCCTTTCCGGACAAGTGTAAATTTGGAGGAAGCAAAAGACATTGCTATGGACATACTCGCATATTTGGCGGGCATTGACATTGAAGATCCCCAGTATACAATTTTAAGTGAAGCGATTGAAGCGGCGAGCGAAAAAAAGGACCCTTGCATTGGAGCCGCCATCAATTACCTAAGGGATTTATACGATAACAAGCCGGAAAACATGTCCGAGATGCGTCACGAGGCGGTGGAACGGCTCAAGGCAACATTGGAGACACTGGGACGGAACCAGCTGGCCCGGCTATTGTTCGGGGAGGTGGGACAGGATTACCGGGTGCTGCGGGTGGAAAAACCGCTTCAGGTGATCATGGTGCAGAATCTCAATCTGCCGGACGAAAAAGTCAGACAATACCGCATTTCGCACAAGATTTCGGAAGCGATTCTGATCTCCCTGGCGGCCTTCACCAAGCAATACATGTTCCACCAAGACCGGCACCGGCACAAGATCATCCTGCAGGACGAGGCGGAAAGCATCGACCGCAGTCCGGTGGGATCGGAGTTGCTGAACTTCGTCGTTCGGAAGGGCCGCTACTACAACACGACGTTGCTGAAAGGGACGCAGAATGCCTCGGACTACAAAGAAGAGGTCGCGAACATGGGGATGAAGTTCAGCTTCGGTCTCCGAAAGACGAGCGAAGCGGAAAAGATGCTGGACTATTTCAACCTGCCCCGGACGGAAAACAATGTGGAGACGTTGAAAAACCTGAGACGCGGTGAGGCTCTGTTCCAGGATATTTACGGACGGTCCGCCGTCATTCGGATCGATCCGGTGTTCAGGGACCTGCTGGATGCTTTCGATTCGTCCACGGCGACGAAGGAGGAGCGGGAACGGGAAAGAAACCACGCATCATAGGAGGAAAGAAGAGTGGACCGGATCAGGAGCGTAATAAAAAGATACGGAATCGTCGTGGCGGTGACAGTCGTAGTGACGGCCATCGCCACGACGTTATTGTTGACGGTGTACGGCGAGGAGGGTGAGGAGAAGGGTTCTCGGGAAGAAGCAGTGATTGAGGCAGAAAGATTGAAGAGGGAAAAGGATCTTGAGGCGGCGGATCGGGTAGTGTATGAGTGGATTGCGGCTCAAGTTGAGATAGACGAGGACAGATTAAGAAAGGTTGTAACATCCGAGGCTGTTAAGAGTGACGAAGGTGATGATCTTTTAGAGTCAGGAGAACATGCCTTTCCGGGTGACGAAGAGGAAATGGGCGAGCGCTATCTTATTGAACGTTACGACAAGTATTATGGGGATGGAAAGCTGTTCTATCGTGTGGAGTATTACTTCCCGAATCACGCAAGAGAGAACCGGAAGGCAAACGAAAAGGTTTTCAGTGAAATAAAAACGGGATATTTGATGCTAGTCAAGGAAAACGGTAGATGGAAAGCCACAAGCATATTTGAAAACGGTCTATACTCCGCTGAAGGTGAATTTGAGCGCCTTTTCCCCGAGCGAAGGAACGTCTTGAAAGCGGAGGAGATTGGTGGGGTAACGGTGCACGAGATGAAGGAGTAACGTCCAGCCCCTTGGTTTTTAAAACGTAAATAAATCGAAAGGGAGTGAATTGGCCCGACCCTTGTTTCCAGATGGAAACGGGGGTTTTTCTTTTGGCCGAAACTATGAACATTAAACGAATCATCGCGGTTCTGATGCTGGTGGCAGTTTTGGCTTCCATTCCGGGAATTACGTTGGCAGAGGACGAAGATCAGCAGCAATTGAGGGACGAACGGGAAAAGGTAGGGAAGGTCGGGATTCTGGACACGTTGTTCGGATCAGATAACTCCGGTCAGAAGGAGTACTACTATCTGGATTTGGCTGAGAAGGAGGAGGAGGGTGAAGAAAGTTTTTGGGTGAAATTTATTCCGTTTGGCGGGATCATCTCAGCGGCAGAAAAACAAACGGTTTTTACAGCGTTATACGTAACTACCAACTGGTTCAACAACCTGATTCTTCGTTACAACGAGATGATGACTGGCATCATGCTGGCGGTGTGGAATTTCGCCAACGAGTTCGATTTCGTCAAAAAGGTGATTACACATCTGGATGTCATGATGCAGAATCTCACGGGGATTTCCGAGACGTCGTTCGGCGAGGGGAAGGGCCTGTTCAACGCCTTCCTTGGGATCGTCGCCGTGCTGACGGCGGCCTATGCGGCCTTCGTGTTCCTGTGGAAACGGTCGTCATTGGAGTCCCTGGGAACAATCCTTCAGACGGTGACCGCATTGACGCTGGCGCTGCTGTTGTTCAGCAACTACGGTACGTTCCTCATGAACGCGAACAAGCTCACGACGGAAGCGAGCGGGCTAATCATGACGGGCTCCGCAGACAAACTGACCGGTAACGACAGGACGAATGAAGAGGTTCTGAGGGAAACGAACCGGAATATCAAACGGATGTTCATTCATCGTCCGTACCTGTTCATGCAGTACGGAACAGACAATGAAGAAGCGATCGGCAGGGAACGGGTGAATGAGTTGCTCCAAGCGGAACCGGGAAGCGAGAAAAGAAAAAATATAGTGAGAGAGGAAGTTAATAAGAAAGGCAACCAACTCATGACCTCTGCGTATGTCCTGGAACGGTTCGTATTCAGTTGGTTTTACACCGGGATGAATGCCTTGAACTCGATCCCGATCTACCTGATGTCCTTGCTGCTCATCGTGCTCCAGTTCTGGTTCCTGGGAATCGCCGCGGTGGCACCCTTCGCTTTTTTGTTTGCGGCGCTGCCGGGGCAGTTCGGCGTGCTTCGCCGGTACATGGCCCAATTGTTCCTTCCGCTTGCACTGAAACTGCTCTTGTCGGCGGGTGCGGTTTTCGTGTTTTTTATCACCTCCCTGCTCTATGCCGAGAGGGGATTCGGTTCCGTCAACAGCTATATCGCCGTCGGAGTGGTCCAGTTCATCGTTCTGATGCTGGTCTTCTTCCTACGCAAGCGCATTTACAGCATTTTCTCGGAGGGATCGCGGGAACTGAGGATGTTAAGGGCGGAGATGGCTCTTCTTCGGAAATCGATGTTGAGTCCAGTCAAGACCGGGGTGCAAACAGCGACAACGGCGGCGGGCGCGGTAATCGGAGCCGTAGCGACTGGTGGAGTTGGCGCATTGGCCGGAGCGGCCATCGGCAGCAAAGTCGGGAAAATGGTCACGGGAGAAGGCGATATGTCCGATGTGGCTTCCGAGGCGAACCGTCTTTCCCGGCTGAAACTGCCGGATAAGGACGGAAAGAAAGGAAAAGAGGGACAAGAGAAAGGAAAAAAAGAACCACGGCAGGAGGATTTGGAAGGAATACCCACTGTGGAGGATTTGAGATCCAAAGAGAATATCGATTATTTGGTGAAGGATAGTGAGGTGCCGGATCTACCCTCTTTGGAAGATCTGAAACCGCCGGAAGATTATGAGAAGGCCATACCGGGAAGGGTTAACGAATCTCTTCCCGTGATCGATCCAGATGGGCTGAATACGGAGCAAGGCTTGGCTTCGTTGGAGAGTTATCTTCCGAGAAACGTCCTTCGTTGGGAGAACAAGCCGCGAGGGGGAAACCGATAATGTTGAGTGATCGGACACGGAGGATCGTCGTCAACGCCATGGTTGTCTTGGGGGCTGTGGTGTTTTCTTTGATCCTGGTTCTTGTTGTCTTTGGCGATGAAGAACGGACACCGGAGAAAAGGAACCGGGATGACGCCGCTATTTATGAGTATGGCGGGCGTACGGTCCTTGAAGAAGACAGCCGAAAAAAATATGACGGCGGAGTTGTAGGGGAAACCTCCGTCGATGATGACGTGAGGAGGAAGACGGAAGAAATCGCTGTGGAGTTCGTCAAGACGTTTCACAACTACGATGGGGATAAGCCGCTTCAGCACATCGAGGCCAGTAGGAAATGGATGTCCGACGAATTGTACAAAGCGATTACATCCACCTATCCACAAGAAGCGGAGGAAACAACGGTCAACAGACGTTGGAAGCAAGTGAAGGCATCTTTGCCGTCCGGTCAACCGGACGGCTTTATCGTGTGGGATGTGGAAGTTCTGGGGGAAGTTACGGACAGTCAAGGAAAGAAGAAAGAAAGCGTTGATACCTACCTGGTGAAATTGGAAAAGATAGACGGCGAATACAGGGTCACGGACTTTCTCGTCAACCATCCCGTCGAGCGGAACGGGAACGGAGAGATCATCTTATGAGAAAGGCCGTTTCTTTTTTCTTTCTGCTAACACCGGTTTTAGTAATAGTCGTAGTCATCAGTCTGTTGGGTCTCGCCGTCGTCTTCATTTCCGTATTGATGGGCGGCGGTGATGAATTGACGGACGGATACAGCGGATATTTGGGAGGTGTACCGTTTGCGGACCTGATCAACAGGACTGCGGCAAGGTACGACATCAGTCCCGCATTGATCGCGGCGATTATGGAGCAGGAATCGAATTTCAATCCGAAGGCGCTCTCATCCGCCGGGGCGATCGGCTTGATGCAAATTATGCCGGGCACGTGCCGGGGAATTGGATATCCGGTGGATGAATGTTGGAAGCCTGAAAACAATATTGACGCGGGCGGGAGAATCATTGCCGGCCACTTGAAGTCATACAAAGGCAACTTGGAACTCGCGCTTGCAGCCTACAACGCGGGCGCGGGGAACGTGATGAAGTACGGAGGTGTTCCTCCGTTCCCTGAAACCAGGAACTATGTGGTGGAAGTTGCAAAACGGTACGAGAAGTACAAAAAGAAGCTGGCCGGCGGAAAATTTGACACGGTTGGCGGGTTCCCCACAACACTGATGTTCCCCGCAAATGGGAAGATAACGTCACCGTTTGGATGGCGGTGGGGGCGGATGCATGAAGGTTTGGACATCGGCGCGCCGGAAGGAACGCCGATTGTAGCCGCGGCGGACGGGGTTGTCATAAAAAGTGGCCCGGCCAGTGGGTACGGGTGGGTGATCGTGATTGATCACGGCGGCGGCTTGACCACTGTTTACGGCCATATGTACCCCAGTACCGTTGTTGTGAGTCAGGGGGAAGCCGTATCGAAAGGCCAGAAAATCGCTTCGATCGGCAATAACGGGCGTTCCACCGGACCGCACCTTCATTTCGAAGTGCGCATGAACGGCAACTCGCTGGATCCGCTGAAATACTTAAGAACGAACTGGAAAGATGGTTGAAAGGAGAAGATGAATAAATGCAAAAGATGGCTTATTTGCCGCCGATCGTCGATTCACAAGCCATTGAGGATAAAAGACCGCCAAATTTCGTTGTTCGCGCCTTATACTCAATATTCCGGTGGTTTGGTGATTTTGTCCCGATGTTTTCAGCTTTATTTGTTTTTATCGGGAGATCACTGATGGTTGTGATTAATTTTCTGATTTTGTTGGGGGTAATCATCATCTCGTGGGCACACTCACTGGAACTATTGAGATATGCAGGACTGCATAACGGTCTCGAATGGGTTGGGGTTTTTGTGTGGGATGGGAGTTTTGTTTATTCGTCTATAGTGCTTTCAAGAGATTTCAGGAACGGGACCCCACTTGGGGGTTGGGCACCATGGGCGGGTTTTCTGATGGGGATGTGTTTCGTCATCACAAGTAATTACTTGGGGATGGCGGATAACTATGCCGGACGGGTTATTGGGGTTGCCACTCCTTTCCTACTCTTGGTTTTTAAAGGAGTAATGGCTCACCAGTTTCGCCAAAGCCGAAAAGACAACAGGCGAGTAGATACCAACGTGGAGAGGGAGATGCCTTCTGCCTCCACCGAAAACCGAGAGGTAGAGATCTCCTCCGCAAGACATGGAGTAGGAGATGTGGAGGCTTCTTCATCTCAAGTGGAGGGAATGGAGAAGTCTCCCTCCATGTTGGAGGAAGTGGAAAATGCTATTCCCTCCACAACCACCACCATGGAGACTGGGGTGGAGGGAGAGGTGGAGGAGAGAGTGGAGGTAGAGACTCCTCCTACTCCTATTGTGGAGAAAAAGGTGAAGGCCTCCACAATTAGTGTGGAGGACGTGGAGAGTTCTCCCTCTACACAGGTGGAGGACGTGGAGGGGCCTGTGGAGGAGAAACTTCCCGCTCCCTCCAAACTGGAGGATGTGGAGGTGGAGACCTCCCGGCGAAAAGTGGAGAGGGTGGAGAAAGCGAGGGAGGAAGAGGAAAAGGTGGAGGTCCCCTCTTCCGGTTCTCTCTCCATGGGAGACCAAGAAAATACAGTTTCCAGTGATATGGAGAGGGCGGCTGCTATGAAAATTGCCCTCCACATTTGGAGGACAGAGGGCAAGCCTCCAGGGAGGAGGAGATTGAAAGAGGAGGCGGGCTGTTCGGAATGGATAGCAAGAAGCGTAGCAGCCGAATTGAAAAAAAAAGTCGGGTGATGCCTTCTTGGTAGCGGAGAGAAAATAGGAATCTACTCCACTTCTCCCTATCTCTCATTCAGTAGGTGGAGAGAGATAGGTGGGGTGGAGACTTGCGGGGTGGAGGAGGGAGTTCTTCCTCCACAAAGGAGAGGGTGGAGGCTCCACACTAGGTTGGAGGATGTAGACTCCTTCCTCCACCTTCATGTGTGGAGAATGTGGAGGGAGGGTAAACGGAGAGCACGTGGAGGGGGGGAAGTGGAGGGCGAGAAATCCTCCCCCCTCC
>k87-456493_pt1 | contig 10895 bp, 11 predicted proteins | sample MGYA00084031_6733416 | MGnify analysis MGYA00084031
CTTGACGAAGCCGCGCATCGTCGAGCTGCTCCTGATCACCACGGTTCCGTCGATGATGCTCGCGGCGGGTGGGTTCCCCCCGCTGCGGCTGATCGTCGCGGTGCTTGTCGGGGGCGCGCTCGCCGCCGGGGCGGCCGGTGCCCTCAACTGCTACCTCGATCGCGACATCGACCAGCTCATGCGCCGCACTCGGCGGCGCCCGTTGCCGTCGCACCGCGTGTCGCCGCGAGCGGCGTTGGTCTTCGGGCTCGTGTTGGCCGTGATCTCACTTTCGATCATGGCGGCCTTCACGAACTGGCTCGCGACCGCGCTGACGGCGGCGGCGATCGTCTACTACGACGTCGTCTACACGATGTGGCTGAAGCGAACCACACCCCAGAACACGTTCTGGGGTGGGGTCTGCGGGGCGGCGCCCGTGTTGATCGGCTGGGCCGCGGTCACCGGCTCGCTCGCGGTGCCGGCGTCGGCGTTGTTCGCCGTGGTCTTCTTCTGGCAACTGCCGCACTTCTACGCGCTGGCGGTCGCGTACAAGGCCGACTACGAGCGGGCGAGGGTGCCCATGCTGTCGGTCGTGGCACCTCCGCGGCGGGTGACCCTGGAGATCGTCCTGTTCTCCTGGTGCACGGTGGCCATGTCCCTGCTCGTGTGGCCGTTGGGGATGACGCCGCTGTACGGGGTGACCGCCGTGGTGGTGGGCGCCCTCTTGCTGCGGGAGGCGCACCGCATGCACGCCGCGGCTCGCCGGGACGCGCCGCTGCGGCCCATGCGGTTGTTCCATTGGTCCAACAGCTACTTGTCGGTGCTGTTCCTCGCGGTCGCGATCGACGCGCTTCTCTGATGTGACGTCCTTCTAGATGGGATCATCCTGAAGCGCGGCTTTTCGCGTTGCAGATCCAATTTCAGGTAGTAAGTCCGGTGTCATAGACGAGTTTTTCCAGGGATATTTCGGGCGAATCGCGGCGCTAGCGCGGGCGTTGCGCAGGTAATAGGCGTCACAATACGTCGCGACGCGGGCGTCTCTCGGGGGCGCATGTGCGTACGCTGCCCGCATGGCAGATGGTTCCGATACGACGCTGACCACCGACGTCGAGGTACCGAGCGCCCTCGTCGCCAGTATCCGGGCCTTCGCCGCCGAGCACGGCGGCGCGAAGGCGGTCGTCGAGTACGTCGGGAAGCGGGGCGCGCGGATTGTCCTCGTTGGGGCGGACGGCGTCTGGGGCGACCAATTCGCCTCTGGCACAGACGTGGCTCGCGCGGCTTGCCAGCGCGCTGGGGTCGCGGTGGAGAACACGTGGGAGCGGGAGCTGATGGAGCAGATGGCGCCGGCGAAGGACACCTGGCGCTTTATGGCGCGTCGGGCTTTCGCCCGCTGACCCCACGCGTGATCGAACGAGTCAGCCTGTAGCGACCCGGGTGCCGCCCCGGGTCGCTGTCGTCAGGGGGCGACCCACCGGCCGCGTGGCCCCGGATGGCGATCGCGCCGCGCTTCGCGGCGGGCCGCGCTGGCGCCCTCAGCGAACGGCCATGGAGTCAGAAGCGGCCGGCTGCGTCGTGGCGCGCGGGGCCGCTGGCTCGGGCAGGGGTTGCCGCTCACGGATCGCCCACAGCACCGCGAGCGTGGCCACCCAGACCAGGCACGAACCGAGCATGTGGGCGCCGACGAGCAGCGGAGGCAGACCGGTGAAGTACTCCGCGAAGCCCACTACGCCCTGGGCGAGCTCCGTCACCACCAAGGTCCGGGCGGCCCGGGCCGCCGTCGGCGCGCCCACCGCGCGGAAGGCGAGCCACAGGCCCACGGAGAGCCCGAGCAGGAGGAAGACGAGGTCCGCGTGCACCTGCGACACCGCCTCGGGGTCGAGGCCGTTGCGCGGCGCGCGGGGGTCGCCCGAGTGGGGCCCGCTCCCCGTCACCGCCACGCCCACGACGATCACCGCCGCGCTCACCGCGCCCATGAGCCAGGTCAGCAGCCGGAGGGGCTGGGGAACCAGGAGGCGGGGCGGGCCGTCCGGCTCGTCCACGCGGCGCCAAAAGGCGTACGCGGCGAGGATGAGCGCGATCGAGAGGACGAAGTGGATCCCCACCATCGACGGGTGGAGCGAGGTCCACACGGTGATCCCGCCGACCACCCCTTGCGCGGCGATTCCCAGCAGCACCGACGTCGCTAGCCAGATCAGCGAGCGGCGGCGTGGCCGGTGGCGGAGCGCGGCGATGAGGCCCGCGATCGCGATGATCCCCAGCACCCCGGTCATCAGGCGGTTGCCGAACTCGATCGCACCGTGGATGCCCTGTTCCGGAGTAGGGACGTAGGAGTCCGCGGTACAGCGCGGCCAGGTCGGACAGCCGAGGCCGGAGCCGGTTAGTCGCACGGCGCCGCCGGTTACCACGATGGTGATGTTGGCGATGAGGGAAGCGAAGGCGAGGCGGCGCAGCAGGGTCCTGCTCGCCGAGGGCCGGCCGGATGCGTTCACGGGCGCAATCCTACGCAGCGTAGTGGTTGCCCGAGGTGGGCGGTTCGTCCCGGTGGGTGGGATCACCGGCACGGCGTTTGCAGGCCTGGCCCGAATTACGTAACGTTGGCGTAGTGAAAAACCAGGCGGTACTTCCCGAGGCTCGGCCGGGGCGCTCTCCGGTCGGCGTGGGTGTGCCGTCGACACCCGCGGCCGACCGCCGCACCCGAGACCGGGTCACCCGGATTCTCCTGGAACGGGGTGCCTGCACCGCGGCTCAGCTGAGTGCCGAACTCGGCGTGAGCCCGGCGGCGATCCGCCGGCACCTCGACGCGATGCTCGCCGCCGGTGACGTGGTCGCCCGCGAGCAGCCGGCGTACGGGCGGCGGCGTGGGCGGGGTCGTCCCGCGAAGGTGTTCATGCTGACGCCCGCGGCTCGGCTGCGCTGCGGCGTCCACACCTACGACGGGATCGCTACCGCCGCGCTCCGGTGGATCGCTCGGCACGTCGGCCCCAAAGCGATCGAGGCGTTCGCCGCCGAGCAAGTCGCCGGCTTGGAAGCCCGCTGCCGGGCTGCCATGGAGGGGGCCGGACCAGATCCACTCGCTCGGGCGGAGGCGCTCGCGGGGGCGCTGACAGCGGAGGGATACGCTGCCAACGCGTCCACGATCGCCTCCGGTGGCCAGCTCTGCCAGTACCACTGCCCGGTGGCGCACGTCGCGGCGGAGTTCCCGCAACTGTGCGATGCCGAGACGGCGGTGATCTCCCGCCTCGTCGGCACCCACGTGCAGCGTTTGGCCACCATCGCGCACGGCGACGGAGTGTGCACCACGCACATTCCCGACCCGCGGCGCGTCACGACCGGAAAGACCACTGTCCCCACTGTGAGGATCGATAAATGACCGAGCAGACCGTCCAGCCCCTCTCCCAGGAGGAGCAGCTCGCCGCCCTGGGCAAGTACGAGTACGGCTGGGCTGACCCTGACGTGGCCGGCGCAACCGCTCCGCGTGGTCTGAGTGAAGCCGTCGTGCGGGATATCTCGGCCAAGAAGAACGAGCCGGAGTGGATGCTGGAGCGCCGGCTGAAGGCGCTGCGCCTCTTCGAGCGCAAGCCGCTGCCCAACTGGGGCGCTGACCTCACTGGAATCGACTTCGACAACATTAAATACTTCGTCCGGTCCACGGAAAAGACGGCGACGAGCTGGGACGAGCTCCCCGAGGACATCCGGCGGACCTACGACCGGCTGGGCATTCCTGAGGCGGAGAAGCGGCGGCTCATCGCCGGCGTGGCCGCCCAGTACGAGTCCGAGGTCGTCTATCACAAGATCCGCGAGGACCTCGAGGCCCAGGGGGTCATCTTCCTCGACACGGACACCGCGCTGAAGGAGTGCGAGGACCTCGTCAAGGAGTACTTCGGCACGGTGGTCCCGGCCGGCGACAACAAGTTCGCCGCGCTCAACACGGCGGTGTGGTCGGGCGGCTCCTTCATCTACGTGCCGAAGGGCGTGCACGTCGAGATTCCGCTCCAGGCCTACTTCCGGATCAACACGGAGAACATGGGCCAGTTCGAGCGGACGCTCATCATCGTCGACGAGGGCGCCTACGTCCACTACGTCGAGGGGTGCACCGCGCCGATCTACAAGTCGGACTCGCTGCACAGCGCGGTCGTCGAGATCATCGTCAAGAAGAACGCGCGGTGCCGGTACACGACCATCCAGAACTGGTCGCACAACGTGTACAACCTGGTCACCAAGCGGGCGGTGTGCCACGAGGGCGCGACCATGGAGTGGGTCGACGGCAACATCGGCTCCAAGGTGACCATGAAGTACCCGGCGGTCTTCATGACCGGGCCGCACGCCAAGGGCGAGGTGCTCTCGGTGGCGATGGCCGGCGAGGGGCAGCACCAGGACGCCGGCGCGAAGATGGTCCACGCCGCGCCGTACACCTCGAGCACGATCGTCTCTAAGTCGATCGCCCGTGGGGGTGGGCGCACCTCCTACCGGGGTCTCGTGCAGGTGTTGGAGGGCGCGCACCACAGCAAGTCGACGGTGAAGTGCGACGCGCTGCTGGTCGACACCATCTCCCGCTCCGACACGTACCCCTACGTCGACATCCGTGAGGATGACGTGGCGATGGGGCACGAGGCGACCGTGTCGAAGGTCAGCGAGGACCAGCTCTTCTACTTGATGAGCCGGGGCCTGGCGGAGGACGAGGCGATGGCCATGATCGTGCGTGGTTTCATCGAGCCCATCGCCAAGGAGCTTCCGATGGAGTACGCCCTCGAGCTCAACCGCCTCATCGAGCTGCAGATGGAGGGTGCGGTCGGCTGACCTGGCGCGCCGGGCGGGATCCCGCCCGGCGCCACGGGGAGCCGAACGTTCCGGCCGAAGACCCAAGTGAAGATCAAGGAAGAGATGAGCACACAGGCTTTCGCGCCGCCGAAGACGAAGTCGCAGCTGCTGCGCTCGTACGACGTCGCCGACTTCCCGGCAGTGACCGGCCGCGAGGAGGAGTGGCGATTCACCCCGTTGCCGCGGCTGCGGGGGTTGGCCTCCGAGGAACCGGCGGCGACCGCGTCCGTCAAGCACGAGTACGGCGAGCTTCCGGCCGGCGTGACCGTCACCACCATCGAGAAATCCGATCCGCGGATCGGCAGCGTCCTCGTCCCGTTCGACCGGATCAGTGCCTTGGCCTACGGGCGCGCCCAGCAAGCGCTCCTCATCTCGGTCGCCCCCGATGCGGTCGTCCCGCAGCCTGCGACGCTCCGCGTCGTCGGCGGTGGCGCCGAGGGGGTGGCCTACGGGCACACCTTCGTGGAGGTCGGTCGGCACGCTCAGGTGACGATCGTGCTGGACCACGTGGGCTCGGCGACCCTCGCGGACAACATCGAGGTGTCCATCGCCGATGGGGCGATCGTCAATCTCGTGACGGTCGCCGATTGGGACCGGGACGCGGTTCAGGCCCAGCACCTCAAGCTGCGGCTGGGCCGGGACGCCAAGGTGACCCACGTCCAGGTCACGCTCGGCGGCGACCTGGTTCGGCAATTCACCAGCGTGGACTACACCGACCGCGGCGGCGACGCCGAGCTGTACGGCTTGTACTTCGCCGACGCTGGGCAACACCTGGAGCACCGGCAGCTTGTCGACCACTCGGTACCGGACTGCCGGAGCTACGTCGGCTACCGCGGCGCGCTGCAGGGCGAGGGCGCGCGCACGGTCTGGGTCGGTGACGTGCTCATCCGCGCCGAAGCGACCGGCACGGACACCTACGAGATCAACCGGAACCTGGTGCTGACCGACGGTGCGCGGGCCGACTCGGTGCCCAACCTGGAGATCGAGACCGGTGAGGTCGTGGGGGCGGGGCACGCGAGCGCCACCGGACGGTTCGACGACGAGCAGCTGTTCTACCTGATGGCGCGCGGCATCCCGGACGAGATGGCGCGCAAGCTGGTGGTGCGCGGCTTCTTCGCTGAGCTGATCAACAAGATTCCGGTCGACGCGCTGCGGGACCGCCTCGACGAGGCGATTGAGCAGCGGCTGCGGAAGACAGGGGTCTAGCGTGGGTGGCCTTCTGCGCGTCTGCTCCACCGAAGAGGTGCCGAAAGGCACCGTGCTCAGCACCGACATCGGCGGGGTCGAGGTAGCGATCGTCCACGCCGAGGACGGGCAGTTCTACGCCATCCGCGACGAGTGTTCGCACGCCGCTGTGGCGCTCTCCGAGGGCGAGGTCGAGGGGTGCACGCTGGAGTGCTGGCTGCACGGCTCCCGATTCGACCTCCGTACCGGCGAGCCGACCGGGTTGCCCGCTACCGAACCGGTGCCGGTCTACTCGGTCGAGGTTCGCGATGGCGATGTGTACGTGGCCGTTGACGATGACGGCCGTCCCAACCCGAGTAATGGAGTAACAGCACCGTGAGCGTTCTGGAGATCCGCAACCTGCAGGTGTCGGTGAAGCTTCCCGAGGGGGAGCTCAAGCCGATCCTGGCCGGGGTCGACCTGACCGTGCGGTCGGGGGAGACGCACGCCATCATGGGCCCCAATGGCTCGGGTAAGTCGACCCTCGCGTACTCGATCGCCGGTCACCCGAAGTACGAGATCACTGGGGGGTCGGTCACCCTCGACGGCCAGGACGTCCTCGCCATGACCGTCGACGAGCGGGCGCGGGCGGGCATCTTCCTCGCCATGCAGTACCCGGTCGAGGTGCCCGGCGTCTCCGTCTCGAACTTCCTGCGCACGGCCAAGACCGCGATCGACGGTGAGGCGCCGAAGCTGCGGACGTGGGCCGCTGAGCTGCGGGCCGCGTTGGAGCGGCTCCACATGGCTCCGGAGTTCGCCCAGCGCAACGTCAACGAGGGCTTCTCCGGCGGGGAGAAGAAGCGGCACGAGATCGTGCAGATGGAGCTGCTCAAGCCGAAGATCGCGATTCTCGACGAGACCGACTCGGGTCTCGACATCGATGCGCTGCGTGTGGTGAGCGAGGGCGTGAACCGGGTGCGGGAGACCGGGGAGACCGGCCTGCTGCTCATCACGCACTACACCCGGATCCTGCGCTACATCAAGCCGGACTTCGTGCACGTCTTCGTCGGAGGACGGATCGTCGAGGAAGGCGGCCCCGAGCTCGCGGAGAAGCTGGAGGCCGAGGGCTACGAGCGGTACCTCAGCGCCGCCGCCTGAGGTCGCGGCCGCGGTCGAGAGAGGTTGGCGTGAATGACCACCATCGTGATTCCCCAGGACGCCTCACGCCCCGGTGAGGCCGCGGGCTACGACGTCGAGGCGATCCGGGCGGACTTCCCGATCCTCAGTCGAGAGGTCAACGGACACCCGCTGGTTTACCTCGACAGCGCGAACACCTCCCACAAGCCGCGCCAAGTGCTCGACGTCCTGCGCGAGCACTACGAACGCCACAACGGCAACGTGTCGCGCTCGGTGCACACGCTGGGCACCGAGGCGACCGAGGCGTACGAGGGAGCGCGGGCGAAGATCGCTGCCTTCATTCACGCGTCCAGCCCGGACGAGGTGGTCTTCACCAAGAACTCGACCGAGGCGATCAACCTCGTGGCGTACGCCTTCTCGAACGCCTCCGCGAGTCCGTCCGGCGATCCCCGGTTCCGCCTCGGCCCGGGGGACGAAGTCGTGGTCTCCGAGATGGAGCACCACTCCAACCTCGTGCCGTGGCAGCTGCTGTGCGAGCGGACCGGCGCGACGCTGCGGTGGTTCCGCATCACCGATGACGGACGGCTCGACGAGTCCGACCTGCTCGAGCTGGTCACCGAGCGGACCAAGCTCGTCGCGCTGGTGCACATGTCCAACGTCCTCGGGACGATCAACGACGTGTCCCGGATCCGCCAGCGGGTCCGGGAGGTCGGGGCGCTGTTGCTGTTGGACTGCTCGCAGTCCGTGCCGCACCTGCCGGTCGACGTCCAGGAACTGGGGGCGGATTTCATCGCCTTCACCGGCCACAAGATGTGTGGACCGACCGGCATCGGGGTGCTGTGGGGCCGCGCCGAGCTGCTCGCCGCGATGCCGCCGGTCCTCGGTGGGGGCTCGATGATCGAGACGGTGGAGATGGCGGGCTCGACGTTCGCGCCGCCCCCGGCCCGGTTCGAGGCGGGTACCCCGCCGATCGCCGAGGCGGTCGCGCTCGGCGCGGCGGTGGACTACCTCTCCGCGATCGGCATGGCGGCGATCCAGCAGCACGAGAAGGAGCTGACGGCGTACGCGTTGGACGCGCTCGCCACCGTGCCCGGGCTGCGGATCTACGGCCCAACGACGCCGCAGGGACGCGGCGGGACGATCTCGTTCGCGCTCGACGGCGTCCACCCCCACGACGTGGGGCAGGTGCTCGACGCGCAGGGGGTGGAGGTCCGGGTCGGACACCACTGCGCCCGTCCGGTCTGCGTCCGCTACGGCGTCCCGGCGATGACCCGTGCGTCGTTCTACCTCTACACCACGACCGAGGAGATTGACGCCCTGGTGCGGGGTCTGGAGATGGCGCGGAAGGTCTTTTCGTGATGCAGCTCGACGAGCTCTACCAGGAGATCATTCTCGATCACTACAAGCACCCGCACGGGCGTGGGTTGCGTGAGCCGTACGACGGGGAGGCCCACCACGTCAACCCCACCTGTGGGGATGAGGTGACCGTGCGGGTGTTGGTGGATCCCGACGGGACGATCTCCGACGTGTCGTACGAGGGGACGGGCTGTTCGATCAGCCAGGCGTCGGCGAGCGTGCTGTACGACTTGGTCTGCGGACAGCGGGCGGAAGCCGCGTTCGCCGTGCACGAGGCGTTCCTCGCGCTGGTCTCCGGCCGCGGCACGGTCACCCCGGACGAGGAGGTCCTGGGGGACGGGGTGGCGTTCGCCGGTGTTGCCCGCTATCCGGCCCGAGTGAAGTGCGCGTTGCTGCCGTGGATGGCTTTCAAGGACGCGGCCGCGCGCGCGGGGGTGGGCGTGAATCAGGAGGTGACGGCATGAGCGAGCAGGAGACGCCCGCGCCCCGGCGCACGGCGACGGTGGCCGAGATCGAAGAGGCGATGAAGGACGTCGTTGACCCGGAGCTGGGGATCAACGTCGTCGACCTCGGGCTGGTCTACGGCATCCACGTCGACGACAACAACGTCGCGACGCTGGACATGACGCTGACCTCGGCGGCGTGTCCGTTGACGGACGTCATCGAGGAGCAGGCGCGGCGGGCGCTGTGCACCGGCCCGGGTGGGGGCCTGGTCTCGGACGTCCGCATCAACTGGGTGTGGATCCCGCCGTGGGGGCCTGACCGGATCACCGAGGAAGGGCGAGAGCAGCTCCGCGCGCTCGGCTTCAACGTGTGAGTCGCCGCGTCGCGAGCGACGCGGCGACCGCCACGGGTGGGCGGTGTCACCCCGGGCGGGGCGGTGATCTCTGCCCGCTAGGGTCGACGTCATGACGGTACGACCGGCGGCGGGCGGTGGCCGCTGGGTGGAGGTGGACCCGGAGCGCCTGACGCGGTGGCTCGACGGGTTCGCGGCGCGGCACGGCGCGCTCGCCGTCGAGCCGCGCTCCGATCACCTCCGCATCCAGGCAGCCGACGCGACAGTCGCCGAGCTGTATCCGCCGCCCGGGGCCGATCGAGGCCGCGACCTCGGCGAGTTCGTCGCGGCGGCGACCACGGAGCGCCTGCTCGGCTTGGTGCTGGTCCGCCGGGGTGGCGCCGTGGTGGCGCTCGCCGAGGGGACGCGGCTGGTGCGCTCCAAGGTGCACACCGCGTACGTGCAAGGCCGTACCGCCGCGGGTGGCTGGTCACAGCAGCGGTTCGCCCGCCGCCGGGCCAACCAGGCGCGGGCCGCCGCTGAGGAGGTCGCGGAGATCGCGGTGCGGGTGCTGCTGCCCGAGGTGGCGCGGCTCGCCGCGGTCGTGGCCGGTGGCGACCGAGGGATGATCGACTTGGTGCTCGCTGACCGGCGGTTGGCTCCCGTGGCGGCGAAGCTCTCCGCCCGTACCGTGGATGTCCCGAACCCCCGGCAGGCGGTGGTGCCAAGCGCCCTGCGGCAGGCTCGGGCGGTGCGGATCCGGATTCTCGACGCGCCTCCTGGCCCGCACGACGCGGGGGCGGCGTCGGCTGGCGAGGACCGCGATTTCCCCGCACCCGAGGCCCCAGTGTGAACCCCGTGGAGACGTCCGGAGGGAATGGGGCGGGTGACTTTTTCGCCGCCATCGCGGATCAGAGAAGCACGTGATCGGTGAGTTACCGGATCAACGGTGTGGCGTGTCGTCGCCGGGCATAGCCGTGGTAAGTGCGGTCGCAGGGCGGGTGGCGCTGCGTATTCTCGCCGCTTCGGAACCGGGGACTTGTGAGGTGATCTCGGGGTACGGTTTGGCATTGAGTAAGCGGCGGGAGGACGCCTTACGCCGGGGGCGGTGAGCCGTATCCATGGTCATGTTTTGGCGCCTGATACCGGCTTGACGAAAGGGTTCTTCGCTTTTTCTCGGTGCCGGCGTCCCCTGCGCCGAGACGAGGGGGAGGTCGATGAGTCACCGTGAGCCGGACGGGCCGGGGTACGGGCCGCGACGAGGTGGTGTCTCGGCGCGATCATGCTGATCACCCACAGTCCTCGGGGATCGCCGGCGCCGATCCCAATCGGACGGTCGTGGTGTCCGGCCCCCGGGGGAGTGGCGCGCAGCGGGGGTGGATCGCGCCGACATTGCCGGTGGCGGACGTATCGGTTCGCGTCATTCCGAAAATCTTTCAGAGTTTGTTCTCGCAGGCAGGCAGATTGTTTAGACAAGACGTCTTCAACTCTTCACATTACGTGTTTCGGTAACCTATCGGGTTAGTGACAGTGCTGTGCGTGTCGGTTGGCGAACGGTCGATATCTAGCGCATGATCGATCAAGGCGGTCTAATAGGTGGGACCGTACCGAACCGCACAGTCTGGGACGTGAGGATTCAAGATGGCAGCCAGCGGCACAGCCACCA
>k87-210205_pt1 | contig 10892 bp, 11 predicted proteins | sample MGYA00084031_6733416 | MGnify analysis MGYA00084031
GCTGTCCCGCCCGCAAGCTGTGCGGCGGCATGCAAAGCTTTAGATATCATCGAAGACAGCCGGGCTAAACGCCGGCTTTTGCAATCATCGGTGAACACGATCAAACGGAGTCTCGTGGATATCGGGTTTACGGTCAACGGAGAAGATACGCCGATCATACCCGTTATGATCGGAGATCCCCAAAAAGCTGTTCAATTTGCAAACGGCCTGAAGGAGAAGGGGATTGAAGCCCCGGCCATCCGACCGCCGACTGTTGCAGAAGGAGAGAGCCGGATCAGGCTGACCGTCACCGCAGAACGCAGGTTGAAAGATATTGAAGATCTATTAGAGGGGTTTAAATTAATGGGAAGAGAGTTGAACTTGGTGAAATGAAGGGTTTTTTTGTAACGGGAACAGATACGGGAGTCGGGAAGACGTTTATCGCTTGCGGTCTTGCCGCTTTACTGAAAGAGCAGCATGTAGATGTCGGCGTGTTTAAGCCGTTTTTGAGCGGCGAGCTCGCTAGCGATCCGCAGAGTGATACAGCTCTTTTAAAGAACATGTCTGAAACGCCTCTTACTGATGAAGAGGTTACGCCTTTTATTTTTAAAGAGCCGCTTGCACCATACACAGCTGCGAAGCTCGAAGGGAGGACAGTCGGGCTGGAAGATGCCGTGAACCATTGGAAAAAGATAAAGGATCGGCACGAGTGCTTCATCGTTGAAGGGGCAGGCGGAATTGCTGTGCCGCTCGGGGAGGATTATTTCGTCAGCGACTTGATCAAAGCGCTCGATTTGCCGGCCGTCATTGTGGCGCGTCCCAATCTCGGAACGATCAACCATACGTATTTAACCGCCCAATACGCAAAACAAATGGGGATACGCGTGATCGGCATCGTGATCAACGGCATCAGCAGCCGGCCGGGACTTGACGAACAGACGAATCCGGACATGATTGAAAGATTTTGCGGTGTGCCGCTCCTCGGCGTTACACCGAAGCTTGAAGACGCTTCACCAACACAAATTCACCACATGATCAAGGATCATGTCGATGTTTCCTTGATTATGAATCAAATGCAAATGGGGGCAGAAAAATGAATCAGTGGATGGAACTTGCAGAACGTGTGCTGGATGGCGGGGAAGTAACTGAAAAAGAGGCGCTTTCCATCTTGGAATGCCCGGATGACGACGTTCTTCTGCTTATGCATGCCGCTTTTCAAATCAGAAAACGCTACTACGGAAAAAAAGTAAAGCTCAATATGATTATGAATGCAAAATCCGGCCTTTGTCCGGAAAACTGCGGCTACTGCTCGCAGTCTTCGATATCAAAAGCGCCGATCGACAGCTACCGGATGGTCGACAAAACGACCTTGCTTGAAGGCGCAAAGCGTGCGCACGATTTAAATATCGGAACATACTGCATCGTGGCGAGCGGCAGAGGACCGTCCAACAGAGAAGTCGATCAAGTGGTCGACGCCGTTAAAGAAATCAAAGAAACGTACGGTTTAAAAATCTGCGCATGCCTCGGACTGCTAAAGCCCGGGCAAGCCGAGCGGCTGAAGGAAGCCGGAGTAGACCGGTACAATCACAACATCAATACATCAAAAACCAACCATTCAAATATTACAACGTCCCACACGTATGATGACAGGGTGAACACTGTGGAAACAGCCAAAAAATCCGGGATGTCCCCATGTTCGGGCGTCATCGTCGGGATGAAAGAGACGAAGCAGGATGTCGTTGATATGGCGAAAAGCTTAAAGGCGCTGGATGCCGACTCGATTCCAGTTAATTTTTTGCATGCGATCGACGGGACTCCGCTGGAAGGGGTCAATGAATTGAATCCGCTTTATTGTTTAAAGGTTTTAGCTTTGTTCCGCTTTATCAACCCGACAAAGGAAATCCGCATTTCAGGGGGGCGCGAAGTCAACCTCCGCTCCTTGCAGCCGTTGGGGCTGTATGCCGCCAATTCAATCTTCGTCGGAGACTATTTAACGACGGCAGGACAGAATGAAACAGAGGACCATAAGATGCTTCATGATTTAGGGTTCGAAGTCGAATCGGTCGAAGAAATGAAAGCCAGTTTACAGCGGTAGCACGGGGGAGATATAACATGACGACAGAACTGCACGAGGCAGGGCCGAGCCTGAAATCGGATTCGGATTTTTGGAGAGATCCATATCTGTTTTACGATCAGCTGCGGTCCATTCATCCTGTATATAAAGGAACCGTTTTAAAGCATCCGGGCTGGTATGTCACCGGATATGAAGAAGCGGCAGCGATTTTGAAGGAACCGGCATTTATAAACCGCGTTCCTCTCCCAGAAGCTTCTACTAAATATGAACAACTTCAGCGATTGCAGCGAAATATGATGCTGTTTCAAAATGAGTCCGGCCATAAGCGGATGCGGACGATTGCCGGCAAAGAATTCATGCCGCAGAAGACGGCAACTTTCCGCCCTGCTATAGAAGAAACCGTCCATGAATTGCTCGATCAGCTTGAAAACAAGAAGACGGCGGACATGGTATCGGAATTCGCCTTTCCTTTGGCAAGCCTTATCATTGCCGGCATGCTCGGCGTCCCGGAAGAGGAAAGGTACCAATTCAGGCAATGGACGGCGGATCTCATTCAAACGATCGATTTGACCCGTACACGAAAGGTAATGGCAAAAGGCGGTGATACCGTTGCCAAGCTGACGGCTTATTTTAAAAATTTAATTGAAAAGCGAAAAGCGCATCCTTCTGAAGACCTGATCAGCACATTCGCCGGTCATGAGCAGCTTGCTGATGAAGAAGTGCTTGCGACGTGCATCCTGCTTGTGATTGCCGGACATGAGACGACAGTCAACCTTTTGACGAACGGGTTGTTTTTGCTCATGACACATCCTGACCAGCTCAGTGAGCTGAAAGAAAATCCGCTGCTGATTGAGTCGGCCGTCGAAGAATGTCTTCGCTATGAAAGCCCGACACAGCTGACAGCGCGCACCGCGTCGGAGGACTGCGAAATCAACGGGAAAATCATCAAAAAAGGAGAGCACTTATATATCCTTTTAGGCGCCGCCAACCGCGATCCAAAGATATTTCAAAACCCGCATCTATTTGACATCACAAGAAAGCCGAATCCGCACCTTGCCTTTGGAGCCGGTGCGCACGTATGTTTAGGCTCGGCATTGGCGCGGCTCGAAGCGCAAATTGCCATTCCCGCACTGTTGGCGCGGCTGCCTAACTTGAAGCTTGCTTCAACAGACGTTCCATTTCGCAGGCTAATCGGCTTTAGATCGCTGGCCGAGCTGCCTGTCATCCTCAATTAAAGACGACGAAAAAAGGGGCTGGCTTACAGGTGCCGGCCCTTTTTAATCTTTCTTTTCATTTTGGGTAATATAGGTTTGCAGAAGCGCCTTTAATTCTTTGACTTCTGCGCGCAGTTCTTTGATTTCTTTTGTATCCTCTTTCAGCTCGCCTGTCTCATCCTCTATTTCCTGAGAAATTTTTTGCGCATTATTCACGATTTCCCCGACGATCAAGTTGATCATAATGAAAGTCGCAATGACGATAAATGAAACGAAATAGAGCCATGACCAGCCGCTCTCGGCAAAAATGGGCCTGAATATGCCGCTTGCCCACGATTCGAGCGTAAAGGTTTGAAACAGTGTCAGAAGGCTGAGCTGCAGGTTGCCGAAGTATTCCGGCGCGATGGCGGAGAAGAACATCGTACCGATGACGGCGTACACGTAAAAAATGATGCTCATCAGGATAATGACGCTGCTGATGGTCGGAATCGCCATAAACAGCGCGTTGACGATCCGTCTTAATGAGGGGACCGAAGTGATCGTCCGCAGGACCCGCAGCACCCGGAAAATACGGAGAACGCTGACGAAATTCGTATTGTAAAGAATCAAACTGCCGGCGACGATCACGAAGTCAAAAACGTTCCAGTTGTTTTTAAAAAAGTGCTGTTTTTGAACGAACAGTTTAAGAGAAAGTTCGATTACAAATATCGTTAAAAACAAGCAATCCACAATAAAAAATACTTTTTGATAAGGCTTAAAGAAAGCGTAAGTTTCCAAACCGATCGAGATGGCATTCAACACAATGACCGTCGTGATGAATGACTGAAACAGCCGGCAATTAATCAATGCCGAAACCTTGCTTTGAACCGAATATCGATTTTGATGAGTGTTCACTCTTGTTATTTGTCCTCCTGTTTTGATGTATTTCTATGATACGTTACAACAGCAGGAAGATGTCAAGTCAGTTCCTTTATTTTTGCATCGAAAACTTAACGTTTACGTAAAAGTATAAAGGTAGTATAATAGAAAAGAAGAAAAATCTCGGGGGGATATGGACGTGGAGTGGATGAAGATTGATCAAATGGCCAAGCGAAGCGGCCTGACGAAAAGAACGATCCGCTTTTACGAAGAAATCGGTCTGCTTTCTTCACCGAAGCGGACGGAAGGCGGAGTCCGTCTTTACTCTGAAGACGATCTTGAGGAACTTGAAAGAGTGATCAGCGCGAAGGAAGTGCTGGGATTCTCGCTGCAGGAGCTCCAGCAGTTCATGGAAACGGGCAAGCACCTGGAGATGAATAAAGAAGGATACCTATTGTCGCTGGATAAACGGGAACGAAAAGAAAAGCTTGAAGACATTCAGAGGATGCTGAATGAACAGATGAGAATGATTGATGAAAAGATTGAAAAATTTCAATCATTCAAGAAGCGCTTGGAAGGTATGCAGGCAAAAGCCGAGAATGCCCTACAATCAATTGATTAAACAAGACAAACGCTATTTTCATAGCGTTTCTTTATTTGGAAAGAAGGTTTGATAGATAATGAATGAACAACCACCTGAGAACTCCAGTATGTTTAAACAGCCAAAAGCGGTCTGGGCGGTAGCCTTTGCCTGCGTGATCTCGTTTATGGGGATCGGGCTCGTCGATCCGATTCTGCCGGCGATCGCGCAGCAGCTGCATGCTTCCCCCAGCCAGGTTTCGCTTTTATTTACAAGCTATCTGTTAGTCACAGGTTTTGCCATGCTTTTATCAGGCGCTGTCTCGAGCCGGATTGGAGCAAAGCTGACGTTAATCAGCGGTTTGATCCTGATCATCGTCTTTGCGGGCCTGGGCGGGCTCTCGCATTCCATCTCTCAGCTTGTCGGCTTCCGCGGCGGCTGGGGACTCGGAAACGCCATGTTTATCTCCACTGCGCTTGCCGTCATTGTCAGCGTGGCTTCTGGCGGAAGCGCAAAAGCCATTATTTTGTATGAGGCTGCTTTGGGATTGGGCATTTCGGTTGGACCGCTTGCCGGCGGAGAGCTTGGCACGATATCGTGGAGAGCGCCGTTTTTCGGTGTATCGGTTTTAATGGCCGCTGCTCTTTTGGCCATCTTTTTTCTTTTGCCGCCTGTCCAAAAGCCGCAGAAGAAAATTTCCGTCAGTGCGCCGATCAAAGCGCTTCGTTATAAAGGGCTGTTGACGCTGTCAGGAGCCGCATTCTTATATAATTTCGGTTTCTTCACCCTGCTTGCATATTCGCCGTTTGTTCTTGACTTAAATGAACGGGGCCTCGGCTATGTCTTTTTCGGCTGGGGGCTGTTTCTTGCGATCACTTCCGTTTTTATCGCTCCGGCCGTACAGCGGATCTTCGGAACCGTCCGATCTCTGATCCTTCTGTTTATGCTGTTTGCAGCTGATTTGCTCGCGATCGGGATTTGGACGGAGCACATGGCGCTCGTCATCGGGGCGATCATCATAGCCGGAGGTATTCTTGGCATGATCAATACGATTTTGACAACCGCGGTGATGGAAGCCGCGCCTGTCGAACGGTCTGTTGCTTCATCTGCCTACAGCTCCATCCGGTTCATCGGCGGGGCCATTGCGCCTTGGATCGCCGGTGTGTTAGCCGATCATTTTACTGCGCATACTCCATATTTTGCAGGATGCATCGCCGTGCTTGCCGGCATCGCCGTCTTGGCTGGAGGCCGCCGTTATTTGGCGGGCATCAAAGCCGGTCATTAATGAAAAAAGCTTGTTTCCCTAAAAGGAAACAAGCTTTTTTGTTTATAAAACTTTCGTTGTCCATGACTCGCAATTCCATGTTTCTGTCGCTATGTCCATATAGAATTCAGGTTCGTGAGAGATGAGCAGGACAGAGCCTTTGTATTCTTTCAAAGCTCTTTTTAATTCTTCTTTTGCTTCAACATCAAGGTGGTTTGTCGGTTCATCGAGTACAAGCAGATTCGTTTCTGAATTGATAAGCTTGCATAGTCTGACTTTTGCTTTTTCCCCTCCGCTTAATACGGAAACCCTGCTTTCGATATGCTTTGTCGTCAGCCCGCACTTCGCCAGGGCCGCGCGGATTTCGTACTGTGTAAAGGACGGGAAGTCGTTCCACACTTCTTCTATGCATGTGTTGTTGTTGGTCTCTTTGACTTCCTGCTCGAAATAGCCGATATGAAGGTGTTCGCCGCGTTCGACTTCTCCCGACAGCGGTGAAATTTCCCCCAGGAGGCTTTTCAGCAATGTCGTTTTTCCAATGCCGTTGGCTCCGTACAGAGCGATTTTTTGGCCGCGCTCCATTCTCAAGTTCAGCGGGCGGGACAACGGCTCATCATAGCCGATGACGAGCTCCTTCGTTTCAAAAATCAGCTTTCCGGATGTTCTTGCTTGTTTAAAGTGAAATTCAGGCTTCGGTTTTTCCGAAGGGAGCTCGATCATATCCATTTTATCGAGCTTTTTTTGCCGTGACATTGCCATATTTCTTGTGCTGACGCGCGCTTTGTTGCGGGCGACGAAGTCTTTCAGCTCTGAAATCTCCTGCTGCTGTTTTTTGTAGGCGGCTTCAAGCTGTTGTTTTTTCACTTCATATACTTCGCGGAATTGGTTGTAGTCGCCGACATAGCGGGTCAGCTCCTGGTTTTCCACATGGTAGATCAGATTGATGACGCTGTTTAAAAACGGAATGTCGTGAGAAATCAAAATAAAGGCGTTCTCGTACTCCTGCAAATAGCGTTTCAGCCATTCGATATGCTGTTCGTCCAGATAGTTTGTCGGCTCATCGAGCAGCAGGATGTCGGGCTTTTCCAAGAGCAGTTTGGCGAGCAGCACCTTTGTCCGCTGACCGCCGCTCAATTCCGCGACATCCCTGTCAAGTCCGAGATCGTTGAGCCCGAGGCCGCGGGCGATTTCTTCAACTTTTGCGTCAATCGCGTAAAAGTCGTTGTTGGTCAGGGCGTCCTGAATCGTTCCGACTTCTTCGAGAAGCTTTTCAAGCTCGTCGGGGTCGGCCTCGCCCATTTTTGTGTAGATGGCATTCACTTCTTCTTCCATCGCAAATAAATAATGGAAAGCGTTTCTCAGCACATCGCGGATCGTTTGTCCGCGCTCAAGCGATGTATGCTGGTCAAGATAGCCGACCCGGACGTTTTTTGACCATTCTACTTTTCCTTCGTCAGGCTCAAGTTTGCCCGTAATGATATTCATGAAGGTCGATTTTCCTTCGCCGTTTGCTCCGATGAGACCGACATGTTCGCCTTTCAGCAAGCGAAAGGATATATCATGAAAGATCGCCCGGTCGCCAAAACCGTGGCTCAGCTTTGTAACTGTAAGTAAACTCATGTTTTGCACCTCAAGAAATATAATCTGTATTCTATAAGATTATATCGAACTCGGAGGGAACAATAAAAGAAAAATTGCGAAGCCGCTTTTGTTTTGAGATACTAGGAGCAGAATCAACCTGATAAAAGGAGAAAAACATGACAGAAAGATGGCCATTTTTAAATAAAGCAAAACCGTTTATTCAAGAAAACTGGAAGGCGTCGGGCTTTCAAGATCCGACGAATGTCCAAAAAAACGCGGTCGATCTGATTTTGGACGGGCGTGACGTGATCGCCGAGTCGCCGACTGGAACGGGCAAAACGCTCGCATACGTCCTGCCGATTCTGGAAAAGCTGGAGGCGGATCAAAAGAACGTGCAAGCTGTGATTCTGGCTCCATCCCGCGAGCTTGTCATGCAGATTTTTGATGTGATCGTTGAATGGAAAAAAGGCTCTGATATCAGAGCCGCTTCCCTGATCGGCGGCGCCAATATCAAAAAGCAGCAGGAAAAGCTGAAAAAACACCCGCACATCATTGCAGGTACGCCTGGACGCGTATTTGAGCTGATTAAAATGAAAAAGCTGAAAATGCACGAAGTGAAAACGATCGTCCTTGACGAAACCGATCATCTGCTTACGCCGGAGCACCGCGGGACGATACAAAGCATCATCAAATCGACGCTCCGCGACAGGCAGCTCCTCTGTTTTTCGGCGACTTTAAAAGACGATGCCGAACGCGAGCTTCGTGAAATGACCAAGGATGCGGAAGTTCTCAAGATCAAGAGGTCGAAAGAAGAATCGGCAAAAGTCAAACATCAATTTCTCGTATGCGACCAGCGGGATAAGGTGAAAATTCTGCAGAAATTCTCTCGGCTTCCAGGCATGCAGGCGCTCGTCTTTGTTAAAGACATCGGCAATTTAAACGTATATGCCGAAAAGCTCAAATTTCATCATGTAGAAATCGGCGTCCTTCACAGCGAGGCGAAAAAAATTGAGCGCGCCAAAATATTGCAGGCATTTGAGGCGGGAGAGTTCACACTGCTTCTCGCGACCGATATCGCAGCGCGCGGGATCGACATCGAAGATCTCCCTTATGTCATCCACGCCGATTTGCCAAACGTTGAAGGCTATATCCACCGGTCGGGAAGGACGGGAAGAGCGGGGAATGAAGGAACCGTGATCAGCCTTGTCAACCGCATTGAAGAAGAAAGGCTGAAAAAGCTGGCGAAGAAGCTTGAAATTCCGCTTCAGCGGATCGTGTATGAAAGAGGACGGATTATTGAAAGATAAGAAAAGAGGCCTGCCGCCGGCAGGCCTCTTTTTATATGAATGCTCAGGCATTGTCGGAATCGGCGACTTTGATCAGCTGCTTGCCGAGGTTTTTTCCTTCAAACAAGCCTAAAAATGCCTCAGGTATCCGCTCGAAACCTTCTGTTATCGTTTCCTCATATTGAAGCTGTCCGCTTTTCACCCATTCGGCGAGCTGTTTGATTCCTTCAGGAAAGCGGTCCCTGTAATCGTTTACGACAAATCCCTTCATCAGGGCGCTTGATTTAATCAAGGCCGTTTGTACGCGCGGTCCCATATCTTCTTCTGCGCTTTTGACGTTATAAGAAGAAATCGCCCCGCAGACTGGAATTCGTGCAAACTTATTGATCAGGGTGAAGACGGCATCTGAAATCGCGCCACCGACGTTGTCAAAGTAAACATCGACACCGTCCGGGCAAGCTTGTTCAAGCGCTGAAGCCATATTTTCCGTTGTTTTATAATTGATTGCTTCATCAAAACCGAGCTTTTCTTTTAAATATGCCGTTTTTTCATCAGAGCCCGCAATTCCGACGACTCTTGCCCCTTTGATTTTGGCGATTTGTCCGACGGCGGAGCCGACTGCTCCGGCGGCCCCGGAGACAACAACCGTTTCACCGGCTTTTGGCTGTCCGATGTCCAGAAGTCCGAAATAGGCCGTCAAACCGGTCATGCCGAGAATTCCAAGAAAAGCGGTAACAGGTGCGAGGGACGGATCGATTTTCTGGAGATTGTCTTCGCGAACCGCTGAATACTCCTGCCAGCCCAAGCGGCCCAAAACAATATCCCCTTTTTTGAGCTTGTCTCCTTTTGCAGATATCACTTCGCCGATCACGCCCCCGGTGATCACTTCATCAAGCGGAAATGGCTCGACATAGGATTTCGTATCCTGCATTCTTCCCCTCATATAAGGGTCCACTGAGACATAAAGCGTTTTTACAAGCGCTTCACCGTTTTTGCTTCCGGAATTTCCGTTTCTTTTATGCGGAAATCGTCCATAACAGGTATGCCCTGCGGACGTCTTGCAAGTTCAATTTGCTTTTGCGGCATAATGATTCCTCCTTTTACTTATAACTTACCACGTAAAAAAGAGGTTTAGCAAAAGATCAGCGGATTGCACGAAATGTTTTCTTCAGTACAGAATCGGGCAGAAAAAGGTGAAAAACATCGGCATTTCTTTCATTTAAAAGATATTGATTGGCATTTTCTCTTGAATATTGGAACATGTCTTTTGTGATAAAAGGAAGCAATGACAGGAGATAAGAAGAGAGGAGGTCTTCGGTGCTGCTTGCCGTTCTCCTTTCTTCCGGATCGCCGATGTTCATGATGATCGAAAAGACATAATCGATATTGATGCCGAATCGTCTGGCGGCAAATGATTCAAATCGATGAGTATCAGCTTCCTGATGACCCTCTCTTGAAAAAATCTGCTTGACCAAATCGCTAATGATCCATGCGTTGTATTGCTGTTCCGGTGAAAAATAATACACGCTAAATCACCCCATCTAAAAGCCTTGTCTATTTGTTAATGTACCTGAATTGGCAACCCTTTCAAACATTTTGTCTGAAAATTTATAACAATTGTAACATTGAAATGAAAATGTCATGACAGAGCATTCCTCCGTTTAGCCGTGTGAACAAAGGGTAAGTTTTAAATACAACATGAAAAAGGGAGGAGATTCATATGAAACCAGTAGTAAGACAATATACAAACGATGAAAAACTGATGAAGGATGTTGAGGAACTCAGGGAAATCGGAGTTGCAAGAGAAGATATTTACGTTTTGTCACATGACGACGACCGTACTGAAAGACTTGCAGACAACGCGGATGCCAATACGATTGGAGCCGAAGAGACAGGCATCAAAAATGCCGTCGGCAATATCTTCAACAAAAAAGGGGACGAGCTCCGCAATAAAATTCATGAGATCGGCTTTTCAAAACAAGAAGCAGAACAATTCGAGAAACAGCTTGATGAAGGAAAAGTCCTCCTCTTCGTTACGGATCATGAAAAAGTGAAA
>k87-507283_pt1 | contig 10889 bp, 9 predicted proteins | sample MGYA00084031_6733416 | MGnify analysis MGYA00084031
GCTGTTGGAGAGGCCTTAACCGCTGTGGTTACAATATCAGATATTGTTTCTGGTGTCTGCGCAATATTTTTTCCGAGTGAGTAAATAGAGCGCCGTTGCTGTTGTAGTTGTTTAAATAACATATCATTGAATACACGTGCTTTTTTTAAGAGCGTGTATTTCCTCCTTTTGCAAATAGATACCTTATTATCATAGCAGCTTACTAATAATAAGTAAATAAACACTAAATCACAATTTGATATGCCCATCTCAACTCACGCGATTGTCCATCATTAATGTAAACATGCCCCTTTAAATGAAAGCCATTACCAGTGATAACAGCCTGCATAGGGACATTATTTGGATGGGTATCTATTCTGAAATCACGACAATTTAATGCTATGAAATAAGTAAAAATACATGACATCAAACGTTGGGCTAGTTTTTGACCATGATAACGATTAGAAATAACAAAACGATGAATCGCAGCATAGTTAGTGGTTGAATTTAACCATTCGCCATTTTCAATCGCATCATAAATTGGGTCTTGCCCTTCAATCACCGCTGCATAACCAACAACTGAATTATCTAATAGCAAAACATAACCTTGTTGACGCGCTATATCATCACTAATCGTGTCTTTGTTGGGATATGTCCCTTGCCATTGATTTAAACCTTGAGCTTTTAAAAAAGCGCGACCTTGATTGATGATTTGCTCAATCACTGTGCAATCAGACTGCTGCGCTTCTCGCATGTATACTGCTGGCATTATTATTAAAATACTCGATTAATTTTTGATAGCATATCAAGTTAACCAAATATATCTCCTTTTTTCATGATTCATAGATAAAAACTAACAACTAAAGTAAGTTGAGTAGTCACATTTTACCATGTGCCTGATAAAAATACAGACTATTTCCTAATAATTCCTGCGTAACAAGTCAATCGCGCTACAGCCTCTTCTAACTTAGACATCGCAGCAGCATAACTGACTCTAATATATCCCGCACCACCGGGGCCAAATCCCGCACCCGCAACAACTGCTAATTGTACTTTGTCTACCAAATCGTTAGCAAACGCCACGTCATCTTGTATAAAATCATCTGGTACTTTAGCAAAAACATAAAAAGCGCCATTGGGTACTATGCATTCGAACTCTAATTGCTTTAGTGCCTTGACTAAATAGTCACGTCGATGCTGATAATCTTGTTTCATTTTAGCAGTTGATACTAGGCTTTCTTGGCTACTAAAAGCCACTTTAGCTGCAGCCATCGCGGGATTAGAAGGTGTCATAATAATAAAACTGTGGACCTTATTGAATTCATTTATTAATAGTGTTGGCCCTGCCAATACGCCAATGCGATAACCTGTCATGGCATACGCTTTAGAAACCCCATTAATGACAACAGTTTGTTCAGGTAGATAGCGAGCAATAGATTCATGCTGTCCATTATATGTTAATTCAGAATATATTTCATCTGAAATAATCAAAATATTAGTATCTTTTAATACACTAACTAGTGCCTTAATTTGTGTTTCAGAGTAAGTGATTCCTGTGGGATTGGATGGATTATTGATAATAATTGCTTTAATATGGTGATGCGTTGCTATTGTCTGCTTTAGCTTTTCTGGCGTTAACACAAAGTCGTCATCAGAAACATCTATGAGCACTGGTTGACCACCATTGATGCGCGTCATTTGTGCATAAACCGGGTAAGCCGGCGTAGGTATCAGTATCTCATCATTTTCATCTAAAATACTGGCTAAGACAACATACAGTGCTTCAGTCGCACCAATCGTAATTAATATATCTGTCGTTGCTCGATAGTTCAAATCATAGTGTCTTTTTAAAAATTGACTAGCTGCCTGTCTCAATGCCAAGGTACCAGCGGATACTGAATAATGTGAATCATCTGAACTAATCGCTGCAACGGCGGCTTGTTTTATGTGTTCCGGAACATTAAAATCCGGTTCGCCAATTGTTAATTTTAGAATGTTTGGGACATGATCGACCGCTTCACTAAATGTATGAATAGGACTAGGTGTGACTGTCTTTAATTGGGCAGAAAAAATATCCATCATCTTGGCTTCTTTTGACATAATGACACTCTCTTTCTAAAAATCATTAATCTGCTCACCATTCTAACAACAAATAATCGTACATAATGCTCAGTAATAGACAAAATAAAAAACAAACTTTATGCATGATGCATAAAATTTGTTTTTTATTTTGCACGCTTACCCCAATATTGGAAATAATCAACTCGCATAGCGCCATTATATAATTTACGACGTTTAGTTGCTTTTTCCCCGAATGAAGTTTCAAAATCCAAATCACTTGTAAGAATGTATTTACTCCAGCTCGGTAATTGACGATAGACGTCACCCATTTCTGTATAAAGTTCACGAGCGGCCTCTAACTCACCTAATCTTTCACCATAAGGTGGATTTGACACGAGAACACCATTCACTTTGTCCGTAGTCCAGTCCTTAGCAGCTAATTGTTTAAAGGTGATATCTTTTCCTAGACCAGCATGTTTAGCATTTTCGATGGCAATATTAACCATATTTTCATCGATATCAAAAGCTTCAATATCCAACTGTCGATCGTAATCTGCCTGTGCTTCAGCCTCATCGCGTACAATGTCAGATAATGACTTATCAAACCAATCCATTTGTTCAATGTCAAAATCACGAATTAAGCCAGGGGCAATATTGCGACCGATTAGTGCTGCTTCAATTGCAATCGTGCCTGATCCAGTTGTCGGATCAACAAAAGGCCGATCAGGATGCCAATTAGTAAGTAAGACGAGTGCAGCCGCAAAGTTTTCCTTTAATGGTGCACCGCCCTTGTTCACACGATAACCACGTTTGAACAAAGATGGTCCAGTGGTATCTAATGTCACCATAACATGATCTTTATCAATCATGACCTCTAATTGCGCAAAATAACCATTTTCTGGTAACCGCGTACGAATATGATAGGCCTCTTGTAATCGGTTGACAATCGCTTTTTTAGTAATGGCTTGCACATCAGGGACACTAAATAATTCTGATTTTTTTGAACGACCAGCGACCGGAAATTCAGAATCATAATTCAAAAAATCTTCCCAAGGTAATGCTTTAACACCTTCAAACAAGTCGTCAAAGGTTCTGGCATCAAACTCTCCGACAATGATTTTAATTCTATCCGCCGTGCGTAACCAGACATTTGCCGTCAAAATATCACGTGCAGTGCCCGTAAAACGCACACGATAATTTTCAACTTGGTTATCATAACCTAATCGATCTAATTCTTTTCCAACTAAAGACTCAAGCCCCGCTGCAGCAGTAGCCATAATTTGATATTTTTTTTCCATTATTTTTCCTTTATACTACTATGTAGTGATGTGATTAATAAAAATATGCTAGTCAGGCAGGAGATGCATGATGAAACTTAGTGATTTTCAAGACTTAACACAATTTATGTCTAATAAAAGTCTTATTTTTTGGCAAAATAACGATCAAATATTAGCGATAGGCGAGCTACAATATTTACCAGATTCCCCAAATATTTGCTTAGAAACTAGCAAAAAGGCCATGACATTGTCTCAATTAACCGCTAGGTTACAAGACATGGGACGTGAAACACAACTTTATTCGCCTAACTTAAAACCAATTTATGGCTTTCATTTGGACTTAGAAAAAGCTGTACCCAAAATTATTTTAAAATAAATTATCATATGTATAAGTGACCCCTCGCCTTTTTTGTTTAGCAATCTGTGCTTGCGCTGGCGTTTTAATTTGGTCTCGTTGCCAGTTAATCAGAATTGTTTCAATATATCTTAAACTCCGAGCATTATTCGCCACAGCCTCCTGTATCGCAAGCAACATCAAATCAGGCTCAAAATGATCTTGATCAAACCATTGCCCAATTGTTTGCATTTCCATAGGTGTTAATGGTCGACCGAATTCTGATTCAATTGTTTGAAAGATTTCACGTCGTGTCGACTTACCATCTGACATAACTGGTGTGGTACTAATCTTTTGACCTTGTACTAATTTTTCAATCATAGGCAGAAAATCATACGTTTCAACTTGCTTGGTCGCTGTTGAAATAACCATTAGGTCTCGCGCTATCAGGCTTTTCAACCGCGCAATCACAACGGTCTCTGTAATATGTAGCACTTGTGCTAAAATTTTAGGCGTTGCTTGATTGCCTTGCGCTTGAATACGCATCACCTGAAGATATAACGCGAGGTCATCATTATCCATCCCTATATCTTGATAATGTAGCAGCAAATCATTATTAATATTCGTTTGTCCTGCCTGAATATATTGTTGTAATCTTTTTTCTAACGCCATATCCTACCATCATATTCTATCTAAAACACTTGATAAAAACGTCCAAGTCTAACTTGGACGTTTTTTACTATAGTCAATTTTAACATTTTTTACCCAGTGGTAAAGGATAAAAATTGATACTGCCACTTAAGGTCTCAGACGGTTTGTCATACGTGGGAATGGAATCGCTTCTCTAATGTGTTCCTCCCCTGTTACGAAAGTTACCATACGCTCTAGTCCTAATCCAAAACCAGAATGTGGTACAGAACCATATTTACGTAAATCAAGATACCATTCGTATTCATCCTGATTCAACCCTTCGGCCGCAATACGTTCCTTGAGGTAGTCATAATCCGTATCACGCTCAGAACCACCAATAATTTCACCATAACCTTCAGGTGCCAACAAATCAGCAGATATAACCACATCATCACGCGTTGCATGACGCTTCATATAAAACGCTTTGATGGCCTTCGGGAAATTCACAATAAATACTGGTTTAGCAAAGTGATTAGCTAAGAAAGTTTCTTCAGGTGACCCAAAATCAACACCCCACGCAACATCAAAACCATTATCTTGGAGTAACTTAATAGCATCATCATAACTCACGCGTGGATAAGGCAACTCAGTATATGACCGTAACAAATCCTTATCTCGTTCTAATATATCAAGCTCCTGCTCGTTACGTTCTAATACCTTGGCAATCAAGAAGGCAATATAAGCCTCTTGTATCTCCAAACTTTCTTCTTGATGCATAAATGCCATTTCGGGTTCAACCATCCAAAATTCAGTAAGATGGCGTCGTGTTTTTGATTTTTCAGCTCTAAAAGTAGGGCCGAAAGTAAAGACCTTTCCAAAGGCCATAGCCCCTGCTTCAGCGTACAATTGTCCTGTTTGTGACAAAAAGGCTGGTTCCCCAAAATAGTCTGTTTCAAAAAGCTCTGTCGTACCTTCTGGGGCAGAGCCAGTAAGCAATGGTGAATCAAGTTTAGTAAAGCCACGTTCATTGAAAAATTCGTAGGTCGCAGCAATCAATGTATTACGAATTTTCAAGGTCGCAAATGGTTTTAAATGTCTCAGATAAAGGTGACGTTCATCGAACAAAAACTCTGTCCCATGCTCTTTTGGTGTGATTGGGTAATCATGACTCTCGCCGATAATTTCCACATCAGAAATAGCAATTTCATAACCAAAAGATGACCGTTCATCTTCGTGAATTTCGCCGACAACATAAAGGCTTGTTTCTTGTTTCAAACTCTTGACAACGTCAAATACTGATTCGGGAACATCTGCTTTGGCTACGACGCCTTGAAAGAAAGCTGTACCGTCGCGCAATTGTAGGAAAGCTATTTTCCCAGAACCACGCTTTTGACGGAGCCATGCGCCGATTTTTACGGTTTGTCCGACATATTTCTTAGCATCAATGATTTGAATGGTAGGTATTTCTTGTGACATTTTGTTTCTGTATATCGCCCGCTAAATGCGAAATCAATATACTACTCCTATTTTAAAATTATTTATATTGTTGAAAAAAATTTGTCAATCTTTGAACCGCTTCGTTTAAGACTGCCTGATCTTTTGCGTAACCCATACGTAAATAACCCGGCATACTGAAGCCTTCGCCTGCAGGCAGTGCAACATGAGCCTCTTGTAACAATTTCATTGAAAGATCATTTGTATTATTCACACCAGCAGCCAACATTATGCTGTTATCGACTTTCGGAAAGAGATAAAAAGCGCCTTGCGGTTTAACAGCAACTTGAAGCCCTGGCACACTATTGAGTGCATCGAATGTTTTGTTCAAGCGCTGTTCAAATGCTAAACGCATCGTTTCCACAGTTGATTGGTCACCAAGTAAAGCTTCAATCGCTGCATACTGTGCCACAGCTGTTGGATTGGATGTCATGTGATCCAACAACTTATTCATTCCCTTAATGATTTCCGATGATGCTAAGGTCCAACCAATCCGCCAACCAGTCATAGCATAAGCCTTTGACACACCATCGACAATAATCATACGACTATTTTCAAGGGACTGAATTTGCAGACCAGATGTGAAAGTTGTGCCATTATATACTAATTGTCCATAAATTTCATCCAAAATGACATAAGTCTCATGCGCTTCTGCCCATTCTAAAATCGCCATTATTTCGGCTTTAGAATACACTTGTCCTGTCGGATTATTAGGGGAATTAACAATGATTAACTTAATATGCTCAGGAAAAGCATCTAAGTCTTCGCGAGTTAATTTCAATTCTGGATTGTTTGGAATAATCGCATGAAGTTTCCCTGAAGCCAGCTTGATTTGTTCTACGTAACTCACCCATAGCGGCGCCGCTGAAACAACATTGTCTCCTGGATTTAGTAACACTTGCATCAAAGCAAATAGCGATAATTTTGCACCAGTGGTTACTGTGACGTTATCTATCAAAATATCAGCAGCATATCGCGTTTTTACCTGACTAACAATGGCAGACTTTAAAGCGTTCAAACCACTGGTTGGTGTATAAAAACTCGTTTGATGATTCTCAATGGCTTTAATAGCCGCTTGCGTGATATTATCAGGTGTTTGAAAATCAGATTCCCCCACACCTAAATTAATGACATCAATACCTTGAGCTTGCATATCCTTTGCCATACGGCTCATTGCCAAAGTTGCTGCAGGTTGTACTGCTTGTATACGCTTTGAAATCATTTTATCTCCCTTACAAACCATTAATTGTACGATAAGATTGACCGGTCTTAAAATCTAGTGTCACAAAATTCAAACTATTATTTTGTGAACGATAGCTCACTTCCCAAACCAATGCACCTTTGTAATCGCTAATATTAGCTGAATACACTTTTTTAGGCTGATACGTTTTTAAAATTAAACGACGTAATTGGTCATTGGATAAGCCAGCCGCCCTATCATAAGTTTTAACTTGTGACGACTGACCATGGACAATGGCTACTTTTTCATGACCAGAGGTTGTTGTCCCTATAACTGCGTAAGTTGTTCCTTGACGATAATCAACGCTGACCTGCTGCACGGTAGCAATATCAGAATGTGCTTTTACCAACTTCTGTAAACGGTCTTCATCCTGTCTTATAGGTGACAAAGCGATATAAAAATAGCCCAAAACTAATGCAGCGATGACGATACCGATACCAGCGATAATAAACCAAACACGCGCCCAGTGCACATGTCGCCGGCGTTGACGTTGGCGAATTCGAATATCGTCTCTAAATTGCATCATCTTATCTTTTCCTCCAACGCATAACTAGATTAATTATATCAAAAATCATTCAAAATATGGTCATACTGTGTTATCAAATTTTGTTTATGATTCAAATTAGATATAATTTTCAGTTGTGATTTGAATCGATGACGCTGCATGGCGTTCAATTGTGTGACCAATAACGCGGCAGGATGACGCTGCATTTCCGTCAAGACCAATGCCAAACGGGAAACCGGCTGCCAAACAGAGCGTTCTGGTACCACGACAATACGTGGCAACTCTTGATCACGGAGCCACATTGTGGTTAAAACTTTTGGCGTCAAAATAACGATATTAGGTTGTTCACTGTGACTTTGTCTCTGGATTTTTTCTAATGATCCTGTAATGCCTTCAGCTACCAGATTATACTCTGTTGTAATCACATGTCTTAACTTTTGATACCAATGATTAACACGTTCTATATCAGGTACAATGACCACAATTTCACCAATGTTTTTTTGTGTCATCGCCTGTAAATGAAGTATCGGTGATGTTTTACCAAGTTGAACTAAACTGATGGCTTGCGTATCATTATGAATAAAGTCACGCTCCACCGTCATATTTTCAGGTGTATCACGTAAAAATTCGCTAATTTTAGTATCCAAATACTCACTGATGACCAATAGCTTATGAATGTGGTTGATAAACATATTGTGATAGGCATACGTAGTTGGTACACGATAGTGATAAATAATGGCTTTTTGATCGTTTACTAACGTTTCATCGATTTGATTTTCAATTACTGTTTGCTGTTGTAATCTTCTTACCTTAGCTAACTGTTGCTTCACACTTTGCCATTCACGCGGTAATGAACTGTGTCCACTAATTTGCAAGACTTCCGATAAGCGCGAGATAATAATCAATAGGCGTTCTATTCGTTTTAAATTTGTCACTGTGTGTTGCGATTGATAAATCTGACGAATAAGCTTTAAAGCCTCACCAACACTTTGTTTGATAAACAATCGTTGCTTGTGTGTTAAACCAACAATTTCCTGATTAACAATACTTTTTAAGCTATTTTGTAAGGCTTTAAGATCAATGCTAACATGATAAAACGCTTCTAAATCACTAACAAATTGGTTCGGCGTCTCCATCGTGACCACAGGCCATTTTTTTAGATGACGTGCTGTTAATAATGTATTGGCTTGGTTGAAGTATGTTTCAAAATTCATAATTAACACGTCCGAGGCATCAACAGTCGCTTGCGCACGCTTAAAAAACAGACCTGACGCGTCACTGCGTATTTCATCAATCAAGGGTATGTTACTTGCTCCAACTTGAATTTCATGTAATAAGCCAGTATTGGTTTGCGTCAGCCAAACTAATACTCGTGCTTTAAAAAATTGTACTTGTGCCGTATCTTCAGTACGTTGGCATAATTGATTAAAGATAGCGACATCAATGTAGTCTGAGGCATCATAAAGCGTAGCAACTTGGACACGAATATCAAGTAGCTTAGCAATTTTTTGTACTAACTCGCGTTGCTGTATTTGTAAACTTTCATCATTAGTCAACAGCATTAAAGGCTTTGATGCAGCATTTAACAATAAGGGGACTAAATAACCCAATGTTTTACCGATTTTAGGCGCCGTTAACATGGTTAAAATGCCGTCCGCTCGTTTCGATATAAAAACATTTACCCGATTCATTAGCTCATTTTGAGCTTCCTTTGGTGTGAGCCAATGCCCAAACTGCGCAGCTTTGTCTTGGGCAGTCGTTGGGTATACCGGCAATTTTTGTGGGCCACTCTCAATAACTGGCGTTGGCTTTTTAACTGCCAATTGTGAAACAACTTCGATATCTGATCTTTTTGACTTTGCTTTAATAAGTTGCAAAAATGCCTGTGTTTGACGCAGTAATGGCCAATTACCATTTTGTAGCTGCTGTAATACTAATGTCGGTAGTTGCTCTGCACGTTGCCACAGACTTAGAAATAGTAACGCAGTAGCATGCGCATCTGCATTGGCACGGTGAGCATTATTTAAAGTAATATTGAGATAGGTTGTCAAATCCAGTAAACGATATCCCGGTGCAGTTGGCAATAAAATCTGTGCTAATTGCACCGTATCAATTGCAGCATTTGTTAACTCAGGAAAACCGGTACGTGCAAACTCATCATTGAGATAAGGATAATCAAAATTCACGTTATGGGCAATAATTACCGTATCTGTCAATAGATTTTGAATCACAGGCGCGATTTCTTCAAAATAAGGCGCATTTTTGACTTCTTTTTGAGAAATATGCGTTAACTGTTGGATATTACGATCAATTGGTTGTGCTGGGTTAACAAATGATTCAAAATGATCAATGATTCGACGGTTTTTAATAAAGGTCATCCCAATTTGGATGATTCTACCACCCTTCGCGACGCTTTGCCCTGTTGTTTCTAAATCAACAACCACAAATGTTTTGTTGGCGTTCATAAAAACACCTTTCTTTTATGTTATTTTCGAATAGCGCTGTTAACTTTCACCTAAACAAATCACCTAGATTAAACTTAACAACGCTATTCTTCTATCATTTTACACTATTTACTATCTTGCGGTACAATAGTATAGGACAAATTGGAGAAAAAACATGATCAGTCAAATGATTGGTGTTGGTAAAGCCCATGCCAAAATAATTTTAGTTGGTGAGCATGCTGTTGTATATAACCAGCCCGCAATCGCCATCCCGTTAACAAATCTTACCGTCACAACAACCATTCAACCCGCTTTTGTTGGGCAAACAATTGAAAGCAATACGTTTCATGGTGGCCTTGATGAACTCGGCGCTAACGTCGAAGGCTTACGGCAATTAATTTTACGCTTAATTACACACTTTCAACTACAAAAAGCACCATTCACGATTGAAATCGATACAAATATCCCACAAGAACGAGGCTTTGGTGCTTCGGCTGCTTTTGCAACGTCTATTACAAAGGCTTTTTTTGACTTTGCTAATACACCCTTATCTCCCGAGCAATTAAAATATTTTACGGACCTTGAAGAAAGCATTTCTCATGGTTCAGCTTCCGGACTTGATGCAGCAACTGTTAATTCAACAGATCCCATCTGGTTTGTTAAAAATGATTTACCAACCCCCTTCAAAATGTCATTAACAGGCACCCTCGTGGTTGCCGATACTGGTATTCATGGTCAAACCATGCATGCTGTCAATATTGTAAAAGGTAATCTAGACAGCGATTATGACTTAACCTGGCAAAAAATTGCCCATCTCGGCAAGATCGCTGAAAAAGTGCGTATCGACTTAGCTCAGAATCAGCCAGAGCATGCTGGTTTACTATTTACGGCTGCCCATCATGAGTTACAGTCATTAGGTATATCC
>k87-1389177_pt1 | contig 10882 bp, 10 predicted proteins | sample MGYA00084031_6733416 | MGnify analysis MGYA00084031
GACGCGGGGGAAGATCGAACGTTCGGCGCGGCCCGCGGCAGGAGGCCGATTGAATTGTCGGGCAATCTTCAATCGTGTGTAAGACAATATAACATATTAGCGAAAAAATACATGACATAACTATTGACGAGGCGGGACCGCAGGTTCTATAATAACGTCAGATCATTCGAAAAGTTGAACGTTCGGCGTTCAATCTATCCGAATCGTTCGGGAATGGAGGAAAAACCATGCCTGCGCAACACGTTTTTGAGGTCATCAAGGCGAAAAACATTCAGTATGTCGATTTTCGCTTCACGGACCTCGCGGGCCGCGCGCACCACGTCACGGTGCCGGTGGAACAGGTCAGCGAGGAAACGTTCGTGAACGGCGTCGCGTTCGATGGCTCCTCGATCCCGGGCTTCCGCGGCATCGAAGAATCGGACATGGTCATGCTGCCGGATCCGGACACGGCCTACGTCGATCCGTTCACCGAGCATCCGACGCTGATCGTCCTCTGCAACATCTACACGCCGGAAGGCGAACGTTACGACCGCGACCCGCGCAGCATCGCGCAGAAGGCCGAAGCGTACCTGAAGAGCACGGGCATCGGCACGGCGGCCTATTTCGCGCCGGAATCGGAATTCTTCATCTTCGACGATGTGCGCTACGCCAGCGGCATGAACACGTCGTTCTACGAAGTCGACTCCGTGGAAGGCTTCTGGAACTCGGGGCGCAGGGAAGACGGCGGCAACCTGGCCTTCAAGGTCCGCATCAAGGGCGGCTACGTTCCGGTTCCGCCGGTCGACTCGCAGCAGGACATCCGCTCCGAGATGGTGCGGCTGCTGCAGGAAGCGGGCCTGAAGGTCGAGCGGCATCACCATGAAGTCGCGACGGCCGGTCAGGCCGAAATCAACTTCCGCTTCGACACGCTGACGAAGACGGCCGACAACCTGATGAAATACAAATACATCGTGCACAACACGGCCCGCAAATACGGCAAGGTCGCGACGTTCATGCCGAAGCCGCTGTTCGGCGACAACGGCAGCGGCATGCACACGCACCAGTCGATCTTCAAAGGCGACACGCCGCTCTTCTATCAGGAAGGCGGGTACGCGAACCTGAGCGACATCGCGCTGTATTACATCGGCGGCATCCTGTATCACGCGCCGGCGCTGATCGCGCTGACGAACCCGTCGACGAACTCCTACAAGCGGCTCGTCCCGGGTTACGAGGCGCCGGTTAACCTCGTGTTCTCGAAGGGCAACCGCTCCGCGGCCATCCGGATCCCGGTTGCGGCGGTCACGCCGAAGGGCGCCCGGATCGAATTCCGCACGCCGGACTCGACGGCGAACCCGTACCTCGCGTTCGCCGGCATGCTGATGGCCGGCCTGGACGGCATCCAGCGGAAGATCGACCCGCGCGCGCTGGGCTACGGTCCGCTTGACAAGAACATCTACGAGTTGAGCGAGGAAGAGAAGCGCGAAATCCGCAGCGTTCCGGGCTCGCTCGACGAAGCGCTCGATGCGCTGGAAGCGGACCACGGGTTCCTGACGGCCGGCGGCGTGTTCTCCGAAGGCTTCATCGAAAACTATATTGCGTTCAAGCGCGCCGAAGCGCGGGACGTGGCCGTCCGTACGCATCCGCACGAATTCAGCCTGTATTTCGACTGCTGATCGCTCCGGATCGGAGGCGCGGAGCCGCGGGAAGGACCGCGGACCGCGCCCTGCCGCTTCGCTCGACGGGAGCGCCCCGGAAACCGCCGAAGGATGGCGGATTTCCGGGGCGCTCTTCCGCTAGGCCGCCTATCGGCCCGCGAACGGCGCGCGATGGATGACCGCATACATCGGGGCGCTGCCGAGACGGCTGCGGAACAGGCACAGGTCCATCGCGGTCCAGGCCACGCCGAACGTCTCCGCCGCCGCCTCCGCCGGGTCCCACGGCGCCGCGCCCGCATACCGCCGCGCGAGCGTCAGATGCGGCCGGTAGGGCCGACGGTCCGGCATGAAGCCGATCTCCCGCGCGAGCGCGGCGCCGAGCGCCGCATGCAGGGCGCGGAGCGGCTCGTGTCGCCCGTCCGGCAGCACGTGCAGCACGGACGGCCGGGCCGGCGGTCCGAAGGTGCCGAGGCCGCGCAGCCGCACCTCAAACGGACGGGCGCCGGCCGCCGCCTCGTCCAACGCGCGGATGACCGCCGGAACCCGATCCGCGTCCGTCTCGCCGATGAAATGGAGCGTGATGTGCCAATCGGCCGGATGCGCCCACCGGGCGAACGGAAACCGCCTCCGCCATTCCTCCAGCCTTTCGAGCAGCTCGCGCCGGACGTCCTCCGGCACGGCCAGCCCGATGAACAGACGAAGCTCATCGCCCACCAGCGATACCTCCCCGCTCCGGAAACGCAAAAACGCCGACGGCGCGCGCAGTTTTCCCGTTTCCGTCACTTGATGCGCTTCTGCCTTCTTTGTTATGATAACCTATCATAGACGAGGGCAGGAGAGGAACCGGTGAACGATCGCAGGCACAATTTCAACGCCGGTCCGGCGGCCCTTCCGCTGGAAGTGCTGCGGCAGGCGCAGGAAGAGTTCGTCAATTGCGGCGGCGCGGGAATGTCCGTCATGGAGATGTCGCACCGCAGCGCCGCATACGAGCGGATCAACGATGAGACCCAATCGTTGATGCGCGAGCTGCTGAATATTCCCGACCGCTATCACGTCCTGTTTCTCCAGGGGGGCGCCAGCACGCAGTTCGCGATGGTGCCGCTCAACCTGCTGACGGCCGGCACGGTCGCCGCCTACATCGAGACCGGAAGCTGGTCGACGAAGGCGCTCAAGGAAGCGAAGATCGTCGGCGAGGCGGTCGTCGCGGCCACGTCGAAGCCGGACGAATTCCGCCGCATGCCGGACGTGTCCGATCTCGCGATCCCCGAACGGGCGGCGTACGTGCATATCACGTCGAACGAGACGATTCAGGGCACGCAGTTCAAGTCGTTCCCCGACACGGGCGACGTGCCGCTCGTCGCCGACATGTCGAGCGACATCATGAGCCGGCCGATCGATGTGTCGAAGTTCGGCATCATCTATGCGGGCGCGCAGAAGAACCTCGGCCCGTCCGGCGTCACCGTCGTCATCATCCGCGACGATCTCGTCGGGCGCGCGCCGGAGCATGTGCCGACGATGCTGCGCTATGAGACGCACGTGAAGGACCGGTCGCTCTACAACACGCCGCCCACGTTCTCCGTCTACATGATGGGCCTCGTGCTGAAATGGATCAAGGCGAAGGGCGGCGTGGCCGCCATCGAGAAGGAGAACGCCGAGAAGGCGGCGCTGATCTACGACGAGATCGACAGGAGCGGCGGGTTCTATGTCGGGTTCGCCCATCCGGACTTCCGGTCGCCGATGAACATCACGTTCCGGATCGCGAACGAGGAGCTGGAACCGCTGTTCGTGAAGGAATCGGAGAAGGAAGGGTTCGTCGGCCTGAAGGGCCACCGCAGCGTCGGCGGGCTCCGGGCTTCGGCCTACAACGCGGTGCCGCTCGAAAGCTGCCGCGCGCTCGCCGAATTCATGGCCGATTTCCGCCGCCGCCACGGCTGATCCCGGGTCATCGGCCATTTGACAGTTCCATCGTGAAGGCACGGCCGCCCTCGGCTCCCGACCGGAGCGAGGGCGGCTTCGCGCGCATGCACGCCGTCGCCGGCTCCTCCGGCGGACCGGCCGGTTTGCATCCGATGCTGCGCAGGGAAGCGTCGTCGCGAAGTCCATTCCGTGCAACAATCGCCCGCCGTTCGGCCTGATGAACGAGGGAAGGAGGAACCCATGCCGCTTCACATCGTGCTCGTGGAACCGGAGATTCCGGCCAATACCGGCAACATCGCCCGCTCCTGCGCCGCTACCGGCGCCCACCTGCATCTCGTGCATCCGCTCGGCTTCCGCACGGATGACGCGGCGCTGAAGCGGGCCGGGCTCGATTACTGGCCCGCGGTGCATGTGGAGCACCACGATTCGTTCGAAGATGTGCTCCGAAAGTATCCGGACGGGCGGTTCTTCTACACCAGCACGCGGGCCGTCAAGCCTTACACCGACTTCGAGTTCCGCGACGGCGATTTCTTCGTGTTCGGGAAGGAGACGAAGGGGCTGCCGCAGGAGCTGCTCGACGCGAATCCCGAGCGGTGCATGCGCATCCCGATCTCGGACAAGGTGCGCTCGCTCAACCTGTCGAACGCGGTCGCGATCATCCTGTACGAGGCGCTCCGGCAGCTCGGATTTCCAGCGTTGAGGTAGACACATTCGTTGCATGATATTAAGCAAAATTTTGGCTTGAGAAGGAAAAGCCGCTTCGGGATCGAAAGTCTTACATGATGCAAGGTTTTCAGACGTACAAAAAAGACGTACAAAAAAAGAGAGACGGATATGGAAACGGGAGAGGTGATCCATGTGAAACCTGCAGGCGTTGTGCGCAAGGTTGACCAGCTGGGACGCATCGTCCTTCCCAAATCGCTGCGCAAAAGATATCAGATGAACGAGGGCGATCCGGTGGAGATCCTGGTGCAGGGCGACCACATCATCCTGGAGCGCTATCGGCCGCGCTGCGTGTTCTGCGGTTCGATGGAGCAGGTCCGGGAGTACAAGGAACGCCATCTCTGCGCGAACTGCGTCGGCGAATTGATCGCGCTCCGCAAATAACGGCGGCAGGATGCAGGTTTGCACACGTGAAAAGCTTCCCGAGCGATCGGGGAGCTTTTTGTTTTTGGCTGAGCCGGCGGGGTCGGGGATACGGGGGAGCAACCATCGCTTATCCGCGGCGTTTCCTTCGGGGCGTCTTTGGCGGCGGGTGCTCCGGGCCAAACAGAAAGCTCCCCGCGTCGTCCGGGGAGCTTTCGCGCGCCGTTCTGGTGGCATCAAAGTCCCTTCGTCTTGTCGTCGTTGTATCCGGCCGTCAGGATCGGCACGATCATGAGCAGCATGACGATCATCACAATCCAGAAAGCGGTACTCATCGCGGACACCTCCAACAAGCTTTCCTTATTATACCCGATCGCCGGGCAAATGAAAACGAGTCCGCCTGTGAACATCCTGTTACGCGTCCGACGGCGGGACGGCGGACGCGCCGCGGCGGCGTCCGCGCTCCGGCTTCGGGGAGCCGGGCCCGGCCGTCGGTGCCGGCGAGCCGGGCGCATCCGTCAACGGTTTCTCCCACGCCTTCAGGACGTCCGCGTATTCGTCGAGCGCCCTTCGCCCTTCGTCGGTCAGCCGGTACACACCCCTCGCCGGACGGTCGAACCAGCCGTAATGGTTGTCGCGCAGGATGTCGCCGGCCCGGGCGCAGGCCGCGAGCTCGCGCACGCGCCGGGGCGCCGCCTCGCCGCCTTCCGAGGCCAGCGCCCACGCGCAGCGCAGCGCCTGCTCGCGGTACGCCGTCACCAGCTTGCGCCGCGCGCTGCCGCCGACGTTGTAGTCGCCGCTCCGCGCGGCGAATTCGCGCTTCAGCCGCTCGCTCCGCTTGCGGCGGAAGCCCCGGATCGGCGGTTCGCCCGGCTCGGCGAGCCACTCGACCAGCGGCGCCTTCGTCTTGTAGAAGGTGACGGTCATGAGCCCCAGCCCGAGCCGGCGGCACAGCTCGGCCAGGTCGCTCAACCGCCGGCCGGCCGAGCCGGATTTTTTCCGGTTCCGCTCGACGGCGAGGACGACCGCGGCGCCCAGCCGCTGGCGCTCGATGCCCTGCAGCAGCAGCTCGAGGTTGAACGAACGCTTCAGCTCGACGATCACGGTCTCCTCCTCGCCGTCCGCACCCTTCCGCACGGCGACCAGATCGCAGTTCAGCACCTCGCCCCTGACTTCATACCCCCTCGCCTCGAAAAAGGCCCGCACCGGCGCGTACAGTTCGGTCTCGTGTCGGACGGCCACCGAAGCCCGCTCCCTTCCCGCACGTCGCATTCATCTTCTCCGCATTATACCAGAGGCGCGCGCGGTGCGGGGGAAACCGGGCGCATCGCGGATCATCGACGAAGGAAATATGGAGCAATTTCGGTTGCGGCCATGCATATCTATGTACTACTTCAGCGTGGTGACGGGCGGCGCACCGCAGGCGGGGCGGGCCCGAATCCGAAAAGTGACTTCCGCGGCGGCACGGAATCGGCGGAAAGGCGATTGTCGGGAGGAGGTGCGGCTGTGGATATTTTCAAGCGGATCGCGGAATACAAAGCAGAGGAAGAGAAGCTGAAATGGACCGGGACGTTCCGCGATTACATCGAACTGCTGCGCAAGGATCCGTCGCCGGCCATGACGGCGCACGCGCGGGTCTACGAAATGCTGATCTCCCACGGCGTGGAAGAAGTCAATGGCCGCAAGCGATACAAGTTTTTTGAAAAGGAACTTTTCGGATTGGACCGGGCGCTCGAGCGGCTGGTCGAGGAGTATTTCCACTCCGCCGCGAAGCGGCTTGACGTGCGCAAGCGGATCCTGCTCCTGATGGGGCCGGTGAGCGGCGGCAAGTCGACGATCGTGACAATGCTGAAGCGCGGGCTCGAGCAGTTCTCGAAGACGGACAAAGGCGCCGTCTACGCGATCAAGGGCTGTCCGATGCACGAGGAGCCGCTTCACCTGATCCCGCACGAGCTTCGGCCGGAGGTCGAGAAGGAGCTGGGCGTCCGGATCGAGGGCAACCTGTGCCCCTCGTGCGCGATGCGGCTGAAGACCGAGTACAACGGCGACATCGAGAAAGTCCTGGTCGAGCGGGTGATCATTTCGGAGGAGAACCGCGTCGGCATCGGCACGTTCAGCCCGTCCGACCCGAAGTCGCAGGACATCGCGGATCTGACCGGGAGCATCGACTTCTCCACGATCACGGAATACGGTTCGGAGTCGGACCCGCGCGCGTACCGGTTCGATGGCGAGCTGAACAAGGCGAACCGGGGCATCATGGAGTTCCAGGAGATGCTCAAGTGCGACGAGAAATTCCTGTGGCACCTGCTCTCGCTGACGCAGGAAGGGAACTTCAAGGCGGGCCGGTTCGCGCTCATTTCGGCCGACGAGCTGATCATCGCCCATACGAACGAGGCGGAATACAAGGCGTTCATCGCGAACAAGAAGAACGAGGCGCTTCAGTCTCGCATGATCGTGATGCCGATTCCGTACAACCTGAAGGTGTCGGAGGAGGAGAAGATCTACGCGAAGCTGATCGCCCAGAGCGACATGAAGGACATCCACATCGCTCCGCACACGCTGCGCGCCGCCGCAATCTTCACGATTCTCACCCGGCTGAAGGAATCGAAGAAGCAGGGGATGGACCTCGTCAAGAAGATGCGGATGTACGACGGGGAAGAGGTCGAAGGTTTCAAGGAAGCCGATCTCAAGGAACTGCAGGAGGAATATCTCGAGGAAGGAATGTCGGGCATCGACCCGCGCCACGTCATCAACCGGATCTCGAGCGCGCTCATCCGGCAGGATCTCGCCTGCATCAACGCCCTCGATGTGCTGCGGGCGCTCAAGGAGGGGATCGACCAGAATCCCTCGCTCACGAAGGAGGAGCGCGAGCGGTATCTGAACTTCCTCTCGATCGCCCGTCAGGAATACGACAATCTCGCGAAGAAGGAAGTGCAGAAGGCGTTCGTCTATTCGTTCGAGGAATCGGCGAAGACGCTGTTCGAGAACTATCTCGACAACATCGAGGCGTACTGCAACTGGACGAAGATCAAGGATCCGCTCACCGGCGAGGAGCTCGACCCCGACGAGCGGCTGATGCGGTCGATCGAGGAGCAGATCGGCATCTCGGAGAACGCGAAGAAGGCGTTCCGCGAGGAGATCCTGATCCGCATGTCGTCGTATTCGCGCCGCGGCAAGAAGTTCGACTACAAGAGCCACGAGCGGCTGCGCGAGGCGATCGAGAAAAAGCTGTTCGCCGATCTGAAGGACATCGTGAAGATCACGACGACGACGAAGACGCCGGACAAGACGCAGCTCAAGCGGATCAACGAGGTGACGAAGCGGCTGATCGACGAGCACGGCTATTGCCCGATCTGCGCGAACGAGCTGCTGCGCTACGTCGGCAGCCTGCTGAATCGGTGACGGAAGCGGCGAATCCCCGCGGGCTTCGAACGGGGCCCGGCGGGGATTCGTTCATGTTTTGCGGGCGATCACCTTGCAGTAGGCGTGGGTGAAGTGCAGCCGGCCGTCCTGCACGAACGGCCGCATGCCGGTCGGCGGACCGCCCGCAAGCTCCGCCTCCAGGTCGAAGCGGATCTCCTCCGCCGTTCGCTCGTCCGTCCCGGTCAGGCGGATCCAGCGGTCGAAGTCGACCGGCACGTCGATCCCTTCCGCGATCTCCACGGCAAGCCCCGCTTCGCGGAACAGCGCCGCAAGCTCCGCCCTGCCCAGCGCCTCCGCGTGCGACGGGTCCCGCAGCCGCTCGTACCGGTTGTACGAACGTTTCAGTTCGGGATCGTCCGGCGCAACGATGTCGACGACGGCCACCGTTCCGGCCTCCCGGCATACCCGCCCCATCTCCCTCAGCACCGCGGCCGGATCGGGAAAATGGTGAAACGCGAACCGCGACATAACGAGATCGAACGAGCCGTCCGCGAAGGGGAGCCGCTCCGCGTTCCCTTCCGCGAACGCGAGGTTGCCGATCCCCGCCCGCTCCGTCTCGAACCTGCCCTGTTGAAGCATGTCCACGGACAGGTCGATCGCGGTGACGCGCGCGAATCGCCCGGCCAGCGCGCGGGACAGGATGCCCGTGCCGGCGGCGACGTCGAGCGCTTCGCCGCCCGGCGCGGCGGGCAGGCTGTCGAGAATCCAGCGGATGTAGCGCTCGTTGGCCCGGTTCGACTTCGCATCGGAGAAGCGCGCGGCCTGCTTCGCGCATGCGCGCTTGACCCGCTCGAAATGGTCCATGGTCTCGCCTCTCCCGTTCCGGATAATGGCAGTATAACGGCAATCATGATAGCCGTTTTGCGGAATTTGCAAACGGCGCTTGCGGCGGTCGGCGGATCACCCGGAACGGCACCCGGTCTTGCCGAACGCCGAGAGGATGTGGTCCAGGCACAGGCGGGCCGCGGGCGGGAGCGGCTCGTCCCGCCGTGTGTAGAGGGCGATCGGGTTGACGACGGCGACGTCCGGCACGTCGATAACGGCAAGTTCGCCGCGGGCGAGTTCGTCCCGGATCTCGAGGGCGGAGACGAACGCGATGCCGCAGCCGGCCTTCACGGCGCGGATCGTCTCGTACGGGCCGCTGGCCGTGAGGGCCGCCCGGGGCGGATCCGCGTTGAGCGCCCGGCAGCAGGCGAACAGCTTCTCGCGCGTCGAGCTGCCCTCTTCCCGCAGGACGAACGGCCATCGCACGACCTCGGCGAGGGAAGCCGAACGGCCCGCCAGCGGATGACCGGGCGGCGCGGCGAACCGCATCGCATCTTCGAGGAGCGGGATGCGTTCGAGGCCGTCGGGCGCCGACCGCCCGCCGCCGACGACCGCGAAGTCGGCCTCGCAGCGGAGCAGGAGGTCGAACGCCGTCTTCGAGTTGACCGTCGTCAGCCTCAGCTCGACGTCGGTGCGTCCGTCCAGGAACGCGGCGAGCGGCCCGGGCAGCAGATGGTTCGCCGGCAGGTACGTGGCGGCGATGCGGACGAGGCCGGACCGGCCCTCCCGGTATGCGGCGAGCATCCGCCCGATGTCGGCCTCCAGGCTGAACAGCCGCGCGGCGCGTTCGGCGAGCATCCGGCCGGCTTCGGTCAGCCGGACGCCGCGGCCGTCCGCCTCGAGCAGGCTCACATTCAGCTCGGACTCGAGCTTCCGGATCTGCGCCGTGACGGCCGGCTGGCTGATGTGCAGCCGCCCGGCGGCGCGCGTCACGCTCCCCGTCTCGGCGACCGCATGGAACAGGCGAAGGGCGTGCAGGTTCACGGCGGCGACCTCCTTTTCCCAAATTCATAAACTGAAATTATGTAAATATCCAAATAATATATTATACTTATCATTCGTTTTCCGCTATGGTGAAATCAGCACCATGCGGGAGGCGATGCGCGGATGGAACTGGTCTGCATCGAATGCGGAAAGGTTCGGAGTGTGGAGCGCCCATTTCCGATGGGCTGCGAATGCGGCGGTCTCACGGAGGTGCGGCATGATTTCAGGGGGGCGGACGCGGAGAAGCTGAAGGCGCTGTTCGACGCGCGGCTCATGTTCAGGACGGGGCCGTACGCGAGCGGCGTCTGGCGGTACAAGGAGCTGATCGATCCCGGGCTCGACGAGGCGCACATCGTGACGCGCGGCGAAGGCAACACGGGCCTCTACGACTGCGGGCCGGCGGCGCGCCACGCGGGCGTCCGGCGGGTCTGGCTGAAGGCGCAGGGGGAGAACCCGAGCGGGTCGTTCAAGGACAACGGGATGACCGCGGCCGTCTCGCGCGGCGTCGCCGCGGGGTGCCGGGCCGTCGCGTGCGCGTCGACCGGCAACACGTCGTCGTCGCTCGCGATGTACGCGGCCCGGGCGGGCCTGCGCTGCGTCGTGCTCGTGCCGCCGGGGGGCGTCGCGTCCGGCAAGCTGGCGCAGACGTATGCTTACGGCGCGGAGGTGTACGCGCTCGAGGGCGGCTACGACGCCGGCGTCCGGCTGCTGAACCGTTACGGCGCGTCGCTCGGGCTCTATGTGTGCAATTCGGTGAATCCGTTCCGGATCGAGGGGCAGAAGAGCATGATCATCGAGGCGGCGCACCAGCTCGGCTGGTCGCTGCCCGACTGGGTCGTGCTGCCCGGCGGCGCGCTCAGCAACGCGTCCGCGGTCGGGAAGGGGCTGCTCGAGATGAAGGCGATCGGGCTGATCGACCGGGTGCCGCGCATCGCGGTCGTGCAGGCGGAGGGGGCGAGCCCGTTCCACCGGATGATCGCCTCGGGCGGCGACACGCTTGTCCCCGAGCCGGC
>k87-323013_pt1 | contig 10877 bp, 9 predicted proteins | sample MGYA00084031_6733416 | MGnify analysis MGYA00084031
CTCGGGGTGGTGCCCGGCCCGGTGGACGCCGTGGGGCTGGTGGCCGAACTGATCCTGGCCGAGCGGGGTCCGGGGGCGGTGCTGGTCTCGCTGGCCCGCGCCGGCACCCCCATCGGCGTGCTGATCCGGCGCTGGGCCCGCGCGATCCACGGGCTGGAGCTGCCGCACTATGCGATGAGCATCGTGCGCGGCCGGGGCATCGACCGCGTCGCACTGCGCTACCTGGCCCGCCACCACGACCCGGCGGCGGTCATGTTCGTGGACGGCTGGACCGGCAAGGGCGCCATCGCAAGCGAGCTGGCCGCCGCCCTGGACGCCCACGCCCGGGAGGAGGGGGTGCGCTTTCCCGGCGAGCTGGCGGTGCTGGCCGACCCCGGGCGCTGCGCGGAGATCTTCGGCACCCGCGACGACTTCCTCATCCCCTCGGCCTGCCTGAACTCCACCGTCTCCGGCCTGGTCAGCCGGACGGTGCTCAACGATGAGCTGATCGGGCCGGGCGACTTCCACGGCGCCAAGTTCTACGCCGAACTGGCCGCGGGCGATGTGTCGGGGCTGTTCATCGACACCGTCTGCGCCCGCTTCGAGCAGGTCGCCGCGCAGGTCGCCGCCGACTGGCCCGCCCATCGCGCCGCCGACCGCAGGCCGGACTGGGCGGGCCGGCGGGCGGTGCGGCGGATCGGGGAACGCTACGGCATCGACGACCTCAACCTGATCAAACCGGGGGTGGGGGAGACCACCCGGGTGCTGCTGCGCCGCGTCCCCTGGCAGGTGCTGGCCCGCGCCGACATGCTGGACCGCCGCGAGCTGGCCCACATCAGGCTGCTGGCGGCCGAACGCGGCGTCCCCGTGGTCGAGGTGGAGCCGGACGCCTTCCCCTACGCCTGCATGGGCCTGATCCGTCCGCACCCGCACCCGGGCGGTGCGCGATGAGGACGGTGGTGTGCACCGACCTGGACCGGACGCTGATCTACTCGGCCGCCGCGCTCGCCCTGGAAGGACCCGACGAGACCCTGCCCCGGCTGCTGTGCGTGGAGCACTACCGGGCCGCGCCGCTGTCGTACGTCACCGAGACGGCGGCGATCCTGATCGAGCGGCTCGCCGAGGCCGCCGTGCTCGTCCCGGTGACCACGCGCACACCCGAGCAGTACCGCCGCGTCCGCCTGCTGGGCAAACCCCTCCCGTACGCCGTCTGCGCCAACGGCGGCCACATCCTGGTGGACGGGGCGGAGGACGCCGGCTGGGCCGGCCGGGTGCGCGCCCGCGTCGCCGAGACCGGCGCCGAGCTCGCCGAAGTCCGCGAGCATCTGAGCCGGATCGCCGGCGGGTTCGTGCACAGGCTGCGGACCGCCTCCGAGCTGTTCGCCTACGCCGTCGTCGACCGGGCGGCGCTTCCGGCGGGCTGGCTGGCGGAGCTGTCGGCCTGGTGCGCCGAACGCGGCTGGCGGACCTCCCTGCAGGGCCGCAAGGTCTACTGCCTGCCCTCGGGGCTGAGCAAGGCGTCCGCCGCCGCCGAGGTCGCCCGCCGCGCCGGCGCCGACCGGATGCTGGCCGCCGGGGACTCGCTGCTGGACATCGAACTGCTGGAGGCGGCCGACCTGGCGCTGCGCCCCTCGCACGGCGAGCTGGCCGAGACCGGCTGGAGCGCCCCCAACACCGCCGTCACCGCCGCGCGGGGCGTCGCCGCCGGCGAGGAGATCGTCGAGCGTCTCCTCGGCCACGTCCTGGACCCCGCCGCCATCCCCGCCACCGGCCGCTGGCGGCGTCTTCTGCGGCCCGCGGACCGGACGGGGAGCGAACCCGAACGGCTCTAGGCAAGCCGTCACCGGCGGTTCACGCTTGAAGGCATGAACACCCCTTTGACCGGGGACGAGACCGCGTTGTGGCGGGCGGCGGCCCGGGTCCTGGACGACAACTGGACCGGATGCGGCACCGCACCCTCTCCGGGGCTGTACCCGCACCTGTGGAGCTGGGACTCGGCGTTCATCAGCGTGGGACTGGCCCGGCACCGCAGGGAACGCGCCGAACGCGAACTGCTGTCGGTGTTCCGGGGCCAGTGGTCCGACGGGCTGCTGCCGCACATCGTCTTCCACCCCCGCCTCACCCGGCACGGCTACTTCCCCGGCCCCGACCTGTGGCGCAGCCGCACCATCGCGGGCACGCCCCGGGACCTGGACACCTCCGGCCTCACCCAGCCGCCGCTGCACGCCCTGGCGGCCCTGCGGCTGCATGAGTCGGCCACCGCCGACGAGGCCGAACGCAGCCGCGCCTTCCTGGCCCGCATCTACCGGCCGCTGGCCGCCCAGCACCGCTATCTGGCCCGCTGCCGCGACCTGGGCGGGGCGGGCCTGGCGGCCATCTGCCACCCCTGGGAGTCCGGCCTGGACAACAGCCCCGCCTGGGACCGCCCGCTGGCCGCCCTGGACCCGCCGCCGTCGGCGTACGCGCCCGGCCGCCCGCCGCGCCCGTCCGCCGGTGAGGACCACGACCGTTACGTGTGGCTGGTCGTCCTGCTGCGCCGGGCCGGTTACGCCCCCGGCCACCTGCGCGAGGAACATCCCTTCGCGGCCGAGGACCCGCTGTTCAACGCCGTCTACCTGGCCTCCGCGCACGCGCTGGCGGAGATCGCCGAGATCACCGGGCACGATCCGGTGCCGCACCGGGAGCAGGCCCAGCGCATCCACCGCGCCCTGCTGGATCGGCTGTGGGACCCTGAGGCGGGCTGTTTCCGGGCGCTGGACCTGCGCACCGGCCGTCTCATCCCGGCGCTGACCGTCTCGTCCTTCGGCCCGCTGCTGGACCCCGAGCTGCCCCGGCCCATCCTGCGCTCCCTGGTCGAGCTGCTGCTGTCGGGCCGCTTCGCCGGGGCCACCGGATACCCGGTGCCCACCTGCGACGTCCAGGCGTCCTGTTTCGACAGGGGGGACTACTGGCGCGGCCCGACCTGGATCAGCACCAACTGGCTGCTGTGGCTGGGAGCCGCCGCCACGGCCTGACCGTGGTCGCCGACCTGCTGCAGGGCGCCACGCTGCGGCTGGTGCGCCAGTCGGGGTTCCGGGAGTACTTCGATCCGTTCGACGGCGCCGGCCGCGGCGGCCACGACTACAGCTGCTCGGCCTCGCTCGTGCTGGACCTGCTGGCCGCCCGCCGCGCCCCCCGGGCGGCCTGATCGGTACGGTGGAGCGCATGCTGCGGATCTTCACCCGCAACCGCCTGCCCGCGTCCGTGCGGGCCCGCCTGGAGCTGGCGCGCGGCGAGCGCCCGCTGGCCTTCGCCCCCACCCGGGGCGGCTCTCACGTGGTCGCCACCACCCTGGCGCTGCACCTGCCCACCGGTGACGGCGGCTTCGTCCGCTTGCCGTGGGAGCGCATCGACCGCGCCGTCTGGGAGAACGGGCGGCTGGTCGTTCAGGAGACCTCCGCGGGCCCGACGCACCGCATCGGGCTCACCGACCCCGGGTCGGTGCCCGAGACCGTCCGGGAACGGGTCACCTCCACCGTGGTGGTCTCTCACCCGGCGACCCTGCCCGGCGGCGGCAGGGTCCGCATCACCGGCCGCCGCTCGCCGGCCACCGGGGAGGTGCGCTGGGCGATGCTGTTCGAGGCCGGGCTCGACCCCGACGATCCGGGCCTGCGCGCCCAGGCCGAGCAGGTGCTGGAGGACCTGCGCCGCCAGACGGGCCTGTGAGGCCGCCTCAGCGCGGCCCGCGCCGCCCGGGCGTCCCGGTCTCCTTCGGGCCTTTGCCGGGACCGCCGGCGCCCGCGGGGCCCGCCCCGGTCCTGCCGGCCACTCCGGCGGGCGTGTCGGAGAACCTGCGCTCGCCGGTGCCCGGCGTCTCCGCTCCGGTCCGCTGCGCCGTCGGCACCCGCTCGCCCACCTCATCGGCCGGCCCGCCGGTCTCGGCGTGCCGCTTGCCGCCCATCTTCTGCTTGGCCGTCCCCGCCAGCTCCCCGGACTTGGCCCGCAGCGCCTCCGTGGTCTCCTGGACCCGCGGGTGCTCGGCCAGCTTGCGCGACTGCTGCACGATCTGCTCGTACCGCTCCCGGCCGGCCTTCGTTCCCAGCACATAGCCGACCGCCAGGCCCGCGAGGAACGGAATCCTGATCTTCATGGCACCCCCTGCTAGCTCTTGGGTGCCACCCCCATACCCACGATCGGCGAAGCCAGTCGGCGCCCTCCCGCATATACGTGCACGAGCACCTGTCCGGATGCGCTAGTCTGGTTCCGCCGCGGTGCGAGGGAGTCCCTCACACACGGTCCCGCGTAGCTCAATTGGCAGAGCAGCCGGCTGTTAACCGGCAGGTTATTGGTTCGAGTCCAATCGCGGGAGCCAGCTCAAGTCTTCTAAAGACGCAGGTCAGGCCCTAGCCGAGTGACTCAGGCCAGGGCCTGTTTTCGTTTCCGTCCAACTGGCTGCCTGACCACGAGCCCCGGAGGCCGGGCCGGGACCGGCCGGATCCGGGGCGCCGTCTCCGTGACGTGCGTCCCACTGCGGCCGGCGAACCGGGCGATCTTCTCCGCGGACATGCCGTTGTGCGGCGGCAGCGTTATGAACCCGCCGCTGATCCGGTCATGAGCGTGTGAATAGTGTCGTCTGTCACTGCTGGTGGATACAGTGCCGGCCATGACCGAGTTGGCGCCTGGGGTTTACGAGCATGTGGTGACCGGTGAGCTGCGGAGGCGGCTGCGGACGGTCGATGCGGAGCTGGTGCACCGGGACGGACTGGAGGCCGTGGACGCCGAGGAGCTGCTCGTCCGGCATCTGGCGGTGCTGACGCGGCGGGCGTTGCGGATCGTCGGGGAGCAGGGGGAAGGGGCGCTCGGGCGGCAGGTCGAGACCGCCAACCGGATCGCGGAGGCGATCGGGCGGCTGGTGCCGGGGGCCGTGGTCGAAGGCGACCGGGTGGCCGAAGAGGGACAGGTGCTGCTCGGGGTCGCCGGCGGACGGCTGCCCGATGGGACGGTGGCGTTTCCGCGGCGGCCCGAGATCCCGCTGTCGATGGGAGCGCTGCTGGTCAACGGGCGGGATCAGCCGCAACTCGGCCGGGAGATCGCCAAAGAGCTGGCCTCGGCGGACCAGGTGGATCTGATCTGCGCGTTCATCAGGTGGCATGGGCTGCGGCTGATCGAGGAGGACCTGCGCGCCTTCACCGCCCGGGGCGGGCGGCTGCGCGTCATCACCACCACCTACCTGGGGGCCACCGAGCAGCGGGCCGTGGACCGCCTGGTGGAACTGGGAGCCGAGGTCAAGATCTCCTATGACGTGCAGCGGACCCGCTTGCACGCCAAAGCGTGGCTGTTCCACCGCCGCTCGCGGCTCGACACGGCCTATGTGGGCTCTTCGAACCTGTCGCGCAGCGCCATGCTGGACGGGCTGGAGTGGAACGTGCGGATCGCCCGGGCGGAGCAGCCGCACGTGATCGAGACCTTCGCCGCGACCTTCGAGGAGTACTGGAACGACCCGTCTTTCGAGGTCTACGACGATCCCGGGCGGCTGGCACGGGCACTGGCCGCCGCGCGAGGAGAGCTGGCACCCGTCCCGCTGGAACTCGGAGGCGGGCATGTCGAGCCCTACCCCTACCAGCAGGAGATCCTGGACGAGCTGGAGGCGGCCCGGCAGGTGCACGGGCACTGGCGGAACCTGGTCGTCATGGCCACCGGGACCGGCAAGACCGTCGTGGCCGCGCTGGACTACCGGCGGCTGCGGCGGCAGGGCAAGGTCGACTCGCTGCTGTTCGTGGCGCACCGCAAGGAGATCCTGGAGCAGAGCCTGCGCACCTTCCGGCACGTCCTCGGGGACGGCGCGTTCGGGGAGCTGCTGGTCGACGGCCACCGGCCCGTCCAGTGGCGGCACGTGTTCGGGTCCATCCAGTCGCTGTCCCAGCTTCCCCACCTGGAGCCGGACCGCTTCAGCATGCTCATCGTGGACGAGTTCCACCATGCGGCCGCCGCCTCCTACGCCAGGCTGCTGGACCGGCTCGAACCGAATGTGCTGGTGGGGCTGACCGCCACTCCCGAACGCCCGGACGGCGAGGACATCCTGCGCTGGTTCGACGCAGGCCGTTTCACCGTCGAGCTGCGGCTGTGGGAGGCGCTGGAACGGGGACTGCTCGTCCCCTTCCACTACTTCGGCATCCATGACGGCACCGACCTGTCAAAGGTCGGCTGGCGGCGCGGCGCCGGTTACGACACCGAGGAGCTGACCAACCTCTACACCGGCCTGGACTCCCGGGTGGCCATGGTCGTCGAGGCGCTGCAGCGCAAGGTCGGCGATCTGAGCCGCATGCGGGCGGTCGGCTTTTGCGTGAGCATCGCGCACGCCGAGTACATGGCCGAAGAGTTCAACCGCCGCGGCATCCCCTCCCGGGCGGTCACCTCCAAGACCCCGCGCGAGGAGCGCGAGGAGTCCTTGTGCCTGCTCCAGGACGGCGAGCTGAAGGCCGTCTTCACCGTCGACCTGTTCAACGAGGGTGTGGACGTGCCGCAGATCGACACCGTGCTGTTCCTGCGTCCCACCGAAAGCGCCACGGTCTTCCTGCAGCAGCTCGGCCGCGGCCTGCGGCCGGCGCCGGATAAGGCCGTCCTCACCGTGCTGGACTTCGTGGGGCACCAGCGCAAGGAGTTCCGTTTCGACCGGCGCTTCACGGCGCTGACCGGCATTCCCCGCAGCCGGCTGCTCAAGGAGGCCGAGGCGGGCTTCCCCACGCTGCCGCCCGGATGCGCCATCGACCTGGACCGCGAGGTCAGCAAGATCGTCCTGGCGAACATCAGGCAGGCCCTGGGCCGGCGCCGCGCTGAGCTGGTCGGCGAACTGCGCGGAATGGGCGACCCGTCGCTGCCGGAGTTCCTCGCCGAGACCGGGCTGGAGCTGGAGGACCTCTACCGCGGCGAGCGGGGCGGCTGGGCCCGGCTGCGCCGGGACGCGGGCCTGGACGCCCGCCCGGTCACCTCGGCCAAGGACGACCAGGCGCTGGGCAGGGCGATCGGCCGCATGCTGCACGTGGACGACCCCGAACGCCTGCAGTTCCTGCGGGACTTGCTGAGCCGCCCGCAGCCGCCCCGGCCGTCCGGCACCGACCTGCGGCGCACCCGGCTGCTGTCCATGCTGAACACCTTCTTCGACGCCTCCAGGCCGCTCAGCGCCTTGGAAGGGCACCTGGAGCGGCTGTGGGCCAACCCGGCGCGGCGGGAGGAGATGCTCGCCGTCATCGATGTGCTGTGGGACCGGATCCGCCGGGTCACCCCGGTCGTCCCCGAGGTCGCGCACCTGCCGTTGCGGCTGCACGCCCGCTACACCCGGGGCGAGGCCCTGGCCGCCTTCGGGATGGAGGTCACCTCGTCCATGGTCGCCGGGGTGCAGTGGCTTCCCGAGGAGAAGGCCGATGTCTTCCTGGTGACCATCGACAAGGACGAAAAAGAGTTCTCACCCACCACGATGTACAACGACCGGGCGGTCGACCCGACGCTCTTCCACTGGGAGTCCCAGTCCCGCACCCGGGAGGACTCCGAGACCGGCCAGCGCTACATCCACCACGTGGAGTGGGGCACCAGCGTCCACCTCTTCCTGCGCAAGCAGAAGGGCGACCCCTACACCTACGCCGGGCCGATGACCTACCAGGACCATGAGGGTGAACGCCCCATGCGCATCCACTGGCGTCTTGCCCATCCGCTGCCGCCGGAGGTGTTCCACTACGCCAAGGTGGGTGTCGGCTGAGCCGTGCCGTCCGGCCCGGACGGCACCGGTGTTCGGGCAGGTCAGGGGACGTGCGACACTGTTTTTTCGTGTTCGGCGTCGTTGATCTTCCCACCTATCTCGCAGGGCTCATCGTCATCATCCTGCTTCCCGGGCCCAACTCCCTGTACGTGCTGTCGGTGGCGGCCCGGCGCGGGGTGCGGGCCGGGTATCTGGCCGCGGCGGGCGTGTGGTGCGGGGACGTCGTGCTGATGGTGCTGTCGGCCGCGGGGGTGGCCTCGCTGCTCAAGGCGAACGCCGTGCTGTTTGCGATCGTCAAGTACGCGGGCGCCGGTTACCTGACCTGGCTGGCCGTCGGGATGCTGCGGGCCGCGTGGGGGATGTGGCGGAGGCGGCGGGATCAGGCGGCGCGGGAGGCGCCGGCGCTCGCCGCCGATGAGCGGCCCTACCGGCGCGCCCTGGTGATCAGCCTGAGCAACCCGAAGGCGATCTTGTTCTTTGTGGCCTTCTTCGTGCAGTTCGTCGATCCCGGATACGCTTACCCGGCGCTGTCCTTTGTGATTTTGGGGGCCTTCGCCCAGCTGGTCAGCATCCTGTACCTGAGCGTGCTGATCTTCGGCGGGGCGAGGCTGGCGGCGGCCTTCCGCAGCCGCAGGCGGCTGTCGGCCTGGGCCACCTCGGCGGTCGGAGCCCTCTTCCTCGGCTTCGCCGCGAAACTGTCGCTGGCCGGCGTGTGACCTTCGGCCGGGGGTGGTGCGGTGAGCACGATCAGGGGTGTGCTGTTCGATCTCGACGGGACGCTGGTCGATCACGAGTCGGCCGCCGCCGACGCGGTCGTGGCCGCGCTGGCGGACATGGACGGGGCCGAGGGGGTCGAGCCCGCGGCGCTGGGACGGTTGTGGGTCGAGATCGAGCATGCGGCCATGGACCGCTACCTGGCCGGAGAGATCGGCTTCCAGGAGCAGCGGCGGCTGCGGGTCGCCCGGCTCAGAGCCGAGCTGGGGCTGCCGGCCTGGACGGACGAGCAGGCCGACGAGTGGTTCACCGGGTATCTGCGCGAGTACGAGCGGGCGTGGCGGACGTATCCGGACGCGCTGCCCGCGCTGGAGCGGCTGCGGCGGGAGCGGCCGGAGGCGGCGCTGGGGGTCGTCACCAACGGAAACGGACAGCAGCAGCGGCGCAAGTTGGCTCAGACGGGCCTTGCCGCGCTGATGCCGACGGTGGTCGTCTCCGGTGAGGTCGGGGTCGCCAAGCCGGACCCGGAGATCTTCCAGATCGCCTGCCGGCGGCTGGGACTGCCGCCGCAGGAGGTCGCCTACGTGGGGGACCGCCACCAGACCGATGCGCTCGCCGCGAAAGCGGCCGGGCTGCGAGGAATCTGGCTCGATCGCGGGGGAGAGAAAGGTGCGGACCCGGGCGTCCCGGTGATCGCGAGCCTGGCCGATCTTCCGGGCGTCCTCGCCCGGTGACGGTTGTAAAGGCCCCTGGGGGGCGCGAGCCGCGTGCGGCACGGCGTCCCGCCAGGGGCCTTGCCTGCGTCGGCGGACGGCGGCGGGCCGTGCCGGGCACCGCGTCATTTCACCGATCGGGCCTCGGCACCGTCCGGGATGTCCCCGAAGGCCCTCCGCGGCCGCGTCAGTGGGCCTTTTTCAGCACCTGACCCAAGCCACCGCGGACGGGCCTCGAGGTGTCCGGTACTGCGACGTTCCAGATCACAGTATCGGACCTGACTGCAACGTCCCCGTCTCAATCTGCGGAGACGGCGTGCTGCAGAAGGTTCAGTAGTCGTACCAGCCGTGGTAACGCCGGTGGTGCCACTTGTGGTGGTGCCACTTGTGGTGCTGCTGCCAACGGTCACGCTCGTTGTCGTTTTCGTTGGCATTGCCATTGAGGTTGTAGTTGTAGTTGTAAACGTAAACGTTGTTGCGGTTGCTGTTGCGGTTCCGCTTCCGCTTGCGGCGCCGGTCGCCGCCCAGCTGGACCTGGCCCACCTCCTGCTGACTTTGGGTGACCGCGACGGCGCCGCCCTGGACGGCCTGCTCCGCCGCCATGACGGGCGGCGCCGCCAGCAGGGAGCCGCCGAGGGCGGTGGACAAGAGGCCGACCATGGCCAGTCGTTTCGTCATCTGGGTCTCCTGCTTCGTTGCCGGAACTGCTTTTCTGCATATGGCAGCGACTCAGGGATAACACGGTCACGGGTAATTCCTGCAGTCGGTATCGGGTAAAGACTGCGCACTTGGTCGTATTCTTGCCGCCGGTCGGCCGTGTGGTGCGGGAAAGAGTGGCGAACCTTTCACTTCAAGAGGAGAAGCCGATATGGGGATATCTGCTCATTTCGGTGTAATTCGGTGAATGGATGGTGCGTCCGGCGCCGGCTGCGGGCGCGTGGGCGGCGTGCGGGGGTTCGCTGCGCTCCCGGGCACCATGGGCCGTCCGGTGCTCGTGCCGTCCGGGACCGGCGGGTGGGAGATCACCGGCGGGTACGGCCGGTATTCCGCTCACCGAGGACGGCCGGCAGGTCATAGAGGGTGTCGACGGTCGTCCCCTCCCAGTTCCCCATGCCGCCGTAAGTGCCGTGATCGACGCCGTCGGCCCGGACCCGGATGGTCTGCATGCCGACGGCCTGCGCGCCGGGCAGCTCGCCTCCCGCGCCGTCGGCGACGAAGACGCACCGTTCGGGGACGGTGTCCAGTGCGGCGGCGGCCAGCCGGTGGATCTGCGGGTCGGGCTTGCAGCATCCGACCGTGCAGGAGAACACCGGGGCGGTGATCTGTCGGGACAGCGGGTTGCCGTCCCAGAGCGCGGGGATCTCCGCCGAGCAGTTGCTGATCAGCCCCAGCCGCCGGCCGTCGGCCCGGAGCGCGTCGAGCAGCGCCGGCAGGCCGGGGTCCGGGGTGATCTGGCGGCGGGTGAAGTCGAGACGGCGCCGGGCGGCGTGGCGGACCGCCTCCTCGGTGGGGTTTCCGCCGACGCGGACGGCGAGCGCGGCGATGGTCTCCTCCAAGGAGCCCAGGGCTCCGCGCCAGCGTTCCCGGAAGCTGTTTTTGAACAGCTCGGCGAACAGAACGCGGTCCACGCCCAGGTCGTCGGCCATGGCATGCGACACCGCGTCCCGGCGCTCCCGCGAGCCGCTGGGCACCAGGGTGTCGAAGAGGCCGAACACGATCGCATGAAGACCGCCGGACAC